>ERZ773009.62-NODE-62-length-76468-cov-53.548310_pt1 | contig 76468 bp, 68 predicted proteins | sample MGYA00580663_ERZ773009 | MGnify/ENA primary metagenome ERZ773009 (study PRJEB29015, sample SAMEA2737969) | human oral metagenome | biome: human oral; feature: human-associated habitat; material: dental | place: China | collected 2026 ... | reverse complement strand
TTGGCTACGAAACGCCAAGTGTTTTATTCTTAAATCTGTTCCAACCACTGGTACCATAGTGTTGCACTTGAAATCCGAATCCAAGGACCTTTGTTTTATCTAAAGCTTATCCCTGCTTCAACATCATGCTGCCCATTTGACCCAGCCCATCGCCCAAGTCAGCAGAATCAATCCGCCGAAGACGATGCGGTAATAGGCAAACGGAACATAGTTTTTGCTGGACACGAATTTCAATAGCGATTTAATCGCCAAGAGGCCTGCCAAGAAGGCAGCGATGAAACCGACGGCAATCAGGCCGACATCCTGCAAAGTAAAGAGTTTGTAGTGTTTCAATACGTCATAGCCGGTGGCGGCAATCATCATCGGCACGGCGAGGAAGAAAGAAAATTCGGTCGCGGCTTTGCGCTCGATGCCCCACAGCATACCGCCCATAATCGTACTGCCCGAACGCGAAGTCCCCGGCACCAGCGCGCACACTTGGGCGCAGCCGACCACAAGCGCGTCGATCGGGCGCATTTCGTCCACGCTTTTGACTTTCGGTTTGACTTTGCTTTGGCGTTTTTCGACCCATAAAATAAAGAATCCGCCCAATACCAACATGGTGGCGACGGTAATCGGGTTAAACAGATATAATTTAATTTGTTTGCTAAACAGCAAACCTACGACTGCCGCTGGCACGAACGCGACGGCAAGGTTCAACACGAAGCGGTTGGCGGCACGGTCTTTGCCCAGTCCGGACAAAACGGAGGTGAAACGTTGACGGTATTCAAAAATCACGGCAAGCACCGCGCCCAGTTGGATGGCGATTTCAAAGACTTTGCCGTTGCTGTGGAAATTGAGCAAGTCGCCCAATACAATCAAGTGGCCGGTACTTGAAATCGGCAGAAATTCCGTCAAGCCTTCCACAATGCCCATAAGCAGGGCTTTTAATAGAGTCAAAATGTCCATATTGCTTTCTTTTTGGTTTTCAGACGACGTTTGCCCGTCTGGATTTCAGGATGAAGCGGTATCGGAATCGGAAAACTGCTGCGGTATGACGGCATTCGCCCTATTCCTCAGCAGTATTCGTTTTTATGGATTTTACGCCGCCCAAAACAAACAGACAGTTCGGAAACCGCCTGTTTTTTTGCGGTCATTCCGAAACTGCCTGGCTAAATTCCGTCAGCGCGCGGCTTTGCCGGAACGCTCTTGGCGGACTTTGTTAATCAGCTCGCCTATGATTTTCTGCCCATTCGCCCAATCGCTGCTGAATATGACCCGATATTTGCCGCCGACGATGACGTCCGGCGTGCCGTCGATACGGTAAGTCTCGGTCAGGCTTTGCATTTTTTTAGCGGCTGCGAGGCTGGCGGGTGCGTCGTATGCGGCAATCAGTTTTTTGCTGTCAAAGCTTTTTTGTGCCGCCGCCCAGCTTTTGAAAGTGGCGGTATCCGCCAAATTGATTTTCTGCTCGTGTACGGCTTTGAAAATAGCGGGGTTTGCCTGATACTTCAAACCCGAAGCGTTAACTGCCGCGGCAACCCGCGCCAAGCCCAGCATTTCAGGCATCCAGACGACGTGTTCGGTACGCAGGTAAACGTCTTTCGGGAAAGTTTTGCTGTATGACAGCAAGACGGGATCAAAGTTTTGGCAATGTATGCAGAAATAGCCGAAAAATTCCAAAACTTCGATTTTGGATGCGTCTCGTTGCGGAATCGGTTTGTTCAAAACCGTGTAATCCACACCTTCGACCGCAGCCTGCGCGCTTGCGGAAAAGGCAAGCGCAAGGCTGAGGAGGACGGCTGCCGGTTTGCTTGTCCGTTTCATTGCCGCCTCCTTATTGTGCCGAACGCATCAGGCTGTTGATATTGTGTTTTTGCAAGTCTTTCTGAACGTTTCTTGCGGCTTCAGACGACATGCTGTTGCTTTGTACGCGGTAAACGGTTTTGTCGCCGTTGGTGCGCTCGACCACTTTGGACGAAATGCCCAGCATGGCGAGTTTGGCACGTTGCGCGTCGGCGCTGTTGCGGTCGGCGTACGAACCCATTTGCAGGATGACTTTCTTACCGCCTTCCGCTGTTTTGGCTTCGACTTTGGCGTTGTCGGCTTTGGTGGTTTGTTTTTCTGCTTCGGCTTTCTTCACTTCTTTCGCCGCGCCTTTATTTGCTTCCTGACGGGCTTTTTCGATGCTGCCGCTGTTCAGGATTTGCTCGGGGGTCGGTTTGTTGGTTTTGGCCGTTTCGGTTTTCTTGGCTTCGGCGGCTTTCTTCTCAGCCGCTTTTTTCTCGGCAAGTTTGCGCTCGGCGCGCGCTTTTTGTTTGTCCGTCAACTCGGCTGCCTTTTTGGTTTTATCGGCGGCTTCTTTATCGGCTTTTTCTTTTTCTGCACGTTTTTTCGCAAGCTCTGCCTTTTTCTCGGCGAGTTTTTGTCTCAACTCGCGTTCGGCAGATTCTTTGTCTTCTTTTTCAGCTTCGCGCAGGGCTTTTTCTGCTTCGCGGGCTTCGTCTTCTGCTTCATGGACGGCACGCTCTTTTTCCGCTTTTTCTTTGTCCGCGCGTTCTTTCTCAGCTTTGGCTTTATCTGCCTTTTCTTTCGCTTCTTTGTCTGCGCGTTCTTTTTCTTTGGCTGCCGCATCGTCGTCGGCTTCGCTGCGTTTCTGTTCGGGCTTGGCTTCTTCTGCCGGACGCTCTTTCTCTACGGGAACGACGACAGGCTGCTCTTCAGTCTCAGGCTTGGATTCAGGTTTGGCTTTTTCCTGAGGCTTGAGGATTTCAGGCTCGGTTTGCTGTTTTTGAGGCTCGGTCGCGCCTTTGAAGGCGTTCGGGGTGTCTTGATTCAGAAAATACAGGATGCCCCCGATCACGCCGGTGGCGAGGATGAGGCCGAAGAAAAAGCCGAAAAGGCCTTTGCCGTATTGAGTGTTCTTATTCATGAGATACCTATATTGATGATGCCGTTCAGACGACCTTTTGGCGGCAGAGGAATCTGCTGCTGCCATCGGCAGGGACGGGTCATTTTATCAATATCCTTTATATTGGGCAAAAATGCGCCGTTTGTTTACATGGTTTTTACGAAAACCGCCGTGATGTTAGGACGCGCTGACAATTGACCGACGACGGGCTTCTTTTGCCCGAACAGAATACTCCGCATTGGACACACCAGCAAGATACCCGGCCCGTCTAAACTTTTATAGTGGATTAAATTTAAATCAGGACAAGGCGACGAAGCCGCAAACAGTACAGATAGTACGGAACCGATTCACTTGGTGCTTCAGCACCTTAGAGAATCGTTCTCTTTGAGCTAAGGCGAGGCAACGCCGTACTGGTTTAAAGTTAATCCACTATACTTTGAATCTTCCGTTTTCAGTACCCAAGGTCGTCTGAAAAACCTTACAACGCGCGGCGGAAGCTGACGGCTTTCAAAACATGGCTTCTGCCGACTTCTTCATCGCCCGCCAAATCCGCCAACGTACGCGCCACACGCATGATGCGGTGGAAGCTGCGGGCGGAGAGGGAGAGTTTTTCCAACAGGCTGCCCAAAGCTTCCTGCGCTTCTTTTTGGATGCGGGCGGACGTGTCGAGTTCACTGACGCTCAAGGCGGCGTTGACTTTGCCTTGCCGCGCGTATTGTTTGTCGCGGGCGGCGATCACGCGCGCCAACACGACGGCGCTGCTTTCCCCCGCTTCCTGCTGCATCAGTTCGGCGGCGGACAGGCTGGGGACTTCGATGGTCAAATCGATGCGGTCGAGCAGCGGGCCGGAAATTTTACTGCGGTAACGCGCGACGCTTTCGGGCGTGCAGCGGCAGGGTTTGACGGGATGCCCGAGATAACCGCAAGGACACGGGTTCATGGCGGCGACAAGCTGGAATTTGGCGGGATAGACGGCTTGGCGCGCCGCGCGGGAAATGTGGATTTCGCCGTTTTCCAAAGGTTCGCGCAAAACTTCCAAAACTTTGCGGTCAAACTCGGGCAGTTCGTCCAAAAATAAAACGCCGTGATGAGCCAATGAAATCTCTCCCGGACGCGGGTCGGAACCGCCGCCAACCATGGCTGCCGAACTGGCGCTGTGGTGCGGGCTGCGGAAAGGACGGTGGCTGTCGAGTTGTTGCTGATGATTGGGCAGGAGCGAACGCAATGCCCATACCTCGACCAATTCGTCTTCGGTCAAAGGAGGCAGAATGCCGGGCAGCCGTTGGGAAAGCATGGATTTGCCCGTTCCCGGCGGGCCCATCATCAAGAGGCTGTGCCCGCCCGCAGCGGCGATTTCCAAAGCAAGGCGGGCGGTATGTTGACCTTTGACATCGATGAGGTCGGGCAGTTTGGCGTTTTCAGACGACCTCTGCGGGACTTGGCAGGCGGTTTGCGCCAAAGGTTCGATGCCGTTCAAATGGGCGGCGACTTCGCCCAAAGAGCGCGCGCCGTAAACGGTAATGCCGCGCATCACGGCGGCTTGTTCTGCGTTTTCCTGCGGTAAGACGAAAGAGCGCCCCGCCTGCATACCCTGCCATGCCATCGCCAACGCGCCGCGCACGGGGCGCAACATGCCGGAAAGCGCCAATTCGCCGGCAAACTCGTATTGCGCGAGCTTTTCGGGTGCGATTTGTCCGGATGCGGCAAGGATGCCCAGCGCAATCGGCAGGTCGAAACGTCCCGATTCTTTGGGCAGGTCGGCGGGGGCAAGGTTGACGGTGATTTTTTTGGCGGGGAAGTCGAAACCGCTTTGGATGATGGCGGCGCGTACGCGGTCGCGGCTTTCTTTGACTTCGGTGTCGGGCAATCCGACGATATTGAAATGAGGCAGGCCGTTGGCAAGGTGGGCTTCCACTTCGACCAACGGCGCATTCATGCCGCTCAAGGCGCGGCTGTAAACCAAGGCAAGCGACATGTTTCAGACGACCTTATTCGCCGGCTTCGGTTTGCTGTTTGATTTCTTCGACGGCTTCTTCGGCTGCGGCTTCGGCAGCTTCCAATGCAGTCTGCTCAGGCTCTTGCGCGGCTTCGAGTTTTGCCAGACGCTCTTCCAGCTCGACCAATTTGGTGCGGGTTTTAATCAAAACCTGCTGCTGGATGTCGAATTCTTCGCGCGTAACCAAATCCATACGGTTGAACGCGCTGCCGAGCATGGCTTTGACGTTTTTCTCCATGTCTTTGGCGGGGCTGTTGGCGATGGTTTCGCTGATTTTTGCGCTGACTTCTTCAAAGAGTTGTTTGCCGAACATAATCCGTATCCTTTATATCAGAATATATAAAATCCAAGCGTATTGTATAAGGAAAAAGGTCATCTGAAAACGGGCATTCTGCTGCCGCGCCTTTTCCCTTCCAAACATCGCCCGCGTGTAGCAAATGCCCGCAAAATCGCTCAATCTTGCGGGCATTTTTGAAACGGCTTTTGCCGTCTGTTTCGATATTCGGCGTATTTTAACGCTCAACGCGGGCATCAAAAATCGGCAGCCACCACGCACCGCCGGTAAAGCCTTTGCACGAGCCGGTAGTGTGTTCGCCGCTGCGGACAAAGCTCTTGCCGTCCCACACCGCCGCATTGCTTGTCCAGCAGTCGCCTATGCCGCGGCCTTTGAAGCTGCCGCTGAGGGTGGCTGTTTTCTCGTCGAATCCGCCGTGCCCGCCGTATACCATCGGCGGCAGCACTTGTTCGATTTTGGTCAACTCTTTATCGGCAATGGCATAGTAGCCGCTGGTTTGATAAGCACCGCCGATACAGATGGCCGAAATCAAAACCTGACGATCGTTGAGCGGATGGACATACAGGCTGCGGTTCCAACCCATTTGCTCTTTATTATGCAGGGCAGGACAGTAATTATCGTCGCCTTCGGAAACGCGGTTGCTGTTGCGCAGCAGCTTCATGACGGCGCTGTGGCGCGGTGTGTCTTGCTCCAGTATATCGCCTGCTGTTTTCGGCACAGCAACGGCGCGGATGACGGGTTTGGGCTGCGGGCTGAGGACTGCCTGACTGCTGCCGCCTTTGCGAATCAGCGCGGAAGGCGTGTTCAGACGACCTTGGAATTCGTCCGCTTTCAACATTGCCGCCGCCGCGCCTTTGTCGGACAAGTGCCATTCATATTTTCCCGCGCGGATGCTGATTTTGCTTTCTTTTTTCAATGCTTCAAGCAAGGCGTTGGTTTGCGCGCTGCTCAATTTGCCTGTGCCTTTTTTGTTCAACGCCAATTTGCCCAGCGATTTGCCGTTCAGCATCAATTCGCTGCGGGCTGCCACACGGGCGAGTTGACGCTCATCGTCGTTAAACGGCAGCAGGGAAACTTCGCCGGCTACGGCGGCGTTCGCCCCCGCTTTTCGGGTAAACAAGATGGAAACCGGCGTTTCTGTTTCGTCCGCCTGATATCCGGCAAGACGGCATGTGCCGGTATTGTCGCAAGCGATGTCCCAGTCTTGGTAATTTTGATAAAAGCCTTGGGGCGGAGCGGCCAGTGCGGTGGCGGGCAAAACAGCCAGCAGCCATTTTTTCATGATGTATTCCTTCAGTTTTATTTTATAGTGGACGAACAAAGAACAGTGCGGCAATGTCAAACAGCGCCACACTGTTCTTGTGTAAAACAAACGTATGATACGTCGTTTGCCAAAAAGTTTTTGAACAGACGAAAAAAGGTCGTCTGAAACTCCTTTTCAGACGACCTTTTTTAAGATATACAGGCTGCGTGTTTAATCATCGTTGTAATCGTAGTAATCATTGTACCAGTCGCGGTATTTACGATAGTGGTGTTTATGTCTTTTGTAGCGTGCCTCACGGTAGTAAGGATCGTCATAGTCGTAATCATCACGATCGTAGCGGTAGTCGCGGTAACGGCGGTCGTACCAATAGTTGTCGTTGTCTTTCTGGTTCATTTTTTTATTTCGATAGGCGTATGCATTACCTGCCAAACCACCTGCTACCGCGCCGATGAACGCACTTTGTTCATCGTTACCCAATAGTCCGCCTAAAGCTGCGCCTGCTGCTGCACCGATAAGGGTAGCTTTTCTTTGGTTGTCAGTGCCCCTAGCTTCCGCATTGATGGAGGCGAGGCTGAGGCTGGCGGCGAGTAATACCGCCATAAGTGGTTTCATAGTCATTGTTTCGTCCTTTCGTGAAACACGGCAGGTGCCGGAGAATGGTCGGCATTATAGTCATTCTTTTGTTCGCCGTTCATTTTTCTGTAGAAAATTAGCGTAAACAAATGTTGTTTGTTGAGGCGCGATTGCTTGGTTGATGGATTGGAAGTCTTAACTATATTGGATTTGGCGGTAACAAAACGCCCCGAAGCCGGTATGCGGTTTCGGGGCGTTTGGGTTTCAGACGACCTGTGCGGTGTCTGCAACACTTATTTGAAAAAGCCTATTCTTCAGGCAGCCGCCATACGGACAGAATGAATCCGCCCCAAATGACGACGAGTGCGATAATCATCATGACAATGGCTGAGGTACTCATTCTTTGTCTCCTTGTTCATGTTCGTGTTCGTCTTTGACATTGAAGTTTTGACCATGCTTCCAAGGCAGAAGCGACAGCACCACGGCGATGACAATCAGACCGATCGACATACCCCAGCCGAAGATATTGAGGAAATCGTCAGGATATTTCGAGTAGTTTTCTTTAAGCAGGCCGATTGTGTCTTGGTACAACATATAGCCGAGCATGGCAACGGTAAAGATGACGCAGGCAGTCCAAATCGCGCCGACGCGGACGGAGGAGAGCGCGTTCAGGTGGTTGCGCAGCTCGGGCAGTTTGCGCAGGACGATGATGGCCAAAACATAGACGAAGCCGGCGGCGACGATGCCGTAGGTGTTGACGAATTTGTCCAATACGTCCAAAACGGGCAGGCCTGTGGTCGTGCCGAAGAGCAGGGTGGAGATAATGCCCATCGGAATGCAGACGAGCAGGGTAGCGTTGACGCGGCCGATGTTCAATTTGTCCTGAATGGCGGCAACGATAACCTCGACGATGGAAATCATCGAGGTAATGCCTGCGAATACCAGCGAACCGAAGAACAATACGCCGATCAGCGCCCCCATCGGAGCTTGGTTGATGATGGTCGGGAAGGCGATGAAAGCCAAACCGATGCCGCTGGAAGCCACTTCGCTGACGGCTTGCCCTTTCGCTTGCGCCATAAAGCCCAGCGCGGCAAATACGCCGATACCGGCGAGCAATTCAAAGCTGCTGTTGGCAAAGCCGACAACCAAGCCGGTACCGCCCAAGTCGGTTTTTTTCTTCAGATAGGAAGAGTAAGTCACCATGATGCCGAAGCAGATGGAGAGCGAGAAGAAAATCTGACCGTATGCGGCGACCCAGACTTTCGGATCGGAAAGTTTCGACCAGTCGGGCGTAAACAGCGCGTCCAAACCCTTAGCCGCGCCCGGCAGCGTCAGCGAGATGCCGACCATGATGATGAACATAATCAAAAGCAGCGGCATGAAGAACGACGATGCGCCCGCCACGCCTTTTTGTACGCCTAAAGCCATGATGATGCAGGTAAACAGCCATACGCCGATCAGCGGACCGACGACTTTACCGACAAAATCCAAGCCCAAGGCTTCAGGACCTGCCATGTTCAAAAAGTCTTTAAAGAAAAACGCTTGCGGATCCGCGCCCCATGCGGCGTTCAGCGAGTAGTAGGCATAGCTTGCCGACCAGCCGATGATGACTGCGTAGTAGATACAGATGATGACGTTGGTCATCACGTTCCACCAGCCCACAGGCTCGAACCAGCGGCCGAGGCGGCGGAAAGCCAGCGGAGCAGAGCCGCGGTAGCGGTGGCCGATGGCGTAGTCGAGCAGCAGCAGCGGGATGCCGGCGGTCAAGAGCGCGACCAGATAGGGTAGGAGGAACGCACCACCACCGTTTTCGAAGGCGATGTAGGGGAAACGCCAAATGTTGCCCAGGCCGACGGCAGAGCCGATGGCGGCAACCATAAACGCGCGGCGGTTGCTAAACGTCGCGCGTTCGTTTGTTTTGGAATCAGACACGTTGATACCTCTTGCTTTGATGTGGTATGAAAACAGCCGCTTGGCGGCTTACGGTTATAGAAATGAGGTCTGACAGGGGTAATGTCGTCTGAAAAAACAGTCGGCTTGTGGCCTTTGTTTACAATCTATGGCTGTATCGTAAAAAAATTTAACAGGCTTGGCAAGCGGAAAACAGATTTAAGTTGCGTTTTGGGCAGTTCTGGGAATTTCAGACGGCCTTGCATTGCTGAAGGGCGGGGTTAATTTGCCGGATGTGGACGTTATTGTTTTTGGCGTTAAGGCTTGTTGCGCAATTCGGTATGAATCCGAATACACATTCCTTTTTAAGGAATGACGTAAAAAATAAAAGGTCGTCTGAAAACCGATTTCAAAGTTTCAGACGACCTTTTATCTTTTCCGGAAAACCTAGCTTATCCTCTGCGCAATATGGCGTTGTTGACGTATTTTTGGATGCCGGTGGCAATAGCGTCGGCGCATTGGCGGCGGAAGGAGTCGCTGCCGAGCAGCCGCTCTTCGGTCGGGTTGGACAGGAAGGCGGTTTCGACGAGGATGGATGGGATGTCGGGCGCGCGCAGGACGGCGAAGTTGGCTTCGTCAACGCGGCCTTTGTGGAGCTGGTTGAGTTTGCCCAATTCGGTCAGGACGGAATGTCCGAGTATGCGGCTGTCGCGCATGGTGGCGGTTTGGGTCATGTCGAGAATGGCGTTATCGACGCTGCGGTTGCCGCTTTTAAGGACGCCGCCGATGGCGTCGGCGTTGTTTTGGGTTTGGGCGAGGAATTTGGCGGCGGAGCTGGTCGCGCCTTTGGTGTTGAGCATATAAACGCCGGTACCGCGCGCAGACGGGCTGGTGAAGGCGTCGGCGTGGATGGAGACGAACACGTCGGCATGACGGGCGCGGGCTTTGGCGACGCGTACGCCTAGCGGGATGAAGATGTCTTCGTTGCGGGTCATGTAAACGGTGTAGCCTATGCTTTCAAGGCGGTTTTTGGCTTCGCGGGCGATGGAGAGGACGACGTTTTTCTCTTTCAAGCCGCTTGGACCGATCGCGCCGGGGTCTTCACCGCCATGACCGGGGTCTATCATAACGACAGGACGGCGTCCGCCGCGGTTGGAGCGCGGAGGCGTGTCTTGGGCAATGTTCGTGCGCTCGGTAGGACGTTGTGTCTGCATGCGTTTTGGCGGGTTGCCGTTGAGCAGCGCCATCATCGGGTCGTTGGCATCGACGCCGTGCGGATAGAGGTCGATGACGAGGCGGTTTTTAAAGCCGCCGACAGGGGCAAGCGAGAAGACTTGCGGATAGGCGTTTTGCTTGAGGTCGATCACGACGCGCACGGTCGTAGGGGTGTTTTGTCCGGCACGGATGCTGCGGATATAGGGGTCGTCGGGCAGGACTTTGCCGGAAATGCCTTGCAGGACGCTGTTGATGTTGGCGTTTTGGATGTCGATGACGAGCCTGCCGGGGTTTTCCAAGGCGAAATGCTGATATTGCAGGGCGCGCGAGCTTTCGATGGTGATGCGGGTATAGGCGTGCGAAGGCCAAATACGGGCGGCGACGAATTGGGCGGGCGGCGCGGCTTTGGCGAGGGCGGAGGCAATCGGCGTGAGGGTAAACAACAGTCCGGCGGCTTGGCGGACGACTTGTCTTCGTGTCAGTTTGAATTTAACCATGCTTCTAAACTTTTTTGTCCGTTGGCGGTGTGTGCGGTAGCGGTGCAGGCCCTGCCCTGCGCGGCGTGATTCAGGGATACGGTAATGTCTGCGGGCGGAGTGAACGCGCCGCCCTGTTGCGGCCATTCAATAATGCAGACGCTGTCAGGGGAGAACAGGTCGTCCAAACCCGCATCTTCCCATTCTTCGGGCGAGGCAAAGCGGTAAAGGTCGAAATGATGGAGCGTGAACGCTTCCAGCGGGTAGGATTCGACGATGGCGTAGGTCGGGCTTTTGACCGCGCCGGTGTGTCCGAGTCCGCGCAGGATGCCGCGCGTGAACGTGGTTTTCCCCGCGCCCAAATCGCCTTGCAGATGGATGACCAATGGCGCGTGCAGCGATTTTGCCCAACTTTCGCCCAGCTCGAGTGTGGACTCTTCGTCGGGAAGCCGGCGGGAAAAGGTTGCGCCCTCGCTCATGAAATCAGCCTTGTCGTGTTCTAAAAACCTTAATTATGCTGGATTTACGGGCATTTGCAAACATAAGGGAGGATAAAGTTAGATAAAGATGTTCAATCGGCATCTTTGCCGCCTGCCGTCCAAACGCCGTAGAGGTCGTCTGAAAACACCGTTTCCACACAACTCAAACCCTTTCAGACGACCCCATCCCTGTTAAGCCTTGCGCCGAACGTGTACAATCCGCCCCATCATACCTAATCCGTACAAACCGCATCATGACTATCAGCAAACAACGCCCCATCGGCGTTTTCGATTCCGGCGTCGGCGGCCTGACCAACGTCCGCGCCCTGATGGAACGCCTGCCGATGGAAAACATCATCTACTTCGGCGACACCGCCCGCGTTCCCTACGGCACCAAATCCCGTGCCACCATCGAAACCTTCGCCATGCAGATTGTCGATTTCCTGCTGGAAAACGATGTCAAGGCGCTCGTCATCGCGTGCAACACCATTGCCGCCGTTGCCGGACAGAAAATCCGTCAAAAAGCAGGCAATATGCCCGTATTGGACGTGATTTCCGCCGGCGCACAGGCCGCTCTGAACACCACGCGCAACAACAAAATCGGCATCATCGCCACCAACACCACCGTCAACAGCAACGCCTACGCCCGCGCCATCCACGCCCAAAACCCCGACACGCTCGTGCGCACGCAGGCGACGCCGCTGCTCGTGCCGCTGGTGGAAGAAGGCTGGCTTGACCATGAAGTGACCCGCCTGACCGTGCGCGAATACCTCAAACCGCTCTTGGTGGACGACATCGACACGCTCGTCCTCGGCTGCACCCACTTCCCGCTGCTCAAGCCCCTAATCGGCAAAGAAGCGCAAAACGTCGCCCTGGTCGATTCCGCCATCACTACCGCCGAAGCGACCGCCCAAGCACTCGCCCAAGCAGGGCTGCTCAACACTGAAAACGACAGCCCCGACTACCGCTTCTACGTCAGCGACATCCCCCTGCGCTTCCGCACCATAGGCGAACGCTTCCTCGGACGCAGCATGGAACAAATCGAAATGGTCTCGCTGGGATAAGGCATATCCCGCATACCAAAACGAGAGGTCGTCTGAAAAATCGAAACACGGGTTTTCAGACGACCTTTTTGAATGAGGCGAATCAAAGCTATTGCCAATCCTGATCCGCTTGTCTCATCGTTCAAGCATTTCTCGGGTAACTAAGGGAATAAAATCCAAATTGCTGTCCACAGAGGCGGATAGCTTTTTGGGCAGACTGGGAGCTGCATCGTGGTGAAAACAGGCAAGATTGAGATCTACGCCCGATAGGCTTTCGGGGCGGCGGAAGAAGTTGTCTTCCTGATAGCGGTGGGAAGCAAACCAATAGCAACGATAATCCATACGCTCAAAATGGCGGATTAAATCGAGGCAGTTGTCAGGCTGAGCATATGTAAAGACGTCCGCATGATGATGCCCTTTTAAAAATAATGAATTGATTTGATTCGATACTTTGAAAATTATTTTCTTAATGCGTGTATCAGGCTGCTTCGCCGGGGCTTAAATTTTGCCTATCGAATCAAGCCCGACAGTGTAGTCGAGTTAAGTCGAAGCCGACAAACCATCGGTATTCTAATAGAAAAGGTCGTCTGAAATTAAGTTTTCAGACGACCTTTTTGTGTGTCAAACCGCTGTTAGGAAACAACTTCGCCTTGGGCGCGTTGTTTGTCGATGCTGCGGTTGATGTGCCATTGTTGGGCGATGGTCAGGAGGTTGTTGACTACCCAGTAAAGTACCAAACCGGCAGGGAAGAAGAAGAACATGGCTGAGAAAACCAGTGGCATGACTTTCATCATTTTTGCCTGCATCGGGTCGGTCGGTGGCGGGTTGAGGAATGTTTGGGCAAACATGGTTACCGCCATAATTACGGGCAGAATGTAGTAAGGGTCGGAACGGCTAAGGTCGGTAATCCAGCCCAGCCAAGGTGCCTGACGCAATTCTACGGAGGCAAACAACGCCCAGTACAAGCCGATGAAGACGGGGATTTGCAACAGCATGGGCAGGCAGCCGCCCAGCGGGTTGATTTTTTCGTCTTTGTAAAGCTGCATCATGGCTTGCTGTTGCGCCATACGGTCGTCGCCGTATTTTTCTTTGATGGCTTGCAGTTTGGGCGCGGCGGCGCGCATTTTTGCCATCGAGCGGTAAGAGGCGTTGGTCAGCGGGTAGAGTACGGCTTTGACGATAATGGTCAAAACGATGATTGCCCAGCCCCAGTTGCCGATAATGTTGTGCAGTTGGTTCAGGAGCCAGAAGAGGGGGGAGGCGAACCAGTGTACTTTGCCGTAGTCTTTTGCCAGTTGCAGGTTGTCGGCGATATTGGCGATGACGGATGTGGTCTGCGGGCCGGCATAGAGGTTGATGGAGGCTTCGGATTTCGCGCCGTTTTGGATGGCGGCAAGGGGAACGCTGACGCTGGTGCTGTACAGGTTGTCGTTGCGGCGTTTGATGTCGATACGGCAGTCGCCTGCGGCGCAAACGCTTTGTCCGCCTTTGGGTTGGAGAATCCAAGTGGACATGAAGTGGTGTTCAATCATGCCGAGCCAGCCGGTTTGGGTTTTGCGGGCGTATTCGGCTTCGTTTTTGCCTGATTTGGCATCGTCGTCCAAGTCGGAGAAGCTGACTTTTTGGAATTTGCCTTCGGGGGTGTAAACCACCGGGCCGACGAAAGAGCGGGTAAAGTAGCCTTGACCTTCGGGTTCGCTGCGGTCACGTACGATGCGGTAGTCCGCGCTCAGGTTGGCGGGCTTGCCGCTGGTGTTGGTGATGTCGAAACGGACGTTGACGAGGTAGCTGTCTTTGGTAAAGGTATAGACTTTGTCGATTTTCAGTCCGTTTGTTTCCGGCGCGATCAGGCGGACTTCGATTTTGTCGCCGTTGAGGCTGTATTGTTTTTGCGCTGCGGTAAAGTTGACGCCTTTCAGGATGTTGTTGCCTTGTGCATCCAAAAGCTCGGACTGGGCAACGTAGGTGTATTCTTTGCTGTCGTTAAACAGGGTGAAGGGTTTGTTTTCGTCGCCATTTGCTTTGTATTTGAGCAGGGTCATTTGACGCAGGTCGCCGCTTTTTTCGTCGATGACGGCTTTGACTGTGTCGGTCGTTACGGTAATCGGCGTTGCGGGGGCGAGTGCGGCTTCGGCGGCAGCGGTTGCGGCGGTTTGCTGCTGTTGCTGCGCGGCTTGTTGTGCCGGATTGGGTTTGGGGCTGGGGAAGAAATGTTCCCAGCCGGCATAGATTGCCAGCGAAATGGCAAAAAATGCTATAAATCTTTTAAAATCCATAAGAGATTCCTGGAATTGACGGGTATGTAATGGAGATGAAAACTGCTTCAGACGGCATTATATAGAAACCGACGGGAAATTAAAGGAAATCAAGTTATCCGAATGATTCGGATTACGGGACGGGGTCGTGTCCGTGTCCGCCGAAAGGGTGGCAGCGGGCGATGCGTTTGAGGGCGAGCCAGCCGCCTTTGAATGCACCGTATTTTTTGACTGCCTCGACCGCATATTGCGAACAGGTCGGGGTATAGCGGCAGCGCGGCGGTATCAGCGGGCTGACGGCGTATTGGTAAAAACGGATCAGCGCGAGGATGAATTTGGACAACAGGGTATTCATCAGCGTTTGCGCATGAGTTGCGCCAATTGGTTTCGGGCTTCGGCGGCATTTTGCCGGTTGAATGCCAGGCGGACGCGTACGACGAAATCATGCGGCGGCAGGCTGTTTTTGTTCAGTCTGAACCAATCGCGGATGACGCGCTTCATGTAGTTGCGTTCATGCGCACGTTTCGCTGTTTTTTTGCTGACGACTAAGCCGAGCCGCGGATGGTTCAATCCGTTGTCGGCAGATTGGGAAACTTGCAGCAAATCGCGGCTGCGCCGGTTTTTGAACGCAAAAACGGATGAAAAATCATCCGTTTTTAATAAGCGGTACTGCTTTCCGAAGCGGTAGTCCAAAATTACACTGCCAAGCGTTTGCGGCCTTTGGCGCGACGGGCTGCCAATACTGCGCGGCCACCGCGGGTTTTGGAGCGGACCAGGAAGCCGTGGGTACGTTTGCGTTTGGTAACGGAAGGTTGATAAGTGCGTTTCATGATGTTTCCTAAAAAATCGGTAGATAAATAAACCGTGAATTACACTCTAATTTTCATCTTTTGTCAATCTCGGTTGAGTAAATGGATATGGCGCGCGGGGTGATTCGGTTTGCGGATTTGCGCGGCGCTTTGTGGATAAAATTTCCGGCAGGTTGTGGATAAAGTTGGTCGGAGTGGGTATAATCGGCAATTCCTGTCCCTTTGTCGGGCGATAGGTCGTCTGAAAATGTTGATGCGGATTTATCGTGATGATTTTCCAAAAATAATTTAATTGTATTTTCAGACGACGTTCGGTTTGGCGGATAGGGTTTGTGCGGTATTTGCGACACTTTTTCCGTCGGGCTGAAACCGCATTTTCAAGGGCTGCAATTTCCGACGGTTTCTCTCCGTTTCTTTCCAACGATTTCCACGACTCGAGCTTATTCATGACGCTAGCAGAATTTTGGCCGCAGTGCCTCCGCCGACTTCACGATATTTTGCCTGCCGGGCAGTTCGCGCAATGGATTGCGCCCTTGACCGTGGGCGAGGAAAACGGCGTGTGGGTGGTTTACGGTAAAAACCAGTTTGCCTGCAATATGCTCAAAAGCCAGTTTGCCGCCAAAATCGAAGTGGTGCGTGCGGAATTGGCCCCGCAACAGGCGGCGTTTGCGTTTAAAGCTGGCGTGGGGCAGCATTATGAGATGGCGGAAAATGCGGGGGCGGTTGCGCCTGAACACGCTGCGTTGACCGAAGAAATGCCGAAAGCGGACGCGCAAGAATCTTTTTCGGACGGGACGTCGTCTGAAAACTCAGACAAACCCTCCGTTGCGAAAACAGCGGCGGACATTTTGGCGCAGCGCATGAAAAACCTGCCGCACGAAAGCAAACAGCCTGCCGCCGCGCCCGCAGAATCCAAAGTCGTTGCCAAAGCCAAAACGGAAGCGCAACGCGATGCGGAAGAAGCGCGTTACGAACAGACCAATCTGTCGCGCGACTACACATTCGATACCTTGGTAGAAGGTAAGGGCAACCGCCTTGCCGCCGCCGCCGCCCAAGCCATTGCCGAGAACCCGGGGCAGGGCTACAACCCGTTTTTCCTGTACGGCAGTACGGGTTTGGGTAAAACCCACTTGGTGCAGGCCATCGGCAACGAACTGCTGAAAAACCGTCCTGATGCCAAAGTGCGCTATATGCATTCAGACGACTATATCCGCAGCTTTATGAAGGCGGTGCGCAACAACACTTACGATGTGTTCAAGCAGCAATACAAACAATACGATCTGCTGATTATCGACGACATCCAGTTCATCAAAGGCAAAGACCGTACGATGGAAGAATTCTTCTATTTGTACAACCATTTCCATAACGAGAAAAAACAGCTCATCCTCACTTGCGACGTGTTGCCTGCCAAAATCGAAGGTATGGACGACCGCCTCAAATCGCGTTTTTCATGGGGTTTGACTTTGGAACTCGAGCCGCCCGAGCTGGAAATGCGCGTGGCGATTTTGCAGAAAAAGGCAGAAGCGGCAGGCATCAGCATTGAAGACGAAGCCGCATTGTTTGTCGCCAACCTGATTCGTTCCAACGTGCGCGAACTGGAAGGCGCGTTCAACCGTGTCAGCGCCAGCAGCCGCTTTATGAACCGCCCCGTTATCGACATGGATTTGGCGCGCACGGCTTTGCAGGACATCATCGCCGAAAAACACAAAATCATTACTGCTGACACCATTATCGACGCGACTGCCAAATATTACCGTATTAAAATCAGCGATATACTCGGTAAAAAACGCACGCGTAACATTGCCCGTCCGCGTCAGGTCGCCATGAGCCTGACCAAAGAACTGACCACCCTCAGCCTGCCGTCCATCGGCGACGCGTTCGGCGGACGCGACCACACAACCGTCATGCACGGCGTGAAAGCCGTAGCAAAACTGCGCGAAGAAGATCCCGAGTTGGCGCAAGATTACGAAAAACTCCTGATTCTGATTCAAAACTGAGCCAGAACCGGTTTTCAGACGACCCCTCTCTTAAAAGGTCGTCTGAAAACACAAATACACTTTGATTTTAACGGCGGCGAATCAACCATCTCGTCCGCCGAACCCGATTCAAAAACATCCGAAATAACTGATTCAAAAGGAATTGACCATGCTGATTTTACAAGCCGACCGCGACAGTCTGCTCAAGCCGCTGCAAGCCGTTACCGGTATCGTCGAACGCCGCCATACCCTGCCCATCCTCTCCAACGTCCTGCTCGAAAGCCAAGACGGTCAAACCAAACTCCTGGCGACCGACTTGGAAATCCAAATCAACACAGCCGGTCCGGAAAGTCAGGCGGGCGACTTCCGCATCACCACCAACGCCAAAAAATTCCAAGACATCCTGCGCGCCTTGCCCGACAGCGCCATCGTTTCGCTCGACTGGGCGGACAACCGTCTGACCCTGCGTGCAGGCAAATCACGTTTCGCCCTGCAAACCCTGCCTGCCGAAGACTTCCCGCTGATGAGCGTCGGTGAAGACATCAGCGCAGCGTTTTCCCTGTCGCAGGAGACTTTCAAAACCATGCTGTCTCAAGTCCAATACAGCATGGCAGTACAAGACATCCGCTACTACCTCAACGGCTTGCTGATGCAGGTTGAAGGCAACCAACTGCGCCTCGTCGCCACCGACGGCCACCGCCTTGCCTATGCCGCCAGCCAAATCGAAGCCGAATTACCCAAAACCGAAGTCATCCTGCCGCGCAAAACCGTTTTGGAACTCTTCAAACTGCTGAACAACCCGTCCGAACCCATCAGCGTCGAGCTGCTCAACAACCAAGTACGCTTCCAATGCAACGGTACGACCATCGTCAGCAAAGTCATCGACGGCAAATTCCCCGATTTCAACCGCGTCATCCCGCTGGACAACGACAAAATTTTCCTCGTTTCACGCACCCAACTTTTGGGCGCGCTTGAACGTGCCGCCATCCTTGCCAACGAAAAATTCCGCGGCGCGCGCCTGTTCCTGCAACCCGGCCTCTTGAGCGTCGTGTGCAGCAACAACGAGCAGGAAGAAGCACGCGAAGAACTCGAAATCGCCTACCAAGGCGGCGAACTCGAAGTCGGCTTCAATATCGGCTATCTGATGGACGTATTGCGCAACATCCATTCCGACGATATGCAGCTCGCCTTCGGCGATGCCAACCGCTCGACCTTGTTTACCGTACCGAACAACCCGAACTTCAAATACATCGTTATGCCGATGCGCATCTGATGCGGTTGTTTTGAAATGAATAAAAAGGTCGTCTGAAAACCAAACAGGTTTCAGACGACCTTTTTATGTGGCTGAACAACAGCGAAACAATCAGCTTTCGGATATTTCCTGTTTTAAATCGACCAATCGCGTTCCCGCCAAGAAATCGTATAAAAACTGCCGGTCGGGGTTCAGCAGGGCAAAGCCCCACGGCAGGATGAGCCAGATAAGGGCGGCACCGAAGGCAGGTATGGGCGGGATGGCGAGCAGGTGGCGCAGGCCGGCGTAGGCGAGCAGGGGGATGAAGACGACGAAGATACACGACCAAATAAAGCGGATGCGCAGTTGCGACAATGGCGGCAGCGTACCGTTTCTGCCGTGCAGCCCGATTTTCCACGTCTGCATGGCGAGGGTGCGGCCGGTCTTCGTCCAGTTGGTTTTGAAGTAGAGCCACCAGCTTCCTACAAAGATAACGCAGGTAGCCAAGCTGGAAAGGATATGGGAAACGGGGTTGAGGAAAATCGCGGCGATGCCGGCAAGGATGGCGGCGATGGCGGTCACTGCGCCGGTCAGCAGCAATTCATACATCAGGGCGGCAAGGCGGCGTTTGACGGGGGCGGGGGGAAAGGCGGTCATGACGGTCTGCTCGGTAAAAAGGTCGTCTGAAAAACGGAATGTTTGGTTTGGGCGAAACCGCCGCATCCGTTTTCAGACGACCTTTGTGTGGGAGGAATCAGCGGTGGGGGCGTTTTTGTCCGCGCGCCTGCTGGGCTGCCATCTGGTTCATTTCCTGACGGGTCGGGCGTTTTTTGAACATGGCGTGCGCTTCGTCAGCCGAACATTTTTGCGACAGGCAGACCAACGTTATCGCGTCTTTTTGGTGTTGTCCGCCGCTGTGGTACATACGGCGCAGGTTGGCTTCGTTGATGCGGCCTTTTTCGGGGTCGATGTCGAATTTTTTCAGGCGTTCGAGAAACTGGCGCTGCTGGCGGCGCGAAGTCCAGACAAAGCCACCGGCGGCTGCGGCGACGATGATGACGGCAAGCAGGATGGCAAGCGGCCACGAATCGACGATTAAGACGATGATCAGGCTTAAAACGGCGGTGGTCAGCACGAGCAGGCCGCCGATGCGGAGTTTGGTTTGGTTGTCCATGAAGTTGTGGTTCCTTATTAAGGGTGGGAGGTCGTCTGAAAAACGGAGGCTGGTTTCGGAGAACCTGCCGCGTCGGTTTTCAGACGACCTTGAATCTCGTAATTAACGCTATTTTACAGTATTTTCGGAATGTGGTGGGAAGGTGGCGGCAGGTGGAGTTTCCTGCTGCAAAGTTAAAGAAAACAATATTGTTCGTTTGCCGTTATTCCCATTCGCACAGAAATAACGGCAAACCATGCTTTTATGATTTCAATTCCTTATTATTACCACGCCGCGCGTTCCCTCATATCTTCCACCGCTTCCACCAACGCCGCCGCCAATGGCGGATCAAACGACGAGTGTCCCGCCTGAATCACGCGCAGTTCGGCTTCTGGGAGCGCCTGCGACAGTTCCCACGCGCTTTGCATGGGGGTGCATAAGTCGTAGCGCCCTTGCACGATGATGGTCGGGATAGGGCGGATTTTGTCCGTGTTCGCCAAAATCGCTTTGTCGCCTTTCAGCCAGCCTTCGTTGACGAAATAATGGTTTTCCAAGCGGGCGATGGCGAGCGATTGGTACGCGTCTTCATCGACGTCTTGCGGTTCGAAGCGGATCAGGTAGCTTTCCCAGTCTGCCCAGGCTTTGGCGGCTTTCAGACGACCTGTTTCGTCTTCGCCGAACAGCATTTCGTGATATGCCGCAATCAGGCTGCCGCGTTTTTCTTCGGCGACGGGTGCGAGGAATTTCTGCCATTGCGCGGGATAAATCTGGCTGACGCCGCCTGCTTCGTCCAGCCACGCCATTTCGGACGGACGGCACAGGAATATCCCGCGCAAAACGAGTCCGGCAACGCGTTCGGGATGGGTTTCGGCATATGCCAGCGACAAGGTGCTGCCCCACGAGCCGCCGAACACCAGCCATTTCTGGATGCCCAGCATTTCGCGGACTTTTTCGATGTCGGCAACCAAGTCCCAAGTCGTGTTGTCGTCGGTGCAGGCGTAAGGCAGCGAACGGCCGCAGCCGCGCTGGTCGATGATGACGATGCGGAACACGTCGGGATTGAAAAAGCCGCGGCAGGCAGGCGATGCGCCCGCGCCTGGGCCGCCGTGCAGGAAGATGACGGGCAGGCCGTCGGGGTTGCCGGATTCTTCCCAGTAGATTTGATGGACGTCCGATACTTGCAGCAGGCCGCTGCGGATGGGTTCGCGGATGGGGTGCATGGTGTTTCTCCTGTTGTCTGACGTTGGGATTGTACCCATCGGGCAGGCAAACGACAAACGGCAAGGGGTCGTCTGAAATCCCCTTGCGCCGCCGCGTTTCCCGACCGCCCGACTATCCGCTATAATTCCCCGATACCCGCGCAACCGAAAGAATGAAATGAACAAAATCCTGATGACCGCCGCCGTGCTGCTTCTGTCCGCCTGCGGCTTCCACCTCAAAGGCATGGGCGGCACCGCACGCACGCTGCCGTATCCCGCTTGGCACATCCAAAACGCCTCCGTGATGCAGAAGGCTTTGGAAAACGCCCTGCGCCGCGTCGACGGCAAACCCGTTTCCGCCGCCGAAGCGCAAATGACGTTGAACATCAAGGGCATCGAAACCCGTCAGGACATCTACACCATCACCCGCGCCGCGTTGGTCAACGAATACCTGCTGACGCTGCGCGTCGAAGCCCAAGCCATGCGCAACGGCGAGCCTGTGGGCGAACCGATTACCGTCCTCGTCAACCGCACGATGGACTACAACGACAGCGAAGTGTTGGGCAAACAGGAAGAAAGCGAAACCATCTGGGCGGAAATGCGCGCCGACGCCGCCGACCAAATCGTCCGCCGCCTGACGTTCCTGAAAGCGTATTGATGGCGGTCATGAATATCGAACAGGTCAGCGCGGATATGCCGCTTTCGCCGCTGTACATCATTCACGGCGAAGAAGACCTGTTGCGCATCGAAGCCCTCGACACCCTACGCGCCGCCGCCAAAAAACAAGGCTACCTCAACCGCGAAGTCTTTACGGCGGACAACGGCGCCGACTGGGACGAACTCCTGCAAAGCGCAGGCAGCGCGGGGCTTTTTGCCGACTTGAAACTTTTGGAAATCCACATTCCGAACGGCAAGCCCGGCAAAACCGGCGGCGACGCGCTGCAAACCTTCGCCGAACGCCTGCCCGAAGACACCGTTACCCTGATTCTGCTGCCCAAGCTCGAAAAAGCCCAAACGCAAGCAAAATGGTTCACCGCGCTCGCCGCCAAAGGCACTGTACTCGAAGCCAAAGCCATTAGCGCGCAAGCCCTGCCGCAGTGGATAAAGGGTCGTCTGAAAAAGGTCGGACTCAACATCGAACCTGACGCGCTCGCCCTGTTTGCCGAACGCGTCGAAGGCAACCTGCTCGCCGCCCGCCAAGAAATCGACAAACTCGCCCTGCTGCACCCGCAAAACCATACCGTCAACATCGCCGATGCCGAAGCCGCCGTCGCCAACGTCGCCCGTTTCGACGTGTTCCAGCTTTCCGGCGCATGGATGAAAGGCGATGCCCTGCGCGTCGCCCGCCTTCTGGACGGACTCGAAGAAGAAGGCGAAGAACCCGTCTTGCTGCTGTGGGCGGTTGCCGAAGACATCCGCACCCTCATCCGCCTGACCGCCGCGCTTAAACAAGGACAGAGCGTACAATCCGTCCGCAACAGCCTGCGCCTGTGGGGCGACAAACAAACCCTCGCGCCGATTGCCGTCAAACGCATTCCCGCCGTCCGCCTGATCGAAGCGCTGAAAACCTGCGCTAAAATCGACCGCATCATCAAAGGTGCGGAAGACGGCGACGCGTGGACGGAATTTAAGCAGTTGGTAACGGGGTTGGCGGTGTGAAGGTGTGCATAGCCGGGTCGTTTGCGGCGAGACGCATCCCGTTATTAGAGCCTGATCGGGCATGATGAAGACCGGGGAGGGGTTGAAAACCCGAAAAAAAAGAACATATTGAATGAGGCAGAAATCTTCCTGTTTCCGATAAATCGGCCATCCGCACATACACCGTCGTTTTCAGACGACCTTTCAAAGGAAAACCATGTTTCAAAACTTTGACTTGGGCACTGTCCTGCTCGCGATTCCGCCCGTCCTCCTTGCCCTGACCATACGCGAAGTCGCGCGTGGTTATACCGCCCTCCGTTGGGGCGACAGTACCGCCCAACAATACGGGCGGCTGACGCTCAACCCCCTGCCGCATATCGATCCGGTAGGTACGATCGTCGTCCCCATAATCAGCCTGCTGCTGACCCCGTTCGTTTTCGGTTGGGCGCGCCCGATGCCCATCGACCCGCGCAATTTCCGCGATCCGCGCCGCGCTTGGCGTTGGGTTTCCATTTCCGGTCCGATTGCCAATCTGATTTTGGCGTTCTTTTGGGGCTTTGTTGCCGCCTTTGCCGTTTACGCGCCCGAATCCTATCAGGAACCGTTGGTCCGAATGGCGCAATACGGCGTTATCGTGAACGCGATTTGGGTTGCTTTCAGCCTGATTCCCATCCTGCCTTGGGACGGCGGCATCTTTATCGATACGTTCCTGTCTGCCAAACAGTCCATGCAGTTTCGCAAAATCGAACCTTACGGAATGTGGATTGTCCTAATATTGATGTTCACAGGGCTGCTGGCAAAAATCATCCTGCCTATCGTTGCGCTGATACAGACGGCTGTGTATCTCTTTATGACCTTGTTAATCTGAACCGTCCGCAAGACGGCGAAAAGGTCGTCTGAAACCTTAAACACACCCGCAGGGCGCATGATTGCGCCCTTTGTTTTACCTGTTTCCAAAGTAAATCCCATTGGAAACCCTGCTTAAAAATTGTACAATGGCAGCCCTTTCCATACGGTGGTTTGACCATGCGCATCGGCGGCTACATTATCGACAATCCCATTGCACTCGCCCCGATGGCGGGCATTACGGACAAACCGTTCCGCCGACTTTGCCGAGATTTTGGCGCAGGTTGGGCGGTGTGCGAAATGCTGACCAGCGACCCGACGCTTAGAAATACCAAAAAGACCCTGCGCCGCAGCGATTTTGCCGATGAGGGCGGCATCGTTGCCGTCCAGATTGCCGGCAGTGATCCGCAGCAGATGGCGGATGCCGCGCGTTACAACGTCAGCCTCGGGGCGCAGGTTATCGACATCAACATGGGCTGTCCCGCCAAAAAAGTCTGCAATGTTCAAGCCGGCAGCGCGCTGATGCAAAACGAGCCGCTGGTTGCCGCCATTCTCGAAGCCGTCGTCTGCGCGGTGGACGTTCCCGTTACCCTCAAAACCCGTTTGGGCTGGCACGACGATCATAAAAACCTGCCTGCCATCGCCCGCATCGCCGAAGATTGCGGCATCGCCGCCCTTGCCGTCCACGGACGCACACGCACGCAAATGTACAAAGGCGAAGCGGCTTATGATCTGATTGCCGAGACCAAAGGTCGTCTGAAAATCCCCGTCTGGGTCAACGGCGACATCACTTCGCCGCAAAAAGCCGCCGCCGTCCTCAAACAAACCGCCGCCGACGGCATCATGATAGGGCGCGGCGCACAAGGCAGGCCGTGGCTCTTCCGCGATTTGAAACATTATGCCGAACACGGCGTTTTGCCGCCTGCCTTGAGCTTGGCAGAATGCAACGACACCATTTTGAACCACATCCGCGCCATGCACGCGTTTTATGGCGAAGTCGCCGGCGTGCGCATCGCCCGCAAACACATAGGCTGGTACATCGACGAAATGCCCGACGGCGAGCAGACACGCCGGGACATCAACCGCTTGGACAGCGCAGCGGCACAATACGATACCCTTGCTGCCTATCTTGAGGCGCTTTCGGAAAAAACCGACCGCTGGATGTGTGCATATCGTGAAGGGTAGGGCGTTTCAGACAACCTTTGGTTTTTGGGAAGCGGATAAACCATTGTGAATTATTAAAAAAACTGTACCGTCATTCCCGCGCAGGCGGGAATCCAGGCTTTGATTTTTCCGAAATGTTCAGAAATTGCCGCAGCTTCAAATTACCGGGTTCCGCCTGCGCGGCAATGGCGGCAATATCAAGTCGTCTGAAAACACAGTTTCATCGAAATAAAAAACAAATTATCTATATATAGTGGATTAAATTTAAATCAGGACAAGGCGACGAAGCCGCAGACAGTACAGATAGTACGGCAAGGCGAGGCAACGCCGTACTGGTTTAAAGTTAATCCACTATAAACTCAACAAACGTCGTCTGAACCCCGTTTCAGACGACCTGTCATCTTTAAAAACAACGAAGGAGGATATGTTATGAAACAACCCATCCCCGATATTGCGCAATGCGTTGAACAGAATTTGCAACAGTATTTCAAAGACTTGAACGGTACGGAGCCTTGCGGTGTGTACGATATGGTGTTGCACCAAGTGGAAAAGCCGATGCTTGCGTGCGTGATGGAACAATGCGGCGGCAATCAGTCCAAAGCGGCGGTGATTTTGGGGTTGAACCGCAATACGCTGCGTAAGAAACTGTTGCAGCACGGTTTGCTGTAAATATCAGGCTTTTTGCAAAGGGAGAAAACTGATGAAGCAGGAACTTCGCCATGACGGCGGTACGCGGGGAAAAACGCTGAACGTCCATTTCATCCTGCACGAGGATTTTGAAGTGCCGGGTGCGTATTGGGATTGGGCGCGGTCGCGCGGGCATCGTACGGCGTCGACTAAGGTTTATGAGTCGGAAGCGTTGCCCGAAAACGCGGACGGTATCGATTTTCTGATTGTCATGGGCGGGCCGCAGTCGCCCGATGAAGACAGGCAGGCTTTTCCGTATTACGACCCTGAAGCCGAGCTGCGCCTGATGCGTCAGGCGGTGGCGGCGGACAAGTACATTGTCGGCGTGTGCTTGGGCGCGCAGCTTTTGTCCGTCGCCTACGGCGCACGGCACGGGCGCAGCCCGCACCGCGAAATCGGCGTGTATCCGGTCGAGTTGACGCAGGAAGGTTTGAACGACCCGCATACCGCCTTGCTGGGCGCGTCTTTCCTTGCGGGGCATTGGCACGGAGATATGCCCGGACTGACGGATGGGGCGGCAGTATTGGCGGCGAGCAAAGGCTGTCCGCGCCAGATTGTCCGCTTCTCACCCAAGCATTATGCGTTTCAGGCGCATTTGGAATTCGACCGCGCTGCCGTCGGCCTCTTGATTGCCGCCGACGGGCGCGAAAACTTGGCGGCGCAAAGCAGGACGCAGGCTTATGTGCAGCATCCCGATGAAATCGAGCGTTTCAATTTTACGCAGATGAACGCGAAACTCTTTGCCTTTTTGGATTCGTTGACCGAATCGGGGCAGGGTGGGGCGTGATGTCCTGCCTTTCATCAGTGCATCCTTTTATCCGACGACTTGAGCCATGATTTACCAAATACTCTCCTTATTGATTTGGGGCAGCTCGTTTATCGCCGCCAAATATACTTACGAGATGCTTGATGCCGCGCTGATGGTCGAGGCGCGGCTGTTGATTGCCGCGTTGATGGTGCTGCCTTCCTGTTACCGCCATTTCGGCAAGATTCCGCGCCGCGAGTGGAAGCCTTTGTTGTGTATCGCCTTTATCAACTACGTCGTGGTGTTGCTGCTTCAGTTTATCGGTTTGAAATACACGTCCGCCGCCAGCGCGATTACCATGGTCGGGCTGGAACCCTTGTTAGTAGTGTTTGTCGGCCATTTCGTTTTTAACGATAAGGCCAAGATTTACCACTGGATTTGCGGGGCGGCGGCGTTTGCCGGTATCGGGATGATGGTGCTGGGCGGTGCGGAAGAGGGCGGCGCGGTCGATTGGTTCGGCTGTTTGCTGATTCTGCTTGCCGGATTCGGTTTCGCCGGCGTGATACGGCCGAGCCAGCAGATGATTGCCCGCATCGGTGCGCCCGCATTTACTTCTGCTTCCATGGCGGCGGCGGCGGTGTTGTGCCTGCCGTTTTCGCTGGTGTTGGCTCAGAGCTATGAAGTCCACTGGTCGTGGGGCGGCGTGCTGTCGGTTTTGTATTTGGGGGTGGGATGCAGTTGGCTTGCCTATCTCTTATGGAACAAGGGCATGAACAAAGTTCCTGCCAATGTCTCCGGCCTCTTGATTTCGCTCGAACCCGTCGTCGGCGTCATCATGGCGGTATGGATTCTGGGCGAACATTTGTCCGCCGTGTCCGCTTTGGGCGTGTTCATCGTCATCGCCGCGACGTTTGTCGCAGGATGGCTGTCGAACAGAGGAAAGAATGCGTAAGGGGTCGTCTGAAAACGTGTAAATCAGGTTTTCAGATGACCTGAGAAGGTACGCGAGTATCTTGTTTTAATGTGGTTTTAAAAATATCAGGAGATTTTCGATGAAATATATGATTGCCCTGCTGCTTGCCGCCTGCCCCGTTTTGGCATCGGCTGCGCCCAATAACGACAAAGCTGCCGTCCAAGCAGTGATTGCCCGGTATTACAACCATCCGCTTGCCGCTGAAAACTGCCAGCTTGCCAAGTTGCCGAAAGACAGTAATGAGATGTCCGACGTAATGTATTGTATGAAACCTGTTGCCGACCATGCCGTTACCCGCAACGGCACGCCTACGCGCTATGTGTTGTACACGGGTTTTGCCTACGATATGAAGCTCAAAGTCAAACGGGACGCGCATGCTTCTTCGGGTCTGGCGGAATTGTTTGTTTTGGAAAAAACAGACGGAAAGTGGGCAATCAAACAACATGGAAGCGATGAAATCGGCGCATGGGGGGATGTGCCGGAGAATAAGGATTGGCGGTTTGTCCAGATGGGTGAGCAAAACTGGGGCTACACTGTCGAATCAGGCTATACAGGTCAGGGCGAAACGATGACCGGAGAAAATTTCCTGTTTACCGATAACAGCAACCGTGTCCGTAACAGCTTCATTATCAACGGTAGAGATAATGGCGCATATTATGGCAATTGTGATGAATACAAAGGGCGGGAAAAACGTAATTGTGAAAACAGCTATGCCAGCATCGATGCGAAAATTACCTTGGACAAAAGCCGTCCTTCAGTCTCAGGCGTTTGGGCATTAAGCGCAACGGTTCAGGGGGTGGATGGCAAAAAACGTTATAAAAATCAGAAATATGCGATTCCTTACGACGGCAAGACACACGTTGCGCCGAAAAGCTATCCGCTCAATGTTAATTGAGGCCGTTTGATTTTTTATAGTGGATTAAATTTAAACCAGGACGGCGTTACCTCGCCTTGCCGTACTATCTGTACTGTCTGCGGCTTCGTCGCCTTGTCCCGATTTAAATTTAATCCACTATAACGAACCGCCGAACCCTGTCTCAAAAACAAAATCCCCATGAAACATACGCACAAACTTTGGATAGCACTCATCCTCACCGGCATGGTCGGCGGCATGGTCGGCATTGCCTTGACGGAGCTTATGCACTTTATCCAGCACACGGCTTACGGTTACGGCGCGGGCGGCGGGCATGTTTCCTTTCGGGAAGGCGTGGTTCAAACGTCGTCTGAACGCCGCATCCTCGTATTGATTTTGTGCGGCGTCGCGGTAGGGTTCGGCTGGTGGTCGATCAAACGTTTCGGCAGGCCGCAAATCGAAATCAAGGCAGCCTTGAAGCAGCCCTTGCAGGGGCTGCCGTTTTTGACCACCGTTTCCCATGCGCTGCTGCAAATCATCACCGTCGGACTCGGTTCCCCGCTCGGACGCGAAGTCGCCCCGCGTGAAATGACCGCCGCGTTTGCATCCGTCGGTGGCAGGCGTTTGGGTTTGGACGAAGACGACACGCGCCTGCTGCTCGCCTGCGCGTCGGGTGCAGGTTTGGCGGCGGTCTATAACGTCCCGCTCGCCTCCACGCTCTTCATCCTCGAAGCCATGTTGGGCATTTGGACGCAACAGGCAGTAGCCGCCGCATTGCTGACTTCCGTTACCGCCACCGTCGTCGCCCGCATCGGCTTGGGCGACGTGCAGCAATACCATCCCGCCCATCTCGATGTGAACATCCCGCTGCTGTGGTTTGCCGCCGCCATCGGCCCCGTTTTGGGCGCAACGGCGGTATGGTTTCAGCGCAGTGCCAAAAAATTTCCCTTCCTCAAGCGCAACGACCCGAAAATCATTCCTTTGGCGATTGCCTTGTTTGCCCTTATCGGCATCGTTTCCGTTTGGTTTCCCGAAATACTGGGCAACGGCAAGGCGGGCAACCAGCTTACGTTCGGCGGCATGACCGACTGGCGGTACAGCTTGGAAATGACCGCCGTCAAATGGTTCGTCGTCCTGCTCGCACTCGCCGCAGGCGCATACGGCGGGCTGATTACCCCGTCCATGATGCTCGGCAGCACCATCGCCTTCGCCGCCGCAGCCGCGTGGAACACCTTCTTCCCCGCCATGTCGTCTGAAAGTGCCGCCGTCATCGGCGCGGCGGCTTTTCTCGGCGTTTCCCTCAAAATGCCCCTGACCGCCATAGTCTTCATCCTCGAACTCACCTACGCCCCCGCCGCCCTGCTGATGCCTTTGTGCATCACGATGGCGGGCGCAGTGGCAACGGCAAGGAAAATGGGGTTTGAATAGAAGAGATAGGGAAAAGCAGTTGTTTGAAAGGGATAAATGGCGGTAGATGGCGGGGTTGCCATATCGAGAGCAAGGTGAATCGGCTGTAAACGATGGCGGGATCGGAATTGAGAATGTCGCAGCAGAAAAAAAGGTCGTCTGAAAACTTGTTTTCAGACGACCTTTGCTTTGGGGATTATTTACCCGGCTGGGCTTCATAGTGGGGCGAATAAGGGCCGTACATGATGCCGTTCGTCGCGGACGCCGAAAGCAGGCGCGTGCCTGCAACTTGGGCAATATCGAATCCTTTGTCACCGACGGAGCTTGCAATCTGTTGGACGATTGCGCTCAACATTGCGCCGAGCAGGCCTTGTCCGGCAGTATTGTTGTTCTCGGTGCTGGAAGCCGTTGCAGAACCGTGCCACAACTCTTTTCCGGTTTTCGCGTCAACCAGTTTGGCTTCCGCCGTAACCCGGGTATCGCTTTGGATGAGTTGGTAGCTGGTGCCGTATTGGTTGATTTTTATATAGAGTACGGCATCCGCGCCGAAAATCCGATTGAGTTTTTCAAGGCTGACTTGATGGATGTCGTGCGCATTGTCCAGACCGTTTTGCTTGAAGGTTTCGGCCACTGCGGCAACCGGGAACACGTAATAGCCTGATTCTGCCAACGGTTGCGTGGAAGAGGCGAGCATCCCCGCACTTGCCTTGACTTCCGGCGATTCGTTTAAGGGGGGCAATACCAAAATGGAGCGGGGTTTGCTTTCCCTGAATGCGGAATAGTCGAAAGGCTGCGGCGCGGTAGCGGAACAGGCTGACAGTATGATAGCGGTTGCAGAGGCAAAAAGGGCGGTTTTCAGGCTGCTCATTTTCGGGCTCCTTTATTTTTCAACAGGAAGTCCATGAAGGCGGAAGATTCGGGGAACAGGCGTTTTTCGGTTTCGAAGTGTTCCGCTGCCGACTGATCCTGCCCCGCTTCGCTCAACAGCATTCCCAAATGGGCGTGTGTGCCGGGTGCTTCTTTTTTATTTTCGCTCCGGGTTTTCTGGAAATATTTTTCCATTGCGTCGATTTGTTCGCCTAGGGGTTTGCCGTCGCTTTTGAGGCGTTCGTAAACATCGGCATTGTTGTTTCCCCAATAATAAAGGGTCTGCTGAGGGTTGCCGCATGCGGCAAGCAGCAGGCAGAATGCGCCCAGGCAGCCTGTTTTGATGAGTTTGTCCATTTCAGACGACCTTTCAGCGGGCAGGCGTCCAAGCACCGCTTTCGATGCCGGCAACCAAATTATTGACTGCTTCGCGGATGGCCAGGTCCAATACTTTGCCGTTCAGCGTCGCATCGTAGCCCGCAGTGCCGCCAAAGCCGACGACTTCGCGGTTGGACAATGAAAATTCCCCTGCGCCCTGCGCTGAATAAACCACTTCGGAAGTGCGTACATCCACGACGTTCAACGCTACTTTGGCATAGGCGACTTGGGATTTGCCGCGTCCTAAAATCCCGAAAAGCTGATGGTCGCCGACATCCTTGCGGCCAAACTCGGTTACATCACCGGTAATCACATAATCCGCACCTTTAAGGGCTTGTGTTTTGCCGCCGATGCCCGCTTCCTGCTTCAGCGCGCTCAATTGTGTACGGTTGAGTACGTTGAAACGGTTAGTCTGTTGCAGGTGGGTCAGTAAAATGGTTTTCGCCTGACTGCCCAAACGGTCTTCCCCGTCGGAAAATACGCCGCGCTGGTAAGTGGAACGGTTGTCGAAGCTACCGATGGAAATAGGCGCGCGCGCACCGTGATAAGGGGTATTGTAGCTGCTGACTTTGACGGCTTCGATGGTTTTGGAAGACTCGGTCGCACAGCCGGCTGCCAAGGCCGCGGTTGCGAAAATGCAGAGGAATTTTCTGTACATATTTGATTACTCCTGGGTAACTCGGAATTTGGACTTTGTAGGGTAGATTATGCAATCCGACCGATTTTGCATTCTATGGCTGTTTGTTAATGTATGCAAGATTTAACTGTATGAAATTTTGAAACTATTTAAAAATGTTAAGTAGTTGGATATGCGAAAGTCGTCTGAAAACTTATGAACACGGTTTTCAGACGACCTTTTTTATCGAAAAATTGTCAACAATTTTTCCAGAAAACTGCTGCTAAAAAGCCGAAACTAGGGGATAATACCGCCCCTGAAAGTGTTTGTTTCCAGTTATAAATCTCTGTTTAAAAGGAATCCCCATGCCTTCCATCAAACGCGCCCTGATCAGCCTGTCCGACAAGACAGGCGCAGTCGAATTTGCCCAAACCCTGCACAAACTCGGTGTAGAAATCCTCTCTACCGGCGGCACGGCGAAGCTGCTTGCCGATGCGGGCGTTCCCGTGATTGAAGTCGCCGACTATACCGGTTTCCCCGAAATGCTCGACGGCCGCGTGAAAACGCTGCATCCGAAAATCCACGGCGGTATTTTGGGGCGGCGCGATTTGGGCGAACACGTCGCCAAGATGGAAGAGCACGGCATCGGCAACATCGACCTCGTTTGCGTTAACCTTTACCCCTTCGCCGCCACCATCGCCAAACCAAACTGCACGCTGGAAGACGCGATTGAAAACATCGACATCGGCGGCCCTACCATGGTGCGCTCCGCCGCGAAAAACTGGAAACACGTCGCCATCGTTACCGACACCACCGACTTCCCCGCCATTGCCGCCGAAATGGAAGCCAACGGCGGCGCGTTGAGCGACAAAACCCGCTTCAACCTGTCGCGCAAGGCGTTCAGCCACACCGCCCAATACGACGGCATGATTTCCAACTACTTAACCTCGCTTTCAGACGACGTCTTGAGCGGCACGCCCGAAATCGGCGAGTTCCCAAGCCAGTTCAACCAAAGCTGGATTAAAGTGCAAGACATGCGCTACGGCGAAAACCCGCACCAACGCGCCGCGTTCTACCGCGATGTGTACCCCGCCGCAGGCAGCCTCGCCGCCTACAAACAACTGCAAGGCAAAGAATTGTCGTACAACAACATCGCCGATGCCGATGCCGCTTGGGAAGCCGTCAAATCCTTCGACGCGCCCGCATGCGTGATTGTGAAACACGCCAATCCGTGCGGCGTCGCCGTTGCAGCCGATACATTGACCGCCTACAAACTCGCCTACGCCACCGACACCACTAGCGCGTTCGGTGGCATCATCGCCTTCAACCGCGAAGTGGACGGCGAAACCGTGAAACAGATTACCGACAACCAATTTATGGAAGTCTTGATGGCGCCGAAATTTACCGCCGAAGCCCTCGAAATCGCCGCCGCCAAGAAAAACGTGCGCGTATTGGAAGTGCCTCTGGAAGCAGGTGCGAACCGCTTCGAACTCAAACGCGTCGGCGGCGGGCTGCTGGTACAAACGCCCGACATCCACCGCATCAGCCGCGCCGATTTGAAAGTCGTCTCCAAACGCCAACCGACCGAGCAGGAATGGAACGATTTGCTGTTCGTCTGGAACGTCGCGAAATACGTCAAATCCAACGCCATCGTGTTCGGTAAAGGCGGTCAAACCTACGGCATCGGCGCAGGCCAAATGAGCCGCGTGGACAGCACCCGCATCGCCGCCCGCAAAGCGCAGGACGCAGGCTTGGACTTAAACGGCGCGTGTGCTGCTTCGGACGCCTTCTTCCCCTTCCGCGACGGCGTGGACGTGATTGCCGAGCAAGGCATCAAAGCCATCATCCACCCCGCAGGCTCGATGCGCGATCAGGAAGTTTTCGATGCGGCAGACGAACACGGCATCGCTATGGTGGTAACGGGCGTTCGCCATTTTAGGCATTGATTCGGGAAATAAATAATGTGAACAAAGGTCGTCTGAAAACTGTTTTCAGACGACCTTTTTGTACAAGAGATGTACAGGGATACACGGCAATTGCATTTTCATTCTGTCCGACAAAATGCCGCTGTTGAGGCTATTGGTCAATTTGCCCGCTGTTGATGGGGAGGAAGTGGGTGCAAAACCGCCATTCGTGTACCGCTTGATCATCGATATAGGCACTCGGTTTGGGTAAAAATGCTTGGAAACATTCCGATATGCCCAATTCTTCTGCGCTGCGACGGGCGTAGTTGGCTCCTCCGCTGCTCCAAAGGTAAAGCATATGCCCGTTTTCATGCAGGCGGCGAACTTGGCGGATGACTTCGGGCATGGGAATGCGTGTACTGCCTACGCTTCGGACGAGGGTGTCGTCCACATCAATGAAAATAACGGAAGGTCTGCTCATCGGTTTGATTGTTTCGAAATGGGTAGATAATTCAAATAGGGTCGTCTGAAAAAAGTCGTCTGAAACTTTTCCTATTTCTTTATGATTGTTTTATTCAATCTGTCACTATATTTGTTAAAGCGGGTTTACTGATTCTCCCGTATCCATTTTTCCCAACGCTCGAACAGGGCGGGTTGCAGGGCGGCGATGACGGAGCGTTTGAAAACATGTTCGCCGCTCCAGAAGTCGTCGCCTTCCAAAGTGGACAGGTTGCCGCCTGCTTCTTCGAAAATCAGCGCGCCGGCGGCGTAGTCCCACAGTTTTTGCCCACCGTGGACGTAAACGTCGTAGCGTCCACTGGCGAGGTAGCACCAGTCGAGCGTGCTGCTGCCCATGCTTCGGATGGTGCCGAAGGGGGCGAGCGTGCTCATGCGGCTGGTGAGTTTGCCGGAGCGCAGGTATTTGATTTCAACGCCTGCGATGGCTTCGCTGAGTTTTTTGTCGACGGTGCGCAGGGGTAGTGGTGTGCCGTTGAGGTATGCGCCTTTGCCGCGTTCGGCGTAGAAGCATTCGCCGCTGACGGGGTTGTAGATGATGCCGAGTTCGGCGCGGCCGTTTTTGACGAAGGCGACGGAAACGGCGAAATGGGGCAGTCCGTTGACGAAGTTGTTGGTGCCGTCTATGGGGTCGACGACCCACAGCCCGTCGGTATGCGCGTGCAGTTTCCAAAGGGTGGTTTGTTCTTGTACGCTCATTTCTTCGCCGAGCATGGGGCTGTCGATCAACAAGGGCAGGGCGGCGGCGAAGGCGGTTTGGGCGGCAAGGTCGGCTTCGCTGAGCATGGAGCCGTCTTCTTTGCGGTGCGACGGGGTATTCAGGAAGCGCGGCATGACTTCGGTTTGCGCGATGTGCCGGACGACTTTTTGCAATCGGTGTAACACTTTTTGTCCTTGTTTTTGCGGTTGGGGTGCGAAATCGTATAATCGCGTTATTATATCCGTTTTCACTTGAAGAACCATGTCCAGATTTTATCTGCCTGATGCTTTATATGCGGGGCAAGTTGTTGAACTGCCTGATAATGTTGTGCGTCATTTGAATGTTTTGCGCGTGCGCTGCGGGGAGGAGGTCGTTTTGTTTAACGGCAATGGCAAGGCGTATCCCGCGCGTTTGGATGTTTTGGAGAAACGCCGCGCCTGTGCAGAAGTGTTGCGTGAGGAGGAGACGGACAACGAGTCGCCGCTGAAAATCACGCTGGTGCAGTCGGTATCGAGCGGCGAACGTATGGATTTTACTTTGCAGAAAAGTGTGGAGCTGGGCGTAGTCGCGATTCAGCCGGTGATCAGCGAACGCTGCGTCGTGCGCCTGAGCGGAGAGCGGGCGGATAAACGGGTGGCGCGTTGGCAGGAAATTGTGGTGTCCGCTTGTGAACAGAGCGGCAGGAATATCGTGCCGGAGGTGCGCCCGCTGCTGCCTTACCGCGAGGCTTTGAAACAGATGTCGTCTGAAACGACCAAGCTGTTGATGAGTTTGAACCGCGCCCAGAGTTTGCGTACCGTCAAGCCGTTTTCAGACGACCTGATTTTTATGGTCGGGCCGGAAGGCGGCTGGACGGACGAGGAGGAGCGGTTGGCGTTTGAGGCGGGATTTCAGTCGGTAACGCTGGGCAAACGGGTGTTGCGGACGGAAACCGCTTCGCTCGCGGCGATTGCGGCGATGCAGACGCTTTGGGGGGATTTTGTGTAACCGAGGTCGTCTGAAAACGGGATATGGAAACGTAAATTTTTAGATGGTTTGAAAAGTAAGTTTCATTGAAATCATATGTTTATATTTGTTTTTCAAACCATTGCCCGCTTTACCTGTTTTACACCTTCGCGGCGTTGGGCAATTCATCCGTTTTCGCTTACAATAGCCGATTATCCGAATCAACGCTCAAAGGCCTTCTCACATGCAATACGCCAAAATTTTAGGTACCGGCAGCTATCTTCCCGCCAACCGCGTCAGCAACGACGATTTGGCGAAAAAAGTCGATACGTCCGACGAGTGGATTACCACCCGTACCGGCATCAAGTTCCGCCATATTGCAGACGAAGGCGAAAAAACCAGCGACCTCGCCGCCGAAGCATCACGCCGCGCGCTGGTTGCAGCGGGTGTCGCTGCCGATGAAATCGATTTGATTATCGTGGCGACTGCTACCCCCGATATGCAGTTCCCGTCCACCGCGACTATCGTTCAACAAAAGCTCGGCATAGCAAACGGTTGCCCCGCATTTGACGTGCAGGCGGTCTGCGCGGGCTTTATGTACGCCCTGTCCACCGCCAACGCCTACATCAAAAGCGGCATGGCGAAAAAGGCTTTGGTCATCGGCGCGGAAACGTTCAGCCGCATCGTCGATTGGAACGACCGCACGACCTGCGTTTTGTTCGGTGACGGCGCAGGCGCGGTCGTGTTGGGCGCGTCCGACGAAGCGGGCATCATCCACAGCAAACTCAAAGCCGACGGCAACTATCTCGACCTGCTCAACGTGCCCGGTCAAATCGCCAACGGGCAAGTTTGCGGCTCGCCCTACGTCAAAATGGACGGACCGGGCGTGTTCAAATTCGCAGTCAAAATGCTCGCAAAAATCGCCGACGAAGTCATCAGCGAGGCAGGTTATACCCCCGATCAAATCGACTGGCTCGTGCCGCACCAAGCCAACAAACGCATCATCGACTCCACCGCCAAACACTTGAGTCTGGATATGGAAAAAGTCATTCTGACCGTACAGGAACACGGCAACACATCCGCCGCTTCCATCCCGCTCGCGCTCGATGTCGGTATTCAAAACGGTCAAATCAAGCGCGGACAAAACCTGCTGCTCGAAGGCATAGGCGGCGGCTTCGCTTGGGGCGCGGTATTGGTGAAATATTGATTTTTTGTTTGTTTCAAACTTATAGTGGATTAAATTTAAACCAGTACGGCGTTGCCTCGCCTTGCCGTACTATTTGTACTGTCTGCGGCTTCGTCGCCTTGTCCTGATTTAAATTTAATCCACTATAGAAGGTCGTCTGAAACTGCGCCGGAGCGGTTTCAGACGACCTTTTTGATGGATGCGTGTCCGTATAGTGAATTCAAGCAGGGGTTATCCATGTCGTTATTCCCGCGCAGGCGGGAATCCAATTTTGAATTGCAGCAATTTCTTTTCAAACAAAGATTTCTTGAGCTTACCGATGAATTCCTGCCTGTGTGGGAAGGCAGACGGCAAGTGTCATATCAAAAGAAGATGACCAGCCCTATATCCGCTTAAAATATGAAAGGTCGTCTGAAAACCTGATGCTTTGGGTTTTCATACGACCTTTCATCATTCAGACCTTATGAAAGTCCAAAAAATGCGCTGTTCGATCAGACACAGATGGCATTTGCCATATGATTTTCCTGCTTCGTACAAAGTATTTATTTACCGTCCCGCGTACCACCGAAACCGATATTGAAAAACGATTTGAGTTTACCTGCAATCGAGTCGGCATTCGGACCAAAGATGCCCAATTCGTAATTGCCTGCCGGTATATAGTCCGGATTATAAGGATCGCCCGACCTGGCAACATCGACATTGCTTCGTACACCCATGACTTCCTGTCCGTCCAGATTGATTTTTTCGAGCTTGCCCTGTCTCAGCATGATGTCTCCAAAATCTAATTGAAGCGAGGAAATTTTTCCATGGCCGGTACGTTCGTCGAAATCTATGGTGTATTCCAAAGAACCGGGACTTGTGCCGTAGCCAATAGTACCTTCTACAGGATCGGTTCGATCGTTAAAAGCATCGCCGTGATAAACCACCTTGCCCATTTTAGGCAAGGCTGACTCAAGTGTCGGGGTGCCGCTGATTTGGATATCTGTAACCTCTCCAGTGTAGCCGTTAGCTTGCAGCTTCGTTTGCGTAATGCCTGTAACTGTCGAGTAAGGCAGTTCGTAAATCCGCTTGGCACTTTTATCCGGCATGGTTGCCAGCGTCAGCTTCGGCTCTTTGGGAGCGTTGCCTGCTGTTTGGTCTGTTGGCGGTTGGGTTGCAGGCGTTTGCGGTTTGGTGTTATTTGCTGCTTGGGTTGAGGGAGAGTCTCCACCGCTGCTGCCACAGGCGGCAAGTGCGACTGCGAGTATAGACAAAGAGAAGGCGCGTGATAGGTATGTCATGATATTTCCCTAAGCTCGTTTATGGACAATGTAAAGGATAATGTAAAGATTTTCTTCGGGTGCGAAGATGCCTATTCTCTTATTTTTTTTATAATTTTTCAATAAGTTATTTTGGATTTTGGTTGGTTTTTTGATAGGGGTTAAGAGGGGAGTTTTTCATTTGATTACATTGAAGCAGGGAGGAGAGAAGCTTTTTGTATGCGTCAATTTATTTTTCAAATGTCCAATTCAATATTTTAGATACTTCCTAGTTCTTTTCACGCAAAAAAGGTCGTCTGAAAACGTGCAGTTGCTTCAAACCGACACCGTTTCAGACGACCTTTTATTCATTATGGTTAAATTCTGCATAAATTATGATAAATCGGTATAATTGGAAAACTGGTTATTATCCAATACATTTTTTCCTTAATATAAAAATAAAATGAACCATAATAAACATTACGGGACAATCGCCCATTGGTTCGGGGAAATGAGCCGCGGCTCCATTATTTGCGACGAGTCTTCGCAACGCATCTTTGCCAACCGCCAATCCCTCCACCCCGATTATCAAGAACCTGAAACCGGACACCGTGTCAGCTTTCAAATAGAAACGGAAAACAACCGCGCCGTCGCAAGGGATGTCGAGCGCGTCAATCCGGGTTATAAAAACAATGACAGCGCGGTCATTACGCTGACCGACTGGGATTGGTCGAAGAATGGTGGTTATGGAATGGATGTTTCAAATGAAGGGCAGCCGGTCTTTGTGCTGGGACAGTTTCTTGCCGACCAAACCCGTACGCCTAGGGCGGGCGACCGCCTTGAAGGCACGCTCCGCCGCCATCCCAACGGACAATGGCTGCTGGTCAATGCCGTTATCCGCAGTACGCCTGAGTCCGAACCCGAGCCTGAATCGATACACGCTGCATCCACCCAAAAAGCACAAGGTCAAACCGTACACTTTTTCCGTCCGGAACACGGTCCTAAAGTTGAAGTCAAAATTGAGCAGCCGTTGGTTGCTGAAACCCGCTATCCCGCTCCGAAATCCGCCCAAAGAAATCTGCTGCCACCCAATCAGGTTATGAGCGGTACGATTACCACATGGGATGATGCCAAAGGCTACGGCTTTATCCGTTTCGGCGACGAATCCCAAAATATTTTCTTCCACATCAGCGCGTACCATTACAATACCTGCCGTCCGCAAACAGGGCAGCGCGTCAGTTTCTACTGCAACCGCCCGATGGAAGGCAACCGCCAACAAGCCGTCAAGGTTGTCCGACTGGGCGACGAAGCATTCCTGTTTGACGAATTGCCACCCGACTACAACAGGCTCAATATCGATATGCAGGCACTCCTGATCAACAGCGTCATCGCCGTCGTTTTCCTGACCGTTGTCGCCGTGCTTTCCAATAAACTGTTTTTCATTTACGTCCTTATCAGTATCGCCGCCTTCATCCTCTATCAACAGGACAAGCAGACGGCGATGGAGTCCGCGCGCAAAATCAGACGTAAAAACGAATACCAAAACCGTATCCCAGAAAATAAACTGCACGCATTCAGCCTGCTGGGCGGCTGGCCCGGTGCATTGGTTGCGCGCGCCGCGTTCCGCCACAAAACCAAGAAAGTTCCTTTTGTTCAGATTTTCTGGCTGACAGTGGCAATAAATGTTGCCATTACCTATGCCCTGCTGATACATTACGCCGATAATCCTCTGACGAATTTTCTGAAAAACTAAACTGAAACAAAGGAATATCATGTCTTTTGCATTTTTCTTCCCCGGTCAGGGTTCGCAAAGCCTCAATATGATGGACGGTTTCGCAGGACAATCGGTCGTAAAAAACACCTTCGACGAAGCTTCCGCCGTATTGGGTCAAGATTTGTGGGCGATGATTAACGGTACGGATGCCGACCTCATCGGGCAGACCGTGAATACGCAGCCCATTATGCTGGCTGCCGGTGTTGCCGTTTACCGTGCTTATCTTGAAGCGGGCGGCAAAACGCCTGCCGTCGTTGCCGGCCACAGCCTCGGCGAATACACTGCACTCGTTGCCGCCGGTGCATTGGATTTTGCGGATGCAGTCAAACTCGTCCGCCTGCGCGCCGAACTGATGCAGTCCGCCGTGCCGCAGGGCGTGGGCGCGATGGCGGCGATCCTCGGCTTGGAAGATGAACAGGTAAAAGCCATTTGCGCAGAAGCCGCGCAAGGCGAAGTGGTCGAAGCCGTCAACTTCAATTCACCCGGACAAGTTGTGATTGCGGGCAATGCCGCCGCCGTCGAGCGCGCCATGAACGCTGCTAAAGAAGCAGGAGCCAAACGCGCGCTGCCGCTGCCTGTATCCGTTCCTTCGCATTGCAGCCTGATGAAGCCTGCTGCGGAAAAACTTGCCGAAGCACTCAAAACCGTCGAAATCAAACAACCGCAAATCCGCGTCATCCATAATGCCGATGTTGCCGCTTACGACGATGCAGAGAAAATCAAAGACGCGCTTGTCCGCCAACTTTACAGCCCTGTGCGCTGGACGGAAACCGTCAATGCGCTGGTTGCTGAAGGCATTGCCGAATCCGCCGAATGCGGACCGGGCAAAGTGTTGGCAGGTTTGGCAAAACGTATCAACAAAGAAGCCGTGTGCAGCGCTTTGACCAATTCCGAACAAGTTGCTGCCTTTATCGAAGCGCATTAAGTTTGCCGCTTGTTATGTTTCAGACGACCTTTCTTAATGAAAGGTCGTTTTTTAATGTCTGTCGGTTGTGTTTGGATAGGGGAGGAAATAGCAACAGGGGGATGTTTTACATTCCAGTTCACTATCAATTTATTTTGAACATTTAAGGTCGTCTGAAAAAACTTTACAGAAATAAAAATTGTTATTCATTTAAAAACAGCAATTTCGTCGCGTCAGCATCTTCGTTGCGATATAATCATAAGCTTTACCAATCCGATAGATTGACAAAACATTCAATCTGCATCATTCCGGAACACCGAGCCAATGATAGAAAAACTGACCTTCGGCCTGTTTACCCAAGAAGATTCGCGCAGCTTCATGCGCTTGATGGCTTATATCCGCCCTTATAAAACACGCATCATCTTTGCTTTAATTGCTATCTTCGGCGTTGCCGCCACCGAAAGCTACCTCGCCGCCTTCATTGCACCCTTGGTCAACCAAGGCTTCGCCCCGCCTTCCGCGCCGCCCGAACTCAATACCGCAGGCGGCATCGTCGCCACGCTGCAAAATTGGAAAGACCAATTTACTTACCTGATTTGGGGGACGCCCAATAAAGTCTGGGTCGTGCCGGTATTTTTTATCTTTTTGGTCATCATTCGAGGCATCAGCCGCTATGTCAGCACATATCTGCTGACTTGGGTTTCCGTTATGGCAATCAGCCATCTGCGCCGCGATATGTTTGCCAAGATGCTGCAACTTTCTTCCAAATTCCATCAGGAAACCCCGTCCGGCACGGTTTTGATGAATATGGTGCAAATGGCGGAACAATCCATCAGCAACGCCAGCAATGTATTTATCGTGCTGACCCGCGACACCATGATTGTCATCGGTTTGGTCTGCGTCCTGCTTTATTTGAACTGGCAGCTCAGCTTGGTCGTCGCCCTGATGTTCCCGCTGCTGTCTTTGTTGTCCCGCTATTACCGTAATCGTCTGAAAGACATTATTGCGGGAGCGCAACTCAGTATCGGTACCATGAACAATGTCGTCAACGAAGTCCATCAAGGACATCGTGTAGTCAAACTCTTCGGCGGCCAACGTCAGGCTGCCGAACGCTTCACCGCTGTCAATGACACCATCGTCCGTCTCGGTAAAAAAATCACCCAAGCCACTGCCGCCCGTTCTCCGTTCAGTGAACTGATTGCGTCGTTTGCTTTGGCTATTGTCATCTTTATCGCCCTTTGGCAGAGCCAACAAGGACATACCACCATCGGCGAATTTATGGCGTTTATCGTTGCCATGCTGCAAATGCTCAGTCCGATTAAAAACTTGGCGAACATCAGCATCCCCATGCAGACCATGTTTATTGCTTCTGATGCCGTTTGCCAATTCCTCGATACCGAGCCTGAAAAAGATAACGGTACAAAAATCCTGACCAATGTCGAAGGTCGTCTGAAATTTGATAACGTCGATGTCCGCTACCACACAGACGGTAAAAAAGCCTTGGACAGCTTTAATCTCGATATCCGCAAAGGCGAACGCGTAGCCCTGGTCGGCCGCTCAGGCAGCGGTAAATCTACTGCCGTCAACCTGCTTCCGCGTTTTGTTGAACCAAGCTCCGGCGCGGTTTATTTGGATGATGTAAATATCGAAGACATCAAACTCGACAACCTGCGCTCCCAGTTCGCCCTTGTTTCGCAAGATGTCTTTTTGTTTGAAGGCACGCTTTGGGAAAACGTCCGTTACAGCCGTCCTGATGCAACTGAAGAAGAAGTATTGGCAGCACTCAAAGCCGCGAATTTGCAAGACTTGGTTGACAGCTCGCCATACGGCTTGAACCAACCGATAGGCGCAAACGGCAATCAGCTCTCCGGCGGTCAGCGTCAACGTGTCGCCATTGCACGTGCCATTTTGAAAGACGCCCCCATCCTGCTTTTGGACGAAGCCACCAGTGCGCTTGACAACGAATCCGAACGTCTCGTCCAACAAGCTCTCGAACGCTTGATGGAAAACCGTACCAGCATCATCGTCGCCCACCGCCTGACCACCGTCGAACAAGCTGACCGCATCATCGTTATGGATGAGGGTCATATCGTCGAACAAGGCACGCATAGTGAGCTGATGGCTCAAAACGGCTATTACTCGATGTTGCGCAATATGCCGAAACAGGCAGCAGGTTGATTTTCAGACGACCTGTCGGTCAGTTGAAGGACGATTTGCCTAAGAGGTCGTCTGAAAACACTGAGCTGCAAGACAAGGAAGGCTGCCGAACAGACAGAAAGGAACTATCCGCATGAATCGTCAAGCCCAGTCCCCCACCGTCTCCGTGATGATTCCTTACTACAACTGTAAGGAATACATTGTAGAAACCATCCAGTCCGTCCTTAGCCAAAGCCATCAGAATTTTGAAATCATCATTGTTGACGACGGCTCCGACCCGGAACACGCCGATTATTTGAAGGGGTTTCTAGCGGACAAGCCCGCAATACGTTACGCCGTACAAAACAATCAAGGCGTTGCTGCCGCCCGAAACCATGCCGCGCGGCTGGCGGGGGGCAAATACTTCCTGTTTCTCGATTCAGACGACCTCATCCTGCCGGATTACATCGAAAAATGCGTCACGGTTTTGGAAAACAATCCCGACTGCAAGCTGGTGTATCCGTTGGCAGAATATTTTGATGCGCAAGAAGGCTTATGGAATCTGCCGGATTATGACGGTTTGGAAAGTCTGTTGAAGGGGAACCGTATCCCTATCATTTCTATGCATCGTGCCGAGGATTTCGTCTCTTTGGGTGGGTTTGATGAAAACCTGACAACACATGAAGATTGGGATCTTTGGATACGCCTCTTAAGCAACGGCGGAACCGTTATCCGTATTCCGGAAGTATTGTTCCGCTACCGCAAACGCCGTGACGGCTCATCGCTGATTAACCGCTTGGAACAAAATCCTGATTTAAACCGCGAAGACTGGCAAAAAGTCTACGAGAAAAACCGCGCGCTGTTTATGCAATATCATTTGGGATATTCCGACTGTATTCAAAAAATATCCTTATTAGAACAACAAATCCAATCTTTATCAGAATTAAACCTTCAATTGCGAGAAGACAATACCAATATGCAAAATCAAAACCAAGAATTACAGCATGTAATGGCAAAACTGCTGCAACAAACCGAACTGTCTGTCGAACAGACTGAATTTCTGCAACAGCAAATTGAAATGCTGTTGCGTAACAGTACCGTAGAAGAGCAATTAGAAGAACAAGAAAAACAAATCAAACTGCTGAAAAAACAAATTGATACCTTGCAGCAGGAAAAGCAATCGCTGGAGCAAAGTATTCATAAAGAAAACCGGAGATTGGCAAAATACAAAGGGTTGTGGACGGTTAAGGTATTCAAGCCTTTCGTTAAAACCGAACAGGCCATCAGCTCTGCCAACCGCTACCGCAAAGGCTTCCGTTTTTTGGTACGCGAGAAGGGCAGTATCGGCAAGGCATATCAGTTTTTACGCCGCCATTACAAGCAAACCCATTCGATTAAAAGCGTGAAACAGATATTGAAAGCCGTCAGTTCTGCATCGGCTTTTGAGCATTCGATTCAGGCAGACTCAATTCCGCAAACGTTTATCCATCGGCTGACCAAACACGCTGCCGACACGCTTGCGCCTAAAGTTGCCATCATTGCCGAACTTAGTATTCCGCAATGCAAAAAATACCGCGTTATCCAAAAGCAGGAAATGCTTGAAGAGCTGGGTATTCCTTGTTCCGTGACTTCATGGACGGACAGCAACGAAGCCAAGAAACAGATTTCTTTGGCAAGTTTGGTGATTTTCTACCGCGTTCCCGGTTTTGACAGCGTAATGGATTTAATTGCGGAATGCCGTCGTCTGAACATCAAAACATTATGGGATGTTGATGATTTGATTTTTGACGAAGATGTCCTGAAAACCAGCAGCACCATCAACTCGCTTGAACCGGCTGAAAAAGAAGGCGTAATCAACGGCGCGAAACTTTACCGGCAAGCCATGTTGGCGTGCAACGAAGGCATCGCTTCGACTTCCGGGCTGGCAAAAGCCATGAAGGAAGCAGGTTTGGAAACCATTTATGTGGTTGAAAACGCGTTGGATGATGAAACGCTGGCAGCGGCACGCAGCATTGAGGGTCGTCTGAAAAAACAAGAAGACGGTTTGATTCGGATTATTTACGGGTCGGGCACCAAAACGCACAACATCGACTTTTTGGAAGCCGCTCCCGCACTTGCCAACATATTGAAAGAAAATCCGAATGTCAGGTTCAGGATCATCGGCTATTTGGAGCTGCCCGAATATTTCGATGAAGTACAAAGCCAAATCGAGCGCATCCCATTTTGCAACTATACGGAATACCTGACTTATTTGTCCGAATGCGACATCAGCATCGCGCCTTTGGAAAACTTCGTTTTCAACGATGCCAAGAGCAACATCAAATACCTTGAAGCATCGATTACCAAAGTGGCGTCCATATGTTCGCCAAGGGCGGCTTTCGCCGATGTGATTGTTAACGGCGAAAACGGCTTTCTGGCAGACAACGAACAGCAATGGCATGAAGCGTTCGACACCCTGATTCAAAATTCCGAGTTGCGCGACAGTATGGCGCAGGCGGCATACCGTACGGTCACGGAAACATACAGCCCGCAAGCCATCGGCAGCACGCAGCTTGCATCCGCCGTCCGTTTTGAATCTGCAGCAAAAGGGAAAACCAAAGTCTTATCGTTTAATGTTTATTATTATCCGCAATCGTTTGGTGGGGCGACCATCGTTGCCGAGCAACTGAACAAACTGCTTGCCGATGAAGAAGCCTACGAAATATATGCGGTAACGACTTTGCCGATGAAGAGCTGGCTGCCGCCGTACAGCGTTATCCGTTATGAATACGGCAAAGTGACCGTGTTTGGCGTTGCCGTTCCTTCAGAAGATGCAGCCGCCCACGAAAACCCGCGTTTTGATGCAGCTGTCAAAGACATCATCGAACTCGTACAGCCCGACATCGCTCATATCCACTGCATTCAAAGCATGGGCGTCGGTATGGTCGATATTTGTCGGGAAGCTGGTGTCAAAACCCTCGTTACCCTGCATGACGCATGGTGGATTTGTCCGAACCAGTTCATGCTTGACGAAAATGAAGTCTTCCGCGAGCAATGGAATACCGAAGACGAACGGAGCAAAACCATAGCCCGCGCCTTGGCAAAAATCGATATGTTGCTTGCGCCCAGCAAATATTTTGCCGAACTGCATGAAAAAACCTTGGGCAGGAACGTCCTCGTCAACAAAAACGGTGTTACCCGCCCCTTGGGTCAAATATCCAAACGGAAAAAAGACGTTATCCGCTTCGGCTATGTCGGCGGAAAAACCAAAATCAAAGGCGTTCATCTGATTTTGGAAGCTTTCAGGAAATACCGTTTCCCCAATACCGAACTGGTTGTCGTGGACAATATGCTCAACGTCGGCGCACGTTCGTTCTTTGATAGCGATTTCGACGGCGTGGAACGCTTCCGTATCGAACCTGCTTACAGCCAAGACACCATCGACTATTTCTTCTCGGAAATCGATGTTTTGCTGTTCCCGACCCAATGGAAAGAAAGTTTCGGTTTGACGGTCAGGGAAGCAGTGTTGCGTGATGTTTGGGTAATCGCCACGGATGCAGGCGGTGTGTCCGAAGACATTATCGACGGCGAAAACGGCACGGTCATTCCGTTTGACAGCGGCGTGGAAGAATTGAGCCGCGCCATTGCCGAAGTTTGCGAACGCTATCAAGCAATGGACGACGGCGCAGTCATTGAACTGCCGAAAAGCCATATTCGGACTTTTGCGGAACAAAAAGACGAATTGGCAGGCCTATATCAAGAAATACTGTCGAACCAAGCAGATTGATGTTTTCAGACGACCCTTTCGATGGCAGCAAAGGGTCGTCTGAAAATGACAGCGAATGAACTTAATCCCGTACGGTGTTGACTTATCGAAACTAATTTTCACTGCATTAAAGCACCTACAATTAACCACACCACACCTAAATCATGAATAAAACCATCATCCTAGCCGTTCCCTATATGTACGGGTTGGACAAGTGCATAGAGAAAAACCTGCGCTTCCACGGCTTCAATATCATCAATCTCTGTTACGACGACAGGGACTCATACTATCCGCACATAGGCTGCCGTATTCTCGGTTTGTATCATAAACACATTAAAAAAGACGGCGATTACAAGAAAAAACTGAAATATTCCCGCTACCGCAAGCAGATAACCGAAAAACTGGCTTCCTTGGAAGGCGGCAAAGCAGACTATGCCCTCTGCCTCCGCGCCAATATTTATCCCAAAGAAATCATCGCCGCTATCCGAGAGCACAGCAAGATATGCGTTAACTATCAATATGACGGTATCGACCGTTTTCCCGACATCATCGAATATTTGCCTTATTTCGACTGCTGCTGGGTGTTCAATAAAAACGATGTGGAGAAATACCCCCAATATCATTTTAAAGCAACCACCAATTTCTATTTCGATTTCCCGATTGAAAGAGAGGGGAGGGTGGAAGGTCTTTATTTTTTAGGAGGTTATGAAGAACGAAGAGAACATCAAACCTCCGTTTTTCTCGATGAAGCACGCAGACTGGGGCTGTCTTTGGATTTCCACATCTACTGCAAAGACGACCGCGCAAGCAAAATTTTCGGCAACGACGGCATTACCTATTTGGACAGACAAAGCATCCTGAGCTTCGAGCAAAACCTGCAAAAGGTCAAAAACTGCCTGGCAATCGTCGATTTTGTCCAATTTGAAAATTACGGCCTGTCTTTCCGCGTATTCGACGCCCTGTGTTTCGACAAAAAACTGATTACCACCAATCAGGCCGTAGCGGAATGCGACTTCTACCATCCCGACAACATCTTCATTTGGAACGGAGAAAGCCTTGATGGATTGGAAGACTTTTTCAGACGACCTTACCATCCCGTTTCCGAAGAAATAAAAAACAAATACGCCTTCGGCAACTGGGTTCGCCGAATCCTCGACATATCAGACAAAGCATAAACAGACACCATGCCGACCGAACAAAAAACGATTATCTTGGGGATGCCTGCCGACAACCAAATCTACCGCGTCATCGAAGCCGCCTTAAATCATCACGGCTTCAACGTCGTCAGCGTCGTCATGGACAACCTGAATTTCCGCTATCCTTCCCTTTCCAGTCGTCTGAAAGTCAAATTCAGACAACTGGTGCTGCGGGACAAAAACGCCAAAAAAGACTTTAAATCCGCCCAATTGATCCGAGACGTCGAAAATAAACTGGCAGCGCACGGCAAGGCGGATTATGTCCTGTTTATCCGCGGCGATATTTACTCGCCCGAGTTTCTGGATATGATTAAACGCCATACCCGTCCCGGCAATATAGTCAACTACCAATGGGACGGCATCGACCGTTTCCCCGCCATTTGGGATTGCGCCGACCGGTTCGACCGTATTTACGTTTTTGATCCCGCCGATATGCGAAATCCGAAACATCCCTTCCTGCCGACCACCAACTTCTATTTCGACCACGATGTCAACCTGCCCGAAAACCCGCCCAACGATTTCTATTTCATCGGCTGGCATATGCCCGACCGCGCCCCGATTATTTCCGCGTTCGGCAAAGCGGCCGAAACGCTGGGCTGGAAGCTCGACTTCAATATCGGCTGTCTGAATACCGACGTCGATACCCTCCGCCGTTTTTATCCTACGGAAAACATCAAAATCTTCATCGGCGTCAGAAGTTTCGCAGACAACCTCGAAGCCGCCAAACAGGCAAAAATCCTGATAGATTTCAAAACGCCCGTTCACAACGGCCTCTCGTTCCGCCCCTTCGAAGCCCTCGGTTACCGCAAAAAACTGATTACCACCAACGCTGAAATCAAAAAATACGATTTCTACCACCCCGACAACATCTTCGTTTGGGATGGTAAAAGTTTGGATGGTTTGGCAGAATTTGTCGCCAAACCCTACTGCGAACTGTCGCCCGAAATCTACCAAAAATACAGTTTCGGCAACTGGTTGCGCTATATTCTAGACATACCGCCCCATCAAAAAATAACCCTGCCCGAATAAACGGAGAGGTCGTCTGAAATTTGCCGATATAGCAGATAAAATAGGCAATGCCTGCACTATCATTCCCGCCTGTGCGGGAATGACAATACGGAGGCTTCTTATTTTGTTTCAGACGACCTCAAAAATTAGATTCATCACACTATTTATGCTATAAGGTCGTCTGAAATCAACAGACTCCATTCCCAAAACAAGGAAGTAAACATGAGCACACAAGATTTAAGCGGCAAAGTCGCATTGGTAACAGGCGCATCGCGCGGTATCGGCGCGGCGATTGCCGACACGCTGGCGGCGGCTGGTGCCAAAGTCATCGGTACGGCCACCAGCGAAAGCGGCGCGGCGGCGATTAGCGAGCGTCTGGCGCAATGGGGCGGCGAAGGCCGTGCATTGAATTCTGCCGAACCCGAAACCATCGAAAATCTGATTGCCGACATCGAAAAAGAGTTCGGCAAGCTGGATATTCTGGTCAATAATGCCGGTATCACCCGCGACAACCTCTTGATGCGTATGAAAGAAGAAGAGTGGGATGACATCATGCAGGTCAACCTCAAATCCGTGTTCCGCGCTTCTAAAGCCGTCTTGCGCGGCATGATGAAGCAACGTGCCGGCCGCATCATCAACATCACATCCGTCGTCGGCGTGATGGGCAATGCCGGTCAGACCAACTATGCCGCGGCAAAAGCGGGCTTGATCGGTTTCTCCAAATCTATGGCGCGCGAAGTCGGCAGCCGCGGCATTACCGTCAACTGCGTCGCCCCCGGCTTTATCGACACCGACATGACCCGTGCGCTGCCTGAAGAAACCCGCAAAACCTTCGAAGCGCAAACTTCGTTGGGCAAATTCGGCGAAGCGCAGGACATTGCCGATGCGGTATTGTTCCTCGCTTCCGACCAAGCAAAATACATTACCGGTCAAACGCTGCACGTCAACGGCGGCATGCTGATGCCTTGATTCGGCTTAGAAAATAAAGAAGGTCGTCTGAAAACGGATTTCAGACGACCTTTTTGTTTTGTTTAGTCTGCTTGCAGCAGTTGCTTGTTGAGTTCCGCCTGTATCAGCAGGCCGTGGGCGAAGTTGCGGCTGTCGGTGAGGATGAGTTTGCCGCCGTAGCGTTTGGCGATGGCGTCGGCGATGGAGAGTCCGAGTCCGGTGCCTTGCTGTTCCGTGCCGAGTATGCGGTAGAAGGCGTCGGTTACGCGGCTGCGTTCGGCAGCGGGGATGCCGGGGCCGTCGTCTTCCACCCAGATGGTGAGGGTGGTCGGGGTCTCGCTGAAACCTATGTCGATGCGGCCGCCTGCGGGGGTGTAGCGGATGGCGTTGTCGGTGAAGGTTTTGATGAGGGTGTAGATTTCGGTGTCGTCGGCTCGGATGCGCAGGTCGTTTTCGACGGCGACGCCGATGTCTTGCTGTTTGTCGAGGGCGAGGGGCATGAGTTCTTGCAGCACGCGGCGGAACTGGACTTGCAGGCTGATGTCGGTCAGGTTGCGTTGGGTTTCGGAGCCTTGGGCGCGGGCGTGGGTCAGGAGCTGCTCGAGCAGGTGGCGGTTGCGCTGTATGCTTTGGAGGATGAGTCCGGTCTGTTCGCGGGCTTCGTCCGATTGGGGCAGCTTGGTGAGCCGTTCTGCCTGAAGGGAGAGGGCGGTCAGTGGGCTGCGCAGTTCGTGGGCGGCATCGGCGATGAAGCGTTGCTGGCGGCGGATGTTTTCGCCTGTGCGTTGCAGCAGTTGGTTGATGGCGGTAACGAAGCCTTGTATTTCGCTGGGCACGCCTTCTCCGTCCAGAGGCGAGAGGTCGTCTGAACGGCGTTTGCCGAGTGAGGCGGAAAGGGTTTTGACGGGGCGCATGGCGCGGTAGGTGATCCATACGGTCAGCAGGATCATGAGGGGCAGGGCGATGAGCAGCGGGAGGACGCTTTGGTAGGCGGCGGTGGCGGCGAGGTCGTCGCGGTATTCGGTTTCTTGGAGTACGGCGATTTTGCCTTGCGGGGTTTGGCGGATGTAGGCGCGGTATTCGTCGTCGTCATCATCGTCGTCGTCAACGCTGCCTTTGATGGTGTGGAATCCTTCGCCGAGTGTGTCGGACAGGGGGACGGTGTCTTCTTGTCCGAAGGTTTGGATGAGGATGTGGTTTTCGCTGCCTATTTGTGTGTAGTCGGTGGTTTTGGGGTTGATGTAGGCGGCGGTTTGGCGCAACAGGTCGTCCTGAAGCTCTTCGGCTTCATGGTAGGTTTGGTAATAGGAGAACGCGCCTGCGATGATGGACAAAGGCAGGAACATCAGTATCAGGGCGATGCTGATACGGACTTGCAGGGATTGTTTGAGGGTCTGGATGAAGTGATGCATAGTGTGTTTGGTGAGGCTGTTTTAGGTTTTGTTATAGTGGATTAACTTTAAACCAGTACGGCGTTGCCTCGCCTTAGCTCAAAGAGAACGATTCTCTAAGGTGCTGAAGCACCAAGTGAATCGGTTCCGTACTATCTGTACTGTCTGCGGCTTCGTCGCCTTGTCATGATTTAAAGTTAATCCACTATATTGATTATGGCATGGGCGGGCATGGATGCGCGGATTGGGGTTTCAGACGACCTCTTTGGCGACCAGCCAGCCTACGCCGCGTACATTTTGGATGTGTTCTTTGCCGAGCTTTTTGCGTAGGGCGTGGATGAGGAAATCGACGGCGTTGCTTTCGACTTCTTCGCCCCAGCCGTAGATTTTATCTTCAAGGTCGCTGCGGGAGAGGATGATGCCGGGACGCATCATCAGGGCTTGGAGGACGGCAAATTCTTTGTTGCTCAGGAGGACGGGTTTGTCTTGTCCTTTGACTTCGACTTGGTAGGTGGCGGGGTTGAGGGTGAGCGCGCCGTTGGTTAATAGGGTTTGGCTGTGGCCGCTGTGGCGGCGCAGGACGGCGCGCATACGGGCTTGCAGCTCCGCCATGTCGAAGGGTTTGACGATGTAGTCGTCGGCGCCGCCGTCCAGTCCGTTGAGGCGGCTGTGGAGGTCGTCGCGGGCGGTAACGATGAGGACGGGGGTTTGGCTGCCTTCGTGTCGGATTTGGGTGAGGACGTCCAACCCGTCTTTGCCGGGCAGTCCGAGGTCGAGCAGCAGCAAGTCGTAGTTCTGCGCCTGAAGGGCGGTGGAAACTTGGCTGCCGTTTTTGACCCAATCGACGGCATAGCCGCTGTCTTTGAGGTTGGCGGCTACGGCTTGGGCAATCATGTTGTCGTCTTCTGCAAGCAATACGCGCATGGTGTTCTCCTTAATTAATGGGAGGATAGCAGGGGAAAATTAGGAAGGGTTTAGCGGGAGGTCGTCTGAAAGGGGCAGCTGGTTTTCAGACGACCTTTTGTTGTTTTTCCGTACTTTATCGGGTTCCTTCGGCGTGGGTTCTGCTTAGTATGTTGGACATTTTTTTCTATTTCTAAAGGTATACTGCACTTGAATGGTTTGCCGATTTTGCCAAAAGGTCGTCTGAAAACCCCGATTCCGTTTTCAGACGACCTTTTGTCTTTACAGCAACACAATATCGTACTGTTCCTGCGTGTAAGCGGTTTCGACTGCCAGCGAAATCGGTTTGCCGATAAAGTCGATGAGCATCGCCAGCGATTGTGACTCTTCGTCGAGGAAGAGGTCGATGACGTTGGGCGCGGCGAGGATGCGGAAGGACTGCACGTCGTAACGGCGGGCTTCGCGGACGATTTCGCGCTGGATTTCGTAGCAGATGGTCTGCGGCGTTTTCAGACGACCCCTGCCTTGGCAGGACGGGCAGGGTTCGCAGAGGATTTGGCTGAGGTTTTCGCGCGAACGTTTGCGGGTCAGCTCGACCAAACCCAAGCTGGTGAAGCCGTTGAGGGTAACGCGGGTGCGGTCGAAGGCGAGGGCTTTGGCAAGCTCTTGCAACACGGCTTCGCGGTGGGCTTCCTGCGCCATGTCGATGAAGTCGATGATGATGATGCCGCCGAGGTTGCGCAGCCTTAATTCACGGGCGATGGTGTGGCAGGCTTCGAGGTTGGTGCGGAAGATGGTTTCGTCGAAGTTGCGCGCGCCGACGAAGCCGCCGGTGTTCACGTCTATCGTGGTCATGGCTTCGGTGGACTCGATAATCAGGTAGCTGCCGAAGTTGAGGTTGACGCGCGGTTGCAGGGCGCGGCTGATTTCCTGCTCGACGTTGTGGGTTTCAAACAGCGGGCGTTCGCCTTTGAACAACTCTATCCTGCCCAATGCGCCGTGGACGTATTGCTCGGCGAAACGGGTCATGCGGCGGTGGTTTTCGGTTGAGTCAACCAGGATTTTCTGCGTGTCGAGGCTGAACATATCGCGCAACACGCGCAGGCTCAAAGGCAAATCCTGATACAGCAGGGTTTCCGGCGGCTGGGTTTTCGCTTGTTCTTGAATGTGTTCCCACACTTTGGTCAGGTAGTGGATATCGGACAGAAGCTGCTCGTCGGTGGCGTTTTCGGCGTTGGTGCGGATGATATAGCCGTGGCACGCGTCTTCGGGCAATAGATTAGTCAGGCGTTCGCGCAGGCTGTTGCGTTCGGCATCGTCTTCGATGCGCTGGGAAATGCCGATGTGGTCTTCCTGCGGAAGGTGGACGAGGAAACGCCCCGCTAACGAAATTTGAGTGGAAAGGCGCGCACCTTTGGTGTTAATTGGGTCTTTGATGACCTGCACCAAAACCGACTGCCCTTCAAACAACATATGCTCGATACGTTGGGTTTCGTCGGGGTTGCGGCGTTGTTCGAGGACATCGACGATGTGCAGAAACGCGGCGCGTTCCAAACCGATGTCGATGAACGCACTCTGCATGCCGGGCAGCACGCGGCGCACCACACCCAGATAAATATTGCCGACCAGACTATGGCCGCTGTTGCGTTCAATGTGCAGCTCGCAGATATTGTTTTCTTCCAACACCGCCACGCGCGTTTCCTGCGGCGTAATGTTGACGAGCACGGTTTCGGGCGGACGGATGGCGTCCTTCGGGATGGGGATTCCTGAAAGCATGGTTTTAGTTCCTAATTTTTAATAAGAAAAATAGTAGATTAAATTTGAACCAGACTGATGCTGCCCAAACCTGAAAATAATCGGCTGATTGTGTTGCTGTTCTGACTCAAATTTAATCTACCACCCGCTTGCCGTCGGTTTCGTGGAAAACAACTGACAAAAGCGGTTCGGATTGCCGTTTATCATACTTTAAAAACGGCGTTTTGGCACATGGGCGGCAGGCAGCCCTCACGCCCCGAAAACAAAGATTCAGGCAAAATAGCCGATTTCAAGTATTGTAAAATAAACCATATGCCCATATAGTGAACCCCATTAGAACTCTGAAAACAATCATGCAAACCGTTACGATGTATACAGGCGCGTTCTGCCCCTACTGCACCATGGCTAAAAAGCTGCTGCATTCGCTGGGCGTCGCCGAAATCAACGAAATCCGCGTCGATCGCAGCCCCGAAGCCTTTGCCGAAATGCAGCAGCTTTCCGGGCAGCGCAGCATACCGCAAATTTTCATCGGCGATACCCACGTCGGCGGTTTTACCGATTTGTACGGCCTGCACCGCGAAGGCAGGCTGGATTCTTTATTAAACCCGTAACTTTAAACCCAACTAGGAAAACAAAATGAGCGAAGAATTGCAACCCGTATTCAGCATCGAACGCCTGTTCGTCAAAGACCTGTCTTTGGAAGTGCCCAACGCCCCCCAAATCTTTTTGGAACAAGGCGAGCCTGAAGTCGATATGCGCGTTTCCACCAACAGCGAGAAGCTGGAAGACGGCTACTACAACGTTGACGTAACCGTTACCGTAACCGCCAAACTCAACGCCGAACGCACCATGTTCCTCAACGAAGTGACCCAAAGCGGCATCTTCCGTTTGGAAAACATCCCTGAAGAAGACGTTCAACTGCTCTTAGGCGTAGCCTGCCCGAACATCCTCTTCCCTTATGCACGCGAAGCCATTTCCACCAGCGTAACCCGCGCCGGCTTCCCGCCCGTACTGCTCGCTCCGATCAACTTCGAAGCCATGTACCAGCAACAACAAGAAGGCAACGCATAATCCGCGTTCCCTGTTTGTCAAAAGGTCGTCTGAAAAATGTTTCAGACGACCTTTTTTATGATTGTGAAAATGCCCTGCCGAATTTCATCTTGAATGGCATAGACATAAAATCTGTAACGTCATAAAATTCCAAACGTTTATTATTTATCGAATAAAAAGGTTACGATGAAAAAATATATTTTTGGGGTGTATGCTGCTTTGCTCGTGGGTAATGCAATATCTGCCGATTTTACAGGTAGTTGGGGGTATGTTCGTGATATTCCGGATGGTGTTTACGGTAAGTATTTCAATATTAAACAATCACCAAAATATATAATTACGGGCGAATGGCATGAAGGGCGTTCAGACGGTCCCGGTGGCAGCGGTAAGGTAAAGGGGTATGTGAAAAAAGGCGGAAAACTGTATTTGAGTTACTGTTCGGAAGGAGATAATTCTTGGTATACGCCTTGTCCGAAATATGAACAAGACAGGGGCTATTTCGTCAGATGGAATGGTGAGTTAGTTGAATACTATCGTCCATATGGAAAAGGGCAGGTATATAAAAAAGGTGAAATATTCAAGCGGCAGCAAGAAAGTGAACAGACTGAAGGTCAGGAGCAGCCTCAAGAGCGACAATCTTTGAGTCAACAAAAATTACTGAAAGAGCAAGAGTCTTTGCATCGGCAGGAGTTGTTGAAGGAACAAGAACTTTTACGCCGACAGGAATTGTTGAAAGAGCAGGAGTTATTGCTGCAACGGAAATCAGATGGAGAACCAGAGTTGTTAAACGTACAGGAAATATTTAAAGAACAAGGAGGACAGGATGTATTCAAAGAGCAGGAGACGGCAGAAGGTCAGTGGACAGTTGAAAAACAGGAGTTGCCGCAAGGACAAAAAAATACCGAGTAATAGAGATACTCTAAAAAAGTCGTCTGAAAACCCCAATCCAAGTTTTCAGACGACCTTTTTTCTTTGCCGCACACTATTTCACAATATCCGACAGCGGCCAGCGCGGTTTGACGTTGAACGCACCGGCGGGCTGCCGCTCCTGCAACCTCATCGCGCCGGCGAAGGCAATCATCGCGCCGTTGTCGGTGCAGTATTCCATGGGTGGGAAGCAGACTTTGATTTTTTCTTCCACAGGCTTAGGCTTGCCTTTTTCAGACGGCTGTTTGACGCTCAGGCGGGAAAATTCGTCGCGCAGCTTCCAGTTTGCCCCGACGCCGCCTGCGACGACCAAAGTTCTGAATCCGGTATCCAACAAGGCTTTTTTGGCTTTGGCGGCGAGGACGTCAATCACCGCGTCTTGAAACGCGCGGCAGATGTCGTTGCGCGTTTGCTCGGGAATTTCGCCGCCGTTTTCGGCGCGGACTTTTTCGACGGCGGTCAGCACGGCGGTTTTCAAACCGGAGAAGCTCATCTGCAAATCGTGCGAATGGAGCATGGGGCGCGGGAACGAGAAGGCATCGGGGTTGCCCAGCTTCGCCAGTTCGGACAACTTCGCGCCGCCGGGATACGGCAAACCTAAGAGTTTGGCGGTTTTGTCGAACGCCTCGCCTGCCGCGTCATCGACGCTTTCGCCCAGCAGCGTGTAGTCGCCGATGCCGCGCACCGCCATAAACTGCGTATGCCCGCCCGAAACCAGCAGGGCGACGAACGGAAATTCGGGTTTGTCGTCCGCCAAAAGCGGGGAGAGCAAATGGCCTTCGAGATGGTGGACGGGAATGACGGGTTTGTTCAAGGCAAACGCCAAGGCGTTGGCATAGCCCGAACCCGCCAGAAGCGCGCCGCCCAAACCCGGCCCTTGGGTGTAGGCGACGGCATCGATGTCGTCATAGGAAACGCCCGCTTCCTGCAAACAGCCCTGCGTCAGCGGCACGACGCGGCGGATATGGTCGCGGCTGGCAAGTTCGGGGACAACGCCGCCGTATTCGGCGTGCATCGCCATTTGGGTGTGAAGATGGTGCGCCAACAGGCCGCGTTCGGTGTCATACAGCGCAACGCCTGTTTCATCGCAGGATGATTCGATTCCGAGTACCAACATGGTTTGAGGTCGTCTGAAAATAAGGATGCGGTATTTTAACGGATTTCAGGTGGGCTTGGCTTGCTTGCGGTTAGGGAATATGCAGTGGTAGAGGCTATATCATATATATATATATGATACGGAGTTGGGTTTGCTATCCGGTTATACCGAGCATTTTTATTGTCTGAGCTTTTGTTGTTCAAATTTAATTGTATTAGGTATATGGGCTGTACGTTGAGTCGAAGGGTTGTCGGCTATTTTGATTTTTGAATTTAATTAATAGAAATATTGTTGCTTATATTTTTATATTTTATGATTTTTAATGCTTTAAAATACAAAAAAAATATTTTTTTGAAATAAAATTGCTGAATAATTGGAAAAAGTCTTGTTTAAAACAGGTAAAGAAGGTAATCTATGCCTTAATTTATCTGAATTTGAAAGCAATAAAAATGACCAAACAATACCCTACCGACGATATTAAGATTAGAGAAGTCAAAGAGCTGCTGCCGCCGATTGCCCATTTGTACGAGCTGCCGATTTCCGAGGAAGCGGCGGGGCTGGTACACCGCACGCGGCATGAAATCGCCGATTTGGTTCACGGCAAGGACAACCGCCTGTTGGTGATTATCGGCCCGTGTTCCATCCACGACACCAAAGCCGCATTGGAATACGCCGAACGTTTGCTGGTGTTGCGCAAGAAATATGAAAAAGAATTGCTGATTGTGATGCGCGTGTATTTTGAAAAACCGCGTACAACGGTGGGTTGGAAAGGTCTGATTAACGACCCGCACTTGGACGGTACGTTCGACATCAACTACGGTCTGCGTCAGGCGCGCAGCTTGCTGCTGACGCTGAACAATATGGGCATGCCCGCTTCGACAGAGTTCCTCGACATGATTACGCCGCAATATTACGCGGACTTGATTTCTTGGGGCGCGATCGGTGCGCGGACGACGGAGAGCCAGGTACACCGCGAACTCGCCAGCGGCCTGTCTTGTCCGGTCGGTTTCAAAAACGGTACGGACGGCAATCTGAAAATCGCCATCGACGCGATTGGCGCGGCAAGTCATCCGCATCACTTCCTGTCTGTAACCAAAGCGGGGCATTCCGCCATTGTGCATACCGGCGGCAATCCCGACTGCCACGTTATCCTGCGCGGTGGCAAAGAACCGAATTACAGCACCGAACACGTCAAATCGGCGGCGGAGCAATTAATAAAAGCCGGTTTGTCGCCCAAGCTGATGGTCGATTGCAGCCACGCAAACAGCCGTAAAGATTACAGACGGCAGATGGAAGTTGCCCAAGACGTTGCCGCGCAACTGGAAAACGGCGAAGACAACATTATGGGCGTGATGGTGGAAAGTCATTTAGTCGAAGGCAGACAGGACAAGCCTGAGGTTTACGGGCAAAGCATTACCGATGCCTGCATCGGCTGGGATACCACCGAAGAAATGCTCGCGCTTTTGGCTGCGGCAAACCGTAAACGGGTCGCGCCTTAAGCCGGTTTGAACGGCAAAAAAGAGGTCGTCTGAAAAGACTGTGTGTGAACAAAAACAGACAGTTTTTCAGATGACCTTTTGTTTTTGTTTTGTATAAATTGTTTATTTATAGTGGATTAAATTTAAACCAGTACGGCGTTGCCTCGCCTTGCCGTACTATTTGTACTGTCTGCGGCTTCGTCGCCTTGTCCTGATTTAAATTTAATCCACTATACAAGGGCTTCAGGGTAGTCTCCGGGTAAATTATCGTAGTTTAAACAGTCTTTACTTATCAGAAGACATATTAATGAAACCTTGTGAGATACTGCCTGCGTATTGTTTAACCCACTGATGGAGAATACAACATGAAAAAGGCTTTGACTAAAACCGTTACCTTGATTGCTATCGCTGCTTCTTTGAGCGCATGTGCAGGTATGAACCAAACCCAACGCAATACCGCTACCGGCGCAGTATTGGGTGGTGTAGCAGGTAACCTGATTGGCGGCGATACCGGATCTACTTTGGGTGGTGCAGCATTGGGCGGCGTTATCGGCAGCCAAGTTCATCACGGACATCGCTATCGTTAAGTAGTTCATTAATATCATTATGCAAACCGTTCCGATCGTTTCATTTGTCGGAACGGTTTTTGTTTGATGGGGTGGCCATGAGAAAAGGTCGTCTGAAACGAGGGCATCGTGTTTCAGACGACCTTTTATAGTGGATTAAATTTAAATCAGGACAAGGCGACGAAGCCGCAGACAGTACAGATAGTACGGCAAGGCGAGGTAACGCCGTACTGGTTTAAAGTTAATCCACTATAGTAATAAGTGGGATGGATGATTTATTGGCGGATGACTGCTTTGGCGATTTGATCCGCCATGCGTTTGCTTGCTCCTTGGTGCTTGCCGATAAACTCAAGGGCTTTTTGGGAGAAACGTTCTTTTTCCGATGGATTGGCAAGCCATGATGTGGTTTTTTCATACCATCTTTCAGCAGAAACAACCTGTTCTGCCGCCCTTGCCCGGATCGCATCTTGGCATACAGCGGCGAAATTGTAGGTTGAACAACCGAATAAGGTCGGAATGCCGCAGGAAATCGGTTCGATAACATTCTGACACCCCGCATCCACAAGGCTGCCGCCGACGAAGGCAATATCCGCAGCCAAATAATAGGCAAACAGTTCTCCCATGCTGTCTCCGATCCATATTTGCGTTTTTTTGTCGACAGGAAGGTTATCACTACGATATTGCACACGGTAGCCCATATCTTCCGCAAGGGAAAAGGTCGTCTGAAAACGCTCGGGGTGTCGAGGGATAATCACCAGCAGTGCATCCCCTTTATAGCGTTTCCATGCTTCAAGCAACATTTCCGCTTCGTCCTGACCTTTATAGAAACGGGTGCTGGCACACACGACGACAGGGCGGTTGCCGATCCGTTCTTTAAATGCGGCTGCAAGTGCTTTCATCCCTTCGGGAAGCGATACATCATATTTGGTGTTGCCGCAAACGTGGACATTAGAAGCCCCAATCAAGTGCAACCGTTCTGCATCTTCGGCAGTTTGGGCAAAGCATCCGCTCAGGGTGCGCATAGCAGGCTCAACCAAGCCGCGTATTTTCAAATATCCCCGTTGCGATTTTTCAGACAGGCGGGCGTTAGCAAGAAAAAGCGGCACCTGTTTTTCAGCACACATATGCATCAGGTTCGGCCAAATTTCTGTTTCCATCAAAATACCGAAACGAGGGACATGGTCGGTTAAAAATTGCCCAACCCATTCTGGTTTGTCGTAGGGAATATAGCGGCATTGCGCATTGGGATATAGGGTTTGCGCCGTATGCCTTCCGGTCGGTGTCATTTGAGTCAGTAATAAAGGGACATCTGGGAAATAGTTCTGTAATGCTTCGATGAGTGGCTGCGCAGCACGGGTTTCCCCGACAGAAACGGCGTGAATCCAAATCGGATGACGCACGGGCTTGCTCATTTTTTTGCCGAATCTTTCATCCCAGTGTTGCAAATAGGATGTTGATTTTTTAGCTCTCTTTTTTAGATAACGGCGGATAAACAAAGGAGCGATATGCCAAAGTTGATTGTATAACCAACGTATCATAATGATATTCCAAGATGTGATGGGCGTATAAAAAAGGTATCAGGAGGGGATTATAGACGATTCAATCTAAAACGGGACGAGATGAGCAGATCCAAAGCTAATGAGAATAGCTGAATAGGGAGGCCAGTGATTTTGAAATACTTAATTTTGGAGTGAGTGGGAAATAGGTGTTGTTAGATAAGATTGACGAAATTAGAAAGATCATCATCTATGAGGATAGATGATTTTTGTCTAAATACAACACTTTTTTAACATGTTTCAGTTGTAGAAAGATGCGTGAAAGTTGGGGTATAGAGGTAAGAGATGGGAATTTGTGGATATATGTATGGAAAACATTCTTGTAGATAAAAATAGCCTCTAAAAAATTTATTGGTAAATTTTTAGTTTATTTTAAATTTAAATTGCTTTTTATATAAAAATTAGACATAAAATTGCAGAGTGTTATATATTTTTCTATTTGTTCCAGTTGTTAATATATTTTGAGTTATATATTCATGACAAACAATACGGTTAATAATTAATAATATAGAGAACGTGTTAAGCCATGATAAAAAAAAATAATAAATGAGAAGACAGGTGGTCCAATATAATACAATCATGTATAGATTGATTGGATTGTAAGTCAATCCATTATCTTGATTGTACTTATTTATTTGTTTTAGATGGATTGAATCGGGTACATTTTTTTGTAAGTATTGGATAAGTGGTATGTATATTAGATAAACGGCAAATATTTGTCAATCATAATATGCAAAACATATATTATCTTTGGTTCGATCTTTTCGATAACTATCATTATGTGTTTTTATCAGGGAGATAAAATATGAAACACAAAGCACACATGAATCGTTTTACCGCGCTCAATACGGCAATGTCCGTATCGTTTGCCGCTTTCGGTTTGTTTGCAGCATCTGCTGCTTCAGCTGAAAATTACATTAGTATCAGTAGTGATGCTGGTGTTCAACGTCCTAACTACAACAACGATGGCGCTACTGATCGTTTTGGTATGGCTATCGGTGTAAATACAAAGGCAACAGGTCATAGCGGTATCGCTATCGGTACCAGCACCACTTCTGCGGGTGAGTCTGCTACCGCTGTTGGTACTCTATCTAATGCAGACGGTATTGCCGCTACGGCCTTTGGCCAAGGTGCGCAAGCAGTTGGTAATGTAACGACTGCCGCAGGTCAAAAAGCTCGTGCAACTGCCCAAGGCGCAACTGCTTTGGGTACTGGTTCTGTAGCTTCTGCAATGTATTCTACTGCTACAGGTGCAGCATCTTCTGCGTCAGGTCAATCAAGTGTTGCTTATGGCTTGCAGTCTAAAGCTTCTGCTAATTCGGCAGTGGCTATTGGCTCTCGTGCGACAGCTTCTCATGCAGGTTCCGTTGCTTTGGGTGCAGGTTCTACAACTGCTGAAGCAGTAGGCACTAACAGTGCAACTGTAAATGGTGTGTCTTATAGTGGCTTTGCAGGTACCAATCCTCGTTCTACCGTTAGTGTTGGCTATGCGGGTGGCGAGCGCACTATCACTAATGTTGCTGCTGGACGTATTAATGCAACCAGTACTGATGCTATTAACGGTAGCCAACTGTATCAAGTTGCTGCACGTACTCAAGGTAACTCTACTGCAATCACTAATTTGCAAAATCAAGTTAATGGTATTGGTAACCGCTTGAATGATATGGACAAGGATTTGCGTGCAGGTATTGCCGGTGCGACTGCGATTGCTTTCTTGCAACGTCCGAATGAAGCAGGTAAGAGCATGGTTTCTGCTGCGGTAGGTGGTTATCGCAATGAACAGGCTATTGCCGTGGGTTATGCTCATAACTCAGATAACAACAAATGGTCTGTTAAAACCGGTGTCAGTGTTAATACACGTAAAGACGTAAACTGGGGTGGTAGCGTAGGCTATCAATGGTAAGGCCTGAAGGGGTTTGTCGGTTCAGACGACCCCAGTTAAAGAATGATATCGATATAAAGGAAAAAACATGAAATTATCAATCATTTTGCCAGTTATCGCGGCATTGACTTTGGCCGCTTGTGGTAATTTAAGCAAGGTCAGCAAAGAAGGTACTACTGATAACCCTGTATGGCCTGATCCTGCTAGAACTACCTTCCGTCATGATGGTACTCAGCATGGTACTTGGCCGAATTGGGATAATGTCCGTCAAATCGAAGCAGGTATGAATAAAGACCAAATTTACGAATTGATTGGTCGTCCTCATTTCCAAGAAGGCTTATATGGTGTTCGTGAGTGGGATTATTTGTTCAATTACCGTGAAAATGGTGAGCATAAAACTTGTCAATACAAGATTTTGTTTGACAAAGACAAAAATGCCCAATCATTCTTCTGGTTGCCAGAAGGTTGCGGTCCTAAAAAGCCTGCTCCTGAAGTAGTTCGTGAAGTGATTATTCGCGAAGTGGCTCCTGCTCCTGCTGCACGTATCCGCCAGTAATAGTTTGATTTTATGAATTAAAACCGAGTTTTGTTATTTTGCAAAACTCGGTTTTGTTATTTTGCCTTTCTAAATAGTAGTGTAATGGAATTCTGCATGGACAGCGGTTGTTTTATAATAATTCCTTAAAATTTGGTAAGGGACGTTTGTGTCATATTTTTCACAATGAAAAGCAAAGTTGAATAATATTAGAACGTCTTGATATGTTTTAGGCATAATGAATGATAAAATAAGCACACTCTTTGCAAAAAAGAGAAAATAAGGAACGGATAGCAAATAATGAGTATCGGATTATTACGAGTTTTGGTTCAAAGCCAGACAATCAACAATACCCAGGCAGAGCATTACAATAATATATTGAAAACGGGGCAGGAAATCTTGCCCATGCTTTTTGCGGATAAGATTATCAGCCCAAGGTCTTTGGGCGAGTTGGTTGCGCGAGTTTTTAGTTATCCGCTATTGGATTTGCATTATTATCCACGTAACAATATTGTTATGGATGTCTTAACTGAGGAGCAGATGGTTCAAAATCGCTGCGTTCCGATTTTTCGTCGCGGCCGAAAGGTATATTTGGCGGTTTCAGATCCTACTCAAATCCAAAGTTTTCAAAAAATAGCTTTTGCTTCGGGAGTGACGGTTGATTTAGTAGTTGTCCCGGATGATCAGTTGAGTTCTTTGCTGGAGTGGTTAGGACAACGTTCTACCACTATCTTAAAAGAAATTAGTGAAGAACAAGAAGCTGCCCAGCCCTTTCAGGCGCTTTATATTGACAACGAAGAGGCTGAAGATGGGCCTATTCCACGCTTTATTCACAAAACTTTATCAGATGCACTAAATGCAGGCGCATCCGATATACATTTCGAATTTTATGAACAAATGGCTCGTGTCCGTTTTCGTGTAGATGGACAGCTAAGGGAAGTGGTTCAACCCCCTGTTGCTGTACGCGGACAGCTGGCTTCACGCATCAAAGTAATGGCGCGTTTGGACATTTCGGAAAAACGCGTACCGCAAGATGGTCGTATTCAGATTGCTTTCCATAAACACGGTCGCCCCATTGATTTTCGTGTAAGTACGTTACCTACGCTTTTTGGCGAAAAAGTGGTAATGCGTATTCTGAATTCTGATGCAGCAACTTTAAATATTGACCAACTGGGATTCGAACCCTTCCAAAAAGAAATGCTGCTTGAGGCCATTCATCGACCTTATGGCATGGTATTGGTAACAGGTCCGACAGGCTCCGGTAAAACCGTATCACTTTATACTTGCTTGAATATTTTAAATACAGAAGACGTCAATATTTCCACTGCAGAAGACCCGGCCGAGATTAATTTGCCCGGCATCAACCAAGTCAACGTCAATGACAAACAAGGTTTGACTTTTGCTGCGGCGTTGAAGTCTTTCTTGCGACAAGATCCTGACATTATCATGGTAGGTGAGATTCGGGATTTGGAAACCGCGGATATTGCCATCAAAGCGGCACAAACTGGACATATGGTGTTTTCAACGTTGCATACCAATAACGCGCCTGCGACCCTATCCCGTATGTTGAACATGGGGGTTGCCCCATTCAACATTGCCAGTTCCGTCAGCTTAATTATGGCGCAACGACTATTGCGTCGTCTGTGTTCGAGCTGTAAGCGTGAGGTTGAACGTCCTCCAGTTCCCGCATTAAAAAAAGCAGGATTTACAGATGAGGATTTAGCAAAGGATTGGAAACTCTACCGTCCTGTCGGTTGCGATAGTTGTCGTGGTAAAGGCTTTAAAGGCCGTGTCGGTGTCTACGAAGTAATGCCGATTACCGAGGAAATGCAACGTGTCATTATGAATAATGGTACGGAAGTTGATATTATGAACATGGCCTATAAAGAAGGTATGGTCGATTTACGCCGTGCAGGCTTATTAAAAGTTATGCAAGGTTTGACTTCATTAGAAGAAGTGATTGCTCACACTAACGATTAAACCATTGAATCGAAGAAACACGGGGACTTTTGTTTTCTTCATTCTTAAACTTAAACCAAGGGGTAACAAAATGGCTCAAGCAGAGCAAAAAAGAGGCTTATTCGCTCAAAAAAATAAAGGCAAACGTTTTACGTTTGAAGGTAAAAATACCAATACGGATCAATTGGTCCGAGGCGAAGTAGTCGCCAAAGACGAAGAAGAAGCGCGTAAAAAGCTCCAACGTCGCGGGATACGCCCTTTACGTATCAGTAAAGTAAAGGCAACTAAAAAGCGTCGTATTACTCAGGAAGACATCACTGTCTTTACCCGTCAACTTGCTACCATGATGAAAGCAGGTCTGCCTTTAATGCAGGCTTTTGAAATTGTCGCACGCGGACACTCCAACCCATCCATGACTGAAATGTTGATGCAAGTCCGTGCAGATGTGGAACAAGGTAGTGCATTAGGTAAATCATTTGCCAAATATCCAAAATATTTCGACCGTTTTTATTGCAATCTGATTGCGGCTGGCGAAGCTGGCGGTGTTTTGGAAAGCCTGTTGGATAAACTTGCTGTATATAAAGAGAAAACGCAAGCCATTAAGAAAAAAGTGAAGACTACGCTGACGTACCCAATTTCTATTATTGTTGTTGCAATAGCATTGATTTTTGTGATGATGCGCTGGGTATTGCCTGAATTTGGTAAGGTTTACGAAAGCATGGGAGCGAAACTGCCTGACTTAACCCAAATTGTTATGGATATTTCCAAAATTTTTGTGGAATATGGATGGCTGATGATCGTTATCTTTATTGCCGTTTGTTTTGGTGTTTATAAACTACATGAAAAATCAACAAGTTTCCAAAAACGCATAGATGCAATGATCTTACGTTTACCAATTTTTGGTCCGATTGTCCGTAAAGCGACTATTGCTCGGTGGGCTCGTACCACTTCCACCTTGTTTGCCGCAGGCGTACCTTTGGTAGAAGTTTTAGATTCAGTAGCAGGAGCAGCCGGTAATATCCTTTATGAGGAGGCAACACAAGACATTCGTGCGAAAGTTACTCAAGGTCTTTCTTTGACTTCGAGTATGCAAAGTACGGATATGTTCCCCAATATGGTTATTCAAATGGCCGCTATTGGTGAAGAATCCGGTTCCCTTGATGATATGTTGAATAAGGCTGCTGAATTTTACGAAGATGAAGTTGATAACTCTGTAGCACAATTATCCTCACTGATGGAGCCCATCATTATGGTAGTTTTAGGCGCCATCATCGGAACATTGTTGGTAGCAATGTATCTGCCACTGTTTAACCTCGGTAACGTAGTAGGTTAATATGCTGGAATCTTTGGATACATTAGCGCCATTTGCTATTCCATTATCTGTCGTCGTTGGTTTGTTGATCGGAAGTTTTCTTAATGTTGTCATTTACCGCGTTCCTGTTATGATGGAACGCGGTTGGACTCAGTTTGCAAAAGAGCATTTGCAACTTGAATTAACTGAGGAAGAGCGGCAACCGTTCAATTTGATGAAACCGGATTCCCGCTGTCCTAAATGCCATGCTCCGGTAAAGGCTTGGCAAAATATTCCGATTGTCAGTTATCTGATGCTTGGCGGTAAATGTGGTTCGTGTAAAACGCCCATCAGCATCCGTTATCCCTTAATCGAATTATTGACCGGTATATTGTTTGGCGTAGTGGCGTGGCAATATGGCTGGACGATGGCTGCATTTGGCGGTTTGATATTGACTGCGCTATTGATTGCATTAACCTTTATCGATGCGGATACTCAATATTTACCCGACAGCCTGACCCTGCCGTTGATATGGTTAGGTTTGCTGTTTAATTTGAATGGCACATTCGTGCCGTTGAAATCCGCCGTTTTAGGTGCAGTTTTCGGTTATATGAGCTTATGGCTGTTGTGTTTCATCTATAAGCTTTTGACTGGGAAAATCGGTATGGGTAACGGCGATTTTAAATTGCTGGCCGCACTAGGTGCATGGCTTGGTGTCGGCATTTTACCTGTATTGGTCTTTATGGCAGCGTTAATTGGTCTGATTGGAGCGATTATCGGACGGGTTGCCAAAGGACAATATTTTGCTTTCGGTCCGAGTTTGGCTATTGCCGGCTGGATTATTCTGGTAGCTAACGAGCCGGTACATCGTGCCGTCACTTGGTGGCTGACCAAATCAGGGTTTTAATATGACTTTATGGATAGGTTTGACGGGTGGTATCGGCAGCGGGAAATCTCAAGCAGCAAAAATCTTTTCTGATTTGGGCGTCCCGCACATTGATGCCGACGCCCTAAGTCGAAACCTGACGGCGGATAACGGTATAGCATTACCGGCTATCCGCCGTCTTTTTGGCGACAAGGTTTTTCATACCCAAAACAGTCTGAACCGTGCTGCTTTGAGGGATCTGGTTTTCAGACGACCTCAAGCCAAAAAAGAATTGGAGGAGGTGTTGCTGCCTTTGATTTTAAATGAAATCAAATCGGCAAAAACTCGCTATCCTAACGCAGCATACGGCATCATCGATGTACCTTTGCTGATTGAAAATCCGGAATTTTTAGCGGCTGTCGATAGAGTGTTGGTTATCGACGTTTCTGAAGCAACCCAAATTCTTCGCGTTCAGCAAAGAAGCGGTTTGAATACAGAAGAGATCAAGCGCATTATGAACACTCAGGCCAACCGCAAAACGCGGCTGCTCTATGCAGATGATGTCTTAGAAAATGAAGGGACTTTATCTGAATTGACCAAAAAAATTCAGGACTTGCATAGGTTTTATTTGGGATATTCCGGCAACTCGAAATTTGGTACATCATTGCCCTAACGTGAAATATCTTGAACAAAAGACAAAGCATAAATGATTTGTAAGGAACAAATAATGACTGAAGTAACGATTGTGAAATGTCCGACCTGTCAAACGCCGGTGATATGGAATGAAGAGAGTAAATACCGACCTTTTTGCAGTCAACGCTGCCGGTTGATTGACTTAGGCGAATGGGCGCAAGAGAAATATACGGTTGCAGCGGAAGAAGATGATACTTTATCTGATTCAATGGTCGGAGGCTTACAATAAGCTGTATTTAATACGTTTTTGTGAGGCTATGCAGCCCCGCTTTTTTCTCCTTGGTAGGCATTTGCTTGGTAGGATGCCATTATGGTAATGGCTGTCCAAACTTATGTTTCAGACCAATGTCGGGCATTTTTCATGTCTTGTTCGATTTGTACTTTTAATTCGGCGATACTGTCGAATTTTTTTTCGTCGCGTAATTTGTGCAGAAAACGGACGTTCAGGCGTTGTCCATAAATGTTTTCATTGAAATCAAACAAATGGACTTCAAGTTTTTGGGCGCGGTTGTTGCTGACAGTGGGGTTGAATCCGAAACTTGCCACGCCGCGTTTTGTGCCGAAAGTGCCGTCTGCTTCAACGACAAATACCCCGCTTAAGGCGTAATGGTGGGGAGGGAGTTGGATGTTGGCGGTGGGAGCGTTGATGGTGCGGCCGAGTTTTTTACCGTGTTTGACTTTGCCGCTTAAGGTGTAATCGTGTCCCAGCAGTTTTTTGGCATAGTCTAATCGTCCTTCAGAAAGCGCATTACGCACGGCGGTACTGCTGGTACGGATGTCTTCTACGATAACAGATGGGGTGCGATCGGTTTGAATATCCGGTTGTGCTGCCAAAAGTTCGAAATCGCCACGGCGACCTGCTCCGAAACGGAAGTCATCTCCAATCAGCAGATAACGCGTATTCAACGTCTTGCGTAAAAGCAGGTTGATAAAGTCTTGGGCATCCATATCAGCAAATGTTTGGTTAAACCGCAGCACCCAAACTGCATCGACACAGCCGGTTTGTTCAAGCAAATTTAGTTTGGTGCGCAAAGGGCTGATACGGTAGGGCTGTTTTTTACCGGTTTGTCGGGCAAAAAATTCTTTGGGTTGTGGTTCGAAGATAACGACGACAACTGGAAGCCCCCGTGCATCGGCTTCTTGCTTGAGTTTTTGGAGAATGTGTTTGTGTCCGAGGTGCACGCCGTCGAAATTACCGATGGTAACGGCACTTCCCTGAGGGAAGTCGGGCATGCGATGCTGACCGAGCCAGATTTTCATGAGTCATTTATGCGGTTCGTAAACGGACGGGTATTGTAAACGTTCTTGGTGTTTATATAAACCACAGGTCGTCTGAATATGTTTTCAGACGACCTGTGTCGTCTTTACCACCAAAACGGCGGACGGTAAAAAGGGTAGCTCCAAGGGTCGTAATAGTTGTAATAATAGCGTGCTTCTTGGAGTTGCTGCTGGGAGATGTGGTTTTGCCATGCCATTTTGTAGCAGGCTTGGAACATGGGGTCGGAAACTTTATCTATATATTTCAAGCGGAAGGATTTTTGCTGTTCTGTCGTTTGAACGGAGCGGTTGTCCGCCAGCTCGAACTGTTTTTGTATCAATCGGGCGGTTTCAGGGTCGCACTGAGCGGCCAAGTGGATTTGCAGGTTTTGTTCTTCCTGTTTCCGAGCCTGTGCGCGTGCGGCGAGTTGCTCCGGCGTGGCAGCGCAGGCAGTCAGGAAGACGAGGGTGGAGAGCGATAAAAAGCGTAATGGGTTCATGATGTTGCCCCTTTAAGGTGATGATAACCAATGTACGCTGACGGCTGGTCGAGTGCAAGGGGTAAATAGGTAAAGGTCGTCTGAAAACGGGTTTCAGACGACCTTTTTGTTTTGCCGCTTGGATGAAAAGGTTGGGTAAACAGTTTAACCTTTATTGAGTATCTGTTTGTTTTCGCCTTCGCGCCGCAGCTCTTTGGGGAGGACGAAGACGATGCTTTCTTCCGCGCCTTCGCCTTCGCGTATGGTTTCGTGTCCCCATTGCTGTATGGTTTGCAGGACTTCTCTGACTAAAACTTCGGGGGCGGACGCGCCGGCGGTTACGCCGACTTTGTGTTTGCCTTCGAACCATTCGCGTTGCAGGTAGCCGGCGTTGTCGACCATATAGGCATCGACGCCTCGTTGGGAGGCGACTTCGCGCAGGCGGTTGCTGTTGGAAGAGTTGGGCGAGCCGACGACGATGACGATGTCGCATTCTTCCGCCAATTCTTTAACGGCGGTTTGGCGGTTGGTCGTGGCGTAGCAGATGTCTTCTTTGTGCGGGTTGCGGATGTTGGGAAAACGGGCATTCAGTGCGGCGATGATGTCTTTGGTTTCATCGACGGAGAGGGTGGTTTGGCTGACGTAGGCGAGTTTGTCGGGGTTTTTGACTTGCAGTCCGGCGACGTCTTCAACAGTCTCGACCAGCAGCATTCTGCCGGGCGGAAGCTGTCCCATGGTGCCTTCGACTTCGACGTGGCCTTTGTGTCCGATCATGATGATTTCGCAGTCTTGCGCGTCGAGACGGGCGACTTCTTTATGGACTTTGGTCACGAGCGGGCAGGTGGCATCGAATACGCGGAACCCACGTTCAGCAGCTTCCTGCTGTACGGCTTTGGAGACGCCGTGTGCCGAGTAAATCAGGATGGCGTCTTTGGGTACGTCGGCGAGGTCTTCGATGAATACCGCGCCTTTTTCGCGCAGGTTGTCCACGACGAATTTGTTGTGGACGACTTCGTGGCGGACGTAAACCGGTGCGCCGAATTCTTCCAGCGCGCGCTCGACGATGCTGATAGCGCGGTCAACGCCGGCGCAGAAGCCGCGCGGGTTGGCAAGGATGATGGTTTTTTGGGTCATGTGTATGGTCCGGATTTCAGACGACCTTATGGGTTGTCGGTTGTTGGTTCGTCGGTTGGTTTGGGTTGTTTTTTGTGGAACAGTCCGTCCAAAACCAATAAAACGGCACCGACGCAGATAAAGCTGTCGGCAACGTTAAACGCGGGATAATACCAATCCTTCCAGTAAAACAGTAAGAAATCAACCACATGACCGTGAATCAGTCGGTCGATGACGTTACCGAGCGCGCCGCCGATAATCATGGCTGCGCCGATTTTGCCCGAAAGGCGGAACTCGTCGCGCAGGATGGCGCGGGCGAGATAGGCGCTGATAACGAGTGCCAGCCCTAAGAAAAAGAATTTCTGCCAGCCGCCCTGGTCGGCAAGAAAGCTGAACGCCGCGCCGGGGTTGTAGGCAAGGGTCAGGTCGAATAAGGAAGGGATGATGTTGAGTCGCTCGCCTTCTTGGAAGTGGGCGAGGATTTCCCATTTGGTCAGTTGGTCAAGCGCGATGCCGGTCAGCGCGATCAGCAGGTAGACGGTTTTTTTGGAAAGGGAGGAAGACATTTGGTGAAGCTGCCTGAATAAACAAAGCGGCTATTTTACCCGAAAGCGCAAAAGCCGTGTTTCAAAAGGTCGTCTGAAAACCTTTTATTACAGGGCGAGACGCAGGGTTTTGCAGGGTTATCGCAAAACCGCGTAAACGCTGCGCGCAAAAACACTGTCATACGTAAAACAAGGTTTATTTGCTTGATAGGGTGTTGCCTTGCCGATAACATGGCGGCGTTTTTATATGCCTTCCCCGAAAGGATACAGTATGGCTAAAACAAAATCTTTATTGGCAACCGGCATTTTGGCGCTTTTCTCCGCCACCGCTTTCGCCGCCCCGCTTCCTGCCGAAATTTACCTTCCCGCAGGCGCGCATACGGTTAAAGCCGACCGTCAGGGCAACGGCGAATTCGAATACGAAGCCGAGCTGCCCGCACGCGGCAACCCGATTCCGTCTTTGGCGAAAAAAGTCATCGCCCACGCGCGCAGCAAAGGTTTTCAAGTGGTCGAATCTGAAATCAAACACGACGATGCCGATTTGAAATTCAAACGTGGCAGACAAGAATTGGACGTATCCATCGAAAACAAAGGACACGGCCGCATCGAATACAAAGCTGATTTGGACTTAGACAAACGCTAAATCAAGAAATACTGGAAAGGTCGTCTGAAAAGAGGTTTCAGACGACCTTTTTACATGGCGGCGTTAACAATTGTTTATGGTTTTTACAACATTTGTTTTATCCGTAAAAACCGTTTGGAAGAAAACACGGGTCGTCTGAAACCTCTTTTCAGACGACCTTTGCAATAGGATTGGGCAAACGGCATTCAATCAACAGGGCAGGGCGGATTTGCGCCGAAACAGAACAAAGCCGAATCATGCCGTATCGTTTTATTTGCCTCCGCAATATTTTGTTTTACTGTAAAACACGGTAAAATCCGCGCTCAACATAATATTGAGACAAAACAGTACCGAAGAGAATAAATGGTGTTGTCCGATCTCAAATAAAAAATATTGACGCAATCACTACAATACTACCGTTCACACATTGCAAAGATCATGAAAAAAACACTCTTACTCCTCTCCCTGCTCGCCGTGTCCGCAGCGGAAGCCGCCGACGTGCCGTCCGAGCCTCAAAACCAGCCTGCCCCCGAGTTGCAGGTTAAAACGGCAGAACCTGACCCCGTCGAAGCAGAAGCGGCCAAACCTGCTGCTGAAACGTCGTCTGAAAAAGTCGTCAACGTCGATGCCAAAACCCTGCTCGACAATCCCCAATTACTTTCCCGCGCCATGTATTCTGCCGTTGTGTCGCGCAACATCGCGGGCATCAAGGTTGTCCTGCCGATTTACGAACAATGGCAGGGACACGATAAAAACATGGCGCTCTACGCGCACGGCTTGGTTGCTCAAGACGACGGCAAAATGAAAGAAGCCATCGGGTATTACCGTCAATTTATCGCCGAAAACCCCGATGCCCCCGTCGTCCGCTGGCAGCTTGCCACCGCTTTGTTTGAAGACAAGCAAAACGAAGCTGCCGCCGACCAGTTCGACAAACTCAAAGCAGAAGCCAACCTGTCCGAGCAGCTCGTCAAAGGCATCGAATCCTACCGCAAAGCATTGCGCGAGCGCGATTCGTGGAAATTCAACGCCGGCTTGAGCGTTACCCGCGAACAAAACATCAACCAGGCCCCCAGCCGCCGCACATACGGCAACTGGACCTTTCCTGAGCCTATCGACGCTACCGCCATCAACTACCAACTCGGCGCAGAGAAAAAATGGTCGCTGCCCAAAGGCTGGTACGTTACGGCAGGCGCGGACAATTACGGCAAAATTTATCCCGAACAAACCAAGTATAACGACGTAACCACCCGCTTTTCGGTAGGCGCAGGCTACGCCGACCAGCGCAACGACATCGGCTTGACCCCGTTCCACGAACGCCGCTTCTACGGCAACGACCCGTATACCTACTCCAGCGGTGCGCGCCTGCACATCAACCGCTGGTGGCAGCCTAAGCTGCAAACCTTGAGCGCCGTTGAAATGGGTCGTCTAAAAAATACCCGACGCGCCCGTTCCGACAGCAACAACCGCCTGTTGAGCAATTCCGTCGTCTATTACCGAAACGCCCGCCAATACTGGGTCGGCGGTTTCGACATCTATCAGGAACGCAATAAAGAAGACAAATCGGACAGCTTCGACCGTTACAGCCTCCGTACCGCATGGGGGCAGGAATGGGGCAAAGGGCTGTCCACCATGTTGCGGCTGAGTGCGGCGCAACGCCGTTATCAAACGCCCAGCCTTTTGAGCGGTCAGGAAAACCGCCGCGATAAAGAAGCGGATATTTCGCTCGCCGTGTGGCACCGCGCTTTTCACTTCAAAGGCATCACCCCGCGCCTGACCGTCGCCCACCACAAAACATGGAGTAACGACAAATATAATGAATACGGCAAAACCAGAATGTTTGTCGAGTTCAGTAAAACGTTCTGATTGTGTTTGGTTTGAATAATAAAAGGTCGTCTGAAATTTTTCAGACGACCTTTAGCTTTTTTATTTGAGTAAGGGCATATTGTGTAAATTTTTGAAAGAATAAATCTAAAGTTATATTTCGATAGTTTACATTGCTGCTTGCCTAGCATTTTATTTTCAAAAGGATTTTGAAAATATGATTCAGCGGATAGGGCGGAAGAGGGGCTTGAAGATTGGGAAACAGGGTAGGGCGGTCGGTTATTTTGACTGGTTTGGGGCGGGGTTTTCACTTACAATCAAACAAGGTTTACATATGGCAACACTCCGCCGCTTGATGCCAAGGTTGGTTGCAGACGTTTTTGTTTGATTTCACGGCATTGTGCGGATGTGTTTGTCTAGGCTTTTCGTCCATAAGAAAAACTAAGAAGAACAAGGAAAAACAATGCGCCGCTTACCAATTCTATCCCTCATCCTGCTTCCCGCTGTGTCTCACGCCGCTGATTTTGACGGCGCGACGCTCAGTCTGTTTTGGGGTGCGCCGTTCGCGTTGATTCTTTTGTCTATCGCGTTGGGTCCGCTCTTTTTCGCGCATACCTGGCATCACCATTTCGGCAAGATTACGGCGTTTTGGACGCTGCTGTTTTTGGTTCCGTTCGCCGTTGTGTTCGGTTTCGGAGCGGGTGTGCATACGGTTGCTCATGCGTTGGTTGAGGAATATATCCCCTTTATCCTGCTGCTTTTGGCTTTGTACACGATTTCGGGCGGGATTTTGGTTTGGGGTAAGCTCAATGGTACGCCTGCGCTGAATACCGGGTTGCTGGCGGCGGGGACGGTGATGGCGTCTTTTATGGGGACGACCGGTGCGGCAATGCTGATGATTCGTCCGCTGCTGAAAGCAAATCATTACCGCAAGAATAAGGTGCATGTCGTTATATTCTTTATTTTTTTGGTGGCAAATATCGGCGGCGGCCTGACGCCGTTGGGCGATCCTCCGCTGTTTTTGGGCTTCTTGAAGGGCGTGGATTTCATGTGGACGGTAAAACACATGTTGATGCCCGTATTGATCAGTACGGTGGTGCTGTTGCTGGTGTTTTATATTATCGACAGCCGTTATCACGCGCGTGAAGCCAATGTGGAACAGATTAGTCAGGAAGAGGAGGCCGATGAAGATTTGCGTATTGCCGGCAAATGGAATTTTCTGCTGCTGGCGGGCGTGGTCGGTGCGGTTTTGCTGTCCGGCTTGTGGAAGCCCGATCATCCGGGGTTTGAGATTTTAGGCAGCCACTATGCGTTGCAAAACTTGGTGCGCGATGTGATTTTGCTGGTGCTGACCGTTGTTTCGTTGCTGATTACGCCCAAACAGGTCAGGGCGGGCAATGAATTCAATTTCGACCCGATTGCCGAAGTGGGCAAACTGTTTTTGGGTATTTTCATTACGATTTCCCCTGTTTTGGCGATTTTGAAGGCAGGCGAGGCGGGTGCGCTGGGCGCGGTGGTGTCGTTGGTGCATGACGCTTCGGGCAATCCGATTAATACGATGTATTTCTGGATGAGCGGTTTGTTGTCCGCATTTTTGGATAATGCGCCGACTTATCTGGTGTTCTTCAATATGGCGGGCGGTGATGCTCAGGTGCTGATGACGGGGCATCTGTTCCATTCGCTGTTGGCAGTATCCATGGGTTCGGTGTTTATGGGCGCGCTCACTTATATCGGCAATGCGCCGAACTTTATGGTTAAAGCGATTGCCGAGCAGCGCGGCGTGCCGATGCCGACTTTCTTCGGTTATATGATGTGGTCGGTAGGGGTATTGATTCCGCTGTTTATACTACACACACTGATCTTCTTCGTTTGGCAGTTGTTCTGATTCCTAAACTTCAAAAGGTCGTCTGAAAACCTGATTCTTATTGATTCGGTTTTCAGACGACCTTTTGCATTCTGCCAGGGATTAATTTGGGGCATCAATATCTTGTAATTTTATTGGAGGGCTGCTTTGCGTGGGATTCGGGGCAGGAAGCTGGAAAAAATCTGCGTAAATCTGACATAAGGCGGGCTGTTCCTGCTAAAATCAAACGTTTTACAGTTTTCATTTAATTGTTGTTTTCCGTAAGTAAGGCTTTACTTTCAGACGACCTTCCCCATGCTTTGCCATTTCAAACGTCGTCTGAAAAGTTGGAACATTTTATTCTGTTTAACTCATCACAAGTAATGCAAATCTATGATTAAAATCAAAAAAGGCCTAGACCTGCCCATCGCGGGCAGACCGGAGCAAGCCGTTTACGACGGTCCGGCCATTACCGAAGTCGCGTTGCTTGGCGAAGAATATGTCGGTATGCGCCCCTCGATGAAAGTCAAGGAAGGCGATGCCGTCAAAAAAGGCCAAGTGCTGTTTGAAGACAAGAAAAATCCGGGCGTGGTGTTTACTGCGCCGGCTTCCGGCAAAATCGCTGCGATTCACCGCGGCGAAAAGCGCGTGCTTCAGTCGGTCGTGATTGCCGTTGAAGGCGATGACGAAATCGAGTTTGAACGCTACGCGCCCGATGCGTTGGCAAACTTAAGCGGCGAAGAAGTGCGCCGCAATCTGATTCAATCCGGTTTGTGGACTGCGCTGCGTACCCGTCCGTTCAGCAAAATCCCCGCCGTTGATGCCGAGCCGTTCGCCATTTTCGTCAATGCGATGGACACCAATCCACTGGCGGCAGACCCTGTGGTCGTGATCAAAGAAGCCGCCGAGGATTTCAGACGAGGTTTGCTGGTGTTGAGCCGACTGACCGAACGCAAAATCCATGTTTGTAAAGCAGCCGGTGCGGACGTGCCGTCTGAAAACGCCGCCAACATTGAAACACACGAATTCGGCGGCCCTCATCCTGCGGGTTTGAGCGGCACGCACATTCATTTCATCGAGCCTGTCGGCGCGAATAAAACCGTGTGGACCATCAATTATCAAGATGTAATTGCGATCGGACGTTTGTTCGTAACAGGTCGTCTGAATCCCGAGCGCGTAGTTGCTTTGGGCGGCCCGCAAGTCAATAAACCGCGCCTCTTGCGTACCGTTTTGGGTGCGAAGGTGTCGCAAATTACCGCCGGCGAATTGGTTGATGCGGACAACCGCGTGATTTCCGGTTCGGTATTGAACGGCGCGATTGCACAAGGCGCGCATGATTATTTGGGACGCTACCACAATCAGATTTCCGTTATCGAAGAAGGCCGCAGTAAAGAGCTGTTCGGTTGGGTTGCGCCGCAGCCGGACAAATACTCGATTACGCGTACGACCCTCGGTCATTTCCTGAAAAACAAACTCTTCAAGTTCACGACAGCCGTCAACGGCGGCGACCGCGCCATGGTGCCGATCGGTACTTACGAGCGCGTGATGCCGCTGGACATCCTGCCTACCTTGCTTTTGCGCGATTTAATCGTCGGCGATACCGACAGCGCGCAGGCTTTGGGTTGCTTGGAATTGGACGAAGAAGACCTCGCTTTGTGCAGTTTCGTTTGCCCGGGCAAATACGAATACGGCCCGCTGTTGCGCAAGGTGCTGGAAACCATTG
>ERZ773009.58-NODE-58-length-79784-cov-6.009068_pt1 | contig 79784 bp, 72 predicted proteins | sample MGYA00580663_ERZ773009 | MGnify/ENA primary metagenome ERZ773009 (study PRJEB29015, sample SAMEA2737969) | human oral metagenome | biome: human oral; feature: human-associated habitat; material: dental | place: China | collected 2026 ... | reverse complement strand
ATTTGCCCAGTTGAGCTTAGATTGTTAGTGCCCGCCAATCTGGCGGGCACTAACTTTGGAATGGCAAACGATAACTTAAAGTCTACTGACTCTGATGCTAGCTGAGGGGAGACGAGAGGAGGGTTCGCGCGTTTGTGGCGAGCGTCTTGCGCAGTTCCTCGGGATCCAGCCTGCGAATGGCTGCGACTGCACCTATGGTGCGCTCAAGCGACTCTTGTATGGCAATAGCCGAGAAAGGCTCGCCCGCGTGTGGTGGGAGGTCGGTCTCGGTAAGGAGCTGCGCGAGAGGGAGCTGCCTTGCGTACTCGCGCCCGCGCCGTGTCCTGAGCATCATCTCATTGACGGAGAACCAGCAGTTGGCCTGAACGGCGCGATGGAGTTCGTCTGAGCTACCCGAGAACCAGTGGAATACGCAGCGGCAGCGCCTGAGGCAGCCTGTCTCCTCGAGGATGTCCAGACAGCTGTTCGCCGCGCGCACCGCATGGATCGAGAGGACCTTAGGGGTGGTGGGGTCACTCGTCCTCGCGGCAGCCTGGCAGATGCTACGAAAGGCCACCGCCTGGGTCACCTCCGTGTTCTTGGGGACGTGTCGAGGCGAGAAGTCTAGACCAACCTCGCCGATGAGGCGCGTCTGCGCGGCGAGCTCTGCCGCGCGCTCCACGTCGTCTGGCCCACAGCGCCCGTCGGCCACCCACCAGGGGTGTAGGCCGGCTGCAAGATGAACGTTGGCCAGTTCGCCCAAGGTGAGGCGAGCCGCCTCGTAGCCTCCAGGTTCCACCGTTACGGCAAGAAAGGCCAGGTCGTCAGCTGCGGCGTCCCGTGCGACCTGAGCGGCGTTGGACATGAGGTCCAGGTGGCAGTGGGCATCGAAGAGCCTAGTTGCTCCCTTGCCCGTCTCGTCTCCGTCGCTAGCAGTCATACCTGTCGCCCCCAGCTGAGCCCGGCAAGCTTACTGATCACACGACCTGCGATCATCTGTCCCATAATGGGTGGCAGGTAGCTCATCGTGCCGAGTATCGAGGCGCCCTCGCGCACGAAGCCACCCTCGCCCAAGGCTACTGCCTTGCCTTCCGGCTCCTGGGGCCGCTCGTCGGACCACAGCACCTCCAGGTGTCGAATGCCACGTCTGCGGCATTCCTTGCGCATAATGCGTGCAAGGGGATCGTTGGTAGTGCACCCGATGTCGGAGAAGCGCAGGCGCGTGGGGTCGAGCTTGTTTGCACCCCCCATGCTGCTCACGAGCGGCAGGCCCTCATCCTGGCACCAGCGGGCGAGGATGAGCTTCTGGCTTATCGTGTCAATGGCGTCAACCACATAGTCTGGGCACGGGAGGGCAGAGAGTGCAGGCACGAGACTCTCTTTGGAAAGAAAGGTTCGCAAGGTCGTGACATCGCAGGTGGGGTTTATGTCAGCCACGATGCGCGCCATGACCTCTGTCTTGGCCTGGCCTACGGTGCTCTGGTAGGCGACGGCCTGTCGGTTGATGTTGCTGGGGGCCACCACATCACGATCCACGAGCACAAGCGAGCCCACGCCGCCCCGCGCGAGCGCCTCTGCGCAGTTGGAGCCTACGCCTCCCAGGCCCACCACCATCACGCGGGCCGCCTGCACGCGAGCGAGCCTTGCCTTACCCATGACCAGGCGCAGGCGGTCGGTTGCGCTCTCTTGGGTTGTGTCCTTCGGTCTTTCGCCCTCTTGCGTGCCCACCATCCTCCTTTACAAACCCCAAGCGTTGAAGCGCACCAGCCGAGATGCCCACCCGAACTGCCCCTGTTTGGCATCCCGCGCATGCCGTGTCTGTGACATTCTAGGGCAACGAGCGGCGAGAAGAGCGCCTGGCAGCGCAAATGTGCCGCCGCCCCAACGGCGTGGGCCTCAGGTCCAAGTACCCTGGCATCACGGGGGCCATGGGGCCGTCGACGTTGTGGGACCCGTGGCCCTACCCGGTCGCACGAGCGGCCGTGGGGACAAAGAGTGTACACAGATCGGCGAAAACGGCCTCTCGGAGCCGTTTTGGGGCATTTGTGTACACTGTTGCGGTTGCGTCGGCTGCAGAGTGCGCTTTTCCGTGAGGCCAGACTCCGAACCGAGATCTGCGGACACTCGCGCAAGCCGCCCCTCAGCCTGGCGGGGGGTTGCTCGAGTGCATCTGCCCAGTTGAGCCATTCTCCATAGTGCCCCGCAGCCTGGCGGGGGGTTGCCCCACACCTCCCGGGCGCCGCGACGTGACGGAAAGGCGCACTCTATGACCCCCGGACTAACCAAACTGCGGTTTTTGGTGAGGCGCTGGGGCAGAATGCGCTTTTTGGTCTCGCCGCGATCGAGGGGCGAGTGCAGAGTGCGCCTTTCCGTGAGGTGCGCCGTAGTGGACAGGCGTGGGGACAAAGAGTGTACACAGATCGGCGAAAACGGCCTCTCGGCGCCGTTCTGGGGCATTTGTGTACACTGTTGCGACGCAAGCCGCGTCGGGTGGAACGAGGGCCCCGACCGCCATGGCGCGCCGACGGCGTCCCCTCACTGGCCCCCTCCCCTTTGGTCGGGAAAACAAGCTCTGCGCGAGCGCCGCCGCCGCTAGCTTGGCGTCTTTGCTGAGACGTTCACTCACACAAACTCCCGAGGAGCCCAATGACGCTTGGCTTGCCCTCACCATCATCGCTGTGGTGATTGGTTGCACCGTATCATCCTTCCATTCCCCATACGGATCTGGCCAACGTCTCGTCCTTTTGGGCTACACTGGTTAAAATATATTGTCATCAGAAGGCAGAGACAGACCCATCATACGTTTTGTCGAATGAGGTTCCGTAGGGGAGGGGTTATGGCGAGCATACTTGATGTTGCTGAGTATATTCTTGAGAAGAAGGGATATGTCTCGACCATGAAGCTGCAGAAGCTCGCCTTCTATAGCAACGCGCTTTCCCTCGTCGAGACGCACCGTCCACTTTTTCCCGAGACCTTTCAGGCATGGGTGAACGGTCCCGTCTCCCTTGAGCTCTACCGCAGGCATAGGGGAAGGTTCATCATCGGACCGGGGAGCATTGCTCCCAATCCCAAGATCGTCCAACCCCTTAGCGCGCACGAGCGATCGTTCGTTGACCGAACCTTGCATGTGCTTGGCGACTATGAAGGCGATCAGCTTAGCGGACTCTCGCACAGGGAAGCGCCGTGGAGCGATGCGCGTCAGGGGTGTGGGGATAGCGATCGCTGCAGCGTGGTCATCTCTAATGAGGCGATAGAGGGCTTCTATGCCTCGCGCCGGTGCGACAACCCCCTGTTCTTAGGGTCATGACAAGAACTGGCGTCACGAAGTCTAAGGTGAAGAGAGCCGGGCGCATCCTTGCTTGCAGGGATGCGCCCGAGGAAGAACGTCACTGGGCGTTTGGGGTTGCGGATATTTGGCGTTCCGCCCATAAAGAGGTTATCGGAGAGATGGAGGGAACTTTACGAGAGCTTGTTTCTAGAGAACTGGCTGATGGGGGTAATAACACCCTTGTTGTTAGTCGGCTAAAACGAATGGATACGATCGTCAAGAAGCTTCAGCGGCCCGATCTTAGTATGAAGCTGAATGAGATGAATGACATAGCGGGATGCAGAGTAATCGTGCCTACCGAGCGCGATGTCTACAGAATTGTTACTGCAGTGCGGGATGCACGCGTGCGGCTGTATCGAACTAAGGATTACATTAGAACGCCCAAAGACGATGGGTATAGGAGCGTTCACCTGATTACCAAGCATGACGTTCCATCAGTTGGGTTAACCGGCCTCTTCTGTGAGACACAGGTTAGGACCGAGCTGCAACATGCGTGGGCAAGCGCACTTGAGACATATGACGTCATCTGCCAACAGGGCATGAAGTTTGGTGGGGGCACCTATGAAGAGAAGAGGTTCTTCGCGCTCGTCGCAGCTCTCTTTGCAGAGGAGGAGTGTGCCTCTGAAAGCGGAGAAGTCATTGGAGCATTGAAAGAGCAGAGGGAGGAGCTTCGTAGGATCGAAGACAAGATGTCAATTCTGAAAAAGCTTCGGGCGTGTTCCGGCTCAGTGACTATCCTTGGCGGAGAAGACTATTCATATGCGGGTTATTTCGTACTTGATATTGACTACGAGCTACAATGCACGCGGCTGTATGCGTATCCAGAGGATGAAGGCGTACGGGCAGAGCAGACCTACTTCCAAAAGGAGCGGAAGAAGGGAGATTTCCAGGACGTCCTTCTTGTGAAGGCATTCTCTCTGCAAAACCTTTGCAAGGCATACCCAAATTACTCTCTGAACATCTGCAAGTTTCTCGATTTGGCCAATCACTTTGTTGCTGGTGAAGACCGCTGACAGCTTCTTTCCCTGTCAGCTCCAGAAGGCCCCTCCTCCTGGCATTAGAACATTTGTGCGTTTATCATGCCCGTAGCATATGGATGTGAGGTGAGCTTGATGATATCGCTTGTGTGATGTGTCAGTGATAAGATCAGACTATGCGACAGAGTTCAGGTAATTTTATTCAACTACCTTGCATGTGCAACTCATTGGCAACTACTACGAGGACATCGATGGATAGTGACAATCACGTCGGCGAGGCTGGTTCGTTCAACGAGGACTTCTATGAGCAAGCTATCATCGAGCATATGGTTGACAAGCTCGGATACGAGCATCTCTACGGTCCTGATGTCCGAAGGACCGATAGACTCTACCATGACGTGTTCCTTCTTGATGTTCTTCAGAGTAGCCTTTGGCGCATCAATCGGGAACTTCCAGTACAGGCAACCTCTGAGGCCATACGCAGGCTCAACGCCGTGGAGGCAGGCTCTCTTGAGCAGCGCAACGAGGTCTTCTCTGACTACGTACAAAACGGCGTGGAAGTTCGATTCTTCGACCAGGAAAAGGGAGAGGAGCGAAACGACATCATCCGTCTCATCGACTATGAAGAACCTGAGAAGAACACGTTCCAAGTGGTGAATCAGTGGACCTACGTAGAGCACGAGAACAAACGTCCAGATATCGTGGTGTTCGTAAATGGCATACCCCTCGTTGTATTTGAGCTGAAGAGCCCCTCACGGGAAGAGACCGATGCCTCGGAGGCCTACCTGCAACTGCGCAACTACCTGAAGGCCATACCCTCCTTCTTCGTGCCCAACGCCTTCTGCGTAATGACCGACATGGCCGAGACACGGGTGGGCACTATCTCCAGTTCGGAGGACCGCTTCAGCGAATGGAAGAGCGCAGATGGTGACTACACGAAGAACAACACACGCTGGCAGACAACCATCGACGGCGTGTTTCGCAAGGATCGTCTCTGCGACATCCTGCATAACTTCATCTGCTTCAACGACGCTGACGATAGGATCGTGAAGATCCTTGCTGCCTATCACCAGTACTTTGGCGTACACAGAGCGGCAGAACGTGCCGTCGAGGCCGTGGCTGGTGACGGAAGAATCGGCGTCTTTTGGCACACGCAGGGTTCCGGCAAATCCCTCTCGATGGTGTTCCTCGCTCACATGCTACAGGAGCGCATCGACAGTCCCACGATCGTCGTCATCACCGACCGTAACGACCTTGACGACCAGATCTTTGGCCAGTTTTGCCGCTGTGCCAAGTTCCTGAGGCAGACGCCGGTCCAGGCAAAGTCGCGTGACGGGGGCGACGGGAGCTTGCGGGCGCTGCTCTCCGGCCGCATTGCAAACGGCATCGTCTTTACCACGATGCAGAAGTTCGAAGAGTGCTCGGAACCCCTCACCGACCGTAGCAACGTCGTTGTGATGATCGACGAGGCGCATCGTGGGCAGTACGGCCTCACCGAGACTATCCACAATGATGGCACGGTCTCAATCGGGGCCGCCAAGCTCGTGCGCGATGCGTTGCCCAACGCCTCCTACATCGGCTTTACGGGCACACCCATTGCCCTTGACGGGCGCAACACTCAAGAGATCTTCGGTGACTATATTGACGTCTATGACATGACGCAGGCCGTGGACGACAAGGCGACTGTACCGGTCTACTACGAGAGCCGCGTTGTGGCGCTCAAGCTTGACCCTGACACACTTGAGGACCTCGACCGAGCTTACAGTGATTTCGCCGCTGAGCATGACGAGGATGCCACCGAAAGGAGCAAGCATGTCATGAGTGGCCTTGACGCCATCCTTGGCACGCCAGATACCATCGACGCCCTGTGTCGTGACATTGTGGCCCACTACGAAGAGAATCGCGAGGACCTGCTCACGGGTAAAGCGCTGATCGTCGCCTACTCACGTCCCATTGCGATGAAGGTCTACTATAAGCTGATGGAGCTGCGCCCTGCCTGGAACGACAGGGTGGGTGTCGTGATGACCACGAGCAACAAGGATCCTGAGGAGTGGTACGGCGTTACGCACGGTACCCCGAGGAGGGGCGGAGGCCGTCTCGACCACAAGAAGGAGATGGAGCGCCGCTTCAAGGACGACTCGGACCCTCTCAAGATCACCATCGTCGTAGACATGTGGCTTACGGGCTTCGACGTGCCCTCGCTTGCCACCATGTATATGTACAAGCCCATGCGCGGTCACAACCTCATGCAGGCTATCGCGCGCGTCAATCGCGTGTACCCCGGTAAAGAGGGCGGTCTCATCGTTGATTACATTGGTATCGCCGGGTCGCTCAGGGCCGCCATGCGCGATTACACCAACCGCGATCGCAGAAATTACGGTGACATGGACGTCGCTAAGACGGCCTACCCCAAGTTTCTGGAGAAGCTTGCCGTGTGCCGAGACCTGCTGCATGGCTTTGACTATCGCGGGCGTATTATGACGCAGAGCAGAGAGCGACTTGCCGACTGCATCGCCGAGGGCACCGATTGGTTGCTTGCCAGGGGAGGCGAGGAGCACCGCAATGAGTTTCTCAGGCAGGCTCAGTTGCTTGCGAGCGCCGAGAGCCTCTGCAAGAGCCTGGTCTCAGGGGAGGACCAACGTGAGGCTGCCTTCATCCAGGTGTTGCGCGTCCAGGTACTCCGCATCTTGGGCAAAGCGGGGTCGGGTTCGGGCGGCATGAGCTATGCCGAGTTCAACAAGCGGATCGAGGCCATCCTAGAGCAGACCGTGCAGAGCGCGGGGGTCATCAATCTCATTGAGGGGAGCGATGCCGACGTCTCCCTTTTCGACGAGTCGTTTCTTGGCGAGATTGCCAAGATGAAGGAAAAGAACATTGCTCTGGAGACGCTCAAGCGCCTCATCAAGGAGCAGGTGCGCGAGTATAAGCGAACAAGTGTGGTGCAAGCCCAGAAGTTCTCGGACATGCTCCAGAAGTCGCTCAATGGATACCTTAACGGTATGCTCACCAATGCCGAGGTCATCGAGGAGTTGCTTGGGATGGCCAGGGAGATGATGGCAGAGCGCGAAGAGGGTAAGACGCTTGGACTTGATGGCGAGGAGCTTGCCTTCTATGACGCGCTCACCAAGCCAGAGGCCGTGAGGGACGTCTACACCAATGACCAACTGGTTGCCCTTACCCATGAGCTCACCGATGCGCTACGTAAGAACGCGACCATCGACTGGCAGGAGAAGAAGACAGCCCGCGCTAAGATGAGGAGTGCCGTGAAGCGCCTACTCAAGAAGTACAGGTACCCGCCCGAAGGACAGCAGGAAGCATTGGACATCGTAATGGATCAGTGCGAGCTTTGGGCTGACAGCCAGACGTTCAGATAGGAAGAGGCAAATGCCAAGAGGCAAGAAGAAACAGAGAGTGGCGAACACGCAGGAAATAGGGTTCGAGGAGAAGATCTGGCAGGCGGCCGACAAGATGCGCGGCCATATTGATGCCTCTGAGTATAAGAACGTGGTGCTCGGACTTATCTTTCTGAAGTACATATCCGACCGTTTCGATCAGAGGCACACGGAGCTCGTGGAGGAGGGCGAGGACTTCGAGGAGGACCGCGACGAGTATGAGGCTAATGGTATCTTTTGGGTGCCAAGGGATGCCCGCTGGGAGGTGGTTGCTGCTGCTGCGCATACCCCGGAGGTGGGTAAGACCATCGATAATGCCATGCGGCGGATTGAAGCTGAGAACGACTCTCTCAAGGGCATTCTTCCCAAAAACTTCGCCCGCCAGGAGCTGGACAAGCGCATGCTTGGCGACGTGGTGGACCTCTTCACCAACGTGAGAATAGCCGGTGACGAGAACACTCAGGATGTGCTGGGACGCACCTACGAGTATTGCCTTGCGAAGTTCGCTGAGCAGGAGGGCAAGAATGCCGGAGAGTTCTATACGCCCACCTGCATCGTTCGCACGCTCGTGGAGATCGTACAGCCCTACCACGGTAGGGTCTATGACCCATGCTGCGGCTCCGGTGGCATGTTCGTTCAGTCGGCCAAGTTCGTAGAGCACCACGCGGGTAAGATCAGTGACATCTCAGTGTTTGGGCAGGAGAGTAACCCCACCACGTGGAAGATGGCCAAGATGAACCTGGCCATTCGTGGTATCGAGGCGGACTTGGGTGCACACAGTGCCGACACCTTCTTCGATGACCTGCACAGGGACAAGCGCTTTGACTTCGTGATGGCCAATCCTCCCTTCAACGATAGCGATTGGGGTGGTGATCGGCTGAGAGTCGACCCAAGGTGGGACTATGGCGTCCCACCTGCGGGCAATGCTAATTTCGCCTGGCTACAACATATGGTGCACCATCTAAATGACCGTGGTCGTATGGGCATGGTGCTGGCTAACGGCTCCCTCTCGAGCCAGCAGAGTGGCGAGGGTGACATCCGCGCAAATCTGGTGAGGGATGACGTGGTCGAAGGCGTCATCGCGCTGCCGGACAAGCTCTTCTACAGTACGGGTATCCCCGTGTGTCTTTGGATTATCGACAAGGCGAAGAAGCACAGGATGACGGAGGCTGGCAAGGTACTCTTCGTGGATGCTCGCGAGCTAGGCACAATGGTGAGCCGACGGTTGCGTGAGCTCAAAGATGACGACATAGCTAAGATTTCCGGAGCCTTTGACGCATTCCGCAAGGGTGAGTTGGAGGAGGAAAAGGGCTTCTCTGCGGCGGTGATATTGGATGAAGTGGCTAAACAGGATTACATCCTGACACCCGGACGCTACGTAGGTATAGCCGACGTCGAGGAGGATGAAGAGCCTTTCGACGACAAGATGAAGAGGCTCACTGGAGAGCTCGCCAAATGCTTTGAGGAATCTAACCGCCTGCAGGATGAGATCAGACGGAACCTGGAGGCGATCGGGTATGGGATGTAGGTATGTGCTCGGAGAACTCTGTGAATTCAGGCGTGGAGCGAGCATTCCGCGCGCATGCATGTTGGATAAGGGCGGCTACCTCTACATCCATTACGGTGACCTTTATAAGGGCTTTTCCTATCGCATCGATGTCAAGCATCCCCAGAAGCCTATTCCCCACATCCGTTCTGACGAGAAGATTAAGGATAGTCAATGGCTAGAGGATCAAGATATTGTCTATGTTCTGACTTCCGAGACCGTTGATGATCTCGGACATGCATTCCTCTTCAACAATCCGGAGCATATGCCTGCAGTCAGTGGTACCGAAACCACCATCGTCCATGTGAACCGTCCAAATGTGGTAATTCCTGCCTATCTCAACTACTTGATGCATGCGCCCCTGTTCGCGAGGATGCTCAGACAATATGTACGCGGCATGAAGGTTTTCCGAGTCCACCCAGACGATGTTGCAAGAATTGAGGTTGATGTCCCGACCTTAGACAAGCAGAGAAAAATCGTGTCAATGCTTGACGTAATTCAGGTCAAGTTGTGCATCAACTCTCACACAAATGATTATTTGGCGGCGCTAATTAGGCTTGAGTTTGATAGGCGCTTCAGCAGAGAAACGCCAACTATTGACTTAGGCGACGTTATGAGTATCTCAACGCAATCGATTAAGCCCAATGATCATATAGGTGAAATCTGGGAACACTACAGCATTCCTGCTTATGACGAGATGCACCGCCCTATCTTTGAACTGGCAGACGGAATAAAAAGCAATAAATACGTCATCGATAGCGACTGCATTTTGGTCTCAAAGCTTAATCCTTCTACAAAGCGACTATGGTTGCCTCGCTGCACTTCAAAAACGTCCGTTTGCTCAACAGAGTTCATTGTCTATAGACCAAAAAAGGTCAGGTACAAAAGTTTCTATTATGCAGCCATCGATAGTGAAACCTTCTTTGCTTTCTTACTGTCTCATGTAACTGGATCAACAGGCAGCCGCCAGCGCTCCCAACCAAAGGCGACACTCAACTATCCGATACCAAATCCAGATGCTAGGGAAATAGAAGACTTTTGCGAATTTGCAGATCCATTAATTGCTCAACAGCAAAGCAACGAGCAAGAAACTGATGATCTTATTAGACTGAGAGACACTCTACTTCCAAAGCTTATTTCTGGGGAGCTTAACATTGACAAAATCGTCTGATAACTTTGCTGAAGACCGGACTGCTTCCTTTGATTACAACGATGTGCTCCCTCCGCATACTCGCCTAGATATATGGGAGGTCTATGCACGTTTGGTACTGCAATTTATTGATGAAGCAAAATACGGTCATCTTGTCCATGGAGACAAGCCAGACTTACAAGATGTAAAGCATAATCTCGGAGTAGAAGTTACTCAAGCAATACCAGACTGCAATCAAGAGGCCGAAGCCTTGTATGCAAGACTACATAACCAAAAAGACGAGGCAAGCAAATCTAGAGCTATCGAAAGGATAGAGCAGCTTGGCGGGAAAGTGTTTAATCATGTTCTCTTTGGACCTAACGGCACGGACAATTTTGATTTGATAATTGATGCCTACAAAGAGAAATTGAGGAAACTCAATGCCGGTGGATATAAGCACTTTGAGCACAACCATCTCTTTATAAGGTCCGATATCTATGCTGATAGCGAGATGCTGGACAAAGGTCTGGCTAGTCTAATCGCCTTAAACATTCAGACTATATCTTTCGAACGCGTAATTGTTTCTGTTCCTAGCCATAATTATGACCTTGACCTCATTAATCGCATCTACAGAGACTTACCTTTTACTTTTACAGATCAGTATCTCATAGGCGAAAAAGTACGCTCAACCGTGATAAAAGCTGAAGCAGACTCCGCCGCCAAATAATCATTTGTACGAGAGTTGATGACAATTTTCTGCTGAATTCTGTCTAGGACTGTTGTAATCTTGTCCTGTTCGTTAACAGACGGGAGATTGATATCAAGATTCTCGATGATTCCCTTGGTAAGGGCTTTCCTTGTCGCGCCAGACGAGGCGAGACCGAGTAAAAGTGGTTTTTGATGCTGCAGGAAAGCCAAAAGATACGTCGGGTCGACCTGCGAGCTTGCACGCACGATTGCGACGTGCTGGTTAACCCGAGCAGGTGTGAGCTCGGTTGGGACTTTGCATGCCCGGGCTACGGAGTCTCCCGTGATGTTGAGAAGCACGTCGCCTGGCTGTACTTCGACATTATCTAGAGACTCTGCCTGAGCGTCATCTATGAAGGCGAGGCCGTCTGCAGTGAACGACCAATCTAGGATATTCTGACTCCTGATGAGGGGGACTCCCTCGGTCTTATAAGATTCTTTGCCGCCGCGCGGTGTTGCCCCGCTGCCTATCTTGGTGCAAACATCTTTGAGCTTCATTCCAGATACTCCCTATGCGATACTCTGACGTTGCTCTGGTCCACCATGACATGCCATGGATGTTAAAGAATAGCACCGAGATCTCGGAGAGCCTGCTCAACGGCTCGGGCGTCCTCCTCCGATAGGGGACCGTACCGCGAAGCGTTGTCGAACGCAGCGAGGGGAATGAGTATTGCGTGGCGTGAGCACCACCCGTTTCGCGCTTTTCGTAGCGGTGCCCACGCTGTTTCCGTATCAGTCGTTTCGCGGATGTGTATCGCCTAGGCCGTGGCCTTCTTTTGTGACAGCAGCTTCCTCACGTTGACGTCGCCCAGGTCGATCCTCACAGCGCCGCGCGCCAATCGGTCGACCATGGCGTCGGCCCGCGCGCCGCCGCCGAGCCTGCCGTGCCAGTCGGCTGGCGAGTACTGGGCGCGGGGCACGGTCGAGCGGTCCACGTGGCGCCTCTCCACAAGCCCCGGCAGGGATCTGATTGCCACGTCGTCCACGTCCTCGGTGAGCCACTCGTCGACGGCCAACAGCCCGTGGCGGGCGTACCTCCTCGGGATCTTGGCGTCGCTCCGCTCGGTGGCCGCGAGCTCGTCGCGCTCCATCAGCAGGTCGGGAAGCCTGACGTGGCGCGCGCTCCTGCACATCCCGCGGGCCTGCTTGGCGGCGCGGCAGGCAAGGTAGCTCTTCCCGTTATGGAAAACTTTCCATAACGGCAATTATGCTGAGAAACGGATTATGTCGGGGAACGGGCTGCCGCCGCAGGTCATTCGCTCGCGGCAGCCGCGTCCCTTTGCATAACCCCATATCAGCAGAGAGCTTTGAGCCAGGCCATGAGGTCTTTGTCGGCTGTCCAGTCGGGGTATTCCCCGACCCTGGGTGCCGTTGCGGCCCTCCCCGGCAGTTCGCGCTTCCTCGCCGTGCCCGCGGTCGCGTAGATCTCGGTGGTCGTGACGCTCCTGTGGCCGAGAAGATCCCTTATGTAGACGAGGCTCGCGCCCGACCCCGGCAGATCGATCGCCCTCTGATGCCGGAACGAGTGGGGCGACACACCCTCGGGGATGTCGGCACCGGACTTCCTCGCCCCGTCCGCATGCCTGGCTAGGATGTCGGCGACACCGGCCCTGGCCGGATGGTCGCCTCTTGGGTTCGGGAAGAGCGGTTTGTCGAGGTCCCTGGGACCGAGGCCGGGATAGGCCTCCGATACGTATTCCCTTAGCAAGCCGGCAGTCGCATGCATCAGCGGCACGGTCCTGACCTTGCGGCCCCTGCCGCGCAGTGTCACGACGGCGGGGTCGTCTGACCTCAGGTCTCGAAGGGTGATCCCGCAGAGCTCGGACACGCGCGCGGCGCTGTCGTACAGCACGGTGAGCAGCGCCGTGTCGCGGCGCCCCCCCGGGGGTCGACGTCCCAGGGTCCCTGAGGATGGCGGCAAGCCCGTCCCTGCCTGGCGCGGCCATCGCGTCAGGCTTCCCCTCCCTCTGCCTCATGGCGAGGACCTGCCGGTGCCGCGGGAGCCGGGCGGGGTCCTCTCCCTTCACGTATCCTACGAACGCCTCTGTCGCGCAAAGGCGCTGGTCGGCCGTGCTGTCGGAATTTCCGCGCGCCGCAGGCCACTCGAGGAACCCCCCGGCCGCGTGTCTGTCCAGATCGGACATCGACATCGACTCCGGCTCCTTGCCATGATCGCCGAAGTAGTCGACGGGCAGCCCGGACGCGTCGCGGTACGAGGCTATCGTGTTGGGACCGGGGTTGCGCTGGCCGGGCAGGTAGCGTCCTAGATAGGCGGTAACGTAGTATGCGAAGTCGGCATCGGTCATGGCGGCACCACCCATCCGCACTCGCGCTCGACCTGTGCGACCATGCCCGGATAGATCTCCGCGGCGGGGCGGAGGTAGTATTCTGTGCGGCGGATGTCGGCGTGGCCCACGTGGGCGGCGAGCACCGGCATCATGGCATCGGCGTCGGCCCCTTCCCTGACCCAGTTCCTCAGCCTATGGCAAGCGAACGCGAGGCGGAGGTCACGGACGCGCGGCCCCCTGCCCCGGCCACCATGCGATATGCCCGCCGCCCACAGCGCCTTCCCGGGGGGACGGCACGCGAGGCCCGTGGCCGTCGGCCTGCCCTCGGGCAGGGACCAGAACAGCCCATGACCCCCGTATTGGGGATGCCGCAAAGCGGCCGTGTCGTGGAATATGCGAAGCATATGGGTCATGGAGGGACGCGGTGGGACGAGCCGGCCCTTGCCGTTCTTGGCGTGGCGGATCGCCGGGATGCCCGCCCCCGGGGCGGCGTCGCCCTTGGCCAGCGAGCATGCCTCCCCGCATCGGAGGCCGGAGGAACAGGGCAGTCCGGGCAGCCTCGCGGCCTGCGCGCGCCGGCTGGCCGGATCGCCGCCCGCGATAGCCCCGGCTGTGGAAAACAGCGATGCGAGCTCGGCGTCTGTGAAGATGTGCGGCTCGTGGGTGCCGCGGTCGGCACGGCCCCGCCTCCCGGGTGCGACGTAGGCGTCGTAGCCTGCGCGCATCATGTAGTTGGCGAGCCCACGCACCTGTCCGATCCGGCACGGCCTGGTCGTCTCCGACTCCCCGGGGCGCTTCGCGATCCAGGCCTCGACGAGCGCCCTCGGCAACTCGTCCTCGGGGCAGCCGAGCTCGCCGCGCGAGGCGGCGATCCTCGCCATGACCCTGTCGTCCCTCTCGCACCTGGGGCCCACCGCCCTCCTCTCCGCGACATAGGCGGACGTGATCTTGGCGAAAGTCATGCGACCGGCGCCGGGCCGGGCGCGCATGCGGACAGGGAGTCGACGTCCATGCGGAGGTAGATGCTGGTAGTGCGCCTGTCGACGTGCCCGAGTATGCGGGATATGTCCCCTGTCGGGACCTCCTGCTCCGGGAGCCGCTTGGCCAGCGCATGGCGCAGGGAGTGGAGCGTCTTGTGGTCGCGCGGGGCCCTGATGCCGGCGCCGCGCGCACGCCTTATGAGTATGTTGGTGAGGTTGGCGGTTGCGCCGAACGCGTCGAGGGGCGCCACCTGGCGAACGAACAGCTGCGGGCACGTGGCAGCCTTCGGGCGCCCTTCCCGCAGGTAGTCGATCACCGCCCAGCCGATGTCGTCGAGCAGCGGTAGCCCCGGCGCCACGCCAGTCTTGTGCTGTGTGATCGATATCGTCCTCGCCGACCAGCCGACGTCGGGGACGGGCGTCGACCTCATGCCTGAGGCCCGAAGCCCCAGCCTCGCGACCATGAGCAGCATGGCGTAGTCGCGCCTCCCCGCAGGGATTGCCGCGATCGATGCCGTCCGTCAGCCTCGACACCTCGTCCGCCGTCCAGGTGGAGGGAAGCTCGGGGGCATAGCAGGGCTTGGGATTCGGCACGCTCGGCGAGAGGTCGCGTCCCGCCATGCCCCCAGGCGCGGGTGGCGCGGGAGGCACCGGAGCGCAGTGAGGATCGCCCTCACCGACTTGGCGTGGTTAGACGACTTCGCGGGGATGTAGTCGTGCGCCGAGCTCTCGGTAATGCACGAGGCGTCGGTCCCGCCGTTGCCTGCCAGAAAGATCAAGAAGTGCTTGATGCGGCCGTTGCGCGAGTAGATGGTCGACTCGGAGTGCCCAGCCCGCCGGCTGGCATCGTCGGACGAGTCCAGCAGCGACTGCAATTCCCCGGGCAGCTCGGTTCGGACGAGATCGCCGGGCATGCGCTTGCGGACGCGGCCGCATTCTCCCATCTCGAGCAGAACGCGCATCGCCCGAAGCCAGGCCTTGAGGTAGCTCCCGCCGGGGTTTGCCTGGCAGGGCTGGGTGAGTTCGACGCCGAACTTCGCATCGGGGAACCGAATCGCGAGCTCTTCGCCGGACTCCTCGCGTCCCTGCGAGACGGCGTACCTCGAGAGCGCCGCGAACATCCTCCCGAGCCCGGTTATGGTGTTCTCGGAATAGCCGAGCCTCCTCATCTCGACCAGGGTATCGGAGATCAGGGCCTCCAAGTTGGTGTGATCTGCCATAAGTCCTCCTATCATTGTCGAAAAAGCAGGTGACGCGACGCCAGGGGGATTCTTCGGTTATGCAAAGGGACGCGGCTGCCGCGAGCGAATGACCTGCGGCGGCAGCCCGTTCCCCGACATAATCCGTTTCTCAGCATAATTGCCCGTTCCAGTGCAGCCCCCGGTCACCACGTTGGCGGCCCGCGACATGAACTGGCAGGCCATCGCCTCGCGTATGAGCACGCCGTCGATGCCGCGGCCGTCGCAGGCCATCTCGCCGGGCTCGGCGTCCGGGAAGCGCAGCCTGGCCCTCTGGGTGAGCCGCCTCGCGCTCGAGGCGCGCTTGGCCTCCCAGGCGTGGCCCGCCGCCATCCCCGCGCGCTCGTCGAAGGGCACCGACATGATGGTGCGATCCCCCTCCCGCGGGCCGGGGGCGTCGACCATCTCGGACATGCTCGCCTCGCGGAGCTTGCGCCTGGCCTCGTCGCCTGTCATGGCTTCCCCGCTAGTCCCTGTGGTAGTCCGCGCCGCGCACGTGGCCCTTGGGCGCGTCCCGCGTCTCGCCGGGGCCGTCCTCGGCCGGCCCCTCCTGGCCGAGGCTCGCGTCCAGGATCGCCTCCGGGTGCCTGTGCCTGGGCGAGGCGGGCCTGGGCAGCGCGTAGGCGCAGGCGACCCCGGGCCTCTCGTCCCCATGCTTCTTCGACAGGTCGGGGACGGAGAGCGCCGGGTCGCGGGCCTGCTCCCTGGCCTCGGCGCGCGCGAAGATCCTGCCGGCGGCCCCGAGGCAGGAGGGTCCGATCCTCTTGGCCCGGCCCCTGATGCGCGCGTCGTCCCATTCCGGCTTCAGAAGGGCCTCCGGCATGTGGGACCTGTCGGCGGGGCATCCGTTCCCCGCGCACTCGGGCAGGAGGCTGTGCGTCGCTATGCGCCCTCCGGCGTGGCAGGCTGAGACCGTCGACTCGCCTACGCGCAGGCCCGCCCTCCGGCCGACGTGGCGGTGGGGAGCGGAGTGGCGGTTGCGCTCGTGGGCGACGCGGGAGTCGAGGGCGACCGAGCGGCCGTGGACCCATTCGGCGACATCGTAGCGGACGTCGGGAAGGGGACTGAGCTCGGCGGCCTCGGCCTCGGCGAAGGCCGGGTCGCGGCTGCCCTGCCTCTTCCGGGACGGGTGGGCGTCGCGCTCGTCGAGCTTTTCGCGAACCGCTGCCTTGGCTTGCCCGAAGTCGGCGAGCGTCGCGTCGTGCGGCTGCGCCATTACCCAGGCGGCCGCGTCTCCCGCCGTGCCCTCGGCAGACGCCTTCTGCTTGGGCTTCCTCACCTGCGCGGGCATGATCGCGGTCACGTGGTGCTCCCCGGGCGCCTCGTAGGCGTCATCGGGCACGGCCTCGCCCTCGCGTGGGTGCCTCACGACGCCAGTCTCGGGGTTGTCGCAGACCGTGCGCTCGGGGACGCCTCCCCAGTACTCGCACGTGTGGACGTGGCACCCGGGCCAGGTGCGCTCCCTCATGCCTGGCGTCGGCCCGAGGTAGGCCCTCTGGCCGAGGGGCAGCACGCCCACGAAGAGGTGGGTCTTGGAGACCTCGCCCGTGGTGGGGTCGACAAGGCCCCTCCCGAGGGTCGGCCCGGACCAATCGACCTCGCAGGACTGCCCGGCCTTGTGCCCGGCGCGCCTGGCGGGGCTGTTGGCGGCGACGTGCCTGCCGCGCCTCTCACAGAACCTCGCGTGGCCCATCGCCACCTTGCCGGTGCGTCCGCGCCCGTCCTCGTGCCCGTCGCGCGGTAGGCGCAGGCTCGCGCCAACCCTGGCCATCTCCTTGCGCGCGTAGCCCCAGTCGGGCTCCTCGAAAACGCTTCCCCTCACGTGCCTGTCGGGACAGAGGAGGACGCAGGCGTCTTCGTCGGATTTGCCCTCGATGTCCCTCCGCCCGATGCCGCGCTCGTCCGCGACCGGGAACACCTCACAGACCGAGCCCATCGACATGCGGCGCGTCTTGGCTATCTACCTCCTCGACATGCCCTGTTCGCGGAGCCGCGTTATCAGCTTCGCCTTGATCTTCCTCGCCATGTTGTTCGCTCCTTTCGTCTAGATGACATGGCGAGATCTAGGCTACTGGGCGATACGAAAAGCGCGAAACGGGCGGTACGGGTGCGGCGAAACGGTCAGACCGAGAGGTGATACGGACAGCGCGAAACGGGTGCTACTGAGAGCGCGCAATACTCAGGGAACGGTCATCGTTTTTGAGCACCGCACTGTTGAGGGCTTCGTAAGCCCCGCCTGCTTCCAGTCGACTATCCTGACCTCACCGGGGAACTCAGGTCTTGGACCATGGCCGGTCACCTTCGCCACGAGGGCGGTGTCCTTGTCGTGGTCGACGACGGCTACGATGGCAGGCCGCACCTTGCTGACCTCGGGTTGGTCCTTGTAAACGAACTCCAGTCTCCACACCTCGAAGGGTCCGGGGCTATTCGTCGTCATCGTCGTCTCTCCACCCTGCAGGAACTACGAGCTTGCCGGCTTCCATATGGGCGTGGAGGGTCTCGTTGTTCGCATGGTTGATACGCGGATCGCGACGTACATCGAAGGGGAACCCTCCGTACTCGTTGAACTTGAGTACAAATACCTTCAACGCGGTGGATGCGTTCATGCCCAGGGACTCGGCCGTTCTGGAGAAGCGCTCCTTGTCGGAGGGCTCTACCTTCGTGTTGAGTGTTGCTGTAGCTGCCATAGTTACTCCATTGTTGGAAAATATATATCTATTATATGTATTCTAGCATCTGACAGCTCGACATGATGCGGCGGATATTGCCTATGGTGACCTTTCCGGCCGCACGTTCCTGCTCGTATTCGGCGAGGTAGGCGCGCAGGTCGTCGCTCGTTACCTGGGTGTAGGGCTTTGCGAGGGCTTGCGTCATGTGCGCGAGTGTGGTGCGGTAGTAGGCGATTGTCCTGGGCGAGTAGCCTCGATCTCCTTTGCCGTAAGGAAGAGCTTCAGCAGGTCGGCTGGGTCTTGGGCCGACGGGTCTTGGTGCGCTCGAATGCGGCTCTCATCGTGGCCTTGAGCTGCTTGAGCTGGAACGCGTCGAGCAGGGGCTGCATGTGGGACAGGATGATGTTGATGATGACTTCCATGGGGCTGTTCCTTTCCTTTGAGGGGATTGGGAACAGTGCGCGGGGTGGCTGTGGATTGAACAGACAAATGGCTATTTGGCGGCATGATTGAGGTCTCCTTGTCCTTGACTGAACGTATACTGTGGTATACACTTCCAATATGATTGAAGTTCGCAGGACAGATGAGTTTGCAAAGTGGCTCAAACGCCTGAAGGATTCGGATGCCAAGTCTCGAATCAACTTGCGTATCAGGAGGATTGCCCTGACCGGTAATCTCGGCGATTGCAAGCCCGTGGAAGACGGCGTCTACGAGCTACGGATTAACTATGGACCGGGCTACAGGATGTACTTCGCGCAACGTGGGAAGGAAATCATATTGCTACTCATCGGGGGAGATAAATCCTCCCAGCAACGAGACATCAAGAAGGCTAAAGAGCTAAACGAGCAGTATGAATGAGAGCGGGTGACGAGATGAAAAAGGCCATGACATACGACGCGGCCGAGTTCCTCGAAACAGACGAGGACATCGTCGCTTACCTCAATGCCGCGCTCGACGACGGCGACCCCGCGCTCGTTTCCGCCGCGCTTGGCGATATCGCCCGAGCACGTGGCATGACCCAGCTGGCGAAAGACACGGGCATCACGAGGGACGGCCTCTACAAGGCCCTCTCACCGACAGGTAACCCTTCCTTCGGTACGGTTCAGAAGGTCGTGAAGGCGCTTGGTTATAAACTGGATGTGGTCCTACCCGCTTAGGCCTCAGCCTGGAGACGTCGATTTCGCCCGTTATGAGTTTCGGCAGAAGCGCATTCCTTAGCCGTGCAAGTTTCACCGATTCCTGCTCATTGGCTTGCCACTACTTGATTAACAGGCCTGCATAGGCACAGAGGTCCTCGATTTCATCTGCTCCAGGAAACGGCATCGGATAGCTGAGTGTCGCTTTTGGTTGCGTTCTTTGACGACTGCCTGTCGGACCGGTCACATGGGCGAGAAGAAAGTCAGTAAAACTTGGGCTGTCTATGGCAGCGTAGTAGAAGCTCTTGTGCGCGGCGACCTTCGGCTTGTAGACGATGAACTCGGTTGAGCACACTGATCTATCAGATGGCTATTTGCCTGCATAGCCATGGTTCTTGAAAAGCATCACGCAAGATGTTATACTGACAATGTCAGTACGTATGAGAGCGAGGATAACATGGCTGCTTCATCGGTGACAATTCGCGTTGACGGTGAGATCAAAAAGGGCGCTTCGCGCATCGCCGAGCACTTCGGCTTTGACCTATCATCGGTCACACGTGCGTTTTACATGCAAATGATTCGAGAGAGCAGGATTCCACTGAATCTTTTCGATCCCGAACCCAATGAGGAATCGCTTGAGGCTATTCGCGAAACGGAGGAGATGATCCACTCCGGCACAGGACAGAGCTACGCCACTGCTCACGACCTCATTCAGGCAGCACTTGCATGACAGGACGCCTTAAGGCAAAGTATGCTCCTGCATTTAGCCGCGATTTGAAGAAGGCTGCGAGGCGCAATTGGAGTCTTACAGACCTTGAAGCTGTCATCGGTCTCGTGTTGGACAACACTGTCGAATCGATGAACATTCTGAGACAGCGGCACAATATGCATCGTCTCTCGGGCAAGTGGGGAGGCAGCAACGAATGCCACGTTGCCAATGCGGGAGACTGGCTCATCATCTGGCGCACAAATGCCGATGTTGCGTACTTTCAAAGGACAGGTTCGCACGACGAACTGTTTCGTTGAAGCCCCTGCCTGCTTAACGAACCCGCTGCCATCAAGACTCCTGATGCGATCATGGGGCGCATCGACTCGCTAGCTGACCTTCCGGAGTCGTGACGCCGCTCGACGCCAGGCGCATCATCCATCCGCCGTATCGTTTCGTCGTATCGGGATACTACCTCGCCTTCTACCGCGTTAAGAGCGGCTGCGTCTATATAAGGTGGCGATATCATGCTGAACAGTTCGTTTCGCACGATCATCAAACCAGAGAGAAGATCCGATGGCGACATACATACCGAGGGTCTTCGACTCGGCGCTGAAAAACAAGCTCGCCTCAAAGGGTGCGGTGCTCGTCGAGGGTCCCAAGTGGCGCGGGAAAACCACGACGTGTGAGCAGGCGGCGAGTGGCGTCGTATACCTGCAGGACCCAAGGACGTGCGGGCAGAATCTCAGGCTGATACAGCTCGATCCAAGCTTCTTTCTCAAGGGCGAGGCCCCAAGCTCATCGACAAGTGGTGGAAGACCACCGAGCTCCAGGACACAATACGTTTCGAGGTGGACAAGCGCGATGAGTTTGGTCAGTTCATACTGACCTGATCAAGTGTACCCCCGACCTGAGCAAGGCCCACCACTCTGGCATCGGGCGGATTGGCAGGATGCGCATGCGCCCGATGTTCTTGCTTGAGTCGGAGGAGTCCAGCAGAGGGGGTCTCGCTCCGCTCCCTGTTTGACGGCGGGCCAGTCGCCATCGCAAGGAGCAGGCTGATCTTGGGGGACGTCGAGTTCCTCACGCGTCGTGGAGGTTGGCCCAAGGCAGTTGGCCAGCCCAGGGAGCTTGCCCTGCAGCAGGCCCCGGACTACGTGGACGCCGTCGTTGAGTTTGACATCTCGCGGGTGGACGGCGTGAGGCGCGACCCCGAACGAGTGTGCATGCTCATGCGCTCGTACGCCAGGATGACCGCCTCGCAGGGCAGCTACGAGACGATGCTGCGCGACGTCACAAAGCCGGGGCTGTCGTTTGGAAGGACCTCGTTCCTCGAGTATGTGGCTGCCCTCAAGAGGCTATTCGTGACGGACGATCTGGGGTGGAACCCCAACCTCTGCGCCAAGGAGGACATCCGCACCTTCCCGACACGGCACTTCGTGGGTCCATCCATAGCCACGGCGGCGCTCGGTGCCGGCCCCGGGGACCTGATGGGCGACTTGAACACGTTCGGCCTCGTATTCGAGAGCCTGTGCGTAAGCTCTCAATCGGAATGCGACGTGAAAATTTGCGTCGCATTTGCGTCGGAAGCGTCGTATGATTCCTCTAGGATGCGGGGAGGGTGATCATGAGAGAGAACAGACGGCTGGAGTTCAAGGAGCAGTTCTCAAATACGTTCCTGAAGACGGTAAGCGCATATGCCAACTACGGGACGGGGGAGGTGCTCTTTGGCGTCTCGGACGATGGAAGGACGGTGGGCTTGGAAAACCCCGAGCGGGACCGCCTGAGGATTGAGAACGCCATCAACGATGGGATATCCCCACGTCCGTACTTCGAGATCACCGAGAACCCTCGAACGAAGGTCGTGACGCTGCGAGTTCCTGAGGGGGACGACAAACCGTACCTCTATCGGTCAAAGGCATATAAGCGCAGCGATACCTCGACGGTCGAGGTTGATGACCTTGAGCTTAAGAGGTTGGTGCTGGAGGGATCGAACCTGAGCTTCGACGGACTCAGGTCACGCAGTCAGGACCTATCGTTTGGCATGCTCGAAAGTGCCTTGGAAAAGGAACTGGGCATCAGCACATTCGACGATGACACGCTCAGGACCTTGGGACTTCTTACCGTCAGGGACGGATTCAACAATGCCGCAGCCCTGCTCGCCGACAAGAATGCGTTTCCCGGGGTGGACCTCGCCCGCTTTGGGGACATCAATAGCATCCTTGACAGGGAGACCCATAGCGGTGTCTCCGTTCTACGGCAGCTGGAAGCCGCGCTGGAGATGTTCGATCGCTACTACAGCTACGAACGAATAGAGGGCTTCAAGCGGGAGCGGCACGAGAGGGTTCCTCGCGAGGCCTTTCGAGAGGCCGTTGCCAACGCCCTTGCCCATAGGACGTGGGACGTAGGCGCCCACGTCCGGGTTTCTCTGTTCCACGACAGAGTCGAGGTGGCATCGCCTGGGGGTTTGCCAAGCGGGATGACGGTCGATGACTATCTCTCGGGAAACCTCTCCATCCTGCGGAACCCCGTTCTGGGGGGCGTGCTCTTTCGACTCAACGTTATCGAGCAGTTTGGTACGGGTGTTCGCCGCATCAGGCGAAGCTATGCGAGGATTGAGGCCCAGCCGCGGTTTGTCGTGACCGATGGGTCGATCACGGTTATCCTGCCAACTGTGGACGGCGCCTCCGAGCTTGATGACGAGGAGAGGCAGGTGCTCTCCCTCTTTGTGCCGGGACGCGTTCTGTCGAGCGGCCAGATCGTTGAGTCAAGCGGGTTTGGCAAGGACAAGGTCCTACGGGTGCTAAGGCGGCTCTCTGGGAAGAACCTCGTGCGCGTTCAGGGTTCTGGTCGCGCCACGCGCTACATCAGGGCCTGAGTGACGTGGCGGCGTGACATGATGGCGCTCGGTCGCATGAGTAGCCATCCGGTGGCAGGCGTGATCACTGGTGGCATGTTGATCTCATGTCTGTAAGATGCCACTACCGGTTTTGACCACTCATCCATCTTTCGCCGCGTTTAAAGCAAACATCCGGCCATAGTCGGGGGTATGACATGCTTCATGTGTAACTTCCCAGAAGATAGGTGGCAGACGTGGTCGAACCCAGATGCATTACTTTGAGAAGCATCCGATAGCTTGACCGGCTCGCCTTGTTTTGCGAAAATGAACCTGTGACGGGAGAGATTCTGTTCCTGCCGTCTATTAATGTAACCTCTTGGAAGTAGATACCCCGTTATCAGGGGATTTTCGAAACCAAGAGGTTTTTTGGAGGTTCTACGGGTATGTTTAGTGAAACCACGGCCATTCTCGTTGACGGAGCCTTCTATCGGAGACGTTCCTATTATCTTTTTGGAGAGAAGAATCCAAAGCAGCGGGCAAACGAGCTCGTTCAGTACTGCCAACGACATCTTAAAGGAACGAGCGAACAAGAAGATAATCACTTGTATCGTATCTTCTACTATGACTGTCCTCCGATTGGAGGAAATCTCACAATATGACCTGACATGAACAGAAGAGAGTAAGGCATCTCATGAATGCTTAGGCTCATGAGCTGTCCTGTTGAGACGTTTGACGTCTTGTGCGGGGTCTGACGAGGGCCGCCACTTCATCCCTCTCGTGCTAAGCTAATAGGCTGTCGGCCCGCACCATCGCTGCGGGTTTTCAGCAGGCTGTTCTGTTGGCCGCGCGCGCTCAAGACACGAGTGCCAACACGTGCCCACAGGACTCAGAAGAAAGCGAAGCACCATGGAAGAGATGCCAAAGACCTATGACCCGCAGGCAACCGAGCCCGAGCTCATCGAGGCATGGATGAGTGCGGGCTGCTATCGGCGCTCCAAGGGCGTCGGTGACTGCACCGTCGTGATCCCGCCCCCCAACGTCACCGGCATCCTCCACATGGGCCATGCGCTGGACGACTCCATCCAGGACAGCTTCATCCGGTACAATCGCATGCGCGGCCGTTCCACCCGCTGGATCCTCGGCACGGACCACGCCGGCATCGCCACCCAGACCAAGGTGGACAAGCGGCTCAAGGAGGAGGGCGTCTCTCGCCTTCAGATTGGCCGCGAAAGGTTCCTTGAGGCCTGCTGGGACTGGCGCCGCGAGTACGGCGGCACCATCGTGAACCAGATCAAGCGCATGGGTTGCTCCATCGACTTCGAAGACGAGAAGTTCACGATGAGTCCCGAGTACGCCAAGGCCGTACGCAAGGTCTTTGTGGACTGGTATCATGATGGGCTCATCTACCGCGGCAAGCGCATCGTGAACTGGTGCCCAAGCTGCAAGACGGCCATCAGCGACGATGAGGCCGAGTATAGGGGCGAGAAGGGTCACCTCTGGTATTTGCGCTACCCACTCGTGGAGCCACAGGACGGCATCGACCATGTGACCGTGGCGACGACGCGTCCCGAGACCATGCTCGGCGACATGGGCATTGCTGTCTCGCCGTCCGATCCCGCCAAGCAGACCTTCGTCGGCAAGACTGTGATGTTGCCCATCGTCGACCGCGAGATTCCCATCTTCTCCGACTGGCATGTGGACGCGGGCTTCGGCACCGGCTTCGTGAAGGTGACGCCTGCGCACGACCCCAACGACTACGCGATGGGTCAGGCCCACGACCTACCCCAGATCAATATCTTTGACGAAAGCGCTCACGTCGTGGACGGTTATGGTGAGTTCTCCGGCATGAGCCGTGACGAGTGCCGCGAGGCCGTCGTCGCCTGGTTCGAGGAGCATGGCCTCCTCGAGAGGGTCGAGGAGCTCGATCACTCCGTCATGCACTGTTACCGCTGCGATACGGCGCTCGAGCCTTGGCTCTCGGAGCAGTGGTTCGTGGCGGTGGACAGGCTCAAGGAACGCGCGACCGAGGTCGTGCGCAACGGTGAGGTCACGTTTCATCCCGCACGTTGGACGGACACCTACCTCACTTGGATGGATGGCCTCAAGGACTGGTGTATCTCGCGGCAGCTCTGGTGGGGTCACCGCATCCCGGTGTTTTACTGCGAGGACTGCGGCTGGCAGGACGCCCTTATGGAGGATATTGACGTCTGCCCCAACTGTGGTGGACACCACGTGCGGCAGGACGAGGACGTGCTCGACACCTGGTTCAGCTCGCAGCTCTGGACCTTCGCCACGCAAGGCTGGCCCGATCACCCCGAGCAGATGTGCGGTCACCATCCCACGAAGGTCCTCGTGACCGCTCGCGACATCATTGCGCTCTGGGTGGCTCGCATGGTGATGAGCTCGCTCTACTTTACGGGGGAGGTGCCGTTCCATGACGTGTACATCTATGCCACGATCCTCGCCAAGGACGGCAGCCGCATGAGTAAGTCCAAGGGCAACGGCGTGGATCCCATGGACCTCATGGAGAGGTACGGCGCAGACGCCATGCGCTACAACCTGCTCACGCTCATCACCACCAACCAGGACGTGAGGTTCGATGCCAACATAGACAAGAAAACCCATGCGCTTATTGACAGCCCCCGCACCGAGCAGGCCAAGGGCTTCGTGACCAAGGTCTGGAACGCGAGCCGCTTCGTCCGGATGAACCTCGACGGGTACGTGCCGGGTGCCCCCAAGGCCGAGACGCCCGAGGACGCCTGGATGCTCTCGCGCCTGGCGCGCATCGTGCGCGAGTCTACCGAGGCGCTTGAGGCCTATGGCTTTGGTGACTACGCCCGGAACATCCAGTCCTTCTTCTGGAACGAGGTCTGTGACTGGTATATAGAGCTCTGTAAGGGGCGCCTTCTGGACGGCGGGGGAGCCGAGCGCCTGCAGGTCCAGCGCAACCTGGTCTTCGTGCTCGACGTCTCCCTGCGCCTGCTGCATCCCGTGATGCCCTTCGTGACCGAGAAGGTCTGGGATGCGCTTCCGGCATCAGGCTTGGGTCGTGCCGCTGCCGACGGCGAGGGGGATGCCCGCTTCCTCATGCTTGCGGCCTGGCCCGAGCCCGCCGACTTTAAGACGTTTGTGAATGATGTGGCCGAGCATGACTTTGAGCTGGCCAAGAGCCTGGTGTCCGTCGTACGCTCCACACGAGCGCGGTACCGTCTTTCTCCCAAGGAAGAGCTGGACGTGGCTGTGCGTGCCTCTGTCGAGGACTGTGCCGTCCTTGAGGCACAGCACGACTTCATCTGCGGGGTCGGTCGCGTGGGTGCGCTTACGGCGAGCGTGGGACAGCAAAAGCCCGAGGATGCCGTATCGGTCGTAGACGGGGGCCTTGAGGTCTTCGTGGTCGTGGGTGGCCTTGTGGATCTTGCGGCCGAGGTGGCGCAGCTCAGAAAGGGGCTCGCAAAGGCCGAGGGGGAGCTTGCCGGTGTGACCAAGACGCTTGGCAACGCAGGCTTTGTCGCCAAGGCGGCGCCTGCGATCATCGAGAGGAAGCGAAGCCAGCAGGCGGAGCTGGAGCAGACCGTCGAGCGGCTCAAGGCGCAGATCGCGGATCTGGCGTAAGCGGTCGAGCTGCTTGTGCGCCGTGACGTGCGACGAGGGAGCCCAGAGGAGTTACAGTTCGGTCGAGCGAGGGGTGCGACCATAGACGTCTCGCAGGTAAAGTCGGCGCTGAGAAAGCGCATGAGGGCGCTGAGGGCGTCCCTTCCGGACGCCAGGCGCGCCGCTGCCGACGCCGCGATCGCGAGGGGGGTCTTGGGCCTCTCGGCGTATCGTGCGGCTGATGTCGTCCTCTCCTACCTCTCTATGAGAGACGAGGTGGAGACTCGCGAGATCATCCGTGATGCTTGGGTGAGAAAAAAGGTGGTCGCCCTCCCATACTGCGTACCTCACACGTGCGACCTGCGCTGGTTTCGCGTGGATCGTCTCGACGGTCTGGTGAGGAACCGCTTTGGCGTCGAGGAGCCCGACCCGGTGACGGCCGTGGAGGTCGATTGGCGTCAGGCTGCGGTACCCGTCGCCCTCGTGCCCGCCCTGTGTATCGACGATGAGGGCTATCGCTTGGGTTATGGTGCCGGCTTCTACGATCGTTTCCTCGCGGACTTTATCGGCGTCTCGATAGGGCTATGTCGTGCGGCGCAGCGAGTCAAGAGCCTATGTGACCTGGGGGCCGTCGGTGTCTTCGACCGGCCTGTGGACATCGTGGTGAGTGGCTGATGGATCAAGGTGGCAGCTGTTATCAGTGGGAGGGGGAGTTCCGCAGATGGGAGACAACATGTCAGACATCAAGATCGCCCGGGAGGCTCGAATGCTTCCCATCGCCAAGGTGGCCGAGAGGGTCGGCCTCGATCCGGCGTGGCTCGAGCCTTACGGAAGCCATAAGGCCAAGCTCGACGTCCGAGCTCTGAGGGACCTGTCTTTCAAGGCCAGGCTCGTCCTCGTCACCGCCATCAATCCCACGCCTGCCGGTGAGGGCAAGACCACGACTTCCATAGGTCTTGCAGACGCCATGAACCGCCTTGGGCGCAGGACCATGCTGGCCCTACGTGAGCCGTCTCTTGGCCCCGTCTTCGGCGTCAAGGGCGGGGCGACGGGCGGGGGACATGCCCAGCTTGTCCCCATGGAGGACATCAACCTGCACTTCACGGGTGACCTCCACGCCATCGCTGCCGCCAACAACCTCTGTGCCGCCCTACTCGATAACCACGTCAAGCAGGGCAACGCCCTTGGCATCGACCCTCGCCGCATCGTCTGGAGGCGGTGCATGGACGTGTGTGACCGCCAGCTCAGGAACGTCGTCGATGGGCTGGGCGGTATCGCGGACGGCGTGCCCCGACAGGACGGTTTCGACATCACCGCCGCCTCGGAGGTCATGGCCGTCCTCTGCTTGGCCGCCGACCTTACGGACCTCAAGGCCCGTCTCGGTCGCATGGTCATCGCCTACGGCTACGACGGTAGGCCCGTCACCGCCCATGACATTGGGGCCGATGGCGCGATGGCCGTCCTTCTCAAGGACGCCCTCAAGCCCAACCTCGTCCAGACGCTCGAGCACAACCCCGCCCTCGTGCATGGCGGACCCTTCGCCAACATTGCGCACGGCTGTAACTCGCTAATCGCGACGACGACGGCCATGAGGGTTGCCGACTTTGCCGTGACCGAGGCTGGCTTTGGTGCCGACCTTGGTGCCGAGAAGTTCTTGGACATCGCGTGTCGTGCAGCGGACCTTGCTCCCTCGGCGGTCGTGATCGTGGCGACGGTGCGCGCCCTCAAGTACAACGGGGGCGTCGCGAGGGCCGAGCTTGGACGGGAGGATCTTGAGGCCCTTGAGAGGGGCATGCCCAACCTGCTCAGGCACGTCTCCAACATCCGCGACGTCTTTGGCCTTCCCTGCGTCGTTGCCGTCAATGCCTTTCCCACAGACACCAGATCTGAGCTTGACCTTGTGACCGAGAGCTGTCGCAGGCTGGGCGTGAGCGCAGTTCTCTTTGAGGGCTGGGCCAAGGGCGGAGAGGGTGGGGAGGCCTTGGCCCGCGAGGTCGTGCGTCTCTGTGAGGAGCCTTCGGAGTTGCACCATCCCTACGAGCTCGACGAGGGCATCGCGGGCAAGCTCGACGCCGTGGCGACCAAGGTCTACCGTGCCGACGGCATCGACCTGACGTCGGCGGCCGCAAAGCAGCTGCGACAGCTCGAGGAGCAGGGCTTCGGGGGCCTTCCCGTCTGCGTCGCCAAGACTCCGTACTCATTCTCGGATGACCAGACTAAGCTCGGTGCTCCCAAGGGCTTTCGCATCACGGTGCGTGGGCTTAGGGTCTCGGCTGGTGCGGGCTTCATCGTGGCTCTCACCGGTGACGTTATGACCATGCCCGGCCTTCCTAAGATTCCGGCAGCGGAGGGGATGGATGTTGCGGCAGACGGGAGTGTCGTCGGCCTGTTTTGAAGTCCGGTCCCTCACGGAAAGGCGCGCTCTGCGGTCCCCAGATCGCACAGACTGCGCCTTTCCGTCACGTCGCCGCCCGGGAGGCGTGGGGAGCAACCGCCCGGGAGGCGTGGAGCGCAACCGCCCGCCAGGCTGCGGGGCACTATGAAAAATGGCTCAACTGGGCAAATGCGTTCGAGCAACCGCCCGCCAGGCTGCGGGGCGGGTTACGCCAGGGCCCGCAAAGATCGGTTTGGAGTGTTCGAACGTCTGCCATTGCCGTATGCTGGAGTCTCACAAGAGAGACGTGGCTGAGGGAGAATGACGGATGACGGTACATGTGACGAAGGCGTTTGCCTCGGACTTCGACGGGACGCTCCTCTTCGATGGGTGGTTCAAGACGGGTCTTCTGGGCACCGGGCGCCTCATTTCTCAGGACGTCGAGGCGATCAGGGCGTTTCGCGACGGCGGTGGCCTTTTTGGCATCTGTACGGGACGTGCGCTGGCGGGTGTGACGGAGGTTATTGGCGGCGCCTTTGGCCTCGACTTCTGCATCACGGTCAGCGGCGCTCTCGTCGTTGATGGGAAGGGCATGGCTATTGAGTCGCATGTGCTGGCTCGCGATCTGTGCCAGGGACTCGTGGGCAGGTACGTGACGCCGGGAGTCCTTGCGTACCTGCAAGGGAGGAGCTTCTTCTTCCTCGGTGAGTCGAATGACCCGATGGTCACTCCGATTGCGAGCCTAGATGAGCTGTTTGAGGACGTGCACTCCATCTCTTTCGGCTTCGAGGATGCCGAGTGTGCCGCGCAGTGCGCCGCTTCCATCGAGGAGGAGTACGGAGATGTTGTGAGTGCTTTCCTAAACGTGAGGAGTGTGGACGTGGTGCCGGTGGGCTGCTCGAAGGGTCAGGGCGTGCGTTGCGTGCGTCGCCACTTTGGTGTGGGGGCCATTGGAGGCATTGGCGACAGCTTCAATGACCTGCCGCTTTTGCGTGAGGCGGATGTCGCCTATGCTCTTGATTTCGCTCCCAAGCAGGTACAGGATGAGGCGGACGTCGTGGTTCCTTCCGTCGCCCAGGCTCTCTCTGACCTTGCCGCACGATAGGATCGGGCTGTTAGAGGACGCTACATGTGCGTGCTACCTGCCGATATGCTTGTGCCACTCGGTGACGGCGAGTGGCACGCCCATCGCGCACTCGGCGCCACCGAGTGGTACGGAAGTCGGCATACGCGCAGTTGTTAGGAAATGGCGTGCCACCCGACGCCACCGAGTGGCACGTCCATCGCGCAGTCGGCACCACCGAGTGGCACGACCGAACCCCGTAGACCCGCTGCCCGTACCTCGCGCCCTTCCCGAGGGGCGCCTCGAGCGAGGCCGCATGCGACGATGTAACGGTAACCGAAATCAATCAAATGGGACTGCAATGAGCACCCTAGGCCGGGCGCCCGAACACATCGAACTGAAGGACGGCCTTGTCCTCATTCTTCTCAGCGCCCAGAACGTCACCAAACTTCTCTGAAAGTTACCCGAAGCCTTTCACACATTGCTGTCATACTCGATTTCAACCGAATGATTCAGTGCAACGAATCTCAAGCTCATACCCCAAGCGATACAATCCGCTCCTTCTTGATCCTCGAGACAAGGAAGAAAGAGACAGCGAAAAGGCCCACGCCGATCGCAAGCGAAACAACCACCAGGTAGCCCGGAATCAAACTTCCAGCCAATTGCACGGAGAGGTTCCAGATCCCCATGTAAGCAAGGATTGGAAATAGTATTCCGAATACATCCATATTCTTAAAATACCAGTATGCGACCGATATCAGGGACAGTAAGCCAAAGCAGAGCATGGGCATCGTTACAAACGTCAGCGCAGCCGACAGGGTCGTGTACCGTATGCTTAGATGATAATACACACTCACGAATCCCGCATTTAGACCTACCGTCAGCAGTAGCAGGACAGTACTGACCAAGACAGCAGCCGCCATCTTAGCAAGCCAGATAGCTGTTTGATCTGCTCCGGAAGCTAGCACGACCTGTATCGCCTTGCACTTTCTCTCATCGTAGATATATCTGTTGACCAACGTGTGCCCGACAAAGAGAATCAAGATTACCGACATGTACATAGAGATGCTTCCAAGCTGCACAGCCGTGGTGTCAGGGTCGAGATGTAATTTCATCACCTCCTCCATCGTCATGTATTGCAGAAGATTGGTCATTGCAATGGACATTATCATGACCGTCTTCATCGACCTGAGCGTTTCTAGAAGCTCCTTCTTGAGGAAGGCCTTGAATACAGCCGACCAATTCCTACTCATCTTCAACCACCCTTAGATATCTGCATGCCATGTCTTTCCCCTCGCGCAAGCCGAACCTGTCCAGTGGCTCATCGACCAGAAGCCTGCCCTTTTTGATGATAATGATCCTTGAGGCCAAGTCCTCTATGTCCGCCATGACGTGGGATGTGAGCATCATGGTCATCCCGTACTTCTCCCGACACGCATGTATCACCCGAATGGTCTTTGCCCTGTTCTCGATGTCAATTCCATCAAACGGCTCATCCATGAGCAGCAGCTTTGGATGCAAGGACAGGCTGCGGACGAGAGCCAACTTCCTCTTCATGCCCTTTGAGTATGTGGCGACCCTACGATCGATCTCGTCTCCCATGTCAAGTTCTTCCATCAGGTGGAGTGCGGAACTCAATTCCTCTTTCCGCTGAAAGGTATCAAGAAAGAAGGAGAGATTCTCCCGAGCTGTCAGCCTCTCATAGAGGCCGTTCTCATCGAAAAGCGAAGCTACAGCCCCATACAGGGCAGTGTACTGCCTCTGTGTGTCAGAGCCGAGGATCTGGATATGGCCAGCTTGGATCTCTATCAGTCCAAGGATGCTCCTCAGGGTCGTTGTTTTCCCAGAGCCGTTCGGACCAAGGTATGCGAGCACGTCACCTTCGTCGATGGAGAACGTGATGTCATTCAGGGCACATTCTGTGCCATATGTCTTTGTGACATGGTTTACGCATACGATCTGTTTCAATTTTTGCCTCCCCCATCACGCTGACATCCACAACCCCAGATCCCAGAGGGTGGATTGTAAGCACAAATCATTGTAGAGAATTTAGGTTCCGTTTCTAAGAGCTGTTCTGTCAGCGCACAATCGGTGCCTGTGAAACGACTCTCGCAATGCATGCAAATGCTCGCTCGTCTCCTTTCGAGGGTGAAATGAACCGACATCACGGAGAGGGGAGCGGTAGAGGGGAGACGGAGCCTCGTGTCTGAGGTCCACCTTTCCGAGAAACACATAGGGAGAGCCGAAGCTTGATCTCGTCCTAGTCGTGTGTCACCATGTCCCCTCATCGAGAGAAAAGGTTCGAAATCGTCCTTGACTCCCGACGGTGGCGGCGAATGTGCTTTCATGGTGAGTGTTGGGTTCCATCCGTCGTGTGGTCGCGGGTAGGGCTGTCAGCTCGATGTGAGGGAGGGGTGGTGTCTGCCATGCTCGTAGACAGGGACCTCAAAGGGTTTGCAGATGCGCTTGCCGCCAAGGAGCCGGTGCCGGGCGGCGGTGGGGCTGCGGCGTATGCGGGCGCGCTCGGCGTTGCGCTTGGATCCATGGTCGCAAACTTCACGCTTGGGAAGCGGCGTTACGCCGCCTACGAGGACGACCTCAGACGCATCCTTACACAGGCTGCGGATCTCCGTGCGCGCCTCGTTTCCCTGGTGGATGAGGACGCGGCGGCCTTTGCGCCGCTCGCGCATGCCTATGGCATCCCTAAGAGTGACCCCTCTCGCGACGAGGCCCTTGAGACTGCGGCCAAAGCTGCCTGTGATGCGCCTCTCAAGACAATGGAGCAGGTCTGTCGTGCCATCGCGCTTCTCGAGGAGCTGGGGGAGAAGGGCTCCGGACTGCTCATCTCGGACGTGGGCGCAGGCGCTCTCCTAAGCCGCGCCGCGCTCGAGGCGGCGAGCCTCAGCGTTTTCGTGAACACCCGGTCCCTCAAGGACCGCGCGTACGCGGAGGCCGTTGAGACTCGCTGTGACGAGATGCTCGGCACGTGGTGTCCGCGTGCCGAGGCGCTCGCCGCCAAGGTCATGGGCCGTATCAGGGAGGAAGGGTAGTTATGGCGAGGTTGCTTCGGGGCGCACCTGTCGCCCAGGCGCTCACCTTGAGCCTCAAACCCCGTGTCGAGGCACTCAGGGACAGGGGCGTCGTGGCGACGCTCGCCGTCGTGCGTGTGGGCGAGGAGGCTTCCGACCTTTCCTACGAGCGTGCGGCGCGCAGGCGCATGGATGCCGTCGGCATCGCCACCAAAAGCATAGCCCTGCCTGCCGATTGCTCGCAGGCCGAGCTCACGGACGCGATCGATCGCGTTAACGGGGATGCGGGTATCCATGGTTGCCTGATACTGCGTCCGCTACCTAGGACGCTCGACGAGAGGGCCGCCTGTGCAGCGCTCGACGTCGCAAAGGACGTCGACGGCGTCACCGCAGGCTCGCTCTACGGCATGTTCGCGAACAGGCAGGTGGGGTTCTCGCCCTGCACGGCCGAGGCCGTCATGAAGCTTCTCGCCTATTATGGCGTGGAGCTTGCTGGCGCCAAGGTGACGGTCGTCGGGCGCTCGCTCGTGATAGGCAGGCCCGTGTCGATGCTGCTTCTGGCGGCAGACGCCACGCCCACCTTGTGCCATACGCACACGAGGGAGCTCGCCGTAGCCTGTCGTGATGCGGACGTCGTCGTCGTGGCGGCAGGGCATGCTAAGGTTGTGGGGGCAGCTGCGGTACGTGCCGGGCAGGTCATCGTGGACGTCGGGACCAACTGGGATGAGGAGGCCGGCACGCTCGTGGGCGACGTGGACTTCGACGCCGTCGAGCCTAAGGTCGCGGCCATCACGCCCGTACCGGGCGGCGTCGGGGCCGTGACGACGGCGATTCTCGCCAAGCACGTCGTCGAGGCGGCGGAAGGGTTAATCTCATAGCCATGGAAGACGGAAGCGTGCGCGAGCGCCTGCACAAGGGCATCGCTGCCCACACCCCGATCGACGGCGCGCCTGGTCCCTGCTCCCATGGGGATGGAGGCGTCGATGGCCCTCGCATAGAGGCGGCCATCCGTGAGCTCCTCATCGGTATCGGCGAGGACCCTGACCGAGAGGGCCTCAGGGATACGCCGAGCAGGGTGGCCCGCGCCTGCGAGGAGATCTTCGGGGGTATGCGCGAGGACCCGGGCAGTCACCTGCGCAGGCAGTTTCACGAGCCGGGCAACGAGGACATGGTCATCGTCAGGGACATCCCCTTTGTCTCCACCTGCGAGCACCACCTCTTGCCCTTCGTGGGTCATGCCCACGTATGTTACATCCCGCGCGACGGTCGCCTCTGCGGCCTCTCGAAGATAGCTCGCTGCGTGAGCGGCTATGCCCGTAGGCCCCAGCTCCAGGAGCGCCTCACGGCGCAGGTGGCCGATGCCCTGTGTCGCGAGCTCGATCCCCTTGGCGTGCTCGTGGTGCTTGAGGCCGAGCATACCTGCATGAGCATTCGGGGCATCAAGAGCTCTGGCGCACAGACGGTGACCTCCGCCGTGCGCGGCGCGTTTCGAAACGACCCCAAGACGCGCTCGGAGGCCCTGCGCCTGCTTGGGCTTCCCACGTCCGTGCGGGGCGGCTAGGCTAGGGGCAGGTCGTAACGTCGAGTCGGGTGTAGCCTCTCAGGGTACAGATGACGGTGTGTCTCGGCTCTTGGGCCCCATACCCGGCGTAAGGGCCTATACTCAACGGGCAGGAGGGTGGCCGTCGGATGGAGGGGCGATGATATATAAGAGCATACTTGAGGCCGTGGGACATACGCCACTCGTGCGCCTCAACAGGGTGGTTCGCCCCGGCATGGCGCGCGTGCTCGTAAAGTACGAGGCCATGAACGTGGGGGGCTCCATCAAGACTCGTACCGCCCTACGTATGGTCCGCGAGGCGGAAAGGCAAGGCAGGCTCCATAAGGGCAGCATCATCGTCGAGCCCACGAGCGGCAACCAGGGGATTGGTCTGGCCCTCGTGGCGGCGGTTCTCGGCTATAGCGCCCGAATCATCATGCCGGACTCGGTCTCCATCGAGCGGCGCCGTCTTGTGAGCCAGTACGGGGCGCTCGTGCTCACCGAGCACGACGACGGCGACATCGGTGCCTGCATCCAGGCATGCATCGCCCGTGCCCAGCGGATGGCTGCCGAGGACGAGAACGTCTACGTGCCCCAGCAGTTCGAGAATCCCGCCAACGTCGTGGCCCAGTACGAGGGCACGGGCGCCGAGATACTCGCAGACGCCGACAGCCCCATAGACGGGTTTTGCTCGGGCGTCGGTACGGGTGGCACCATAAGCGGTGTGGGCAGGGCGCTGCGCGAAGCTAACCCCCAGACCCTCATCTGGGCGGTGGAACCCGACCAGGCGCCCGTCCTTTCTGGCGGCAAGGTGGGGACGCATCTCCAGATGGGTATTGGCGATGGCATCATTCCCGCCATCCTCGATCGCGACATCTTCGATGACGTGGTTACGGTCAGCGACTCCGCTGCCATGGGTATGGCGCGAAGCCTCGCACGCGAGGAGGGCCTCATGTGTGGCATCACCTCGGGTACCAACGTGGTGGCGGCGCTTCGCATGGCCGAGCAGCTCGGAAAGGGCAAGACGGTGGTCACGGTCCTGCCAGACACTGCGGAGCGCTATATATCCACCCAGCTCTTCTGCGAGGGGTAGCGTATGGCGCGAGGGCAGAGGAGGGGAGTCAGGGCCGAAGGGTACCGGCCTCCCTTCGAGGTCTTGGACCTCAGCTACGCGGAGGCGCTCCAGACGCTGCACGCGGCGTGCAAATTTGGCATCCAGCCCATGCTCGAGACGGTCGTCGATATGCTCGCTGAGCTGGGCGATCCTGACCTGAGCTTTCGCAGCCTGCAGATAGCCGGCACCAACGGCAAGACGTCCACTTCGCGCTACGCGGCGGCGATCCTTCGCGGACAGGGTCTTCGCGTTGCGCTCTACACCTCGCCTGAGCTCGTGAGCCTTACCGAGCGCATGGAGGTGGACGGTGTTCCCGTGAGCGAGGGCGCCTTCGCCCGCAGCGTCGCGGCCGCCGCCGAGGCAGGCCGTCGCGTGAACGTACGACGTCGCGCGTCAGGGGAGCGACCCTATGACGTGACGCAGTTCGACATACTCACCGTAGCCGCCTGCGTGGCCTTCGCACAGGCGGACGTGGATGTCGCCGTGCTCGAGTGCGGCATGGGGGGCCGCTGGGATGCGACGAGCGCCGTGAAGTCGATAGAGGCGGTGGCCGTCACGGGCGTGGGACTCGACCATACGCGCATCCTCGGTGATACGCTCGAGGCTATCGCCGGCGAGAAGGCGGCCATCATCAGGTGCGGGCAAAGCTGCGTGCTCGGTGTGGGCACGGCGACGCCCGACAGCGTGGAGGACGTGTTCTTGGACCGGTGCCGCTCTCAGGACGTCACCCCTGTCCTCCTTCGCCCGGAGTGCCTTGAGGACGCGGCTGGCGAGATGCACGCGGGCGTCCCGCGCAGGCACGCGAGCCTCTTGCGGGCGAGCTACCGTATCACCAGCAGGCCCAGGCGTCTCGGTGCCCCCCTTGAGCTGACGGTCAGGACGCCGCGTAGGGCCTACACGGGCCTCACCGCCCTCAAGCCGAGCTACCAGGCGGCCAACATCGCCTGCGCCGTCACGCTCACGGAGGCCTTCCTGGACGGCGAGCTTGACGGGGACCGGCTTCTTGAATCCGTCAGGCAATGCCCGACACCAGGGCGTTTCTCCCTGCTTCGTCCTAACCCTCCCGTGCTCGTTGACGCCTGTCACAACCCGCAGTCTGTGGATGCCTTTCTCGCCGCCCTGCAGGACATTGCCCCCGATCCAGCCACGCGCCCACCCCTGCTCTGTGCCGTCCTTGCCGACAAGGACGTGGGAGGCATCGTGTCGCGCCTCGCTCGTGCATTTCCCGCCGTCGTCTGCACGCAGACGTCCTCGTCGCGCTCCCTGGGTGCCGACGAGCTTGTCCGACGCTTTTTGGCGGCAGGGGCAAAAGTCACAGGAAGCTACGGGAGCGTCGCTGCCGCACTTGCCGCCATGAGCGCGGGGCCTCTCGTAGGTTGTGGGTCTATCACGCTTGCTGGTGCGCTTGCTGCACTTCTTGCGTAGTTTTGCTAGAATTGCCAGAGCGGTGCCAGTAGGCCAGCAGCAGACAACCGGATGACAGAGTTCACACAGCCCTGCCCCTATCGCGAAGGAGCCCACGCTTCATGTCAGACCTCCTTGATCAGCTCATCACCCCCGAGGTGCGCATGGTCCTCTACCTCTTGGTAGCCTGCGTCGTGATGCTTTATGTCTTGGCCATCGTCTATGTGATCCGCGACGCCCAGCGCCGTGGTGCCGAGCCTTGGTGGCTATGGGCGCTGATCTCCGTGATCCCCGTGGTGGGCCTCTTGGCATACGTGATCCTGCGGCCCAGCTCCTACCTGGTCGATCGCGAGGAACAGGACCTTGATATTGCGTTGCGTGAGCACCAGCTCTCACACTACGGTATCTGCCCCAAGTGCGGTGCGCCCATCGATCGCGACTTCGTCGTGTGCCCCATCTGCAACACGCAGGTGCGAAACGTCTGCCCCACCTGCCACAGGCCGCTGAATGCGGACTGGAAGGTCTGTCCCTACTGCCGTACCCGCATCCAGTAGCCCGGCAGGGACGCGCCCGGCGCTCCCCGCGCCCCAGCCGATGGCGCCTTGGTGGCGATTGCATCGGTTTGGGCAGGAATACTTCGATTTATGACATGACATGACGGCCCTTCTCGCATAGATTTCGTCCCAAGAAGGCGAAGCGAGCGAGAAGGAGGCTGGTGTGTCATGGGGTATGCAGGTTTGCTCTGGCGTTGTGTTCTCAGAAGTCCAATCGTCTATGTGATCGTCGCGATCCTTGTCGCGACGATGGGAGCGCCGGCGCTCATCCCCACCCTCGTGTGGGGGGACGAGATGGTTCGCCAGAACCTTGCGTCAAGCCTCACGCTCGCCGAAGAGAACGAGGCGAGTGGGGCCTACGCCTCTGCTCCGCAGCGTTTGCAGGACCTCGCGCGCGATGAGCTCTCTGAGATGAGGCTGGCACGCGGCGCCACATCACGGCACGACTTCTGGGTGCATATGTACCGCTCTCAGCTCATTCAGATGGAGGATGCAAACGCAGGTTACCTGTCTGCCGATCGGCTGCTCCTTGAGGCTGATCTCGCGTACTTCGAGGGCATGTCAAAGCTCGTCGAGCCCCGTGAGATCAGCGATTCGACCCAGATGCCGGCGACGGAGTTTCTCTCCTTTGCGCTCGCATCGACGCCAGGCATCCTGTGGCTGCTTCCCGCCGTTGCCATCGCATACGCGCTGCAGCAGTCAGCGCGAAGGGGGCGCCTCATGGACGCCCGGACTCGTTCGCGTGCGCGCAGATTGCTGTCACTGTGCGCGGTGGGGCTACTTTTGACGCTCGCCGTCCTTGTCGTCGCCTGGGCGCTCGTGCTCGCGCCCGTGATGGTGCGAAACGGTATGGGTGACCCGTCCTACCCCGTTGTCCTCATCCGGGGCGGAAAGGTGAGCGTCTCCACGGCCCTACGCTCAGGTCTGGGCTGCGTTACGCTCATACTGCTTTCCAACTGGTTTCTCGTCCTGTTTTCCACGGTCATCAGCGAACTGACGGGTCGCTTGGCGGCCGGCCCTGCCGTGGCGCTTGTTCTTTGCGCCGTGCCGCTCTCGGACAGCTACTTCCTGAGCGCGTCTGTGCATGCGTCCGTGCTTGGCATGCTACCCACCACGTACCTTTTTCCATCACCGACGACGGGGTACGTGGGCGGTTTTTTTGTTGACCTCACGCCCGGGGTGCAGCTCAGCCTCGCTGGTGGGGTCGGCGTGCTTGTTGGCTGCGCGGCCCTCGCGCTCGTCGTGGGGGTCGGATCCTGCGGGCTGCGCCGTATGGCGAGGGGTGCTATCCTGCAAGGAAGGGGGCAGGTGTCATGCTGAGCCTTAAAGGTGGCTCCATCGGGTATCGCAGGGATAGCGTGCTGCTTACGGACGTCGAGCTCTCCTTACCAAGCGGGGCTGTCTGGGGCCTCATTGCCCCGAACGGCCGGGGCAAGACCACGCTCATGAGGACCATGGCGGGAGACGATCGTGCTCTCATCTTGGGTTCGCGCTCTGCCGACGGCGTCGAGCCCCTCAACGAGGCAGAGTACTCCCGCTTGGTCCTGTACGCCCCGGGGGACGATTCGCTGCTCGACCCTGGGATGAGCGCTCGCTTTCACCTTAAGGCGACTCGAAGGCTCTGGGCCTCCCCGCGCGAGGTGGCCGAGGTGGCCGAGGAGCTCATGGTCACGCCCTTTCTCGACGTGCCGGTGCGCAGGCTCTCCCAGGGCATGCGCCAGCAGGTGACCCTCGCCATAGCTCGCATGGCAGGGGCGCGCTACACGCTGCTCGACGAGCCGATGAACGCACTCGACCCGATCAAGGCGCAGAGGGCATCTCTGGTCGTGGCGAGGATGGCTGAGGAGGGAACGGGAGTCATCATCTCGTCGCACATAGTGAGCAAGCTCGAGGAGTTCTGTGACTCGGTCGTGGTCTTTCGCGGCACGGTGCCAATCGTCGTCAGGGGTTCGGTCGACTACGAGAAACTATTCGAGGAATGCTATGGGGGAGGTGATGACGCTATCGGTTGTACAAGGGGAAGGCATAGCTGAGTGCTACCCCCTCCTTGAAGTGAGGAGGGCGATGAGCTCGCGCTGAGAATGGACGTCGAGCTTTCCGTACGTCTTCTGCCGGTGCGTTGCCACCGTGCTGCGGGCCAGGCAGAGTTCGTCAGCTATCGCCGATACGTTCAGCCCCTGTCCGAGGCGGAGGGCAACGGCGCACTCCGCCTCGGACAGTCCGTGCCCACGCAGCCAGGCTTCTGCAGGCTGGGCACCCTCGGTCTCTCGCAGACGTGCCATTGCCCTAAAGTCCCTTAGGGTCAACGTCACCGCGACCGTTGCGAGCGCAGAGGCTGCCACAAATAGCAGGGCGTAGGTCACGGTGCTTTGGGCGACAGGCAGCAGGCCATCCAACGGTCCCGTCCCGCAAAAGACGCCGACAAAAAATGGGGCCGATACGCCCAGCGTAAGGTTGGCAGCTCCTTTCCGCTCCCTCAAGAGAAGTGTCGCTAGCAGGGGAAGGGCGCAGACGACTGGTCCGAGGGCAAGGACGGGGCTGCGAGTGTCCATGACGCAGAACCATGAGGATGCGATGCCAGCCAGAAACCCCGCCAGGGCTAGGGCAAGCATCCCCGACGGGAGGGGCAGCCGTCGCTGTGAGGGGTCGGCGTCGGCAGGGATGTCGGGGGTGACCGCGAGTGCGCCGGCAAGACCGCAGGCAAAGCATGTCAGCCACCCCCAGTTGCTGAGCGCGCGCGTCCTGGACTCAACGAGCAGGACGAGCAGCCACTGAAACGTGAGCATGAGCCACGGGAGGGCACCGGCACATCTCTTGCTCCCGCCGTCCGGCTGGCCCTGGGCAGGACGGCGGCGGGCCCCATATGCCTCGCCGACAAGTATCCCTACCAGTAGGCCGATGGTGACGATCGGCTTCTCGTGTTCGATAGAGCTGGGGTACCAGGCGACAAAGCCGAGCGGAAGGGCGGAGAAGCTGAGCGCGACGATCGCGAGCGCCTGCCTGACATCGCCCAAAGACCCCGATCCCCTGCGGGTCGGCCGTCTCCCAAGACGGGCCTCTTCGCCCTGCTCGCTCTGCCTGCGTGCAATTAGGGCGAGCAGGGCGGGCGTGCCCTTTACCCCCGCCTTCTTGCATATACGCGAGCGATATGTGCTCACCGTTCCCATGGAAAGTCCCAGGCGCGAGCTGGTCTCCCTGACCGTCTCGCCCGCGACGATGCCTGCGAGCACGTCACCCTCGCGCGAAGAGAGCCCAAGCTCATGTGCCATGGTCTGAAGGTCTTGCTTGGGGCAGGCCTGCGTGCTAACCCGTTCGGCGGCGCCACCTTCCGTTGCGCTTGCCCTGCCAAGTCGCACCAAGGACACGCAGGAGACGATGGCCAAGACGAGGGCTGTGGGGACAAGCAGGGGCTGCTTCTCGTCCAGAGGATAGATGACGCTACCGCTCCCATAGAAGCCCTGCTGCCAGAGGAGGAACGCACAGGTTCCACAGGCGGCCGCGATCGACAGCAGGGCCTCGTCCCAGCCGGCCCTCTCCCTTTGTACCATAAGGGACGAGAGGAGCACGGGGGCGCCCGCCCACAGAAGGCACGACCAGCCAAGCAGAGGTCCGCTTACAGGCAGCCAGAACTGGAGTAGGGAGCAAAGGCCCGGACCGAGCAGCAGCAGCGAGTAGGCATAGGAGAGGGAAGAGCGGCGCGGACCCGACAGCCGCATCAGAGCTGATGTGGCCGATAGCCCTACTCCGCAAAGCGCCAGCGTCGAACCGATCGCATCCGCCGTGCCCGCGTCCAGGGGTGTGAGGGGGATGGTCTTGCCCAGTAGCCGCAGGCCAAGGATGACCATCAGAGGCATCGAGAGGTTGGCAAGCGCGAGTGAGATAGCCCTCCCGGCATGGAGTGTCCGCTCTGGCCCGCTGCGGTGGGCCTGTGAGGCGGTCCCCAGTCCCACGAGAAGTCCTGACAGAAACTCTAAGGTGGGGATCAGGTACGATACGGCGGGCCAGGGCGAGAGCGGCTTGGCGGCGCAGAGGAGCAGCAGGAGGAGGCCGGATACCTCCATGCGACGGAAGGTGGTCTTTCTGAGGCTGCGCCCTTGCCAAGATAGGCTGATCGTCTCGGCAAGCAGCCCCAGCGCAAGTCCCGTGAGCCCGCTCATCGACGTCCAGACTCCCAGCAGGCAGCATAGGTAGAGGTAACCCACAAGGATTAGGAGGAAGGCGGGGACGGGGCCCCTGTACCCAGGTCCTGAAGTTTGGGGGGCCATATCGGTCTTTGTTCCGTCCGTGTCGTTACCCGACCTTGCCATCTGTCTCTGAATCTCCTCTGAGCTGGTAGCGTCGACGCTCCATTATAGGGTACCGAACACCCTGTCCGTCACCCCCACCGTCCCGCCTGCTCCAACGCCCCTCTGCCCCTACCGTCCCGCCTGCTCCAACGCGATGTGAGTGAATCACTCACATCATGTTCCTGAAGTGAGTGAATCACTCACATCGAGATTCTATTCAGTAAGTCTCTGAACTGGGTATATGTAATTTGTTCTCCTAAGATAACACCATTTTTGGGTCGAAAAATCACTCACATCGCGATGATGATGTGAGTGAATCACTCACATCGTGCCATCTATGCCTGACGAAGCCCCGCGCGCCGCGCCCCGACCCCGCGCGCCGCGCACTGGGCCGATTCCCGCCGACGCGTGCCCCACCCCTCAGAGCGGTTGGTGGCAGGGATGTCGCATCCATTCGAAGAGGGACAGCCGCGCGCGAGCGACATCTGGGTCGTTCTCTGCCCCCATGATGTCGGCGCCCATGTAGCGCGCGACCCTCCGCATTGCGCGCAGGAAGTCCCCTCTGCGTCTGAAGTGTAGCGAGGAGAAGGTCACGACGGAGTAGCCCACTGCCCTCAGGCCGTCGGCGCGGTCCTTGTCCCGATCTGAACTCGAGCGTTCCTCATGGTGCAGGCGGCTGTCGTATTCGCAGATGACCGGCCTGGCATTGAACAGCAGGTCAGGGTAGCGTAAGCCACTGCCCACAATGCGGGAGTCTTCGCCCAGAAATGTCAGCGGCGCGTTGAGCGCGAAGTCTCCCATCCAGTAGCCGCCCTGCGTTGCGGGAAGCGCGAGCGCCGTGGCGAGGTCCGTCTCGCGCGGGGAGAGGCTGCCATCCCTGACATGGCGGATTGCCTCGCAGGCCCTTCGCACGTATCGTCGTCCCTTGACCTTCCCAAGGTACTCCTTGATGGAGCCCGTTGAGCTCACTGGCTCAAGAAATGGCACAAAGCCGTTCTCGTGTGTTGCGTCGATGCAATAGTTGCCGCATAGCTCGTGGCCGACAGCGATGAGCTCCCACTGGGTAAGGGCGCCGGCGAGAAGCAAAAACAGGAGTTCTGTTGATGGGAGGTAGACCCCATCCGATACCATCATGAATGACCCTGGAGGGAGAGTGCCTGTCAGCAGGTGGTGGCGTATGCCCTTGAGCCTGTGTCGTTGCGAGCGATCGGGAACGAGTAGGTCAAGCTTGCCGGTGCCTGTCAGGGGATGGGTGGAACACGTACGCAGAAGGAGGGGAATGGTCTCCTCTCGGGAGACGGACCGATGCCCGACCGCGCCCTCCCGATGTCCGCCCGCACCTCCCGGTGACTCGCCTGCTTGTCGCCTGGAACGAGGGCATGCAGGTCACCGGCATTGCCGAGCGAGTGGGCGCAGGTCTGGCACGTCACGACTCGGGGCCAGGGGAGCTTCCCCTGGCGAATCTGGCGCCATGCCCTCAAGGCGGTCATATGTCCCAGAAAGAGTCTCATGGCAAGACCGTAGCGCATGTTGGGGTACTCAGGCGGAAGTTCTCGATTCCAGCTTGCGGCACGCGTGCGGTCAGCATGCGCGTAACTTGCAGAATGGCCTCGTTTGCGCAGCTCCGGACCGTAAGGGTAAGCGAAGATCTTGGAATAGTGCTCGGTGATGGAGGCGACTCGAAGCGCCGATGGCCCTTGGGGACCCTTGGTGGCCCCCGCGCCCGTCAGTGACCAAGCGTCTTTCTGTACTCGCTCGGCAGCATGCCTACCTCGCGCCTGAACAGCGCCGAGAATCGGCTCGCGCAGTTGTACCCCACCGAGCGCCCGACCTGCTCGATGGTGAGGTCTGGTTGGCGGAGCAGCAGCTCTGCCTGGCTCATGCGCCGTCCCTGCACGTATTGGGTGACTGTCTTGCCGTTTGCCCTCTTGAAGGCCGCCTTGAACTTGGTGGGGCTCATGCAGGCTATGGCGGCCAGATCGGCGGTGCGCAGCGTGGCCGAACAGTGGTCGTCAATGTAACATATGACGTCGTGTATGCGCTCCCGGTCGGCGGGACTCATCGATCCCGCCTCCTCGGTCTCCTCCCTCCTCGATCGCTCTACGATGAGCCCCATCGCCTCGAGGACCTTACCCTCGTAGTACAGCTGGCTGCGCCCCTCGTCGCCCCTTTGGGGCCAGAGCCGACTGAGCAGGGCCTTCATCTGAGGGAATTCGTCATCGCGTCCCAGCGAGGCGAAGGCCTGCTCCACGTTGCGAAACTTGCCCTCGTACTCCTGCTCCAGGAATCGTGCCGAGAATGCGGGCGACACCTCGATTGACACGCTCTGGACGGGCATGTTGCCATGGGCCACGCCCCGCCATGGACTGCCGCCGATGCTCCGTCCCCAGATGCTGTTGGGCCTCAGCTTGCGATAGGGACTGAACTCCTCGCCCGCTATGGACTTGAACCAGGTGACGGTCAGGTAGTCAGGTAGCCTCGAGTCCATCACGTAGTCGCCGTCCATTACGAAGTCGTGAATGCTGATGCTCCACAAGGCCTCTTCGGGGGAGAGAAAGTGGAACCATCCCCTGCACGGCTCACCCTCAGACCGATAGGAGCGCCAGAGCGGGCCAAAGCCCTCCGGGGAGGGTGCTCGTGCGAAGCCCGAGCTCCTGAGGGCCGGTCCTTGGAATGCGTCCTTCATAGCCTTGTCCTTCCATCGTATGACGATGAGACGTTAGTGGGAGACGATTCGACAGACATCGCCAGGTAAGGTCAGGTTGCCCCCATCCCTCCCTATACTCATGGGATAAAGATAGCAGAGGTTTACATAGCATGAAAGGACGGAGATGACACAGACGAGAGACGCGGGGACGCCCGAAAGGGGCCTCACCGCCAGGGACCTTGTCACAACCGGCATATTCACGGCCCTCTACCTGGTGTTCATGATGGTGGGCGGTATGCCGTTCGCGCCCAACCCACTGCTCACGTTCTGGATGCCGGCTGCGGTCGCCCTGCTCACGGGTCCTGTCTACCTGCTGCTTATTGCCAAGGTCCCCAAGCATGGACCGCTGGTCATCCTCGGCGTCGTCGAGGGGCTCATCCTGTTCGTGACCGGCATGTACTGGGGCTGGGCGGTCGCCTGTGTCCTTCTCGGTGTCGTGGCGGACATCGTCGCCAGCATCGGTCGTTTCAGGAGTAAGGCCCTCAACCTCTTGGCATTCGTCGTGTACTCGCTCTCGCCCATGGGCTCCTACCTTATGCTCTGGCTCGACCCGGAGGCCTATGGGTCGTACCTGGTGGGCAGGGCCACAGATCCAGAGAGTGTAAAGACACTGACTGTCTACATGGACACCATGAGGTCTGCGGCCACCGACTGGATGCTGCCCGCGATGATCCTCGCCGCCGTAGTGTGCGCCGTCGCGAGCGGCCTTTTGGGCCTGCGACTGCTGCGCAGGCAGTTCGAAAAGGCCGGCGTGACGGCTTAGGGTGGGAACGAGTCCGCGCATGCAAACGAGCGGGGGGGTGTTCGCCCCGTCTGTCAAGGGAGGTCCTGTGCCTGGGAGGGAGAACCCTGTGCCCGCACTCACGAGCGAATCGCAGGACTCCGGGCGGGGCCTGCGCCTTGACCCGCGCACCAAGCTCATCGCGATGTTGGTCATGGCCGCAGCGGTGGCGCTTGCCCCGAGCGTGACCTGCGAGGCCGTGCTTATGGTCCTCGCAGCTGTCTTTGGGGTACTGTTGGGCAGGTGGAGGGCCTCTGTCGCCATGTTCCTCTTGTATGCGATGACGCTTGCGGCCGTGCAGTTCGTCCCACAGCTGAAGGACGTGGCCCTGCGGACCATGCTCTCCTCGTTTGCCCTGCTCGTGCGCAAGGTGTTCGCCTGCAGCCTCATGGCTTACGCCACGGTGGCGACCACCCACGTGAACGAGCTTATGAGCGTGCTCGCAAAGGTCGGTGCGCCCCGTACGGTGGCGATTCCCGTGGCCGTGGCCCTGCGCTACCTACCTGCGGTGCGCGAGGACTGGGGCTACATCAGGGATGCCATGCGCATGCGTGGTGTCTCACCGAGTCCCCTCGGGTTCATGAGGGACCCCATACGCACCATTGACTGCATCTACGCACCCCTGCTCATGAGCGCGAGCCGCGCCTCCGACGAGCTTGCCATGGCGGCCGTGGCGCGCGGCATCGAGAATCCCGTGCAGCGGACCTGCTATCTGCACATCTCCATGGACGTCGCGGACTACGTCGTGCTCTCGGCCTTTCTCGCCGCTATGGTCGGGACACTGGTCCTGAAGGTGCTCGCGTGATCGGCTTCGAGCATGTCTCCTTCTCGTACCGCTCGGCGGGCGTGCTTGGCAAACCCGTGGTCAGGGACGTGTCGCTGTCTGTGGCCCCCGGCGAGCTGGTCGTGCTCTGCGGACGCTCGGGGTGTGGAAAATCGACCCTTCTGCGCCTGGCCAATGGGCTTGCGCCCCGCTTCTTTCCCGGAGACAAGGACGGCCGCGTATCACTCGATAGCAGGGACGTGGACGACCTTGCCAGTTGGGAGATCGCCCAGAAGGTTGGCTCGCTCTTCCAGAACCCGCGCACCCAATTCTTCAACGTGGACACCACCGGCGAGGTGGCCTTCGCGCTGGAGAGTGCCGGATGGGAGGAGCAGGACATCCGCTCTCGCGTGGGCGAGACCTTCGAGGAGCTTGGTCTGACGGCGCTTGCAGGTCGCGACATCTTTCGGCTCTCGGGTGGCGAGCGTCAGAAGGTGGCCTGCGCGAGCATCTGGGCCATGCACCCCTCGATCCTGCTTCTGGACGAGCCGACGAGCAACCTCGACCTCCCCTCCATCGCGGACATGGCGAGCTTCGTCAGGCATGCCAAGGCCAAGGGGTGCGCGATCCTCGTGGCTGAGCATCGGCTCTCTTGGCTCACCGGTATCGCCGACAGGTATGTGTACCTCAAGGAGGGTCGCGTGTCTCGTACCATGGAGGCGGCCGAGTTTCTTGCGCTCGACGTCTCTGAGCTTGAGCGCATGGGCCTGCGCTCGCGCAGCCTGGACGAGGTGGCTCCCACGACAGCCCCTGCGAGCGCGAACCCCGTCGGCAGAGGGGACGTGTTGCTCGCAGCGCGGGACCTTTCGGTCTCCTATGGCGGGGATCCCGTTCTGAGCAAAGTCACGATGGAACTGCATACAGGCGAGGTCACAGCCCTCGTCGGTCGCAACGGCGCGGGCAAGACCACGCTCTGCCGGGCCCTGTGCGGGTTCGTGCGCCGGGTGCAGGGACCCGTTCTGCTCGGCGGCACTCCCTCCTCGCGCAAGAGACGCCTGCGGGCCTCGGCGATGGTGTTCCAGGACGTCAACTACCAGCTGTTCGCCGAGAGCGTGCGCGATGAGGTGACGTTTGGCCTGTCGCGGCGCGAGGCTGCAGGGGTGGACGTCGACCGCATCCTGAGGAGCCTTGCGCTCGAGGGGCTGGACGGACGTCATCCGGCCACCCTGTCAGGGGGCCAGAAGCAGCGGCTTTCCGTGGCGGCGTGCGTTGCCGCCGACAAGCGGGTGCTCGTGTTCGACGAGCCGACGAGCGGCCTTGACCTCGACGGGATGCAGCGCATTGCCCGTCTGCTCGGACGACTCGCTGACCAGGGTTGCGCGATTCTGGTCGTCACGCACGACCTGGAGCTCGTCGCACGCGTATGCGAGCGAGCGCTGTACGTGAAGGGTGGAAGGGTGTGCGCCCAGATCACGGTTTCCAAGCAATTTGATCTCATGAAAGAAATGATGGGTGTGCCTGCGCCCCGCCAAGGAGGGTCTTATGGAAGAGAACAAGGACACGCATGAGAAGAGGGACGCAAACCCCATCGCCCTCGTGTTCAAGTGGGCAGGGCGGCATAGGAAGTACCTGGTCGCCTCGGTCGCGTGCGCCACGCTGTCGGGACTCATGGTCGCCGTGCCCTACCTCGCCGTGTTCGACGTCATGCATGCCATCTACCTGAAGACATGCACGGCCGAGCTGATAGCTGGCGACGTGGGCATGCTCGTGGTGGGTGTCGTGCTGCGATTCATCCTATTTGGCCTTGCAGGTACGCTCTCGCACAAGGGCGCCTACGGGGCGCTCTTCGACGTGCGCTGCCGCATCCTCGAGCGCCTCTCGAGGGCCCCGCTCGGCGAGATGGACGAGCGCAGCACGGGAAGGATCAAGACGGTGCTCTCCGATGATGTGGAGAACCTCGAGCTTTTGCTTGCGCACAACCTGCCCGAGGCGTTCATGTACGCTTCGGGACCCGTCGCGACGCTCATCTTCCTCCTTACCACGAATGTCGCGCTGGCCTTGGCCACGCTCGTCCCCGTTGCCGCTGCCCTCGCGGTGCTCATCTCGCTCTTCAAGATCATGGGCTCGATCATGGGTCGAGCCATGGAGTCGCTCGAGGACATGAACTCCGTCATGGTGGAGTACGTGAGTGGTATGCGCACCGTCAAGGCGCTCGACCTGGGCTCGCGCTCGTTCAGGCGCTTTCGCGCCGCAGTGGATAAGGAGCACGAGATCTGGTGCGAGATCTCGCGCAGGACGGGGCCGGGCTTTGCCGCCTATGTCGTCATCATAGAGGCCGGCCTGATCATCATGGTACCGATGGGCGCGCTCATGTTAGAGAGTGGCCTCGTCGACGCCTCGACCTACCTCCTGTTCGCCTTCGTCGGCTCGCTCTACCTCACCGAGATCAGGCTCCTACAGGACTTCTCGAACAAGCTCTCGCAGGCTACCACGAGCGCCGGGCGCATCGAGGAGCTTCTGGAGCTGCCCGTGTTCGGCGCGGGCGCGCCGTTTCCCGACGACGTCTCCATCCGTCTTGACGACGTGTCCTTCAGTTATGGGGAGAGGGATGCGCCCGAGGTGCTGCACGGCGTCTCGCTCGATGTCTCGGCAGGCGAGCGTCTCGCCATCGTGGGACCGTCCGGCTCGGGCAAGTCGACCCTCATCCAGCTGGTGGGGCGCTTCTACGACGTGACGGCGGGCAGCGTCTCCATCGGCGGCATCGACGTGCGAGAGATCGACTACGACGACCTCCTGTCTCACGTGTCGGTGGTGTTCCAGAAGACCTTCCTCACGAGCGGGACTATCCTCGAGAACATTCGCATGGGCTCTGACGCCACGCTCGAGGAGGTGCGCAGCGCCGCGCGCCGCGCTCAGGCTGACAGCTTCATCATGGCGCTTCCGCAAGGCTATGACACCGCGATCGGTACGCTGGGCGGCCGGCTCTCCGGGGGTGAGCGACAACGCATCGCCATTGCCCGTGCCATCTTGAAAGACGCCCCCATCCTCATCCTCGATGAGGCGACGAGCTCCGCCGACCCCGAGAACCAAGAGCTCATCGATGCTGCCATGGACAGTCTCTGCGAGGGCAAGACGGTACTTGTCGTCGCGCATCGGCTCGACGTGGTGCCCTCCTGCGATGCCGTTGCCGTGATGGGGGACGGACGTGTCAGCTGCGTGGGAACGCACGATGAGGTGCTTGAAAAAAGTCGCTACTATCGTGGCGCTTGGGCCGCCTGGACGCGCTCGCGCTCCATGAGCTACCGCGTCGGTGCGGACGTCTGTGGCGCCTGCGCCGGCGAGGGGAAGGAGGGGGTCTCCCATGCCCGATAGGACCAACGATATGGCGCGCAGCCCATTTGCCAAGAACCGTGACTTCTATCTCTCGTGTGCCTGCACGGTCGCAGAGGGTCTGCTCGGCGGGTCTAACTTCATGCTCATCTGGCTCGTGATGCACCAGCTCTTCTCAGGGGCGTTCGAGCTTGCGCCCCTTCTGCACATAAGTGCGGCACTCGTCGCTGTGTTCGCCGCGCGCCTTGTGATCTATCGCTTCGGGTACGTGCGCGGACAGGTGGGAGGCGCGCGCGTCAGCCATGACCTACGAGTGACAATGGGAGACACCATCAAGCGCATCCCGCTGTCCCGCTTCAACGAGCGCACGAGCGGCGAGTACCTGCAAGCGCTCACGGTCAACGTGAATGACTACGAGCAGATCCTTACGCACCGGACGGGCGAGATTGTCAAGTCGGCGGCCCTGGCTGTTGTGCTCGGCGCGTTCACGCTCTGGCTCTACGTTCCCGCCGGTATCGTCGTGCTGGCGTCCTTCCTGCTGCTGGCGCCCGCCGTCGCGCTCTCGTGGCGGCAGGTCAGGGTCTTTGGCCCTCATAAGGACGAGGTGCGCGCGAGCAATTCCAGCGCCATCATGGAGCATGTCGACGGCATGCAGACCCTGCGCGCCTACGGGGTCGCAGGGGTGCACAACGAGGCCATCGTCGAGAGCATGCGCGAGTTCTCGCACGTGAGCTACGTGTACGAGAAGGCCATCATCCCCGTGGGGGCGGGGCTTTCCATCCTTGTGGGCCTCTCCCAGCCCCTGCTCGTGTGGCTGTGCTACTGCGCGTGGACGACGGGCTCCCTTCCCACAGAGTCGTTCCTGCTCCTCTCCATGCTACCCCTGCTCACGCTCAAGCTCGCGGGTGCTCTGTTCATTCACCTGACCGCCTACCGCAACCTCGAGATCGCCAAGAGAAACATCTCGGATGTGCTCGCCGAGCCCCAGGAGGCGGGCAGCTTCGAGGATGTGCCGATGCGCGATGCGGGAATCGAGCTCGCTCACGTGGGGTTCTCCTATGGTGACGGACCGGCCGTACTCAAGGGTTTCGACCTGGTCATTCCTGAGGGGCGGCTGTGTGCCCTCGTGGGTGACTCGGGCTGCGGGAAGTCGACGGCGCTGGGCCTCATCGCGCAGCTATACCGGCCAAAGGACGGCACCGTGAGCTTCGGGGGCGTGGACGTGGGCGCCTTCGCGCCCGAGAGCGTCCTGCGCAACGTTGCCCTCGTGGACCAGGATGTGTTTCTCTTCGATGACTCGGTGATGGACAATGTGCGCTATGCGCGTCCCGCCGCGAGTGACGAGGAGGTACGTAAGGCGTGTCGGCTCGCCAACGCCGATGGCTTCGTGAGCGCCCTTCCGCAGGGCTATGACACACGCATCGGCGAGCGAGGAGGGAAGCTTTCTGGTGGCGAGCGACAGCGACTGTCCATCGCCCGTGCCATCCTGAAGGACGCCCCTATCGTGCTTCTCGACGAGGCCACGTCGAACCTGGACATCGATAACGAGCTGGCCGTGAGGGAGGCCATCTCCAACTTGCTCTTTCGGCGAAAGACGGTGGTGATGGTGGCCCACACGCTGCCCTGCATCCGCACCGCCGACATGATCGCCGTCATAGGGGGTGGACGGGTCAGCGAGCAGGGTACGCACGACGAGCTGGTGGCGCTTGGGGGCAAGTATGCCCGCATGTGGGCCGCGTCAGGGCGAAAGGGGCGCTAAGCAGCTTGCGGATGGTGGCCTCTCTCCGATGGTCAGCCGCGACAGTAACGATCCCACCGCACGCCTCCTGTCGGTTCCCAAGCTCAGGAACGTGCTCGACACCAAGGGGTTTCTCCTTAACCTGAGTTTCCGGCACCTCCGTAGCCCACAACTGGCAGCCTGATGGTGTCCCGGCCTGGCCCAGGGCGCGCCATCAGCGAGGCCCTCTGCCCAGACTGCGCTTTTCCGTGAGGTGCCGGACCTCAGGCCGAGGCTTGCGGACCCTGGCGGAACCCCCCCGCAGCCTGGCGGGGGGTTGCCTGGACGCATTTGCCCAGTTGGGCCATTTTCCATAGTGCCCCGCAGGCTGGCGGGGGGTCGTGCCCCACGCTCCCCGGCCGGCGACGTGACCGAAAGGCGCAGTCTGCGCGACGTGGGAGCCGCAGGCTGCGCCTTTTCGTGAGGCGTCGGGCCAGGATGCGCCCCTCCGCAAGGTCGCGCGCGGGCAGCGGCCCCATGGCTCTCCGCAGCTGGGCGCAGACTCTCGGGGCAGGCGATAGGTCGGGTCTGTGTCCAGTGGGCTAAGGAAGCGCTGGGAAGTCAGGCTAAGTCTTTCCTTGCCAAGCGGGCTTCTTGGGTCATACGTTTGGCTTGTTCTGCGTCCGGGCAAAGTGCTGAGTCTCAACTGGGCTTCGGGCCATGAGCACACCTCTTGCCGGTACCTTGGCCAGCGTTGAGTCTCTCACGCCAAGCGATGTAGTATATGGGCGTAGGGGCAGGCCCAGGCTGAAGTCAGAAGGAGAAGATGGCCTATGGGCGAGCCAATCTTCTCAAGCTGTTCGCAGCTCCTCTCTTCCATCCGAGCCTCCAAGATCGTTTTCGGGCAATGGGCAGGTGATACCCCGGCACGTTAGGCCTCGGTGCCCCACAACCTGCGGGGTACGTGCCCGACGCACTCGTCTGACGGAACAGGGGGCTCTGCGACCGGCTGGCGGAGCGCCTCACCAGACAACTTGTGGGACGCTAGCCGAGTGTAGCCTCACCGAGCGCGCTCGTCTCGGCGATGCCCGCCTCTGCGGCCTCAAGGTCAAGGTAGCGGCCAGCTCCCAGAACACGCAGGCCGCCAAACGCGTCACATTCGAACTTGTAGACGCGCGGAACCCCCGTGGGCACGTTGACGGTGCGGATCTCCTCGTCGGAGAGGCCCTCGATGACCTTGATGAGGGAGCGCACCACCGAGCCGTGCGTGACGATGACGACCGTCTCGCCGAGCGAGAGGCAGGGGGTGACGAAGGACTGCCAGAACGGCTCGAGTCGCACGACCACGTCTTTCAGGCACTCGCTGCGGATCGTGGAGGGGTCGAGCTCGTCGAGGCCGTCGCGGGCTACGATGCCGTAGCGTGCGTCGTTGCCCTGCCACCAAGGAGAGTCCTCGGAGATCTTGGGCGGACGCACGTCGTAGCTGCGGCGATAGGTCGAAAACAGCTCATCGCCGTAGCGCTTACGCATGGCGGGACGCGTCTGTCCCTGGAATGAGCCGTAGTGGCGCTCGTTCAGCCGCCAGCTTCGCATCACGGGAACCCAGAGCCGGTCAACTGCGTCGAGCACGATGTCGCAGGTCTCTATCGAGCGGCGCAAAAGCGAGGTGAACGCCGCGTCGGGCTTGATGTTTGCGTCGCGCATGAGTTTGCCGGCGTGTCTGGCCTGATCGCGCCCACGCTCGGTGAGCGGGACGTCCACCCACCCGGCAAAGCGATTCTGCGTCTTGTCCGTCCATGTGGACTCACCGTGCCTCATGACCACCAGCGTCGCGCTTCTCATGCCATCCTCCCCGGTCTTGGCCCCTGCAGACGCATGGACGGCCCTGTCGCCCCGCCGCCACTTTGGAAGCCGCCCAAGACCCGTCCGCCTGCCATCATCATAGCCTCTTGCCAGCTTCCGGGCATCGATAAGACGGTGGGCGTGAGGGCCTGTCTTGAATGTGAGGAAGGCCGTATATCCTACTTCACAGCAAAATCGCAGGCAAAACAACAAATTGCTTCTCGCCCTGCATCAGGTGAGGGCGCTTCGTCCCCGGACTCCTCCTGGCGGACCCAGGTGTGCCAGGCACATGTTGCGGCACACTGGCGCCAGGCTCTATACTGTGGAGACACCATCGTCAGGGGGAATGCCCATGCAGCTCGGCCAGCTCAGATATGCCATCGCCGTTCACGACGAGGGCGGCTTCACCAAGGCGGCCGACGCCTGCCACATTGCGCAGTCTTCTGTGTCGCAGGCCATCTTGGCGCTCGAGCGCGAGCTTGGCGTGGCGCTGTTCGAGCGGCGGGGTCGTACGGTGGCGCCAACCGTAGCGGGGGAGTACCTGGTACGACGCGCACGGGCGCTGTTGGTGGAGGTCGACCAGCTCGTACGGGAGACCTCGCGCCTTGGCAGCGATGCCGAGCTCACGCTGCGCATCGGCTTTGTGGGTGGCGTGCGCCACGAGATTGTCGAGGCAACCGGGCGATTTGCAGAGCTCTACCCTGAGGTCTCGCTCGTTATCGTTGGCGGTGACCACCTTGAGCTGACCGAGCGCCTTGCTGCGGGGGAGATTGACCTCGCCATCTACGAGCAACGCGAGCGTCTGCCCGAGCGCTTTGCCACGGCGCTCGTCGCGGAGTTGCCTAGCTGGATCGAGCTCTCCACGCGCGACCCTCTCGCGCACAGAGACGGCGTCACGGTCGCCGACCTGCGGGGCAAGCCGCTCATCATCACCTCATCGAAGACGCACCGTGACATCGAGCGAGGCTACTTTCGCGAGATGCTGGGATATCCGGACGACTTCGTGTACGTGGGCTCGCGCGACGAGTCGGTACTGCTCATCGTGGGCAACCAAGGCTACGAGCAGTGCGACCATGTGCCCGGGCACGAGACCTTTCGCCCGGGCCTCACCAAGGTGGCGCTCGTGGGACCCGATGGCACGCAGCTGCATCGCCCGCTCATTGCCGCATGGCTTGCCGAACGTGGTGGCTACTACGCCGAGGAGTTTGCCGAGACGCTGCGTCGGACCTTTTCGGAGGAACTGGGGGAGGCGTAGCGCAGAGTCATCGGCTTTGCCTATGGATGGGATACCGCATCGGAATTGCTCGTGCGCTGCGCATGCGCTTTAATCGCCTCAATGACCGTGCGCGTCGCCACGAGCGCGACCTCAAGAAGAAGGGATCTTGCCATGCGTATCGACCACCTCGCCATCCACGTCCGCGACCTCGACGGAGCCGCCAAGTTCTTCAAAGAGTACTTTGGCGCTCAGGTAGACGAGACCTATCACAATCCCAAGACCGGCCTGCGCTCCAACTTCCTCAAGCTCGACGAGGGCCCGCGCTTCGAGATCATGACGCGGCCAGGCCTCAAGGAGCAACCTAGCCCCACCATGTGCTACGGCTACACGCATATGGCCTTCGCGGTGGGCAGCGAGGCCGCCGTGGACGAGCTCACCGAGCGCCTGCGCGCCGACGGCTACAAGATCCTCTCTGGCCCGCGCGTGACCGGCGACGGCTACTACGAGACCTCGCTTCTGGGCTGGGAGGCCATCAACATCGAGATCACGGTGTAGGTGTCGAAACCTTGCCACGTACGCCCTACGTCGCTTGGGTGGCTGCGACGTCGTGGCAGATTCACTCGTTCTCTTCCGCCGTCTTGCGGCTCGCGTTGATGGGCGCATCGAACGTGAGACCCACCGCCCGCGCAGCATTGACGGCATCAGTCGATGCACGACCCTCTCGCACCAAGCCTTTGGCACTAGTGCAAGAAGTTTCTATCAATTTACAATTAAGATAGCGTTATTGTAGAGGTGTGTCCGATTTGGGAGAGGGTCGGCGTCGTGTGGGGATAGGGAGAGGGCGATAGCCATGAGGACGTTGTCGGACGAGCGTACAGAAGGGAAGAGAAGGGCGGCTTGCGTGGAGGACGACACCCGTGTAAGGGGTGGGCGAACGCAGGCTCGCGCCCCGATGGCGCTGACGGGGCTTGCCCCTGGCGAGACGGCGACGGTGACGGCGGTGGGAGGTGAGGGTGCGCTTCGCCAACACCTGCTTGACATGGGCGTCATTCCAGGGGTGAGGATGACCTTTGTCAAGCCGGCCCCCATGGGCGACCCTTTGCAGTTCAGCGTTAGGGGCTACTCTCTCACGCTGCGCGTGGCAGATGCTGAGGAGGTCTCCATCCGGAAGGATACATCCGCCGACCTCAGCGCCACAGGATCGCATACGACTTCACCTCCCTCACACCCCATGACCCACCCGGGCATAGGCGAGGGCGGCATACGCCACGTGCGCGCCGGCCATGCGAGCGAGCCGGCGATCCCGGAGGGGACGACCCTTACCTTTGCGCTCGCCGGTAACCAGAACTGCGGCAAGACCACCCTCTTCAACCAGCTCACGGGGTCGAACCAGCATGTGGGTAACTTTCCGGGCGTCACGGTCGACCGCAAGGATGGATCCATCAGGGGGCATCCCGACACGAACGTCACGGATCTCCCCGGAATCTATTCCATGTCACCGTACAGCCCGGAGGAGGTCGTGAGCCGTCGCTTCATCCTCGACGAGAGGCCCTGCGGCATCATAGACATCGTGGATGCCACCAACATCGACCGCAACCTCTACCTCACGACGCAGCTCTTGGAGCTGGGCATCCCCATGGTGCTTGCCCTCAACATGATGGACGAGATGCAGGGCAACGGCGGCTACGTGCGTACCAACCTCATGGAGTCCATGCTGGGCATCCCTGTGGTCCCCATATCCGCCATCCACGACGAGGGCGTGGACGAGCTCGTTGACCATGCCGTGCATGTGGCACGCTACCAGGAGTTCTCGGGAGTGCAGGAGTTCTTCGACGACGGGGCTGAGCCTGGCCCGGTACAGCGCTGCCTGAAGGCCATAGCACAGCTCATATCCGATCATGCCCAGCGGGCGAGGATCCCCCTGCACTTTGCGGCCACCAAGGTGGTGGAGGGGGACCATGACGTGATCTCCGCGCTCGATCTCACCACGCGCGAGGAAGAGACCATGGAGCAGATCGTGGCGCAGATGGAGGAGGAGCGGGGCCTCGATCGCTCTGCCGCCATCGCCGATATGCGCTTCTCGTTTGTCGAGAGGGTCGTGTCCGCCTGCGTGGTGAGGCCCCACGAGAGCAAGGAGCAGCTGCGAAGCGAGCGCGTAGACAAGCTGCTTACCAGCAAGTGGACGGCCATACCCGCCTTCGTCGCCATCATGTCGGCGGTGTTCGTGCTCACCTTCAACGTCATCGGTCCCTTCCTGCAAGACCTGATGCAGCAGGGGATAGACCGGCTGTCCGACATGGTGGGCCCTGCGATGGAGTCCGCAGGCGTCAGCGCTGCCATCCACTCGCTCGTGATCGACGGCATCTTCGGCGGGGTCGGCGCGGTCCTCCTCTTTCTGCCCATTATCGTGACGCTCTTCTTCTTCCTGTCCCTCCTTGAGGACACGGGTTACATGGCTCGCATCGCGTTCGTCTCGGACAGGCTGCTGCGGCAGATCGGCCTCTCCGGTCGCACGATCGTGCCTATGCTCGTCGCCATGGGCTGCACGGTTCCTGCCGTCATGGCGACGCGGACCCTGCCCTCGGAGCGCGACCGAAAGCTCACGGTCATGCTCACGCCCTTCATGGGTTGCTCGCCCAAGCTTGCCACCTACTCGTTCATTGCCGCAGCCTTCTTTCCGGGGCATGCGGGGTGGATAGTGGTTGCGATCTATCTCTTTGGTATCGTGATGGGCATCCTGACCGCCATCGTGTCGAGGCGGGCGGCGTTTCGTGGCGAGGCGGTACCCTTCATGATGGAGCTACCCACCTACCGCATGCCAAGCATCCGCAGCGTGCTGATGCTGGTGTGGGACAAGTCCCGCGATTTCGTGAAGCGCTCGTTCACGGTGATCTTCGCTGCCACGATCGTCACGTGGTTCCTACAGTCGTTCGACCTCAGGTTCACCTTAGTCGAGGATACGAGCCAGTCCATGCTCGCCCAGATGGCGGGGTGGGCCGCGCCCCTTTTCGCGCCCCTGGGACTGGGGGATTGGCGCATCGCCTCCATGCTCTTCACGGGTTTCATCGCCAAGGAGACGATAGTCTCGACGCTCTCGGTGCTCTTTGGGGGCGTGGACGGCCTCGTCCAGGCGCTCTCCCCGCTCTCGGCCGTCTGCCTCATGGTGTTCGTGCTTCTCTACACCCCCTGTATCGCCGCCATCGATGCCGTGCGTCGCGAGATGGGAGGGAAGTGGGCCGTCTGGGTCGCCTTTTACCAGTGTACCCTCGCGTGGGTGGTGACCTTCGTGGTGCATCTGTGCGGGGTTGTCCTGGGCCTGGGATAGGCGAGCCTCGACGCACGCAATCTCCTCACCTGCGAGGGAGCGTCCGACACGCTCGGGGTCGTCTGGCAGTGTGATCGTCACTGCCAGGCGGTGGACGTGCGAGTCTGCAGGTTCACGCTCACCTGGCGGCGTGTGTCTGCACCTACGTGAAGAGGCCCTTGACGAAGTAGGTCACCAGGGTTCTGATCGCCTGTTCGAAGCCTGGGAAGTCCTGGCTGGTGATGTGCGTGTCCATGAAATAGATGAGCTCGTAGACTTGTTGGACCTGACGTATCCTCTCCTCGTCGAAACCCGCCTCGGTCATCCTCTGAGAGAACGTCTGCGTAAGGAACTGGTGGAAGGGGTAGCTCTCCCTCTTGGCGTCGGACCAGTAGTGTGCGTGCAGCGTGCTCGCGATGGCCGGGTTGTCCCACTCCGACAAAATTTTGTTGCTTGCGACGAGCCTCAAGGAGCAGTCGAACAGCTGGCCAGCAACCTTTACCGGCTCGGCCGTCCAGTCGATCTCGTCCATCATCTGCCTTCGGACACGGTCGTTCTCCTCGTCGTGGACGTCGATGAAGGCCTCCTCCTTCGATCGGTAGTAGTTATAAAAGCTTCCTACGGCGACATGTGCCTCCTTGGCTATGGCCGCTATGCTCGTCGCCCTATATCCCCTTTCGGAAAACACGCGCCGGGCGGCCTCCCTCAGGGTGCCTTTCTTGTCTTCCACTGTCCTCAGCTCCCGATGAATGAACAGCACAATATGTTCGCTCGCACCATAGACTGGCACTCAGAATCTGTCAAGGGCAAACGGCTGGATAAGCAGGTCCCTGTCAAACGCCACATCGCTTCCCATGGGAGTGCCACCTGGCGTGCACGTGCCGCCCGATGTCACCGAGTGGCGTGGTCGAGTTGTCCGTCAGCTTCGACAGGGCCGCAGATGGGGTCCGACGCGACAGTCTGAGAAGACATCACTGGCCTAACTGTGAAAAGTAACAACGCTACCTCGCGAGCCGATCGGTACACTTTTGCCCCGATCGGGCTAGCGCAGCTCCCCGCAAATCCTATCATGATGGAGTAAGTATTATCTAACACGGCTCGGGTAGACCATGTGGGTATGCGAGCGAAAGGTGTGAAATGCGAGAAGCAGCAGCTGGTTCCACCTCGCTGTGGAGGGCTCGCCGCCTTAGAGGACGAGACCTCATCACTATCGGCATATTCTTCGCCCTCTACGTTGCCGTCTCGATGGTACCTATGGTCATGTCGGGCATTCACCCGCTGGTTTGGGTGCTGTTTCCCGGACTTGCCGCCATCGTGGGTAGCGTGCCGTTCATGCTTCTGTGCACTCGTGTGCGAAAGCCCCTCGCCGTTCTCATCATGGGGGTGCTCCTCGCCTTGTTGAGCGCCTCTACGGGCAACCTCGTGCTTGCGCTCGTCCTGGTCGTTGGCAGCTCGGCCCTCTCGGAGTTCGTGCGCTGGCTCACCGGCTATGCCAGCTACAGGGGAAACGCGGTCGCTTTCGCGTTCTTCTCGTTTGGGTGGATGATCTCGCCTCTGCCTATCTGGCTTTACCATGACTCCTTTATGGCGCAGATCTTGACCCAGGGCATGCCCGATGACTATGTGCGAACATGCGAGCAGGTTGCCGACCCCTCTTTCCTCGTTCTCTGCGCCATGTTCACCCTCGTGGGCGCGACTACAGGTTCCTTCGTTACCCATCGGCTGTTCAAGAGGCATTTTGTCAGGGCGGGACTCGCCGAGGGATGACAGGCGTGTGGCTGGGTTCCTTCAGGCTCGACCCGCGCACGAACATGGGCCTGCTCCTGGCGCTGACGCTCGTCTCGTTCGTCGGCAAGCCCCTCTGGCTTGAGGTTGGTTTCGTGCTGGCACTGGCCTTTCTGCAACTACTCTGTGGGTATGGGAGGATGGCAGTGAGCTTCGTCGTTGCCTTCGCCCTGCTCGCGTGGGTGCTCGACTATGCCTTCGCCGCAGGCGCGGTGGCATTTCTGTCCTCACTTATCTACATCCTCACGCTTGTGCGTCGCGTCTTTGGGGTGCTTATGGTAAGTTCGCTGCTTGCGGCCGACAACTCGGCGCATCGCATCATGGCGGCGTTCAGGCATCTTCGTGTGAGCGAGACGGTGCTGGTTCCCCTTGCGACGGCGCTGCGCTACTTTCCGACGCTCGCAGAGGAGGTGGGCCACATACGCGACGCGCTGCGTCTTCGCGACATATCCCTCTCGGAGCGCGTCGAGGCCCTCGTCGTCTTGCTCATGGTGTCTGCGACGAACACGGCCGACGAGCTGTCGCGTGCGGCGGTGTGTCGCGGGATCGAGAACCCGGCTCGTCGCCCTGACACGGAGCGGCTGCGCATGGGCGCCCTTGACTGGGTCGTGCTGGCCCTTGCGGTCGTGGCCTGTGCCCTCGCCTGTGGGGGTGCTTACACATGAGCGTATGGCTTCGGGGCGTCTCTTGTCGAGCGCGTGGACGTCTGCTCTTTGGCCCCATCAACCTCGAAGTTAAGAGAGGGGAGTGCGTGCTCCTCTGTGGGCCCTCGGGTTCGGGTAAGACCACGCTCACCAGGTGCGTCAACGGGCTCATTCCCTCGTTCGAGATGGGCATAGAGCTCTCGGGTGAGGTCGAGGTCTGTGGGCTCAGGCCCGGCTCCTGCGAGATGTACGAGCTTGCGGACAGGGTGGGTTCGGTCTTCCAGAACCCCAGGTCCCAGTTCTATTACCAGACCTCGGACGACGAGCTTGCCTTTGGGCTTGAGTGCTCCGGCGCAGACGTCGGACTCATAGAGCGGCGGGTCGCCGAAGTCGTGAGCGGCATGGGCATCGAGCGTCTCTTGGGCAGGGACGTGGCGCGAATGAGCGGCGGAGAGCGACAGGCGCTCGCGTTTGCTTCGGTTGCCGTGGCAGATCCTGACGTGTACGTTCTCGACGAGCCTACCGCCAACTTGGACGTCGCCTCCATCGAGACGCTGCATGCCCAGATGGCCAACGTGCTTGCGCAAGGTAAGACGGTGATCATCGCCGAGCATCGCCTTGCCTATCTTGGTGACCTGATAGATCGCGCCATTCTCTTGCGGGACGGTCGCATCGTCAGAACGATGTCTCCAGGCGAGTTGATGGGACTTTCCGACGATGAGAGGGCCGAGCTGGGCTTACGTGTGAGTAACCCCAGGATGCTGCCATCACCTGAGCTGACCGTTGCCCCTCCCGCTACCTCGCCCCCCTCCACGCACGGCCTATCGCTGCGCGGTCTCTCTGTGCTGCGAGCCAAGCGGGAGGTCCTCTCGCATCTTAGCCTGGACGTGGCTCGCGGCGAGGTCGTGGGCCTCGTGGGGGCGAATGGCTCCGGAAAGACCACGCTGCTTCGCGCGGTGGCGGGACTCGAGTGCAGTGTGAGGGGTGGTATCCTTCTCGATGGTCGCAGCTGTCCTAGGGGGACTCGACAGAGGATGTGCTCCATGGTCATGCAGGACGTGAACCACCAGCTCCTGGGTGACAGCGTGCGGAGTGACTGCGAGCTCTCGTGTGGTGACCCCGCGAGGGTAGAGGACACGCTTCGCTCGCTTGACCTTGCCGACGTGGCCGACTACCATCCCATGTCGCTGTCTGGCGGTCAGAGGCAGCGCTTGGCCATGGCGGCCACTCTGCTCTCCGCTCGCCCGGTCGCCCTCTTCGACGAGCCAACCAGCGGACTCGACTACAGGCATATGATAGAGGTCGGAAGGCTGCTGCGGGGTTTGGCAAATACAGGAGCCTGCGTCGTGGTGGCGACGCATGACACGGAGCTCATCGCACGCTGCTGTGACCGCGTGTATCGCCTTTCAGGGCAGGGAGGATAGCATGGACGAGAGCACGCTTCTGAGCGAGCTCAAAAACCTGTACCGCTCAAGCGTTCCATCCGTCGTCCCCGGGGGCGTCAGCTCTGCGGGAAGTCGGGGCACGAGCTTCGAGCTGTCCGTTGAGGGCGATGTCTGCCTGATACGCATCCTCAACGAGACGGGGGAGGGTACCATACGGTTCGTCACGGTGATGCCTGGCGTCTACCTCTCGTTCAACGAGTTCAACATGGCGCGGTGCTTCACGGGCTTTGCCTTTGACGGCAACCACATCAGCGTGAACCACTGCCGCGCCGGTCGCATCGAGCAGGCTCTGCCAGGTGGGACCTACTCCTACACCGCCCGCGGTGACTTGAGGGTCAGTGACTTCGTGGGGCATGCCGGCACCTACGTGTTTCCGACCGAACACTACAGTGGCGTCGCCGTCGACTTCGACATAGACGTCTGCGAGGAGCCCATCCGGTGTATGCTGGACGGTTTTCCCGTGAGCGTGCGGGCGCTTCGCAAGAAGTTCTGTCATGCCGGCCTGCCCTTTGTGCTGCACGACTGTAGTGCCGCAGAGCATGTCTTCTCCGAGCTCTATACGGTCGGACAAGAGAGCCTTCGTGTCTTTGCCAAGGTCAAGATGCTCGACCTGCTGCTTCTGCTCGATCGCGTGGATGGGGACGATCGGGGGCGACAGGTGGAGTACTTCCAGCGTGCGCAGGTCGAGGGGGTCAAGCGTGCATGCGCCCTCATGGTGGCCGACCTCACCAGGAGCTATGGCGTGGGGGAGCTGGCCAGGCTGGTGGGACTTTCCACCACCGCCCTCAAGAGCTGCTTCAAGGGGGTCTACGGCATGCCTCCCTATACCTATCTGCGGACGTACCGAATGGAGCGGGCGGCCGAGATGCTACGTCAGGGAGAGCTGTCCGTGTCCGACATCGCCGCAACGGTCGGCTACGGAAGCCCGTCAAAGTTCACCGCAGCGTTCAAGGCCCTCATGGGGGTGACGCCCTCGGCGTACCGACGCGCGAGACGCGAGGAAGGGAACGCTGCGAGTCGCGCGTCATAGGGGCCCCAAGGCCAGCTTCTTGCCTGATCAGGCACCCATCCTGCAAAGGTCTTCCGTCCGATCAGCCCATTTTCCGTCCAAGCGGGGCAGGTGAGGTAGGCCATGGCGCTATAGTCAGCGCCATGGCCTGCGAGATCACAGGCCATGCAGGGAGACAAAAGACGACGGGGTGAGGCTATGGCGGATGGGGACAAGGGGGCACGAGCGCAAGGGGACCCGGTCGCTCGGGGCACAGAGCGACACCTGCACAAGGACACAAAAGGCTGGCTCAAGACCCTGCTCGGCTACACGTCGCGTTGTCGGGGGCGCATGGTGCTCGCGGGACTGCTCTCCATTGCCAGTGTGTTCGTGGGCCTCGTTCCCTACTATGCGACGTACCGCGTCATCGACATGGTGGCCACGGCTCCCGCAGACCGGGACGTCCCCTGGTCTGTGGTCCTCGCGTGGGTTGCGCTTGCCGCCCTCGCGCATGTCGTCAGGTACCTGTTCTTCGCGATCGCCACCATCAACTCGCACATCTGCGCCTACTCCATCCTTGCCGAGTTGCGCTTGGGCATCGCGGGGCGGCTCATGGACGCCTCGCTCGGGACGGCGCGGGCAAGGTCCGTCGGTCATCTCAAGAACGTGGTGGCCGACCGCATCGAGCAGATAGAGCTGCCACTCGCCCACATGATTCCCGAGCTTTCCGCCAACCTGCTGCTGGCTGTATCCATTGCAGCATGGCTCGTGGCCATTGACTGGCGCCTTGCGCTGTCCTGCCTTGCCACGCTGCCCATAGGGCTTGCCATTCTCGGCGTCGGGTCACGAGACTACTACAGGATGTATGGCGGCTACCTGTCCAGACAGGATCAGGTGAACTCCGTCGTAGTCGAGTACATAGAGGGCATTCGTGTCGTGAAGGCCTTCAATCAGACTACGAGCTCCTACCAAAGGTTTGCGAACGCGGTGACGGACTTCCTCGACTACACGCTCAGGTGGATGCGGACGGCGCGTCCGGCTCTGGCACTCTCGATGTCAGTGCTACCCACCACGCTGCTTGGCGTGGTGCCCGCAGGCGTTACCCTCTTTAGCGGTGGCTTCCTTACGGCGGGTGAGTTTGGCCTGGCGTGCATGCTCGCCCTCGCGATCGTCACCCCTGCCGTCTATATGGGCGCGAGCCTCAACGAGATGAACCTTATCGCCTACTCCATTGCCGATGCCCAAGAGTTCCTAAGCCTTCCCACGCTCGACCAGCCTGCAACCCTTGCGGACGTGTGTGGGTACGACGTGCGCCTGGACAAGCTAAGCTTCTCCTATGACGGACAGACCGAGGTACTGCACGACCTGTCGCTCAGGTTACCTGAGGGCAGCTTCACGGCGCTGGTGGGACCGTCTGGTTCGGGTAAGTCGACCATCGCCCGGCTCATCGTGCGCCATTGGGATGTCTGCGCGGGATCGGTGTCCATCGGTGGCGTCGACGTGCGTGCCATGCCACTCAACCAGCTCTCGTGCTTGGTGAGCTACGTCTCGCAGGATGACTACCTGCTCGACGGCACGCTTCTCGACAACCTACGGATGGGCAAGCCGGATGCGAGCGAGGATGAGCTGAGGGTGGCGGCAGAGGCGGCAAGCTGCGAGGAGTTCGTGTCCCGTCTTCCGCGTGGCTGGGACACGCCGGCTGGGGAGGCGGGTCGGGCGCTCTCGGGCGGCGAGCGACAGCGTATCTGCATCGCGCGGGCGATACTCAAGGATGCACCCATCATCATCCTCGACGAGGCAACTGCATTTGCCGACCCCGAGAACGAGGCGCACATCCAGCGCTCGGTCGCCCGTCTTGCTCGCAAGAAGACACTCATCGTCATCGCTCACCGTCTCTCGACCATTACTGCGGCCGACACCATCTGCGTCATGGACAAAGGGAGAATCGTCGCGAGGGGCACGCACGAGTCTTTGCTGAAGAGCTGTCAGCTCTATGCGGACATGTGGATGGCCCACGTGGGGGCGGCCGGCTGGGCGGCGGGCTCGCACGCTCCCGTCACGTCTGAGGACTTAGGGGGTGGCGCTCGATGATCGGCGTGTATAGGCGAGTCATGACCTGGGTGGGACGCCTCAGAAGACGTTTCTGGGTGGGCTTTCTGCTCGAGGTCGTCATTGCCGTGGCGACGGCCGTCCCCGTCTTCGTCGCGGCGCACGTGCTTGGGCAGCTCGTGAGTGCCACACGCGGACAGGTGCAGATAGACAATGGGCTGGCATGGCGCTCGCTTGTTGTCATCGCGGCGTGCGTCGTCGTGCGTGCGGTGCTCAAATTCCTGAAAGACACTGTACAGGAGAGCATCGGCTACGAGCGGGCGGCACAGACGCGACTTGCGGTTGGTGACGTTCTCAAGCGCGTGCCGCTCGGCTACTTCCAGCTTGTGGGGACGGGTAACATCCTGTCTGCCGTGACCACCCACCTTAACATGATTGAGCTCGAGGCGGTGCGCCAGGCGGACGCCGCGCTCGGTGGCTACGCGTCAGCACTCGTCGTGACCCTGTGGCTGTGTGCGACCTGCCCTGTGACTGCCGTCATCTCCTGCGCGGCCGTGGTGCTGGTGTCGCTCACCCTCAAGGCCATCAACCGTGCAGCGAGGCGGCTCACGCCATCCGCGCGCACGGCGACCGAACGCCTCTCGGGCGCAGTCGTCGAGCTCTATGCCGGACTCGGTACGGCCAAGTCGTACGGTACGAGCGCGGAGACACTCGCTCCCTTCAGGAATGCCGTGGCAAGTCTTTGGGATGCCCGCATTGCCATAGAGCATGCCTTTACGTCCCCGGCTACCATCCACAGGATCGTCTTGGGCGTGGCCTCGGCCGCCCTTCTCGTCGCCGCAGGCGCGGCCCTTCTTGTCGGGCAGATGGCGACCTGGGAGTTCATGGCTATCGCGCTCCTCTCGACCACCATTTTTGGCCCCATCTTGCGCTTGGTGGACGCAGCACACATGCTCGCCGATATCGATGACGCGCTTGACCGCATAGACGCCGTGCTGGATGCTGAGCTTATCGACGAGAGTGGCCACGAGGTGACGCTTGAGCGCCATGACATTGAGTTTGACCACGTGTCCTTCTCGTACCCGCGTGGCGCAGGCGAGGGGCAAGAGGTGCTCCGTGACGTGAGCCTTGCGATTCCTGAGGGCACGACCTGCGCTATTGTGGGTCCCTCCGGCTCGGGCAAGACCACGATGGCGAGCCTGATGGCTCGCTTCTATGACGTGGGCTCCGGAGCGGTGCGTGTGGGTGGACATGACGTGCGGGAGTTTGGCTGTGACAGCTTGCTCAGGAACTTCTCGATGGTGTTCCAGGATGTCTACCTCTTCGATGACACGGTTGAGGCCAACATCGCCTTCGGGGTACCCGGGGCCACGCGCGACATGGTGGTTGAGGCTGCGCGCCGCGCCCGGTGCCACGAGTTTATCTGCGCTCTGCCAGAAGGGTATGACACCAGGGTGGGTGCGGCTGGCAGGAGCCTTTCGGGTGGCGAGCGCCAGCGCATCTCCATCGCCCGGGCGCTTCTCAAGGATGCGCCCATCGTGGTTCTCGACGAGGCGACTGCATCGATCGATCCCGAGAACGAGCAGCTCGTCCAGCAGGCCCTGAGCGAGCTTATGCGCGGTAAGACCGTGATAGTCATCGCGCACCGCCTGGCAACCATCGAGCACGCCGACCAGATCCTCGTGCTCGACAAGGGGCGCATCACGCAGCGAGGTACGCACGGGCAGCTCGTCTCCGAGGCGGGCATATACCGTGACTTCGTTCGGGTGCGCGCCGAGGCGGAGGGCTGGCGCATCGGCAGCTGACGCCAGGGCGCCACGACCTTGCTCGAGGCGCGCTAGGCGCAGGCTCTTCGTGCCGTAGTTGTTAGCTTCAACTCATATCCTTCGAAGCTTCGTGAGTTCGTGTGGGTGGGTGGTTGCGTTACCGCTAGGGCGGCGTGGGCATCACCGCCAGGGCGACGACGCAAGAGTGTACACAAATTGGCGAAAATGGCCTCTCGACGCCGTTTTGGGGCATTTGTGTACACTGTTGCGACTCGCGAGGATCGTTCGAGCGACCGTGGCGACGCAGGAGTGTACACAGATTGGCAAAAATGGACTCTCGACGCCGTTTTGGGGCATTTGTGTACACTGTTGCGACGCGATTCGCCGAGGCGTCAACCCACACGAACCCCCGAAGAGCCTAAGAAAGATATGAGTTTAAGGATCATTTGGCAGGAGAAACCATGCTCGATAGGTCATGGCGGTATTTTCCTGCGACTTTATATGTCCCATGCTTGGCTAGGCCACGTTGCCCCGCGTCCTTTTGATGGGCTTCTCGTGTCTGGTTCTCGCTGAGTGAGTGATATATCTCCAAAATAGTTTGCTATGGCTTACTGATTCATGTATGATGTATGGGAGGTTAGTTAGATAACTCTTACTCGAAGACGATTGGAAAGGTAGGAACACACATGGTCGGACTTATGGGACGAGAGGCCTCCTCCAGGCGTGGGCTGCGACTTCTCGTCGCACCCACCCTCCTCATCCTGGCCGGTATTCTCGTGGCCTATGGCATGCTGACGGGATGCTCGCAAGGCGAGGCGCCATCCACCCAGAACGCGGGGAAGAAGAAGTCCGTTGTCCTGACCACCTTCACGGTGATCCAGGACATGGCCCAACAGGTTGCGGGTGACCACCTAGACGTGCAATCCATCACCAAGCCCGGTGCCGAGATACACGACTACGAGCCAACGCCGGATGACATCACCCGGGCTGAGGGGGCTGATTTGGTGCTTGACAACGGCCTCGGTCTCGAGCGCTGGTTCGAGCGCTTCATCGCCGACTCCCACGCCAAGCGTGTCGAGCTCTCGAAGGGCGTAGAGCCGATGGAGATAGCCGAGGGAGAGTACCAGGGCAATGCCAACCCTCACGCCTGGATGTCGCCCAAGAACGGGCAGATCTACGTCGACAATATCGTGAAGGCCTTCAGCGAGCTCGACCCTGATCACGCTGACGAGTACAAAAGCAACGGAGAGGCCTACAAGGCCCGTATCCAGAAGGTCGCCGACGAGCTCGAGGAGGGTCTCTCGAAGCTCCCCGAGGGTAGTCGCACGCTGGTGACCTGCGAGGGGGCGTTCTCGTACCTATGCCGTGACGCAAAGCTCAACGAGGTCTACCTCTGGCCGGTGAACGCCGAGAACGAGGGCACACCCCAGCAGGTGGCGAGCGTCATCGAGAAGGTTCGCTCTGCCGGGGTCCCCACCGTGTTCTGCGAGTCGACGGTGAACCCCAAGGCGATGCAGCAAGTGGCCGAGGCGACGGGGACGAATCTCTCAACCGACGCCGACCACATGCTCTATGTTGACTCGCTCTCGGATGCTGACGGCCCCGTCCCCAGCTACCTCGAGCTCCTGAGGCATGACGCGCGCGTCATCGTCGAGGGCTTGTCGAAGGGGCGATCATGATGAGTGCCTCGGGAATCCAAGTCAAGAAGCTTAGTGTGCGATACCCCCACGCGGCCTCATGCGCGCTTAAGGATGCGAGCCTGTCACTTTCTCCGGGCAGCCTGAGCGCCCTGGTGGGAGCTAACGGCGCGGGAAAGTCCACCCTCTTCAAGGCGCTCGTGGGTTTGATCCGCCCCCAGTCCGGGACTATCTCCTACGACGGATTGGGTGTGCGAGAGGCCCTCCGGCACAATATGGTGGGTTACGTCTCGCAGCGAGACAGCATCGATGACACCTTTCCGCTGAGCGTCGAGGACGTTGTCATGATGGGACGTTATGGTCACATGGGCATCATGAGGCATCCATGTGGCGAGGATTGTCGCGCCGTCTCCTCCGCGCTCGAGCGCGTGGGACTTTCCGACCTCCGCCACAGGCAGGTCTCCGAGCTCTCTGGTGGGCAGTCGAAACGCATGTTCGTCGCACGGGGAATCGCGCAGGGTGCACGCTTCATGCTTTTGGACGAGCCCTTCGCGGGCGTCGACAAGCGCTCCGAAGCGACCTTGATGACGCTGTTGGAGGAGCTTGCCCGTGAGGGCACCACCGTGCTGGTTGCCGTCCATGACCTGAGAATGGCTGCTACGGCGTTCGACCAGGCGGTCCTGATCGACCGTACGGTCGTCTGCCAGGGACCGGCCGATGAGGTTCTGAGGGCCGACCACGTCGCGCGGGCCTTCAGCGTGGACGCGCACACGGCTCAGGGGATGGTGGCCTGATGTCGACGGTGGGGCTCTTCGACCTCCTCTCCCACGCCTTCATGCAGCGTGCCCTGATCACGGGCTTGGCCACGGCCTTGGTCTGTGGCGTCATCAGCTGCTACGTGATCCACATGGGCTGGTCGCTCATGGGCGATGCCATCTCGCACGCGGTGCTTCCGGGGGTCGTTATCTCGTACCTGCTGGGACTTCCCTACGTTGTCGGTGCGCTCGTGTCGGCACTTCTGGCCGTCGTCCTCATTGGCGCGGTGAGGAAAAATCGCATCATACGCTCCGACACCTCCATGGGCATCGTGTTCACGACCCTGTTCTCCTTGGGCACCGTGCTCATCTCCAAGGTTCCGAGCCAGGTGAACCTCTCCCACATCCTGTTTGGCAACCTCTTGGGCGTCACGGTGGATGACATGTGGCAGGTGATCGTTCTGGGTGCCTTGGTCCTTGCGGTCGTCCTCGTCCGGAGGCGCGACCTTGCCCTGCTCGCCTTCGACTCGACCCATGCGCAGGCGATAGGACTCGCTCCCCAGACGCTCTCGACGATCTTGCTCGTTGCGCTTGCGGTGACCGTCGTGGTGTCGCTGCAGGCGGTGGGCATCATCCTATCGGTTGCCATGCTCGTCACCCCTGGCGCGACGGCCCGCATGCTCTCTGACAGCATCTGGAGGATGCTGTGGCTTTCCCCATTGGTGGCGGCGGTGGCGGTCTTGGTGGGGGTCTGGCTGAGCTACGTGCTCAATGCGTCATCGGGAGGGATGATCGGCGTCGCGCTCGGAATCGAGTTCGCGCTCGCATACGTCTTCGGCCCCCACGGGGCGCTCCGGAGGGGGTGAGGTCTCGACGTCACATCTCGCCGCCCTCGGGCCGGCGCGCCACCTACAGAGGCGCCTCCTTACGGGGCGCCTCCTCGTTGCGCGAGAACGTATCGGTATACCGTAGTTTCTGGGGAATGGAATCCTAGATATGGGTAGACTTATTGCAAGTCATTCCTAGTAGCAAAGGAGCCACATCATGTACAAGCAGATAGAGTTGCCCTATCCCTTTGACGCACTGGAGCCGCATATCGACGCGCTGACGATGGAGACGCACTATTCCAAGCACCATGCGGCATACACCAAGGTTCTGAACGAGGCCGCAGAGAAGGCGGGCGTCCTTGACACACCTATCGAGGCCCTGCTCGCTTCGTTGGGGACGATACAGGACGAAGCCCTTCGCCAGGTCATCCGCAACAACGGTGGCGGATTCTACAATCATAACCTCTACTTCTCCATCATGTCGCCAAACCCAGCCCCTGCGCCGGAAGGTGTGCTGAAGGCGGCCATCGAGAGGGGCTTCGGTGACGTGGACTCCCTGAAGGATCAGCTGAAGAAGGCGGCGCTTGGCCGCTTTGGCTCCGGGTGGGCATGGCTCAACTCCGGCAAGGATGGTTCCCTGAGCGTCTCCTCCAGCCCCAACCAGGATAACCCCCTCAGCGAGGGAAGCGAGTCGGTGCCTATCCTCGGTATAGATGTGTGGGAGCATGCCTACTACCTGAAGTACAAGAACCTGCGCGCCGACTACGTGGACGCCTTCTTCGAGGTGCTCGACTGGAATGCCGTTGCCGAGAGGTACGCTAAGGTCGCCGGCTAGGTTCTTCGACGGTGGGGCAGCGTGTGTCCCCGATCCTGCACCAAGCTATGTGTCAGATGGGTCCCGCGCGTCGTGTTGAAGGCGCGCGGGACTTTTCTGTGTGCGGCCGGAAGGGGACGGCTCAACCCTTGAACGAGGTGCGGGGTGAGCGGAAACGGTCCAACCCATAAAGCGGAAACGGTCCAACCCATAAAGCGGAAACGGTCCAACCCATAAAGCTCCTATGGTCTAACTGGTAGAATCAAATCAAAAGGCTAGCTATCACCCCTTGATTGAGGTGCGACGGAAATGACGTTTGGCATTTGTGAACCGGATGGATATCTGCCAAGAGTAGCAGACATGCGACTCGATGACGCACTACGCAGCTCAGGTGCGGTTCATATCAAGGGGCCCAAGTGGTGCGGCAAGACGGAGACCGGAATTCATCACACGAGGAGTCAGGTATACCTTCAAGATCCGGATAAAAGCCCTGCGCTCCTTGCCATGGCTGACTCAAAGCCCTCGGAGCTTCTCATTGGCGATAGGCCCCGACTAATTGATGAGTGGCAGATGGCTCCACAGCTTTGGGATGCCGTCCGCTTTGCCGTGGACCGCGAGAAGGTGAGAGGAGGATACGTTCTCACTGGTTCGTCAACCCCCAAGATTCGACCGGCCCATACTGGCGTTGGTAGGATTGCTCCCCTTGAGATGTCTACGATGTCGCTGCTTGAGACCGGTGAGTCGACGGGAGCGGTCTCACTTCTCTCGCTCTTTGAGGGAACTCTCGATATTGCTCAGGTGGCAGGCCTGGATGTGGATGACTATGCTCGCGTCATCTGTCGTGGGGGTTGGCCAGAGGCGGTGGTCTCTGAAAGTCGTGGCGATGCGGGAGGGATGGCAAGGGACTACGTCTGTGAGCTTCTGGATTCCAACATCAACGAGATGGACGGGATTCGGAGGAACCGTACCTGGATGAGGCAGATTATGAGGTCGTATGCCAGGAATGTGTCGGGACAGGCATCATTGTCCACTATTGCGGCAGACATGCAGGGCGAGCCTCCGAGCGCGCCAACTCTCTCTGAGTACGTTGATGCCCTCTCTCGGGCATTCGTCCTTAATGACCTTTCTGCATGGAATCCTCGTCTTAGGTCAAAGACAGCCGTTCGAACGAGTCCCACGAGGCACTTTAGCGACCCCTCCATCGCTGCGGCGGTGTTGGCCGCCACACCTAGAGGGCTTCTGGATGACTTCGAGACCTTTGGGCTACTCTTTGAGTCCCTCTGCATTCATGATCTGCGAGTGTACGCATCTGCGCTTGGAGGGTCGCTTTACCACTACCGAGACAAGACCGGTCTTGAGGCGGACGCCGTGGTGGTTCTTGATGATGGGCGCTGGGCGCTTGTGGAGGTCAAGATGGGACAAAGCCGCATCGATGAGGGGGCGTCGCACCTGCTGAAGCTTGCAGAGAGGATTGACCAGACAAGGGAGGGGCGCCCGTCGTTTCTCATGGTGCTCACGTCGACGGCGTGCGCCTATCGGAGAAAGGACGGGGTGGTCGTCGTTCCACTTGCCTGCCTTGGTGTTTAGCATGGCGTTCTTGTGGTGGCTTGACCATTAGGTAGGATGTCAGGGAGGCGTCTGTAGCGGGTGTCCTTTTTGACAGGGAGCGGGACATGATGGGGGTCGTCCGATGCAGATCTTTGCGAACGTCAAGTCGCTCAGGCGCGAGCGTGGTTTTCTCGAGCCGAAGTCCTACGAGCTTCCCCATGACGTGCGCACGCTTCGTGACCTCATCATCGCGCTGGTGGACGTGGAGCTTAGCGCGTACAACCGCCGTGAGCCCGGTGAGATGCTCAAGGCGCTTCTGAGTCAGGACGAGATCGATCGTATGGCTGAGGTGGGCAAGGTGGGCTTTGGGCGCATCCATGCGCAGGCGAAGGCGGACCGTAACAAGGCCGAGGAAAACGCCTTGCAGTGCTTCGAGGACGGCATCATCCGTGTGGTCGCAGGCAACGATGAGCTCACCAGCCTCGATGAGCTCGTCCCCGCCCAAGACGGGGTTACGTACACCTTCGTTCGTCTCACCTTCCTGGCTGGTAGCATGTGGTGAGAGCTGCGAAGGCACCGTACCCTGCGGCGCACGCCCCGCACATACACCCCGAATACGCTGTACGCGCCATGGCTGTGAGGAGAAGACGATGGCACGAAGCCGCCCGAGTCGCCCAAAGATAGAGATTCCAGCAGAGGAGGTCGAGCGCCTGCACGCGCTTGCTCGCGGAAGGATCGGGCTTGCGTCTGCGATCGCAGCTGTCGTCTTGGGCAACCGACGTCTTGCCACGATCCCGGAATCGCTGGCTGGGCTATGGATGCCTGACGGCGTTCATGATGCGCGTGACGAGTTTCTCATGGCGTTTGAGGAGGCCTTGGGCAGGCCTGTGTGCGAGGTGCACACTGTGGACGATTTCTGGACGCCCGCCGTCGCGTGGGCGTTTGGCGAGGTGGTAGGGCCTGAGGTCTGCATGTTCTTGCGCCAGATTCTCGACCTTGTCGCGGAAGGCGCCTTTGGCTTTGGCTGGCTGAGGCGCAGTTGCCACGCACGGGACTTTGCGCTGTATGCGTACAGCGCCATGTTCATTCTTGCGGACAATGTGGGGGCGATCTGTTGCGGACGCCCTGTGGCCGAGCTGCTATACAGGGACTACTCCGACATATTCACGCACTTCGAGTTTCTTATTGCCATCGCCATTCGCAACGGTGACGCGGACGTGATTGTCTACCTCAAGGACGCGATCTATGGCGACAACGCGGCCAGTGCGCTCGACCATCACCTGGTGCGGGGCATCGTCCGCAGCGGCAACGAGGAACTGGTGGGCGACTTGCTCAGACTGCTTGACGCGGCGCAAGAGCAGGAGGGCGTGCGTCAGGCCATCCTGGAGCAAGCGGATTGCGGGACGAGGCGCACGTTGGGGCGTATCCTGTCGCATTGCGTCGAGAGGGACCTGTTCCGCTTCAGCGCCGCCCTGCGCGCATTTGGTACCTGGTGCGGGCTGCCCCTGCCCGCGATGAAAGGAAGACGGCTTGCGCGTTTCGCAGGGCTGGCGTTGCGTGCCCTCGACGACAAGGCATACTGCCTGCAGCTGCTTGAGAGCGACAACATCATCGAGGTGTACCTGGGGCTGTGGGCCTTAGGCGTTGATGACCTGGCGCTGGTCACGCCCCAGCTAGAGCGTCTTGTCACTGACCCTGTGCATGTGAGGCGCGTCCTGGGCTGGTACTTCATACGCAACATAACGGACGACGCGTATCGGATGTCCCTCGCGATGCGCCATCTGGACGAGCGCGATCCCGAGACCCTCGCATGGGTCATAAGCAACCTCGCGGTCCTGGACCAGGCCCTGCGCGGTCGCTACAGAAGCGTGGACGCGCATATTGAGCCCCTGCGCCCCTGTCCTGACGAGGCGCTCCCCAGTGATGCCGCCGAGCGTGCGCGGCTGTTCTTTCAACTCAAGGGCATCGCCCAAGAGGTCGGCCGCAAGAAGCGCACGTTTTCCGACAGCCCTTACGCCGAGATTACCATCACTCTCTCTGTGGACAGGGTCATCAAGTGCATGATGAGCGTAGCTCTCTACGATCTGAACCCCGCGCTCGTACAGGAGCTTTACGGCATGATTGACCTGATGAACGTGGACCTCAGGTGGATCTTGGTCTACACCTTCCTCTCGCCCGACACCGTTCCTGCCGACCATCAGCTGCTGCTCGACCTGCTGGGCGACCGTACCGTCGCCACGCGCCAGCTGGCTGTTGACCGGCTGTCGCGGATGAGGGTTGGCGAGCGGGACTTGGACGCCCTCGGCAACGTACTCTCCTCGAAGAGCTCATCGCTGCGCGAGGGCGTCATGGGCATCCTCACTGCACAGTCGTGGGATAAGCTTAAGGGTGTGACGGTGCGGCTGCTGCAGGCCAACAACGCCTATCAGAACCAGGCTGGCATCGAGCTCGTGCTGCGGGCGCGCAAGGAGAGGGACGCCTCGGCGGATGCCGCCGCGTTTGCAGACGATGAGGCCCTGTCCCTCGCTCTCGGTGAGCTTTCCTCCCGCGACGTTCCCGCCCAGACGAGGGTCCTGCTCGATGGCCTCGGCCTCGGAGAGTCCGAGGCCGAGGCATACACGCCCGAGAACGGCTATGGCCTGTACGACCCCGAAGAGGCTCTGCCCTTCGAGGAACGCTACGTGGATCTATTCGAGGCCGCACCCCTTTTCCAGGGTGGTTCAGAGAAGGCGTATGCAGGTGAGCGGCAGGCTGTGGTGCCGCCTGGTGTCCAGGATGTCGGTGCTCCAGACCCCGGTGCCCAAGGCCTTGACGCCCACGATCCCGCTCGGCGTAGTGGCTTCCTCTTTCGCGCGCTCAGGGCGCTGTTCGGCGACGGGGACTCAGTTGCTGATGGAGAACCAAAGGCAAAGGGCCCGGCCGGCGCAGCGCGAGAGCTCGTCACCCAAGACGGCACCCACTTGCTCACACCCACCAAGCTCAAGGACTACGCCGACTATGAGGGTGCGGCCGACGCGCTTTTGCGTATCGCGGGCGTCATCGAGCGACACGAGGACTATGAGTACGAGGTCGAGGGCTGGAACGGCGCACGCGAGACGCAGCTGCTTGGCTCGACTGGCAACTATGTTTTTCTGCCCGTGGGCTGCGGGGCACGATGTGCGGCGGATAGGGACGCCCGTCTTGGCATGCTGCCCTTTGCCGACGAGTTCAGGGAGGCAATCGCTCCTGTCACCACGGGCGCGGCGCAGGCACTGCGCGTCGTGAGTGCCACGCTGGATCGCGATGAGCCTCCCAGCACGCGCTATCAGTTCATTGGGCGGATGCTCTCGCTGAGGGAGACGTACGACAAGACGATCTGGCCGTGGGAGATCGATCAGTTGGGAAAAGGCCGCGCACTTCAGGCCGAGCAGGTCCTGTGGCTCTCGCTTTTCGAGGTTGACCAGGACGAGCTCGTGGGGGAGGCCCTGCGTCTGTACCGAAGCTTCCTGCGCATGTATGGTCGCTGCGCCTTCGAGAACTGTCTGCGACGGGTCTCTCAGATGTCGTGCTATGACTATGGCAGCTCGGACTTCTATCCCATCAACGCGCGATGGCTGCGGTTCTGGCGTATGGTCATACGTCGGCTGGAGCTTACAGACGAGCAGTATAGACGCTGGTTCGAGCTGGAGTATTGCGTGGAGAGGGCAAACGGGAGCGCATGTGACATCGAGCTTGGCCTTGATCTCGAGGACTATGCGCGTGCCCTGGGGCGGTCGATGATCGGCGAGGGTGCCTTCTATCGCTTTGTCTTCACTGCTCCCGCCGTTGCATGGAAGCATGTGGCCCCGAGGACCAGTCAGGCCCGTCGCGAGTGGGCACGCATGGTAGAGCGCTATCCCTTCGTCCAGGACCTGTGCGATCGCGCCATATCGCGTATCGTCGACGTTGAGGAGCGGCGCGGGGAGCTGGAAACGCCCGTCTCGAAGTTGGCCTTCCGTATCGTGCGGGTACAGCATGACGGGGCACGTCATTTCTGCAACCTGCTCAAGGCGCTGGGCAACGACACACTTACCCGTGACTGCAGTCGCTCAAAGCGGGACATGCTTATCGACCTGCTCGAGGCCTGTCAGCCTGCCCCAGAGGATACGGCAACGAGCCTCTCTGCGCTGCTGAGATCCGCCGGCATCAGTGATGAGCGCCTCGTGCAGGCGACGATGCTCGCGCCCCAGTGGGCCGGGCTCGCGGAGCAGGTCAGCGGCTGGGACGCACTGAAATCGGGCATCTGGTTCTTTCATGCGCATGTCAGCAAGAGCTTCTCGGCCGCAAAGGAGACCGAGGTCGCACGCTACTCGTCCATCTTGCCCCAGCAGTTCAATGAAGGCCAGTTCGACCGCGAGTGGTTTTTGGACGTGCACCAGCGTTTGGGAGATGCGCGCTTCAAGGTGCTCTATCGTGCGGCCAAGTACCTCTCGATTGGCAATAGCCTCCATCGACGCTCGCGGCTGTTCGTCGATGCGGCACTGGGAAGGGTCGACGAGAAGGCGCTGGAGGAGGAGATCGAGCAGAAGCGCAACCAGGACAAGCTGCGCAGCTATCCGCTCATCCCGTACGAGGGTACCCCGCAGGAGACGCTCCATCGCTACCAGTTCATCCGTCATTTCGAGGCGGGAAGCGTGCGGTTCGGGGCGATGCGCAAAAGCAGCGAGAAGCGCGCGGTCGAAGCCGCCCTTGCCAATCTGGCGCGCTGTGCTGGGTTCTCGGATGTCGACCGCCTCGTCTGGCGCATGGAAGGCACCCAGATCGAGGACATGCGCGAGAGCTTCGAGCCCCATGTCGTGGAAGACTATGAGGTCTGGATCGCGTTCGATGATACGGGGTGTGCCTCACTTGCGGTGCGCAAGGGCAAGCGCCTCCTGAGGAGCGTGCCCAGGGCCATTGCCAGGGATCCCTATGTCGTGGGTCTCAAGAGTCAGGTGAAGGATCTGCGTGCCCAGCAGAAGCGCGGCCGTGCCATCCTGGAGAGGGCGATGGTCGAGCAGAGCGGCTTCACTGCCGATGAGCTTCCTGGCATCCTTGCGAATCCCGTTATTGGAGCCATGATGGAGAGGCTCGTGCTTACCGACGGCACGCACTGTGTCTGGGCACGGGACTTCGGGGATCTGGACGCCGGTGTCCTGCGCATCGCCCATCCCTTTGACCTCAAGCAGCAGGGCGCCTGGTCCCGCCTTATGGGCGAGGTCTTCGAGCGCGCGGTGGTGCAGCCGTTCAAGCAGGTATTTCGTGAGCTCTATCTTCTCACTGCCGACGAGCGACAGGAGCGCACCATCTCGCGGCGCTACGCTGGCAACCAGATCCAGCCGCAGAAGGCCGCCACCCTGCTCAAGTCGCGCGGGTGGACCGTTGACTACGAGACGGGCCTGCAGAAGGTCTGGTACGACCAAGACCTCGTGGCATGCATGGTGTCCTACGCCGACTGGTTCTCTCCCGCTGACATCGAGCCACCTGTGATCGAGGAGGTCAACTTCTTCAGACGCGGCACGTGGAAGGCCGTGCCGCTCGAGGAGATCGCTCCCATCGTGTTCTCCGAGACGATGCGTGATGTTGATTTGGTGGTGAGTGTCGCCCATGCGGGCGCCGTCGACCCCGAGACCAGCTCCTCGACGCTCGAGATGCGCCGTGCGATTCTCGGGCAGCTGCTCGATCTTTTGAAGGTGAGGAACGTGGACGTGGACGGCTCGCATGCAAAGGTCCACGGCACCCTGGGCAACTACTCAATCCACCTGGGGTCGGGCGTGGTGCACAAGATGGGTACGGGCATGATCTGCATGCTTCCCGTACACTCCCAGACGCGCGGTCGCCTATTCTTGCCCTTTGCGGATGAGGATCCCAAGACCGCCGAGGTGCTCTCGAAGGTTCTGCTGCTCGCTCGTGACCAGAAGGTCAAGGACCCAGAGATCCTGAGGCAGATCACGGAGTGACTGGGGAGTGACGATGTCGAGATCCCAAGAGCTTGAGCGGTTTCTCGGGTGTTTGAACGGCTGGACCTGCGAGTCCGCACTGCCACTCGACCCTGAACGTGACGTGCGGTACGTTCACCATCGAGCGGCAGTGAACATCACACTGCCACTCGGCCCCGAGCGTACCCAGACCCCATCCCTTCACTGCCACTCGGCATCGAACGTACCGATCGCACTGCCACTCGGCCCTGAACGTGACGTGCAGTACGTTCACTGGTGAGTGGCAGTGTGAGATGCGCTGCCACTCGGCCCCGAACGCGACGTGCAGTACGTTCACCGGCGAGTGGCACTGTGAGTTGCGCTGCCACTTGGCCCTGAACGCGACGTGCGGTACGTTCACCGTCGACTGGCAGTGTGAGTTGCGCTGCCACTCGGCCCTGAACGCGACGTGCGGTACGTTCACCATCGAGTGGCAGTGAACATCACACTGCCACTCGGCCCCGAGCGTTCTTGGTCACCTTGCTATCATTAGCGTGTCCATCTTGCGAGCTGGGTCACGCCCACGCCTCTATAGATCGTTAGGGATCAAACGGCAGGCAAATCGGACAGTGGGGGCCTTGCGACCACGTTCGCATGTACCAACGGGGCAGGCTATACTCTTCTCGGGAGGATGGGAGCTCGAACATCGGAGGTAGAGATGAACCGACTGGCAGATACGTTTGTGCTTTCCAACGGCAGGGGCATCCCCTGCATCGGACTCGGCACGTGGCAGACGGCGAGCGGCGAGGAGGCGGTTGAGGCCGTGAGCTGTGCCATCAAGATGGGCTATCGCCACATCGATGGCGCGGCTATCTATGGCAACGAGCGCTCGGTGGGCAAGGGGGTGGCCCTCGGGATCAGGGAGGCAGGCATCTCGCGAGAAGAGCTCTTCGTCACAAGTAAGCTCTGGAACACGGAGCGCGGCTACGACAGGACCCTGGATGCCTTTGAGAAGACCCTTGCTGACCTCGGCCTTGACTATCTCGACCTTTACCTCATCCACTGGCCAGCTGCTGCTCACCAGTTCGATGACTGGCAGGCGATCAACCGTGACACGTGGCGCGCCTTCGAGAAGCTCTACCATGAGGGTCGAGTCAGGTCAATCGGGGTCTCGAACTTCCTGAGGCATCACCTTGAGCCGCTGATGACCGCTGACGTTGCCCCCATGGTTGACCAGCTTGAGTTTCATCCCGGTTTTATGCAGACAGACATCGTGTCATATTGCCAGCACAATGGCGTGCAGGTTGAAGGGTGGAGCCCGCTAGGACGGGGCAAGTTGCTGACGGACGGGCGCATGGTCCAGATTGCCGAGCGCTATGGCGTCTCGACCGCCCAGCTGTGTGTGCGCTGGGCACTGCAACACGATGTGCTCCCCCTGCCGAAGTCCACCCATGAGCAGCGCATCCGCGAGAACGCGGACGTCTTTTGCTTTAAGATCACCGCCCAAGACATGGACGCAATCGATGCGCTGCCCTTCATGGGAGGCTCGGGTAGCAGCCCTGACGAAGTCGATTTTTAGAAAGACGCCCGCGTCCGCATCGCTTTCATGTGGATGCCAGGCAGGGGGTGCCGCCCTTACGCTCGGACGGTTCAGGCGGTTCGTGCGGCTCCCTACCAGGCGGTATCGCATGGGATCCGACGCATAGTGCCCCGCACGCTGCGGGGCACTATCGTGGCGACGTTTGCCCAGTTGAGACTCAGTTCTTAGTGCCCCCCAATCTGCGGGGCACTATCTTGAAGGAGCTGGGTCACGGATTCTGGACGCTACGCGCAGCATCCCCTCACCCATTCGATGAAGTTGGCCGTGCCAGAGCCCGTGCGCTCGGGTATGGTGTGACCTTGGTCCCAAACGGTCGCGAAATCGACATATTTGACGGCTCTTCGGGGGTTTGTGTGGGTTGCTGCCTCGGCGAAGACGCCAACCTAACGGCGGCGCCGCTCGCGCAGAGCCTGTTTTCCCGGCCAAGGGAGAGGCGGGCCAC
>ERZ773009.56-NODE-56-length-80308-cov-27.634082_pt1 | contig 80308 bp, 62 predicted proteins | sample MGYA00580663_ERZ773009 | MGnify/ENA primary metagenome ERZ773009 (study PRJEB29015, sample SAMEA2737969) | human oral metagenome | biome: human oral; feature: human-associated habitat; material: dental | place: China | collected 2026 ... | reverse complement strand
GTAAGGTTCTTCGCGTTGCATCGAATTAATCCGCATGCTCCGCCGCTTGTGCGGGCCCCCGTCAATTCCTTTGAGTTTTAGCCTTGCGGCCGTACTCCCCAGGCGGGGCGCTTAATGCGTTAGCTACGGCACAGAAACCAAACCGGTCCCCACACCTAACGCCCACCGTTTACAGCATGGACTACCAGGGTATCTAATCCTGTTCGCTCCCCATGCTTTCGCTCCTCAGCGTCAGTTACTGCCCAGAGACCTGCCTTCGCCATCGGTGTTCCTCCTGATATCTGCGCATTCCACCGCTACACCAGGAATTCCAGTCTCCCCTACAGCACTCTAGTTATGCCCGTATCGCCTGCCACCCCGAAGTTAAGCCCCGGAATTTCACAGACGACGCAACAAACCACCTACGAGCTCTTTACGCCCAGTAATTCCGGACAACGCTCGCACCCTACGTATTACCGCGGCTGCTGGCACGTAGTTAGCCGGTGCTTCTTAACAAAGGTACCGTCACCACACCCAAAAAAAGTGTGGCTTCGTCCCTAACGAAAGGAGTTTACAACCCGAAGGCCGTCATCCCCCACGCGGCGTCGCTGCATCAGGCTTGCGCCCATTGTGCAATATTCCCCACTGCTGCCTCCCGTAGGAGTCTGGGCCGTATCTCAGTCCCAATGTGGCCGTCCACCCTCTCAGGCCGGCTACCCGTCGACGCCTTGGTAGGCCATTACCCCACCAACAAGCTGATAGGCCGCGAGCTCATCCTGCACCAAAACAATAATCTTTCCACCATGAGATGCTAAACCATGGTCCTATCCGGTATTAGACCCAGTTTCCCAAGCTTATCCCGAAGTACAGGGCAGATCACCCACGTGTTACTCACCCGTTCGCCACTCGAGCACCCCCACCAAAAGGTAGGGGCCTTTCCGTTCGACTTGCATGTGTTAAGCACGCCGCCAGCGTTCGTCCTGAGCCAGGATCAAACTCTCCAAAAAAACAAACAAACAAAAAATTACAGGCAAAAAACAAAGAAACCAACAAAACAAAAACAAACACCAACAACTATCAATAACTATTGATATTCACATTCATGTTCATGTTCATGTACATGTACAAACAAAGTTTGCTTCATCAAATGACACACTATCGAGTTCTCAAACAACACCACCACCTAAAACCCAACACCACAAAACAAAGCGCAGGGCCGTAAACAGCGACCACACAAATATACAAACCCCACCACAAAACCACAAACCACCACGTCACAACAACAAAATCTCACTGTTGTTGATCACTCGGAGGACTTAATCACCTTCATCGTTATCCGGGAATCAACCCGGGCAACGCCCGGGTTGCCCAGTAAACCTTTGGTTAACCATTGTTCGTATTGTTCGGAGTCACGGACTCGCACGCGTATAAAATAGTCCGGCCGCGAATACATACGCCGCAGTTCCACCACCTCCGGCATGGCAGCTACACGCTGCTCAAACTCAGCTATTGCCGGCCCATCGTTTTTCCCAACATCCGCATGCACGATTACTTCAAACCCACAATCCAACGCGGCCTGATCCACAATGGCACGATATCCCTTAATGATGCCCCGCTCTTCCAGCTTGCGTAGCCGTCGCAAGCATGGCGCTGACGTCAACCCCACCAACGCCGCCAAATCCTGATTGCTTAATCGTCCATCTTTCTGCAATGCTGCGACAATCGCACGATCTATTTCGTCCATGCTGCTGATTATTGTCCAGCACAAAACTTATAGCAATTATATGGCGAATAACCACACATTATTCGCCTATTGCTTGCTTTACGACGATCGACCGCGGGACTACCGCCTGCGATGATTGGAGTCGTCTACATCAACTACATCAACGATGCTCGCCAGAAATTCCGGGTTCAGCTCCGCCCCTTTTCGCATCCATCAATTCATCTATCAATCGGAATCCCACCTCCTGAAATTGATTAATTAAGACACGATTTAAGATGTCAAAACCTTTTTCACTTACTGAAAATTTCATTGATGAAGATTCAGCAGATCTCTTCCTAGCTGCTTCACCCACATACTTTTGAATCAGGAAGCGTGACCCTCCAACAAACAAAGAAAGAAAAATAGCATTCTGGTAACTATCAGCATGCTTTTTTATCTCTACCGCCAGATCCTCTGCATCATCAGGCAGTTCATCCTCACCAAATAAATATAAGATTTGCTGAACCACACGTACCACATGAATCCAGAACTCATAATGCCGAATGGAAACCCCAGCCGCTGAAATCTCCTCGGCTTCACTACATACCATTACATACGCTTTTTGTGCCAACATTTCAAGCTCATATACTGACTGTGGACCATGCAAAAGAATCTTATCTAAACAAGGAGAATTAGCAAATTGTTGCTGTAAAAATTGCTGTCTATCAACTTTTACCTGAGGATCTCTAGCGACCCTATCAATAATATTATTAGCAGCAGCATTAGCAGCTCCAACAAAAGCCTCAACAGCCTCATTTCGGCTCCTCTTCTGTGCGAGTTCTTGAGAATCGAAAGATTCCAATTCGCCATCATTCAACTGATCAGAATCATCAAATTCAATCATATGAATACGCCTCCATTGAGAAGTTTAGAAAATATTATTTTCTAAACCTACAACTGCCGTGATAAACGCACAATGAAGCAATAATGATAAAACGCTAGAAATTACTCAGTTATATCCCCGTTTTCTCGAAAATTCATATTATCTATACTTAATATATGCGCAAATAACTATGATGATAATATCCTGCTAATCAGCAATAATGACCCTACTAAGATAGGAAATTTCCTTAAAGAATATATTGACTCATTAATGTCACAAGCATCACAATCATCAGGGGCTATTGGGGGGATAGTCCGACAGGCCGTCGAAAAGCTCGCAAAAGTTTAAGAACGGGCCCAAGCACGCACCTTCACCTCACCTACGGCAGATCCGCTACCAGTAGCAATGCAATAAGCGCAATTACTTATGCATGGGGAGCTTTCCCCGCCTAAAAGCGGGCATCATTTCTCCAAAAAAATCCATTCATACAGGCGCTATGACTACCTTTGCAGCAAACTACCCCCATTTGGAAATATAAGAAAATTTTAATGAGGGACGTCCATAGGTATTCTTCAAATCAGATGTTCAACAAGAGACATTGCCTCAAAGGAAAGATCATGAATAATAGATCGATAATTGCCTAGTTAAACCAATTTTTTCAAAATCTCATCGCAGACAATTAACTGTTACCCCTCATCTGTAAGGACGTATCATGACCCAGCCACAAGGCCCCCAACCCGATCCACAGTCCAACCAACAACCCAACATGGGCTCCAACCCCAATATGGGCACTCCTCCCCCACAAATCATGTATGTCGAAAAGCCGAAACGCCCCTGGTATCAACGGCCCGGCTGCCTCATCCCGCTCATCTTGGTCATCCTAGTGGTCCTTGGGATGGCAAGCTGTACGGCGATGATGAGCAAAACTGTTTCCGAAGTAGATAAAAGCCTCAACGAGGAAAAAACCGTTGTGTACCGCGTCAGCGGTGATGCGCAAGATGCACGCATAACTTATAACACTGCAGGTGGTGGCCAATCAGCTTCCGATTCCAATGTCAATATCACCAGCGGTTGGGAGAAAGAAGTAAAGGTTAAAGGATTATTCGGCGCCTACATCGATGTCATCAATGGTGTTAATGACAGCGGAACTGTTTCCTGCCAAATCCTTGTCGACGACCAGGTGATTGCGGAAAACAGTGCATCCGGACAACTCGCCAGTGCGTCGTGCACTGCTAGTACCTCTGACATTCCCAAAAAGTAGCATCATCATGCCACCAAATCCGAGCGAAACGCCATAATCTATTACAGGGCTACCCGCTCGGATTTACTCATTCCCAACCTCAACCACTCCCCGGATTTATCCCATGACACGACGACTACTGCCACTCACCATATTCCTCACGCTCCTGCTCACCGCATGCAACGCCAATGACACCACGAGCTCCCAGCATTTTCACGCCAAAGCAACACTGACAAGCGTGACAAGCATAACGTCAACGAGCTCGACAAAAACATCAAGCACGAAACCTCCGACAACCACGTCAACGGAACCACAGGATTCCACCCCACAAGACGTCGCCCCAGAACCCAATAACATTGCGGCACCAGAACCCGCAGCGACATATGATGAGCCTTATTTCATCCAATGTTTCGCCCAGTACCCCGGTTACGCGCTCTGGTCAGATAACAGTTCCCGATATTCGCAATGGTGCGCGGATATCATGGGCGTCAACGCCCCCACCAACACCGGCAACGGCTACAACAACACCTATAACTACGTGGACCCGGAGCCTATCCCCACGTTCGACCCCAATAGCGGTGATGGATACGGGCCTAACCAGAAACTGCCACCGCTATGCGCGCGTTTCCCCTCAGACTATGGCCCATGCTAAACGATATGGCGGTTGACACAGGTTCGGAACTCACAGTCGAGTCCTTTCACCATCATGAACTTCTGCACTAGAATAGCCTTATGAGTACCGTTCTTAAACCAGAGATGATCACTGTTGACTGCGCTAATCCCCGGAAACTGGCCCAGTTTTGGGCTAAGGCCACCGATTCCGCTGTTCTTCACGATTACGATGGGTCTTTTGTCATCCTTGATTCCACGCCACGGCTGGGTTTCCAGTTAGTACCGGATCTCACACCGGGCAAGAATAGTATCCATGTGGATTTTATAGCCGAAAACCGCGAGATTGCCGTAGCTGACTTGGAGGCTTTGGGCGCAACGGTCCAGCCGGTACAGTCACTGCCTGATAGTGAATTCATGTGGACCGTCATGAAAGACCCCGAAGGCAATGTGTTCTGTGTCAGCGACCAAGAACACTAAAATCCACTAAATCAGAAGTGTACCCCCAGCTCATTTCACTATGGGCTGGGGGTGTTTTAATCTCATAAATGTGGTTCACACGCATTCCCTCGCAATGACTGACCGAGCTTCGCTAGCTCCTAGCGAAATAACGTGAGTGAGACTTCCGCAACATCTGCTCATTAGGGCTCACAATGACAACAATTTCAACATCATCATCCGTCGTGGTAGATTCCAAAGCTACACGTTTCTGAATAGCACGCTTAGGCGAATCAAACTTTTCTACATGCACTTCACCGCTCTTACGATGGTATTGAATCAAAAATCCAGGCATTAGTCATAACTTCTCAAGTATTTATAGGATTCTTCTTTGCGTATCCCGAAATTGTTCATTCAGATTATTCAAGATGATGTGAATTCTATATTTCCATAATGGAAATTTTTTCTTGACTATGCCTCACATCGTAGTCCGAAACATTACTAAAACCCATACCTAGGTACCCATAACACAGGTATTTCACCGCTTCCTGGGTTGATACGTAACGCAACATCACGAAACCCGTTTTGCTTTACGACGATTCACCATGCCTGCTTCAATAGGTCGCATGGATTCATCAATCATCCTTGGAATCATCGGAGCCGCCACCGGGGCCGGCGGCTTGCTGCTCGCGGTACACGCTAATCGCATCAGTAAGAAGGCCAATAGCCTTGCCGAAACCGCTAACGAAACCGCTCGGGAAAGCCTCGACACTGCTATGGAAGCCAACCGCATCTCGGAAACAGCGAACAAGCTGGCTGAAGACGCGAACACGATCAGCGATCGGGCGCTCGCAGCAACCACGGACAATCTCATCTACGACTGGCAAATCCAAATTGATGACAACAATGGTGCCGTCACTGTTCGGAATGGCAGCCCCCATGATGCTCTTAACGTTGCCGTCTTCGTCAAGCGTAAAGGCACGCCCGTAGCACACAGGTCCAGCAAGAAAATGTCCGGTTTTGATGAGATTAGTTTCGACATCAGCGGCGTGCTTCAAGAACATTTCGATGAGGTAGCCAGTCACCCTAGCATAAAGGGCGTTGTCCGCCGCAATACGGTTATCGCTGGGAAAAAGGGGAAAACCGTCACCACTATCCTTGACTTCCACATCACTTGGAGAACACCAACCGGGATAAACCACGATAGCGTCATCCCGTACACGCTCAGCCACGGCGATAGCTACGGAACTATTGAAAAACGCTGACATTATTCATCCTCCTTCTAAACCAGTTTTTTCTTCGCTAACGCTTCAATCGAGTCACGGTTGATCCGCCGAGCGTGGTGGCTAAAATACATTGCCACCAACGCTTTCTCCACGATGAGTTTCTCCACCGTGCCCGTGCTAACCTTCATATATTCCGCAGGCTGCTTGGACATCAGCCACTACAGGGCAATCACTACCTCACGCATCCTTTCCTTCTCGCTTTACGACGCGCCAGCGCGAATCACACAACAGGCGGCTTGATTGGCCGTCGATGAGGACGGATTTTTTGTCGAAGCGTAAAACGCATCAGCAAATTCGACCGGATAGACGACTGCCTGCTTGTGTTATTCGATGCTCAAGCCAGTCTTGTCGCAATCGAAAGCAACCGATTAGATGCCTCATATAATGTGATATTTCACCGCCCTGACCGAACCGGTTTACGTTCGAGCTGGACTTGATCTCGTCACGCAAACGTGTGCGATAACTCACGAACTCGGACACACCCATTACGCCCATAACTGTTCCACGCAACAGGCAGAGCGTAAAGCAGATAAATGAGCAGCCAACCCCCTTCCTCACGAAGCCACAGCCTACGAAACTGAGTTCGAACCAACAACAATAGCCACCGAACTAAGAGCCACCCCCACATACATTAAATACTTGGTGCCGGCGCTACCAGGCTGGTCACACCACATACCGATGCTCACTACGACACCCCGACCCCGTGACCGAATCTTTATCTAAAACCTATATACGGATAACGGACTGACGGGTAGCCTTTCTCAAAGGACACTCATAAAATCATGAGGAGACAATCATGCCCAGCATCTATGATGCCCGATCTACCAGGGAATGGTGCGATCAGGAAACCGTAGGTGAATCCTTTTATCGAACAGCGCTTAACGACATTAGAAAACATGTTCCAATAAATGAGCATAATGTTCGCCGATTTGATGCAACGCTCGTACTGGAAATGGATAATCCGCATTCCAAATCTGGTCATGCGATATCTGTCAGATGGCAGGATCGAGTGATCGCACACATACCAGATTCGGAAACGAATGATTATTTTCCCGAACTGGCACGCCTGGCTGCCAGTGGATTTGATGCCGGGGTAAGAGCCACGCTATGGACAAACGAAACCCAACCCCACTTTAATCCCCGTGATATTCACATGTCGGTACATATTGGGTCACAACCACCTGGCATGATCGCGCCTATCAACAATCCTCCTTCACAAAAATGGGCGGTTATCCCCAGGGGACGAACTAGCCAGGTCGCTAAGGAGAAAGACCACCTTGATGTGCTGCAACCATATTTGGGGCTGGGGAATGCAAAAACCTACATTCTCGTGACGCTGCACAAGGTATTTTTCGGCACCCGCACCCGCTGGGCTGGGGTCGAGGTTCGACTAGACGGTAAGCGAATCGGGGAGTTGAGCAAGGCGACTGGGGCAAAATTCCTCCCCATCATTGAGCACTATGATTCCCTGGGGCTTATTACTGTATGCCATGCTTATCTCAGGGAGACACCCACCTCTGCTGAGGTCGCTCTCAAGGCTACAACCTTTGAAGAGATAACAGATAAGGACCTATACACCCCTGATATATGCCCAATCCCACAGCTAGTGCCTTATACTTCTGACCCGTACACTTATAATGTCCCCGGACGATACCGCCCTAATCTTGAAGACAATCACGCATATGGTGTTCGGAAATACAGTGAACCTCATTACTCCAATGCATCACGACTGGGACACTACAATGATACAAAGCTAGTAGGGCCCAACAATTCCATGGGTAAGACACCATTACGAGGATACCGGCAAGCTAATACAGGTTTAAGGGCGAACAAGAACTACACAATCTATCTTCTCTGTCTCTTCTTCGGCGGCTACCTAGGCCTTCACTACTACTATGTAGGGAAAATTGGCAAAGGCATTCTATATACCTGTACAGCGGGATTGTTCATGATTGGCTGGATCGCAGATATCCTTAATCCCCGGCGCGGTTTTCATAGCTAGACTTTTTATAGTCAAGCATCCCTTACCCCACATCAACACGAGTAAGGGCGATTCTTATAGTAATACCACTTGATGCGTAACGTCCTAGAACTGCATGATAGGTAGCTGTTCCGCCAAGGAACAAAGAGTGAACTCAATAGTGGAGGAAGGTGATTATAGTCACCCTGATGTTCTCCAGTCTATGGGAAACGACCGGTATCATTCTTGGGGCTCCTTGCCTGTTTTCCCAAAATGCGGTAAGCCTAGGAAACACCAGAAAGATATGAAGCGATACCGGCGCGGAAAGCGGAAGAAGTAGCCTCCCCACCCCATGACCTATATGGGGCGGGGGCACCCCTCCACACTACCCTTTCTCAAAGGAGACAATGGTGAAAACATCAATCCGGTGGGGCGTCTCGGTTGCCGTTGCGGTATTCCTCTACACCCGACCGAACCCACTCTGGCTGCTGATCTACACGATTGGCATCATCACCCTGCTAGCACGGGAATTCGACCGATGATAACCCCTATCATCACCGACCAAGCCACAGGCCGGGTGCTATGGCGAGTCATCGACTGCGCCACCTACTGCGGTATCGGACCACGCACCTGGGCGAACTACCACGCAGGCGGCCGCACACCCCAACCAGTCGCACACCTCGATGGCCGCACACCCCTATGGGCCGCAGAGGAGGTGAAAGCCTGGCACGCTAACCGCCCCGGCTCACCAATCAAAGCGACACAATAGGGCAACAAACCCCGGAAGCTTATTCAGCCGCTGGGAAAACTTATCTACACGAACAGGTAGAAAATCAGAAAGAACATGCTATCTAGCTTGGTCTTCCTTACTTACAGAGACTAGTCATGTTTGAGGAAGCTGAATAAGCTTCTAACCGATATGGCCATTTCATGGGAGAAGTGAGACCGTTCTGGCGAGGTTCACGGACAGGGTGAATATGTCTACCACCCAAACGATTACAACTTAGCCACGCTCTCGATCCTGTCCATGAAGGTCATCCCCTCATTGAGGCTAGCCCGCGCACGCTCTCCCGCGAGCCAGCCAACCCCACCATCCCCAACTTTCCCACACCCAGAATCCTGCCAACTACTTGACTCAGATGCAAAGAACCTGCTATCTATATAGAGCTATTTATTGGTGATATTCAAATTAAGGAGGAAAAGATGTGGGAAACGGAGCATAGTCAGGTAACTGATGTCGATGCTGACCGTCTATGGTCAGTATTTGAGGGGGTACACTCGGGTCGCATCGTATTGCCTGGTGGTGATGTCTTCCGCCCGGAGGGTCCGCTAGGGGTTGGCACAAAGATCCACGTCACTCCGGCTGGTCAGGACACCATGATCTCGAAGGTCGTGGAGTTCGTTCCGGGCTTACGATATGCCGACGAGACTGAGTTCAACGGCCTAGTCCTACGGTTTGCCCATCAGTTTGAGAAGGTCGAGGGTGGCACTAAGATCACCCATCGACTGACAATCTCCGGGGATGGCTCAGATCAGGTGGGACCGGAGATTGGTCCACAGATCAGTGCCGACTTCCCAGATCAAATGGACGCCCTGATCGCTGAAGCACGCAACGCTTGAGTCTGTGGCTGCTACGCTTCGACGTAACGTAAGCCAAACTCAACACAATCGTCGGACAACACCTCGCACACGAGTGTGAAAAGCGTTCCGACTACGAGGATCTCAAGGCTATAGTGCCCAACCTTACAGAGACCAGGAGCGCATCTCACAGACCTGGGGAAGCGAACTGCTTTCGATAGAGCCCACACAGAGATAACGAGGGAAGCGGAGAGTCCCCCACCGATCTAGTTGTGCGGCTCGATCCTCAAGGAGCGGCCCACGATGCTGATGTTCCGTCCCAAGGGACTACCTTTAGTGTTTTCGATGCCGACGCAGGGCACTGCACTCGAAACACCTCAGCAGATGGACTCTCACGGGAATGAGAGAAGATTGCATGCGAGGCCCAGAGGGAGCCAATTATCAGACTGTGACGGTCGCCAAGAAGGTCAAGGCGGCAAATTCTATCGGGATGGTTGCGACGTGCTTCTTGCTCTGACTGATGTGGGAACCACCGAGGTAAGCAGGTGCAAAACTCTTCCAGCCTCTGCTGCATCATGCGTTTATCTCAGATGATGACTCTCAAACACCAGTCTTCGCATTTTTAGGACGCTCTGGGGCCGCTTACCCACCCAAGATGAGCATGTGCTCCTGCAGGGACGAAAATCGTTTGTCTACCCAATGCAATGATGTCAACCTTCTTGCACGGACGGCGCCAATCCACCTGCGGGGTAATGCCAGTACACTCGCATCGCCCACTTGAGCGAATACGCACGTTGTGCCACACCTTCCCCGCCTGCTTCAACACGACGACAGCGTGAGCAAACTGAGTGAAATGCAGATCGTCAGAAAGAGCCCAAACATACTCCTGATACTGAGCCTGACGCGCCTCGCCTCGCAATGGGAGGAGCGCCCAACAATAAAACCCCAGCTCCATAAGGTGGAACTGGGGCTTCAGCGTGGAGCCGCCGGGAATTGAACCCGGGTCCTACGCCATGTTGCCAGGGCTTCTCCGTGCGCAGTTCGTGCACGATCTTTTACTCTGACCCTCCAGCTCGGACGAACCCTCCTGGATGATGGGCCACAGTTAACGATGAAAGTCCCGCTGTACCTCGTTAACCAAATAAAGCGGCAAGTCCCTTAGTCGATGCCAGGGTCCGGAGCAGGGACGATTCCGGTCTGACAGACACGCGTATCGCTGTATTAGGCAGCGAGAGCGTAGTCGCGCTGAGTGTTCTCGGCGCTTATGAGTTGCTGCGACGCTTGCGGTGGTCTCTAGCCTGCACCGGCACGCTTCCCCTGGCGTAATGTTCGTAGTCGAAACCTGAATCGACCCCATGTACTAGTCGGCGGGATGTGCATCTTTCCAACCAGTTCAGTCATTATAACACGTGAAGTTAACCGGTTATTCCCTTCACCCGGCGCCCGAGGTCACGCACGATTTCTCGTTCTTCAGTGCGGCGTTTAATGTCTTGGCGTTTGTCGTAAGCTTGCTTACCTTGGGCAAGCCCAAGTTCGCATTTCAGGTGACCGTTTTTAAAATAAAGGCTCAGCGGTACCAGGGTTTTATTTCCGTCCCGAACTTTACCGGTGAGGGTGTCGATTTCGCGTCGATGGAGCAATAGTTTCCGAACCCGGCGCGGGCTGTGATTGGTCCAATGTCCGCGGGAGTATTCGGGGATGTGGAGGTTGCGGAGCCAGACTTCGCCGTCGTCGATCGTCGCAAAGGCGTCGACAAGCGATGCTTTGCCTTCGCGGAGGGATTTCACTTCGGTACCAACGAGCACCATGCCGCATTCGTAGGTTTCTAAAATATTATAATCATGCCTGGCCTTGCGGTTTGTTGCAATGGTGGGGTTGAGGTTTGTGGTTTTTTTCTTCTTTTTAGCCATAGTTGTTTCATTGTAGCTTTTCGACGCCCGCCGCTTGCGGTTGCACTATTTGCGGACATACCAGCGGAGAGTGCCTTGGGCGGTGATGGCTGCGAAGGCGATGCCGATGAGTGCCACGATGGGTGTGATGAGCCAAATGTCTGCGGTGGTGACTCGGGCGACGAGTTGGGAGTCGTAAAGGACTTTGAGGATTTTGTCGACGACCCAGATTTTTCCGGCGAAGAGGGCGAGGGCGGAGAGGATGGAGCCGGCGAGGACTGCGATGATGGCTTCGAGGACGAAGGGGGCTTGGGTGTACCAGCGGGAGGCGCCGACCATGCGCATGATTTCGGTTTCTTGGCGGCGGTTGAATGCGGTGATTTGCACCATGTTGACGATGAGGAAGATTGCTGCGAGTGCTTGGACTGCGGCGAAGAGGAAGGTGGCGTTGCGGATGGCGTCAAGGTTGCTGGTGGCGTCGCTGAGGTCGTCGACTTGGTCGATGATGGTTGCTACTTGGGGTAGTTGGCGAATGGGGTCGAGGGGTGTGGTGTCGAGGGGGTTGGTGAGTCGGACGTGGAGTGCTGCGGGGAGCGCATCAGGGGAGGTTTCCTTGACGAGGAGTGGGTCGGATTCTTGGAAGAGTTCGACGTACCTTTGGTAGGACTGTTCGCGGGACCGGAAGGTGACGGATGCTACCCCTTCGGATTTGCTGAGGAGGTCGCGGACCTCGGTGCATTCTTTGCTGGTGCAGTCTTTGTCTTTGGCGGAAACATCGTCGTTGAATTGGACCATGACTTCTACGCGGTCGAGGTAGATGTCTTTGGTGCGTTCGGTCATGGTGGTGACGAGGAAGCCGGTGGCGAGTAGGGCGAGGGAGATGGCGGTGGTGATAATGAGCGCCATGGTCATGGTGAGGTTGCGTCCGAGTCCTCGGAGTGCTTCGCGGGTGACGAAGTTGAAGCTCATGGTTGTCCTCTCTTGGGTGCTGCTTGTGTGGGTGGCTGGTGGGTTTTAGGCTTCGCCGTAGACACCGTGGGCGTCATCGCGGACGAGGTTGCCGAGTTTGAGTTCGATGACTCGGCGGCGCATGTCGTTGACGGCGCGGGCGTTGTGGGTGGACATGACGATGGTGGTGCCGGTGCGGTTGATTTGGTTGAGGAGAACCATGATGCCGTCGGCAGTTTCGGGGTCGAGGTTGCCGGTGGGTTCGTCGGCGAGCAGCACGAGGGGGCGGTTGACGAAGGCGCGGGCGATGGCGACGCGTTGTTGTTCGCCACCGGAGAGTTCGTGGGGGTAGCGGTTTTCTTTGCCAGCAAGGTCGACGAGTTCGAGGGTGTTGGGGACGATGCGGGCGATTTTGTCTTTTCTGGTTCCTATGACTTCCAGGGCGAAGGCTACGTTATCGTAGACGGTTTTTTGTTGGAGGAGTCGGAAGTCTTGGAAGACGTAGCCGATTTTTTGCCGCAGTTTGTTGATCTGGCGGCCTTTGAGTTTATTGACGTGAAAGTCATCAATGTGGATGTCGCCGTAGGTGACGTTGGTTTCGCGGATCATGAGTTCGAGGAAGGTGGATTTGCCGGAGCCGGAGGGGCCGATGAGGAAGACAAAATCGCCTTTGTCGATGGTGAGCGAAATTTCGTTGAGAGCTGGGCGGGTTGAGGTTTTATAGAGTTTGGTGACGTTGTCAAAGGTGATCACTTAGACCACTGTAGCCAAGCCCCTGTGATTGTTGGGGCTCATGATGCTCGTGTTGCAGGGGTTTTATTTGGTTTCGGTGTGTTGTCCCTTGCGCCACCGAATCCCTGCTTCGAGGAATTTATCAAGGTCACCGTCTAACACTTTTTGGGGATCCCCCACTTCGAAGCCGGTGCGGAGATCTTTCACCATTTGGAAGGGGTGGAGCACATAGTTGCGCATTTGGTTGCCCCATGATGCGTTTCCGCCGGCGCCGAGGGCATCTAGCTCCGCGCGTTCTTCTTGGCGTTTACGCTCCAGGAGTTTTGCCTGAAGCACACGCAGCGCCGAGGCTTTATTTTGAATTTGGGATTTTTCGTTTTGGCAGGTGACGACGATACCGGTGGGGATGTGGGTGAGTCGCACGGCGGAGTCGGTGGTGTTGACGGATTGGCCGCCCGGCCCGGAAGAACGGTATACGTCGACTCGTAGTTCCGAGTCGGGAATGTCAATGTGGTCGGTGATTTCCACCACCGGGAGTACTTCCACTTCGGCGAAGGAGGTTTGCCGGCGGGCTTGATTGTCGAAGGGGGAAATACGCACGAGCCGGTGCACGCCTTGTTCCACCGATAAGGTACCGTACATGTATTCGCCGTGGACGATAAAGGTGGCTGATTTTATTCCGGCCTCTTCGGCGTAGGAGATATCGTACACTTCTACTTTGCGTCCCTGTTTTTCGGCCCATCGAATATACATGCGCATGAGCATTTCGGCCCAGTCCGCGGCGTCGACGCCGCCCGCACCGGAGCGGATGTTGATGAGTGCTTCCCGGGAATCGTATTCCCCGGACAGCATGGTGGTGACTTCGAGGGCATCAATGTCGGCCCGCAGGTCGGCGAGTTCTTCGTCGGCAATGTCGGTGCCTTCGCCTTCTTCTTCGGCGAGTTCATACATGATGGGCAGGTCGGTGAGCCGGGAGCGTAGTGATTGCAATCTCTTCAGCTGGACTTGTACTTGCGATAATTCGCTGGTGACCTGTTGCGCATGTTCGGGGTCATCCCACAGGCTGGGGTCGGCGGCTTTTGCTGCTAGTTCCCGGGCACGATCACTCAAATCGGCAGGGTTCATCACCTTTTCAATCGAGGTCAGGGTGGTATCAAGCGCAGTAAGTTCGGCTGAAGTCTCGGGTCGCATAACCACCTAGTTTATCGCACGCTGCCGGGGAAAAATGGTAATCGCACTGCTAGGCGCATGGATTTTCTTCACTGTGACAGGGCACAATAGACATCATGAGTTCTCCAACACCATTACATGAGATGATTCCGGCGTTGATCAAGACCTTTGCGGTGGGGCATGAGGCCGATAGTGATGAGCATTTGGCTCAGGCCTTGGTGTATAACGCGGGCCGGTTGGCGTGGCGATTGCGTGAGGCGGGGCTGCAAGCCCCGGAGCAGAAGACGTCGGTGTCCGATATTGTGACTGAGGCGGATAAGGCCGCGGAGGCGTTTGTGGCTGGGGTGTTGGAGTTGGTGCGTCCGGCGGATGGGGTGTTGGGCGAGGAGGGCACCCAACGGGCCTCGGAGAGCGGTAAGACGTGGGTGATTGATCCGGTGGATGGTACCTATAATTTTGCGTCCGGCAGCGACTATTTTTGTTCGGCGGTGGCGTTGGTGTCGGGTTCGCCCGCGGATCCCACCGAGGTGCATTTCGGTGCGGTGCACCGGCCGGCCATGGGATACACGTGGTTTGGCGGGCCGAATATTTCTTCGACTAAAGACGGCAAGCCCTTGGCGCCATTGGTGGATAAGCCATTGAATATGGTGTCGTTGGGCACATATATTCACCCGTCATCGCTCGCTGATCCGAAAATATTTTCGGCATGGAATAAGGTGGCAACCCGGGTCGCAACGCTGCGGATGTTGGGGGCGGGGTCGATTGATTTAGCAACGGTTGCCGATGGTGGGTTAGGTGTGTGGCTGCAGCATAGCGTTGCGGATTGGGATTGGCTTCCCGGGCAGGCTTTGGTGGCCGGCGTGGGCGGATTATGCCAACGTGTAGCAGCAGGCGGGGTAACATGGTCGGTTGCCGGCAATCGCCAGGCTGCCACTGAACTCATCGAACTGCTCCAAGGTTAACAAATGCCCTACCGCTCTGATATTGATTTTGCGCTCACCCTTGCGAATACCGCGGATGCTATCACCATGGATCGTTTTGAGGCGACGGATCTGAATGTCTCATCGAAGCCCGACATGACACCCGTGTCCGACGCCGACGTCGCCTGCGAACGGGAGTTGCGCCGGCTAATTACGCGGCAGTACCCCAACGACACAATTGTGGGGGAAGAATTTGGGGGCGACGCGGAATTTGCTGGTAGGCAGTGGATTATCGACCCTATTGATGGCACGAAAAACTTTGTGCGGGGCGTGCCAGTGTGGGCGACGCTCATTGCGTTGCTTGTCGACGGCATCCCCAAGGTGGGAGTGATTTCGGCCCCAGCTTTGGGCCGTCGTTGGTGGGCCGCTACCGGGCATGGGGCATTCCGGTCGGTGAATAATGTCACCAAGAAAATTCGGGTATCGAATGTTAGTTCGCTAGAAAATGCCTCCATTTCCTTCTCATCTTTGGAGGGGTGGCAGCAGCTAGGGATACGTGATCGTTTTCTGCAGCTTACCGACGATACTTGGCGACTCCGGGGATTTGGGGATTTCTTCTCCTATTGTCTCGTGGCGGAGGGTGCGGTGGATATTGCGGCGGAACCGGAGGTATCGCTGTGGGATTTAGCGCCGTTAGCCGTGTTGGTGACCGAGGCCGGGGGGCGGTTTACGTCGTTAAGCGGTGTGGACGGACCACATGGCGGCTCGGCGATAGCCACAAATGGGTTACTGCATGACCAGGTGTTACGGTATCTTGGTCCTGCGGAATAGCAAGATAGGCAATAACGCTAGCTTTTTATAGAATTTTGGATACAATAGTACCAAATTCGCTATTTGTTGAAAGAGCGTTATTGTGACCGTCCCTAGATCCCCATCAGACACGCCACCACCGCATGATTTTCGTTCGCCGGGGGTTCGTCTGCTTACCTATATCGTTGCGGGCACTACCGCACTCCTGGTCATCATTTTCCCCCTCATTGACCATGGGTTTTCCAGCGGGGAACTCTATTCCCTCTTATGCGTTATCAGCACGGTGATGTTCATTGCCGTGGGACACGTCATGCGGTTAAAAACCGTGATTGCGCTCGGCGTCATTATGGCGTTATGGGCAGGTATATACCAAAGCGTAATTGCCGCATTAGCGCTGCCAACCTCGCCGTCCCCCGTATCTGCCCCGGAAAATATATCACCTCTGACCGCCACCGCCGTGACGATGTGATAATTAATCACGCAACGCACCGCAGTAAATAACAATATAACCGTGTAATTACGCTACGATGCTGGGTGATTTAGGGAAAATACGACAGATACTACAAAGTAAAATCTATAATTCGATATGTAGATTAAGGACAATCCTATGCCTCGCCTCCGGTTCCACAATCTCAATAATGGCACGAATAACCGCATCGGCTCGGAAGACATCACCTCGACCGCCCTGCTTATCTTTTGTGCCGTCGTAGTATTGATCCCAGTCACGGGAATCGCCACGTTTACCTGGTACATGCCGTTCGCCTTCTTCAGTGGTGTCGCGGTCATGTTTTGCGGCACCGTCGTGCAATCCAGTCGCGTGGTCGTGGCCGGTACCGCTGTCGCAGCCTGGACCGTGATTAGCCCCCTACTATATTTGTGGATGAGCAACCTCACCGTTTAGCCACCACCATAAGCGTAAACCCGCCCCACGGTCCCATATGGACCGGTGAGGCGGGTTACATTGTTTTCCGAAGATTATCTGCGAGCGGATTTAGTCGTCCGGGAGCCGGAAACCGGCACCAACGCCATCCTTAGCGTCAATGTCGTGACGCACTGCTTCAAAGTTCGTGGAAATCGTCGGCATGTGGGCCGAGCCCTGCCATGGGGTGCGGCAGGACAGGTTATGGTCGGGCAATGCGCCGCCGGACACCATGCCCACCAGGCGATCGCCTTCCATCACGGGCGCACCGGAATCACCGGCCATGGCACACACTTGCGATACGTTACGGCCTTCATCAGCCACCCACACATGGCCACAGGTGGTACCGCTGGCAACACCAGTCTTGCACACACGCTTCCACTGGCCAGGGGTTTCCCCACCAACATGGTTGACGGTTACGTTGTTATAGTGGCGACTCACCCGAGCATTTGAATCCAATTCGATGACCGAGTAATCCAATTCCTTGTTCGAATCCACGACCGTGCCGGAACGACCCACCCGCCAAGAGTCGGCGGATTTCACCGGATCCCCGGGATTACCACAGTGCCCGGCGGTGATGGCAACCTTACGACCCTGCTTGTCATAGCCAGTGGCGGCAACGGTGCACAGCTGATTATCGCCGACGTATACCGGGGTGGATGGGCCATACAGGGAGTTACCCTCCCGTTCGGTAAACACCGAGGCCAGCGGGGTGTCTGGTTGATCAAACCAGGAGCCCGGCACCCGATGCAATACCCGGTTTGCGGTAAACCGCTGTGCCATAAACTTGGAGAACGGATCGTACTGCCAGTGGTAGTTCGGGCCATCAATGATGGGCCGATAGTCCTTCCCCACTTCCTTGTACGGCTCCCCAGCATAGTTCACCCCAGAGCTAGCCAATTGGGCCACCTGGGACTCAAACTGGGCAACCTGAGCCTCAAATTCAGCCGCATTGCGGTTAATGTTGGGCCGCTGCATCAGCTTATTCGCCGAATACTCGGTCGAGCTGAGCGAACCATCGCGCAGCTTATTGATGTTTTCGAATAATTGGCTCACGCTACTGATTGCTCGTTCCGATGGTGCAGTAGCCTCTTTGATTTGGGCATCAATATACCGGCGCACGAGTGGCGGAGTTTCGGTTCGCCCCGGCTCATACTCATCCGAGTCAGCACCAGCTTCGGTATCCTGAGTTTTATTCTCAGGCTTTTCCGTGTTCACGATGTTTGCTGCGCTCTCCAACGCATTTGCGGGCACGCTCGGCACATTTGGCACAGTTGGAGCATTCGGGGTCTCTGGCGTTACGGCGGTCTCGGGCACGCTTGGCGACGGCGCCGGCTGCTGGGAGCTACCGGTCACCGAATTAATGGCTGACGACAGTTCAGAAGAAATCCGCGGCACTACCTCGGGCATTGCCTGCTCCGGGGGAATATCCTGCGTAAAATTCGGAACAGCTGGGGCCTCCGGGACGGTAGGCGCAACCGGTGTGGCAGCCGATAAGGAATTCACCGCGGAATCCACAGCCTGCTGCGCATTTTGGGCCGCCTGCTCGGCATTTTGCGCCGCAGCGACTGCCCCATTGGTCACGGACGGGTCGACAAGGATACCGGCATTCGTCAGTTCTTGAGCCGTCTGTGAAACAACATCAGACGCAGAAGGCGGCTCAAGCGCCCCAGCGCTAGGGATGGTTGTCATCCCCAACGAGCTCACAAACGCTGCGATAGCAAGGCAGCGAAAGGTGGACTTTTTATGCATGAAGCAAAGCCTCTCTCCCATAGAAAAACGGGGGTCAATTGTTAAGCTGTGGCTATCATGCCATGGAATTTAGTTAGTCGGTACCATCTACCCCCATCAGGGTTATGCCAGGGGGTCATTAGAGTGCTACCAGAATACCACCAGAATGCTACCAGGATCCTGACAGGATATTGCCAGAATGCCATCGCAGCGATGCGCGTGAGCTAGGATTATTCGATTTCGATCAGTGCCTGCCCACCCTGTACGGAATCACCCACGGCGACATGCACCGCAGTCACTACACCAGCATTGGGTGCTGTGATTTCGGTCTCCATTTTCATAGCTTCGAGGATGAGCAATACCTGCCCTGCCTCAATCTCATCACCCTGGTTGACCAGGATCTTAAACACTGAGCCGGCCAGCGGCGCAATGACGGCGTTAGCGGACACGCCCTGCACGGATGCAGTAGCCGGTTCCTGATGGTTGGCGTTGCCGCCACCCCCAAAGACGATCGAGCCTAACTGCCGGTGTTCTTCTTCGACCTCAACTTCGACAGCATAGGCAATACCGTTGACGGTCACGGTGAGTTTCATGTGTTTTCCTCTTCTGATATTTCAGTCGTTAATTCCCCAGCATGCGCTGCTGGACCGATTGGCGACCTTGGGCAGCCCAAGTACGGTGCCGCAGGTAGTGCACCGCCTTCACCTTGCCCTTATTCCCCATAAACGCACTGACCGCTGCCGAAATGGCAATGATGACGTCTTCTGGAATGGAAGCATCGGAGCGTTTGCGTAGCTCAGCAATCTCCGCCTCGGCTTGGTCGAGACGAGCACTGAGCTTGTGGACAAGCTCAACCAGTTCTTGATTGGTTAATTCACTCATGATTTTTCGCCTTGGTGGTGTTTTTATGATGGGGACAGGCCGTGCTTCTTCTTCGGCCGGTGCACCCGCTTATTCGCCAAGATTTCCAGGGCATTTGCAACATGCCGACGGGTGTCCGCCGGGTCGATGATGTCGTCGACCAAGCCCCGGGATGCGGCCATGAATGGCGTGGAGAAGGTTTCCTTGTACAGGGCGATGAGTTCTTCCCGCTTAGCGGCAGGATCCTCAGCGTCGGCGATTTCCTTCCGGAACACCACATTGACGGCACCTTCGGCACCCATAACGGCGATTTCGGCGGTGGGCCAGGCAAAGACCCGATCCGCACCCAGGTCCTTCGAGCACATGGCCAGGTGGGCGCCACCGTAGGACTTGCGCAATTCCACGGTCACCTTCGGCACCGAGGCCGACGAATAGGCGTAGAGCATCTTGGCACCGTGGCGGATAATGCCACCGTGTTCCTGGGCCACACCAGGCATGAAGCCGGGCACGTCCACCAGGGTGACCAGCGGGATATTAAAGGCGTTACAGAAGCGAATGAACTGCGACCCCTTGTCAGAGGAGTCAATATCAAGCACACCGGACATGACGTTGGGCTGGTTAGCGATCACACCAACGGTACGACCCACGATACGACCGAAGCCCACCACAATATTGCGAGCAAAACCAGCCTGGACTTCGAGGAAATCTCCACGGTCCACAATGCGGGTAATGATTTCCCGAACATCGTAGCCCTTCTTGCCTTCAACAGGGACGATGTCACGCAATTCGTAATCGGGTTCCACCACCGGATCGGGATCCACCACCGGCGGCTCCTCCGTATTGTTTTGCGGCAGGAAGCTCAGCAGTTTTTGGGCGATCAGGATTGCTTGTTCGTCATCATCGGCAATGAAGTGAATGTTGCCGGACTTGGTCATGTGGGCATCGGCACCGCCAAGCTGTTCGGTGGTGACCTCTTCACCGGTGACCGACTTAATCACGCCGGGGCCGGTAATAAACATATTGGCCTGCCGGGTTTGGATAATGAAGTCAGTGAGGGCCGGCGAATAGGCGGCACCCCCGGCGCAGGGGCCGGCAATGATGGAAATCTGGGGAACCAGACCAGATAGCAGCACATTGTGGTAGAACACCTTGCCATAGCCAGACAGGGAGTCAATGCCTTCCTGTACGCGGGCTCCACCGGAGTCGTTAATGAAGATGAATGGCGTGCCGGTCGTGGCGGACGCTTCCATCATGGCCGCAACTTTGTTCGACTGGGTTTCGCCGGCGGAACCACCCATAACGGTGAAGTCTTGGGAGGCAATGTGTAGTGGGCGGCCGAAAACGGCGCCGGAGCCGGTTACCACACCATCGGCGGGTGCATCGGCTTTGTCCATGCCGAAATGGGTGGTGCGGTGCTTGGCAAACATTCCGGTTTCGAAGAACGTATCGTCGTCGACAAGCAAATTGATGCGTTCACGTGCGGTGAGCTTGCCTTTGGCGTGTTGTTTTTCAATTTTTTCTTCGCCGCCGCCTAATTCAACCTTATGGCGGGCTTCGGCCAATTGTTCGAGACGCTGCTCCATGGTTGGGTCATTAGCCATGATCTCTCCTTATTACTTCGACGTTATTCGGCTGGCTCGACGTGAACGGTTTGGGTGCGGCCACCAACGCTGACCTTGTAGGTGATGGGCTCTAGCACGGGTTCGTTCTCCCGCTTCTTTTGCTTGCTGGGATCTACACCCACATTCTTCGGCCCATCGGGGCGGGTCTTGAAGAAGCCCGGTGCCACATTGGGGAATAGTGCGTTGGTGAGCACGTCTTCGTCGGTGCCGTCGAAGCCTTCCAACTTCTCGGCGTCGGAAACCAGGGTGTCCCATTCGGGTTCTAGCAGGTCGGCAGGGCGAACCGTGATCTGCTGCTTCTTGGTTTGCTGTTCCGCTTGCTTGATGAGCTCGGGGTCGCGTTCACCGATGCATTCGCCATAATAGCCCAGCATAAGGTCGGCGAATTCGGCGGTCATGACCTTGTAGGGGCCCATGAGCACGTTAAACACCGCCTGGGTACCCACAATTTGCGAGGATGGCGTCACGAGCGGCGGGTAGCCAGCTGCGGCACGAACTCGCGGCACTTCTTCCATCACTTCGTCGATGCGGTCACCGGCGCCTTGGGCTTGGAGCTGGGATTCCATATTGGACAGCATGCCGCCGGGGATTTGCGACAGGAAGATATTGGTGTCGACCAGGGTTTTCGACTCGAATTCGCGGTACTTCGGGCGAATCGTCTTGAAGTGGTCGCGGATCTTAATCAGGCGATCCATGTCCAGGTCGGCGGTGTAGCCGGTGCCTTCCAGCATTTCCACGAGGGATTCCGTGGGGTTGTGACCTGGGCCAAGCGACAGCGAAGAGATGGCGGTATCGACCACATCGGCGCCGGCTTCGATGGCCTTCATAAGCGTGACTAAGGTAACACCGGTGGTGGAGTGGCAGTGTACGTTGATCTGCACGTCGTCGCCGTAGGTGTCTTTGACGCCGCGAATAATGTCGTAGGCAGGTTGTGGTTTCAGCAGAGCTGCCATGTCTTTGAGGGCGATGGAGTCTGCCCCCATATCGAGGAGTTGTCCGGCCAGTTTAATGTAGCCGTCGACATCGTGTAGGGGGGATACGGTGTAGCAGATGGTGCCTTGGGCATGGCCACCGACTTTCTTCACCGCGGTCATGGCGCGTTCTAGGTTGCGGGGATCGTTGAGCGCATCGAAAACGCGGAACACGTCCATGCCGTTTTCCTTGGATTTTTCAACGAACTTATCGACAACCATGTCTTCATAGTGACGGTAGCCCAGAAGGTTTTGGCCGCGGAGCAGCATTTGCAGCCGAGAATTGGGCATGAGCTCCCGGAAGGTGCGTAGTCGCTTCCACGGGTCTTCGTTAAGGAAGCGAATGCAGGCGTCGAAGGTGGCGCCGCCCCAACATTCCACCGACCAAAAGCCGGCCTTATCGATATCATCGCAGGCAGCAACCATGTCTTCCAAGGCCATTCGGGTGGCAAACAGACTTTGGTGCGCATCTCGAAGAGCTACTTCGGTAACTCCAATTTTTCGTGGACTCATAGCTTTGACACTATTGCAAAATCTTCGGTCACGCTTGGTGTTTTTCAGTTTATGTCGACCCGAAAGCAAAAATATTTTCGTTAAAAAATGTGGGTTTTTGCCCGACCAAACACTTTGTGCTGTTCAGGGCACTGAACACTATTCTGTTGGTAACTATCTTGAAAACAGCCTCCCCCCATTTTAGTGAAAAATATCGCATTTTTATACTGAAACTTGTCGCCATTAAGAGGAAAAAGTGGGCATATTTTCCGCTTTTCGACGCCTAACGCAGACGTTGGCACTCCCCCACCACTGTCACTTGCCGCTCCCTGTGGGTCACCAGGAAATTCGGCATGGGGTAGATACCATTACCCACCCCATGCCAAATCGGTAGGAAACCTTGTGACTGGTTTCCCGAAAACCAATATCATCGAACATACTGTCGATTATCTATAGAGACGCCCCTACCGTTGTGGGATTCCCGGCAGGTTCACGCCAAGGTTTTTGAGTGCTGGACCACCGAACTGCATGATCGCGGCAACGATGGCACCCACGCCCAAGACGCCAAGAATCACACCGATAATGCCTCGCACACCGGAATCTGTACTGGAGCCCTGACCGCTCTTATCAGGAGCCCCTTTGATAGCTGCCCCTAAATTATTGCGAAAACCAACAGAGGCAATATCAATGTTATCTTTTAGCTCCTGTAATTCTTCCAATCCCAGTGTGGGGAGCTTTTGTTTCATCAGCTCAGCATTCGCCTTGGACATTCGCGCGAGGTGGACATAGTTTTTTAGGCTATCGGTTTGTTCTTTCTTTTCCGCGATAGCAAGCGTTTCATCAATTTCTTTCAGAAACGCATCGATTGCCTGAGAGGTTTCCTGCCGAACCTTCGCCACATCCGCTTCGGAAGCACCAACGTTGCTAGCTTTCCGCTTTACGTCAACAGCAGCTTCTTTCAACACCCTAGCCCGAAATTCCAATGCCCTGAGGACATCCTTATCACGAGTCGTCGCAGCAGCCTCTTTAAGATCAGCTGCTTGTTGTTTGATCTTTGCTGCATCATAACCTTCATTACCCAGATCTTTCGCCTGGGCAATGGCGATTGCTTCATCTGCAATCTTAATGGTCTCATCCAAGAGAGCAATAATACGTTCTTGCTGCTCGCTCATGACACCATTACCAGAGGCATCTTGTTGGTTCATGTTTTGATTCTCATTAGTGAGATTTTCCTGCTCATCAGCAATAACATCAGCAAGTTGCGTATTAGCATCCAGATCTTCGGCAACTGCCAAACCCGCATGGGCCGCCATCGCACTAGTAACTGCAAGAGAAGTAATAATCATCCTCGCGGAATAACGAGATGGAAACACTATAAATAACCTCCGATAAAAGCAACAGATATGCAGCAAATAACATTTTGCTTAAATGCTACATTGATTCATCTTAGTAAAAGTAAAAGTTTGTTGAGGTAGATATCATAAGATATCACCCCATAGCAATACTTCACCTGCAATTATGCCCGTATTTTAATGTAAAAATTACCCCAATATGTTCTATAGAAAAATTACTATGTTCGAATCTCCGTGCCGGTAAACAATCCAAGTATGGCAAGCAAGGCTGATCCACACCTGATGCAATCAGATTGCATTCCCTCGAAAATCAAAGAAAGTCTTTAGGGCGTCGACAAGCAAGCAAAGGCCCCCGGCGGGATAGACCGGAGGCTCATTGATTATCGGTTTATAGCCCAGGCAGGTTAATGCCAAAGGCCTTCAGCGCTGGACCGGCGAATTGCACGATGGCGGTGGCAATAGCGCCCAAGCCCAAGACACCGAGGAGCACAGCAATGATGGTCTTCACCTTCGAATTGTCAGAAGACTTGCTTTGGTCCTGCTTTTGGTCATCGGGAACCGTGTCAATGGTTGCACGGATATTGCGGAATTCATCCCGTGCACCTTTGAGATACTTTGTAAGATCGTTCAACGCGGTCGTGGAGGTAATCCCCGGAATGGCCTTCTTGGCCCTTTCGGCATCGGCCTTAGCAGTTTCGGCTTGTGCGACGAGTTCTTTCAGCGTATCAGTTTGCTGCTTCTTCTTGGCAACCTTCAACGCTTCATCAATGTCACGAAGGAACGCATCGGCGGCCTCATCTGCAGCCTTCCGCGCCTTCGCCAGGTCTTCCGGGCTGGTTACTTTATCGATATCCGCTTTTGCGCTCTCAGCCTGGTATTTCGCAGCGTCAGCCCGCTTCATAAGCTCCATCAGGCCCGGCTCATCGTTGGTTGTTGGCAGTGCCTTTTTGATTGCTTCAGCCTCGGCCTTGGCCTTTTCAGCGCTCTTGACAAAGTCTTTTACAAGCTCTGGATCCTTGAATTTAGCTGCATCGATAGCCTTATCGGCCGTTTTGATGGTGCTGTCGGCAAGAGCTGTGATGGTTTCTTTCACATTCTCATAGTTGTTTTTGTCTTCGGTACCGGGAGAACCGTTATTGTTACCGGTGACCGGATTTCCCTGGTCCTCTTTGGTGACTTCGGCAGCCTGTTCAACAGCCACGGGAGGGGTTTGGGCTTCTTCAGCGGTGGCGACGGTCACGCCAGAAACGGTCAGAGAGGTGGCAATAGTCAGCGCAGCAAGACGGGACATGCGTTTCATTAGAAAACTCCAAAATATCACAAAGTTGACTCTTAAGGAAAAGGAAATTTTGGTTAAAATTCCTTGCTAAATAAAACTACCCATATGCTCCGCTAAGTATCCCCATTTAATTAAAGTCACCCCCTCAAACAGGGTCTACCTGGGTCTTTGCCACATAAGAATTGTAAGAAACTACCCCCTAGTTTTGAGTAACATAGTTTCTGCCGATAGGTGTCGTGGGTAAGCACAACAAACCCCCGACCAAAATTCGGCCGGGGGCTGTGATTCAAGATCGTGGTTTTTTAGAACTTGGGCAGTTCAATCCCCAGGTTCTTGAGTGCAGGTCCTGCGAACTGGAAGATGGCTGCCACGAGTGCGCCCACACCCAACACGCCGAGGACTACGGCAAGTGCGGTACGTACGTTCTTGTTTTCCGAGCTAATGTTGCTCGATCCCTTCTTGTCGGCAACCTTGTCAATTATTTGCTTTTGCTCTACCGCCGTAGCCTTGGCCTTTTCGGCCTTGTCCTTCTGGGCGTTCAGAGCAGCAACGGTCTTGGCCTCGGAAATCTCTTTCTTGAGGGCTCCAAGATTGGTCTTGAGGGTCTCAAGTTCCTTGACTGCAGCCTTCAGCGAATCAGTTTGTTCCTTCTTCTTGGCTGCAGCAAGAGCTTCGTCAGTGGCCTTGATAGCATCATCGACTGCCTTGTTGGCAGCGTCCTTAGCTGCGGCGATGTCTTTGTCGCTATCAGTCTTCTTATCCGGAAGCTTAGCGATTGCATCCTTAGCGGCTTGGGCATCAGTCTTGGCCTTGTCTGCCGCTGTCTGCTGAACCTTGACCTCGTCAGTAGTCTTAGCAGCCTCGATCTTCGGCTTTGCCTCCTCTGCGGCTTTCTTGGCGGCATTGGCCTTCTCAACATGCTCCTTAGCAGCAGCAGTGTCCTTCTTAGCAGCAGCAGCGACCGCTTCATCAGCAAGAGAGATGGCCTCATCCGCAGTCTTGGTGGCAGCCTTCTTAGCCGCAGTCAGATCCGCATCAACCTTCTTATCCGGAAGCTTAGCAATTTCATCCTTGGCGGACTGAGCGTCAGTCTTGGCCTTCTCTACAACCTTCTTCTGAGCATTGACATCTTCAGCGTTCTTAGCAGCCTCGATCTTCGGCTTTGCCTCCTGCGCAGCCTTCTTAGCGGCATTAGCTTTATCAACATGCTCCTGAGCAGCAGCTGCTTCCTTCTTAGCAGCAGCGGCAACTGCTTCATCAGCAAGAGAGATAGCCTCATCCGCAGTCGTGGTAGCAGCGGCTTTAGCTTCCTTTAGCTCATCATTTGCGGGAGCAGTCGGGGCACCTTGAGCATTGTTGGCAGGATCACCGAGATTGGCAGCAAAAGCGTTGGGGGCAGTCAAACCACCGAAGGTCAACGAGGCGATGACAGCGAGCGCGGAGAGGCGAGATGCGCGTTTCATAAGAAAAATCCAATCGAAAATTGGGAAGATATATAGGGAAAAAGTAGCTTTAGTTAAGCTCCTCATGAACTGAATTTACTCAGGAATCCCAATATGTTCTAGCATCAACTTCACTTTACCCCCATGAACCGTCATTTACCTGGCACTTTGAGTTATTAAGAAGCGCTAAGCATTACCCCCGATACTTTTGGATAGCATAGTTTCTATCTATTAAAGATTCTCTTAGAATCTGCTACCCACGTGCAAAATCCCGCCTCCTGTATGCACAAGAAAGCGGGATTTTAATGTGTTACTTCATCTAGGCCACAAACTTCACCCATTGTTGTGGGCATACGAACTCATATGCCCACGGGAGAGCGTCGAAAAGCTTGGCCGGCTTCAAAACTTTTAAAATTGCTGGCACATGTATGGGCCACTGGCTGCGTCCATTACCGGTCGAACCAGGGTGCATCCCACGTATTCAGAAAGTGCAATGGGAGCAAACGCAGACAAGGCAGCAACGGCAAGCGACCCAAAAAACGCTTGATTCTCCAAATCTTGTGCTGATGCTGCGGAAGCCGGGGATACTGACGTGACGGCTAATGCAGTGCAAACAGCAACAACCGCAACCTTAGTGCGACGCTTCATAATGGAAAACATAATGACTCCTCATAATATCGGATAGCAAATATCCTACCGATATGAGCGATGATACCTATTGCATATATTGCCAATTATGTAATTTGTCATTTACGACCACAATTACCCCCATATGGAAATGACTAATACTTATGCGTTTTACCATAAAACATGGGTTAAAGAGGGAATATTCCTCACCGACTAATCAAATTTTGAAAACCAATCTCGATCGACCGTCGAAAAACAGCACTGGACTTATGAGTCGCGGCACAAGCAAAGAACTGGTCTTTGGACTGTCGTATCTCAAAGCTCCACTTCCGATCAAGCCTCTTGCCATTCTTCTTTACCTAGATCGGAAGTGGAGCTTTCGAATTTTCGGGAAAAGCCGTTCTCCCACAAATGGGTGCCAGAAGCCTTGGCAAAACAAGTCCTATTGTTAACGGCAAGCATCAGAGTCTCCGTGAGACATGCTTAAAGCTCTCCTTCCGCACCTAGGTATAACAAGAGTGGAAATATACCCAGGTTCGTTCTGAAAAGAGGAGCTTTAACTTATTTCGATTGCACTAACGCGACCGTTTTCGAGCAGCTATTCCATAACTATATGCTGCTGTAAGAACGATACCGGAGAGTGCAATGGCAAGGTACACCCACATATTCTCACTGCTGGTCTGCTCCGTCTTCGGAGGCAATGGGGTATTTTCCGCGGTCAAGACGCTCTTGGTGTCACGACCACTAGTAACGTCGTTCACCCAGTCGACGGTGCCCGCCAGCGTAGTAATTGCCGCACTAGGTGAAGGCAAATCCGGGTCACCATTAGCAGTTCCCGCGGTGGCGAGACCAGCAAGCTTACCGTTCACAAAGAATGGGCCGCCCGAATCGCCACCCTGCATACCTGCACCGGAAAGCGAATGCGCATCAAGGATAGTACTCGCCATCGACATCATGGCGGCATCAGCGGGCACATTCTCACCCTCAGCCGACACTGCAGGAGTACCAGGGACAGCTACGCTCTCACCGCCGGCAGCTGCTGGGGGGATCACTGCGTTCTCACCATCGACGGATGGCATGGCAGGAGCAGTGATGCTTTCGCCATCCATAGGTGCAGCAGGGGCAGTGGGCGCAGTAGGCGCAGTGGATCCACCAGTAGGAGCGCCACCAAGACGTTCTTTCACCTCCATTTTTGCCATCGGCAATTGTCCCCGACGAGCCATGGAAGAACTACTACTCCAGCCATAAAGGGTGCCCACCTGACCTACCTGGGGTTCTTCCTGCGCAAGGGTGGCTGGCTGGATGGAAGTAACCTTACGGGTGAGGTGGAGCAAGCCTGCGTCAGAATGCGGGGAAAGTGCCCAGGAATCTACGTCATATACTTCCTGGCCTAGCCGAACCTGGGAACCTTTATTGTTGACTGATTCAAGGCAATGGCGTGCCGTGAGCACCCACTGGTCCGAAACCAAGGTACCAGTGCAATCACCAAAGTTACCCACACGACCAATCTTGAGCGAAGCCACAGTGCGGCTCTCTGGGGTATCAGGGGCAAGCTCTCCGTGTTCAAGGGCATTCGCTGGAGTTGCAGACAAGGCGATGATTCCAGTAGCGAGGATAGCTGCACCTAGTTTCTTGAATTTCATTTTTAAGCCTTCTTTCCTTCAGCTGGCACAATGATTTTAATGGCTTTAGAAACAAGCAACTCAAAAGGCCCTCGCCCCACAAATTTCTTCCAGAGGCTGGCAATGATGAAGAAGAAAATTACGAATCCTAATGCCCACATAGTGGAATGCAACGCTACATTCTGCTGCCAATAGTAAGCAGTGAGCACATGCAAAATATAAATGGTAAGCGACATTGAGCCCAGGGCAGCGAATGGGTAAGCCAACGTCGGAATATGCTTGCCGACGATTAAACACACGTGGAGAACAACTGCAGCAACCGCAACCGAGAGGATAATTTCGCCCGCAACACCAGTATGTCCGGTAAAGCGCAACCAACCTGGTACATTTGGATCAAAACGGAAGTACAGACCAACCACAGCAATGACGACGCTCACGCCTGTCACAACCCAATGCATGATATTGGCGCGATGATAGGTGTTGCTCAAATAAATTTCGTAGAGAAGCATCCCACCAATGAAGTAAGCGATCCACGCCACCAAGGGGTAAATCTGTGGCAAAGTCTGTGGCGCATACATTACTGTCGCTGCAACGGTAGCGATAAGGAAAAGCGCAACCTTCCACCAGAAATTGAGCGGGGGAACCCAGGAAACAATCACCATGGTGATGCCCATGGCTACAAGCACGATTTGGATCTCGCCACCTACTGGTAACAAGGCAAGACCGAGCAGTATTATTATGCATCCCCGAGCCACCAGCCGCATGAAGGTGGTCAGAGTGTAGTTCCTTCCGATAATCATCAGCGTAATACCAGCGATGATGGCAAACAAAGATGAAGGCAATCCGGAAAGAATGACTTTAGTGCTCCACAGCAACGAGGCCATATGAATGATAATCATGCCAATAATGGCAAGTGAACGGGCTATGTCCAGCCCTACAATGCGCGAAGGTGTAGACGTAGACACCCAGCACTCTCCTTTAAAACTCGATTGAGAAGAAGGAAGCGCACATACCCACCCACAAGCTTGGCAAGCGAATGTACTTCCTAACTCTAGTTCTTATAGTGTCCTTATTATTCATATCGCGCGAATCTGGCAAAAGACTGAGAGTTTCTAATAGTTACGCTGCATCTTCTCTGTATTTTTACGGATTAACATAAACGAGACTAGACGACCATCAGTTCGAATTATATTATGCGCTATTCTTGAATGGTTTTTATACTCATTCCAAAGTAAAATATTGCTGGCAACATGGTAATTTTTTCAGATAACTTGAGGCCAATATTCACCCGATCAGCAATAGAACTAATAGGCTACCAGCTACCCTAAAAACGAAGAGCATGCCTCTGCATTCTTTTGGGTTGTACGAGACTCAGGGTCGCCCTTTGCTACTTGGAGATAGTTTCGTTTTGTGTGGTGTGTGTCTTGGTACCGCCCACAGGAGCAGCACTGGTGGCATAATGGGTGGCTTCACTACTTCCAGGCCGGTTTCCCACCACCTGGGTAATGAGCGTTTGTTGGAAGGATGCCCCATGTCGTTTCTCGGAAACCCCGATCACGCACACGCCCTGCAGAATTTGATCGCTGCACACCATAATGGCGGATACATCATCCACGTCGATAACGCATACGTCAACGACGAAAACTACACAAGAACCGTTGCCCATATCGGCGATGATCCAGCAGATCATGACATGGTGTTCTGGGAAAAAGACATCCCCAGCAACAGCATTGTGGTAGCAACCCAACCCACCTACCGAGATGACTTCCCAACCACCTACGTTGGCACCTCTGATCAAACCGAATCCGCCATCGCAGCATGCATGAGCATCAAAGACATCAAAGAAGGCCGACGCTGGCTCATCCGACAAGCCACCAACACCCACAACAGCCTGCAGCAACGAACAGACTACGCACACACCATCATCAGCACAGATAACATCCTGAAGCTGCGAACCCCGAAAAAGATCACCGACCTTGCCCAACCGATTGGGCAGTGACCGCGTTATCTTACTACCGCCCCCACATGGTGTGGGGGCGGTGTTGGTGTGGGTTACCATGTCCGGCTTTCAGCGTAGAGTTGATCGATGGCGGATGTAGGGATGCGCCATCGCCCGGTGGGGAGTTTGATAGCTCCTTTGATGATTCCTTTTTGGCACCATCGGCGTACTGAGGCGCCGGAGATGTTGCCGGGGAACCTATTGATGAATTCGGAGACAAGGATCCAGTCGTCGGTTTGGTCCGTGGTATCGGGGTTAGAGTTGGTGACGCTCATAGTGAAACTCTTACACAGAAACCTCACCGATATCAAGGGCATATTTAAGCCGAAATGGAATGAAATGTGTTTTGGTAGAATTTAAAGCATGGACGAACATTCTGAGCATTACCCCCGATATACGGCACATGAGGCGATCGGTGTTTCTGTTAATCAGTTGCTTTTCACCCGGAATATAACTCGGCGGCGGTTGGGTGAGGCGCTTGGTGTTCAGGGGGAGGCGGTGAGTAAGAAGTTGCGGGGGCAGTCGCGGTGGACGATTGAGGAGATTTATGCGATGGCGGAGTTTTTTGATGTTGATCTTATGGATTTGTTGCCGCGGAAGCTTCCTCGGGGATACGAAATTGGGGCCCCTTTCAATAAGGGGCCCCAATCAAACTTGGTAGCGGGGGCCGGATTCGAACCAGCGACCTCTGGGTTATGAGCCCAGCGAGCTACCGAGCTGCTCCACCCCGCGTCGATTGCTTTGGAAACTTATTCCGTGCAACGACCAATAACTTTACTAACGTCGACACGAAAGCACAAACCCCCAGCTTAAAACCAATATTTTGGTTTTAAGCTGGGGTGGAAACCGCGGAATTATCCCCTACTCTTGTTGCTGCGACTGTTGGGTTTTTTGGTATTCTTCCACGGCACGGTCAAGTTCATCAAGCGCCTTACCATAGTCTTCGTGGCTACCGTTTCGGGCTTCCTTCACCTTGTTGAGTGCATCATTAATGCCCTTCACCGCTTCGGCCTCATTCGGGGTAGCGGTATTAGGGGTAGGCACCTCGGCGGCTTGTTGCTGGCTATTATTATCGTCTTGGTTCTTGGAGGTTTCCTGCTTCACCTTTTCGATATCTTGCACCTCATCCAAATCCTGGGCGGCACGCGGATCAATACCCACCTGGGCTAACGCCTCGGATACCGTGGCGGCATAACCGACCTGGCCTTTGTAGGAAACCAACACCCGCAGTAGCTTCGGGAATGCTGATTCTTGGCCTTTGCGTTTGGAATAAATCGGCTCCACATACAGGATCTCTCCCCCACCGACCGGCAGGGTAAGCAGATTACCATTTCGCAGATCCGTGGTTTCTTTCCAGAGGGTTTGATCGCGGGCCACCTGGTCGGAGGAGATCATGGTGTCTTGGGCCTGTTGTGGGCCTTGGGTGAGGGTATCGGTTGGCAGAACCCGCACGGTGATCTTGCCGTAGTTGTCCGGGTCGGAACTCACCGACATGTGGGCCGCCAAATACTGCCGGTTAAGGCCACGGAATGGCGTAATCAGCTGGAAGGAAGGCTTACCGGTTTCCGGGTCGGCTGCCACCACATAGAAAGGCGGCTGGGCAGCCCGGTTGGCTTCGGCTACCGAGGGGTCGTCAGGCACGGACCAGAATCGGTCGTTTGTGAAGAAGTCCCGGGCATCATTGACGTGGTAGCGGGTGAGAATACCACGCTGCACCTTGAACATGTCCTGCGGATAGCGCAGGTGATCCATGAGTTCCTTGGAAATCTCCCCCTTGGCCTTCACCGTGCCGGGGAACACCCCCATCCAGGCCTTCAACACTGGGTCTTCCTCATCAAACTGGTAAAGGTCCACAGAGCCGTCGTAAGCATCAACCACAGCCTTCACCGAGTTACGGATATAGCCGATTTCATCGCTGACCAGGGCACGTTGAGTCGACCCAACGTCGCCAGAGGTGTCATTGGTGGCGGCACTCAGGCTGGTAGGGCTGGCGTACGGGAGACTGTTGAGCGTCGTATAGCCATCAACGATCCACTTGATGCGACCATCAATAACCGCCGGGTAGGTTGTGGAATCGGTAGACAACCATGGTGCTACTTTATGCACACGCTGCCGCGGATCGCGTTCGAACAAGATTTTGGAATTGCTGTTGACGCGCTCGGAAAGAATAAGGTTCATTTCCTGGTATCGGGCCGCAAACGCGGCACGGTTGAACACATTTCCGATATCGACGCCGCCCTTACCCTCATAGGTGTATGTGGAGGAATCTGTGTCATATTCCACAGAGTTGCCGGTTTCGGAGCCCACCACGGCGTAGTCTTTCCCGTCACGGGCGGAAGCAATCAGCGGACCGTAGTAAATGCGCGGCTCGTCCACCACAATGCCGAGCTTTTTGGCGTTTTCGTCGGTGGTTTGCAGGTCAGAGACGGTAAATACCGGGTAACCACCGCGGGCCGATCCCACGTCACGGGCCACCTCGTCGACCTGGTTGGCGCGGGCCGCCACAAACCCATTGCCGTGGGTGTAAACGGTGTGCCGGTTAATCCAGTTTTTTTGGTTTTCCCGCAACGAATTGGGGTTGATTTCTCGGGCCGCCACCACAAAATCGCGCAGCTCGTTGTCAATGTTATAGCGATCCATCGCCAAGGATTCGGGGAACCCATAGAAGTTTTTCAACTGCTGGAGCTGCGTAAACGTAGGGGAAATAATCTCTGGGTCGAGCAGACGGATGTTCGACACGGTCGCCACATCAGATGCCACCGCTTCTTTTGTTGCCCCCTTGGCCCCCCAATTTTCCTGGTAGGTCACCTTGTCTTCGGTAAGACCGTAGGCGTAGCGCGTAGATTCAATATTGCGGGAAATATATTCGGATTCCTTTTCCGCCCGGTTGGGCTGCACCGAGAACCGCTCCATCATGGCGGGCCATGCATACCCAATCACCATCGAAGACAGTAGCATGAGCACGGTGGTCATGGCGGGAATCCGCAGGTCTTTCAGTACAATAACGCTGAAGAACGATACCGCCACCAGCGCGGCAATAACCATGAGGATGATCTTGGCCGGTAATACCGCCTTAATATCGGTGTAGGAGGCACCATAGAAGGTTTCATCACGACTCATGAGCAGGTCAAACCGGTCAAGCCAATAGCCCACGGATTTGACGATCATCCACAGCCCAGCGGTAACAGCGAGTTGGATGCGCGCATAGCGGGAAATGGAACCACGTTGCCCAGCCGCCTGACTGCCAATTATGATATTTCCCAGCAGATAGTGGCCAATGAGCGCGATGAGGAACGAAATAATGAGCAGGAGTGACAATGTGCTGAGGGTAAGCCGCAGCATGGGCAGCACGAAAGCGTAAAACCCGTAGTCAACACCAAACTGTTGATCGGCCACCCCAAAGTCTTGCCGGTTTAAAAAGAGCTGCACAACCCGCCACGATTGCTGCCCGAAGAATCCGGCAATCACCCCGAAAAGCACGGGGAGGAAACGCATAAGACGGATAGTGGAGCGCTCCAAATTTTTCCGGTAGGCAATGAGCTGTGGGCTAGAATCAAAAAATCGGGTCTCATCACTCTGCCGCCCCTTTTGGGTGATAGTTGCTGTGATCCACACGGCAGTGGCGGCAATCAAACCAAAGGCAACAAATAATGCAATCCGGGTGAGGATTACCTTATTAAATACGCTCCGAAAATTTACCTCACCAAACCAGAGCCAGTCGGTATAAAACCCAATAAAAGTAGGGATAATGGTGCCGAGTATGAAAACAGCCAGCACAATGATGGACACAAGTTTGGGTGGTCGACCGATTTGCGGGGCTGATGGTGTTGAGCCAGTAGCCAACGCCAACTCCTTTTCAATAGAAATTAGTCAAATTCGTTAATCTATGTTTCTGATTTCATGATTATTCAACGACTTGTCACAATAACTCCTTACAATACCGCCATTAACCAAGTAAGTACTAAGAAGGGTTACGCCGCGTCATGAACAACAAACCTTACGCAGGGATTTCCCATGAGCTCTCCCCGCAAGCACTAAACAAAGCCATGTTAGAGGCCGTCGATTTTGTCGACGCCAAAGGTTGGGACGCCCCTCCCACCCTGTTTGGGCTGGTCCCTACCGCACTCATCAGACCTGCTCACGACGCGCTTGACGACGCCCCGCTGACCCTGGTCGTTCAGGAGTTACCCAGCGACCTTACTCCGGAATCCGAAGAATTAGGCGCCTATATCAGCCGCGTCACCTGGCCTGACGGGGTGGTGGGCGCAATCCTAGCACAAGAAATCCGCTTCCTTGACCCCAACGCCGATGCATCAACCTCACCCAGGCCGGCCCGATTATTCTCAGGGGTACTCCGAGACAATATGGCACAACTGACGCTGCTGCAACTACGGCCATCCGAATCGGATCCGCAGGCACCCGATCGTCGTGAGCTCCGGGGCGGGCCGGGTGTCGCAACAGGTGTAATTGCGGCGCTTCAGGCTACGTTTGAGTAGAATAATAGCGCTTGGATATGGAGGTTATGATGGGAAAATATGTCCGGCCATCCCAGATCAATCAGGTCACCCGATGGACTGGTAGGTCATTAGCCGTATTATTCACCACAATTACGTTATCGGCATGCACGAACGGCAATACTGGTACGGGAACCAATATGCCCCCCAGCGTCACGCCGGTAACATCACCACTGGGGTCCTCGCTGCCACGGGATACCAGTGCAACGCCAGCATCATCAACGAAACACACTAAAAACAAATCGGAAAAATCCGGGGAACCAGACGAAACCGTGGCAGAGGCCCGGAAAACATTTGGTTCGCTAGCACCTTCATCGCTCTTTGACAAGTTCGAAGTCTGCACCCCTAATGGTGTGGAAGGATCCCTGGCCTGCTCCGGGAAGGAAGTGGGGCAATTCCAATTCTTCGCCTCGGATTCCAAAGCAGCATCATCAACGCAACTATTGACGGGACTGCGAAACTCCCGGGTGATTAAAGACACCGGAAAACTTGTGGTGGGCTGGTCAACCCTGGGTAGCACCGCAGTCATCACAGTAGTGGATAACGAAAAAGGCCTGGTGATGCAGCAAATGGTGTCAACAGATACCGTGGATCCGACAAAACGGATCTACCAATTAGGATTGGCGGACGAATCCGAAACTTCGGAAGTCATGGAAACCACCGAGGAAGAGCAGCCCGAACAGTGATTATTCACAAAGATGAAGGTCTTTCCCGGCCGCATAATTATCCATTTGGGTAACGGCATCCTGCAGGGTGGCGACGGAAACAATTTTCATAGCACCAAAATCCTTACCTCGAAGGTCGGCACAATTATCCTTGGGGGCGAGAAATAATTCCGCGTTATCATCGGCGGCGGCACGGGCCTTATGTTCAATGCCGCCAATATGTCCCACGTTTCCGTCATCATCAATGGTGCCGGTACCCACCACATATTTTCCATGGTTCAATTGGCCCGGGGACAGCTTGTCAATGACCGCAAGCGCAAACATCATGCCGGCGGATGGCCCACCCACATCCTCAAGGTTATATTTCACAGTAATATCCCCGGTCGGAACGGTAGTCATGCTAATACCGAGGAAGGGCAGTTTTTTATCGCTCGGATGTTCGGCAAGAGTAATGGTTTTTTCTTCGGTAGTGCCCTGGTGGCGAACCGTAACGATAATGTCATCACCCGGCTTTTTACTGCGCACAATCTTTTGGGCATGGCCCCCACTATCGACCTTTTCCCCAGCAATACTGACGATGCGGTCTCCCGCCGAGAGGGAACCGTCGGCAGGCGAACCAGCAACAACCTCCGCAATCTCCACCTCTAACGGTTTTTTGAGATACCGCAATGCCGCGGTCGTCGCCGAAGACTCGGACGACAAAAACGCCTGCTGATTCAGCTGGTTCACCTCCTCCTCAGTCTTATTTTGGGGTATGACCTGGTCAATGGGCACCAAATTATCGCTCGTGAGCAGCCACCGGCTAATCGCCTGAACCAGCGTCATATTGGTACGAACAGACACGGTAGTCATATTGAGGTTACCGCTGGTGTGATCAACATCGGTGCCAGTGATCTGTACAACATCCACATCATTGACTTTGCCCAATGTGTTAAACATAGGCCCCGGCCCCTCAGCCGCATACGGTACGGTCAGCGCTATATTTGTGCCGGGAATATGGTCCAAATTCACCAAAGCAGCCAAGGCAAAAACCGGAATAGCACCAAAGGTAAGGGTTGTAAAACGTCGATTCACGGTACTTAAGCGTACCGCAGAGATTTGACAAAACTAGGTATCCCACTAGCCCTCAACAGTATGTGTTTTCAACTGCAATGCTCCCCATCACGTGTGGTAGCTCACGTGTTCGCTATAAGCGTTGTGGTTTTATGGCATTTTCGTGGTAACAGTAGGTAGCGTGTGAGGCATGGCGAATAGTAATTTTGGTTTTAATTTTGGTTTCGGCAAACGCGACGACGGCAACGACGATAATAACGACTTTAACGGGGGCATAGGAGACTTCCTTAACGATCTCGGACAAATGCTGTCCGGTTTAGGCTCATCAATGAATAGCTCTGACGGGGAATCCGTCAACTATTCCATGACGGAGCGCATTGCCCGGCAACAAATCGGCGCCCAAGACCACCCCATAACCAACACCGACCAGCAGCAAGTACAAGATGCGGTACGGATCGTAGAATTATGGCTTGACGACGCCACCTACCTGCCGGCATCGGAAAATAAAGTCGTCGCCTGGAATGCCACCGACTGGCTCACCAATACCCTACCAGCGTGGAAACGCATGATTAATCCAGTAGTCGCCCAAATGAATGAGGCACGGTTAAGCGGACTACCGGAGGAAGTGCGCGATGCCATTGGGCCAATCCTTGGCATATTTAGCTCAATGTCCTCGGCAAACTTCGGGGCACAATTAGGCAACGCCCTGGGTGATTTAGCCACCCAATCCCTCTCCGGCTCCGACTTCGGAATCCAAGTAGCCCCCGAACACACCACCGCGTTGCTGCCGCACTCCGTCAACCACATCGCCCGCGAAATAGCGGTATCGCCCCAAGACGTGCTCATGTATCTAGCGGCACGGGAAGCCGCCCGGCAACGACTCTTCCGGCATGTGCACTGGCTCAGCGAACGCCTTGTCTCCTCCGTGGAGGAATACGCGGCCGGCCTGGAATTGGATAACTCCGCCATGGAAGAAGCCATGCGAAACATCAACCTTGAGTCGCAAGACCCGGCAGCAATCCAAGACGCCCTCAACCAAATGCAGGGCATGGATCTAGAACCAAAAATCCGGTCCCGCAACACCGGCGCCACAACCCGGCTGGAAACCCTCTTAGCCTTGGTCGAAGGCTGGGTGGAACTCGTGGTCACAAACGCGCTCGGCGACCGGGTGCCGGCCACGGCAGCACTCAACGAAGCATGGCAACGGCGCCGACGCACTGGTGGCTCCGCCGAAAAAGCATTCGCCTCAGTGGTCGGCATTGAATTCGCCGCTCCGAAAGTAAGCGAAGCGAAAGAACTATGGAAACGGGTGACCGTGGCCGTCGGCGAGGAACGCCGCGATAAAGTATGGGATCACCCCGATTTCCTGCCGCTCGCCGAACACCTGGACAATTCCGCCGAGTTCATCGACTCCCTGCTTGACGACGCCGACACCGCCAACTTCGACCCCATCGCTGAAATCACCGCCCTGGAAGAAATGCTGGCCCAAAAATCCGAGGAGGAACAAGCCGAACAGAAAGAATGGCCCAAGCCAAAGGATCAAAAACCCGAGGACAACCAGGACAAGAAATCGGACGATTCCGACAAATAACTCCTCATTATTCCTCGGCAACAGTCATCCGGCCCCACGCCTCCAAAAACCCCTTGGCCCGTTCAGCGTCGGGTGCTTTGTCCGCCCACGACCAAAAATCGGCGGAATGCCCATCGTGGATAAACGTGTGGGTGAGCTCATGCACCAACACCGAATCCAACACATAATCGGGTACGTTCCGCAACCGGTGGGAAATCCGAATGTCCCCCGTGGCCGGTGAACACGAACCCCACCGCTGACTCTGGTTCGTGACCCACCTGACGCTACCGATGGTGGCTTGACCATCAAGAACCGTCCGGTTCAGCACCTGGGCACGCCGGGTCAGATCGGCATCAGTCCGGGCGGTGGTGGTGGCTTTTCGATTGATCTTTGCAACAATATCATCAACAAGCTGCGCTTCCTCGTGCGGCAATAGGTTCGCAGGAACGCGCACCTGGATGCGCCCATCAACGATTCGGCCGGCAGCAGTGCGGGTGCGGCGGGCGGAACGAATGATCTCAATATCAAACGTGTTTGGTACGGCAGCCATGGTGTCTCATTCTAATTCATGACATGGTAGAACCATGCCGGGGAAAACCAATATTCACCACTCATTACCCAACCCTGCGGCGCTTCCCGGCATCGACCCACCCAGCCTTGACTTTGCCGAGCCACAGGAACCCGACACGGCCCCACTCACCGCCGGTGAAATACTCAAAGCCGCCCCGGCGCGACATGGTGACAAGCACCTGGTGGTATTGAGCCCCAGCGCACATATTATTCGCCGACCAAACGTGGGTATTCAATGCGGTGCTGATGCCACAACCGCTGGGGTGTTTGAGGTTCAGGGGCCGCCGCAGCGCCTGCTTGTGCCGATTCTCATGTCGTGCATTAATCCGGTCAGCGTGGATGTTTTGCATCGTCGGGTGGAGATGACGGGTCTTTCCGCGATCAAAGCCCGCCTGCTCATTGATGATTTACTGAATCATGGCGTACTAATCCCGTTCGAACACATGGTTGTTGCGGTGATAGGTAGGTGTTCGCTTGCGGCAACGGTTATTCGCCTGTTGGGGGAGCTTGGTGTGGTGGTGCGGCAACCGCGACGGGGCGAGTCTGAGGAGCGGTTTCTTGCCCAAATTCCTAAGGAGTTGTTGGTAATTCCGGTGGGTAAGGTCGGATATGGTAAAAGCATTTGCCGCAGATTGGGCAGGTGGGATGATGTGATTCCCGCTACCATTATTGATTCTTCTGGGGTTATTGGGCCGATTCGGGTGCGGGGTGAGGGGGCGTGTTTGCAGTGTGCCGAGTTGTATCGGATTTCTGCGGATCCGCAGTGGCGGACTGTTACTAAGGATTTGCCGCTGAATCCTCGGCATAATCCAGTTGTGGAGTATGCGACGGCCGCCCGGGTGGCGGCGTTGTTGATGCCGCGGTATCCGGCGCCGGGGGTGGTGAATGCGTCGTATGCGCCGGGGGTGTGTATTGAGGTGAATCCGTTTGTTGGTACTGCGGTGGAGACTGTTGTTCGGACGCATCCGATTTGCCCGGTGTGTTGGGAGAATCGGTCATGATGTGGGCAGGTTGGTTGTTGTTGGTTATTCCTCATCGTCGTCGAGGAATTGGGCGACGGTTTCTAGTAGGTCTTGTCCGTAGCGTTCGACTTTGACTTGACCGATGCCGTTGATTTTGAGTAGTTCGGCGGTGTTGGTGGGGAGGGCTTCGGCGATGGCTTGGAGGGTGGCGTCGGAGAACACGATGTAGGCGGGGATGTTGTTGGTTTTTGCCACGCCGGCCCGCCAGACGCGGAGGGTTTCGAAGATTTGTGGGTCCGCGTCGGAGGGGCAGTTGTTGCATCTTCCGAGGATTCTTTCGGGTGTGTCGACGAGTGGGCTGCCGCAGACTTTGCATCGGGCAGGGCGCCGATGCCGTTTGGCTGGTTTAGCGGTGGTGATTTTGTTGGTTTCGGGGATGATGTCGTCGAGAAAGCGAGTGCGTTTGCGGCTGTGTCGACCGCCTTCTTGGCGGGCCGCCGACCAGGAGTGGAAGAGGTGTTTTCGTGCCCGGGTGACACCGACGTAGAAGAGCCGTCGTTCTTCTTCGATGGCGGCCACGCCGGCTTTGATGGCGTGGGTGATGGGGAGGCTGCCGTCTGTGAGGCCGACTAGGAACACGGCGTCCCATTCCAGGCCTTTGGCCGCGTGGAGGGATGCGAGGGTGACGCCTTGCATGGTGGGGGGGTGTTTGTTGGTGTCGCGTTGGTGGAGTTGGTGCAGGAGCCCAATGAGGTTGAGGTCGGGGGTGGCTTTGCCTAGTTCTTTGCTGAGTTCGACGAGTGCTTGGAGGCTTTGCCAGCGTTCGCGGGCTTGGGCGCCCTCGGGTTCTTGGGGGGTGAGGCCGATGGGGGCGAGGACGGCTTCGACAAGTTCATGTATGCGGGGGCCGATGAGGTCAGGTGGTTGGTGTTCTTCCCGCTGTGAGAGCCGAATGAGTGTGCTAATTGCTTGGCGGATTTCTGGCCGTTTGAAGAATTCTTCGCCGCCCCGCACTTGGTAGACGATGCCGGCGTCGGCGAGGGCTTGTTCGAATGGGGCGGATTGGGCGTTGATGCGGTAGAGGACCGCGATTTCGGCTGGGGGTATTCCCTGTTCGATGAGGTTTTTGATGCGTTCGGCGACGGCTCGGGCTTCGGCGGGTTCGTCGTCGTAGCCGGCGAAGACGGGTGCTGGGCCGGCGGGGAGCATGCCGCGGAGCTGGAGTTTTGTGCCGGAAACTCGGCCGGTTGCTTGGCTGATGATGGTGTTGGCCAGATCGGTGATTTGCGGTGTGGATCGGTAGTCACGTTGCAGCTTTACGACGGTGGCGTGTGGGTAGGTGCGGGAGAAGTCGAGGAGGAATTCGGGGCTGGCGCCGGTGAAGGAGTAGATGGTTTGGTTTGCGTCTCCGACGACGGTGATGTCGTCCCGGTTGCCCAGCCATGCGGAGAGGACTCGTTGTTGGAGGGGGGTGACGTCTTGGTATTCGTCGACGACGAAGGTGCAGTATTGGGCCCGGAATTCTTCGGCGATGGCGGTGGAGTTTTCGATGGCTCCGGCAACGTGGAGGAGGAGGTCGTCGAAGTCGAGGAGCATGACATCGGGGTTGATTTTGGCGTCTTCGTAGCGTTGGTAGATTTGGGCGACGATGGGTGCCGGTTGTGGGGTGTGGCGGTGAGCGGTTTCTGCCACGTATTGTTCGGGGCTGATGAGCCGGGATTTGGCCCATTCGATTTCGCTGAGGATATCGCGTACGTTTTCGACTGAGGAGTCGATGCCGAGGCTGCGGGCTGCCCGGCCTACGAGCGGGAATTTGTTGTCTAAGAGTTGCCAGGAGAGGTTGCCGGCGACCTGGGGCCAGAAATAGGCGAGTTGGCGCATGGCGGCAGCGTGGAAGGTGCGGGCTTGGACGCCGCCGATGCCCATGAGTCGGAGGCGGTGAGCCATTTCGCCGGCGGCGCGTTTGGTGAAGGTGACCGCCATGACCCGGTTGCCCCCCACGAATCCTTGGTCGATCAGGTGTGCGATTCTATAGGTGATGGTGCGGGTTTTGCCGGTGCCGGCACCGGCGAGAATGGCCACGGGGCCGCGGGGGGCGGTGGCTGCTTGTTGTTGGTCCGCGTCTAGGTCGCCAAGATTTATCACTGGTGTAACCATTCATGAATAAGGTTTGCCGCTAGGGAGCCGGGGCCGGGAAGCGGCAGCGTGTTGTTGAGCAGCTCGTCACGGGTCACCCACCGGGTTTCGGAGAGTTCCCCGTCGGTGGGCATGGTGGGGTGTTCATCGTCGGTGGTGGCGGTGAAGCCCACCATGATAGAACCGGAGTAGGGCCATGGTTGGCTGCGCTGGTAGCGCAGGTCGTAGATGGTGCGTCCGGTTTCTTCTTGGGCTTCCCGCTGCATGGCAGCTTCAAGGGTTTCGCCCAGGTCGACGTATCCGGCTATGAGGGAATAGTGCGGGTGGTTGACGTTTTTCCCCAGGAGTATTCGCTCCGTGCCTGCCAGGGTGATGAGCCCGATGACTGCGGGGTTGATGCGTGGAAATACTTGGACCGTTCCCTGGTCGTGTTCGACGGTGGCCGCGCCGTGTTCGTCGAAAAGCAGTGGGCGGCCAGTCAGCGGGTCGAAGCGGGTGGTTTCTCGATAGTTCAATACCGCCAGGGCGGTGAGGGCCTGAGGGTCCGTGGTCCGCTGTATATGCGTTCCACCTGCTAGCTTCTGCAGCGAGTCAGAGGTGATCCGCTGCACTCCCCCACCACCTGGTAATGGGTAGATTGGGGCACCCGGGAGGGCGTCGACAAGCGTGGGGATGGTGCGGCCCACAGAATCAAAAACAAAAACTTGCATGACTAGTCATCCTCTGTGTCGTCGCTAAACACGCGGCGGACATACAGCAGCCGATCCCCCGGCTCTACCGTCTCTGCCTCTAACGAATCGATGCGGTAAAGCTCGCCGGAGCGCACCACCCCCAGGACGATATCCGCCAGATGGCGGGGATTTGCCCCCACCTCATCGTCGGCGATGGGCCGCTCCGCAATGGAAAAGCCTTCGTCGGGCGACAATAAGTCCTCCATCATTTCCACCACCGATGGTGTTACTGTCGCCAACCCCAGCATGCGGCCGGCGGTCTCCGATGAAATCACCACGGAATCCGCCCCCGACTGCTCCAATAAGTGTTGGTTTTCCGACTCCCGCACGCTCACCACAATCCATGCGCTCGGCGCTAATTCCCGAACCGACAAGGTGACTAGCACTGCTGTGTCATCAATGCTTGGTGCGACCACCACGGCTTTTGCCTTACCCACTCCGGCAAGTTTCAGAATATTCGACTGGGTTCCCGAACCATTCACCGTGACCAAGCCCTGCGCCTCGGCCACCTCCAACACACGGGAATCTTTGTCAACGACCACGATATCTTTCGGTGACGTGCCATCAGCCAATAATGCCGCCACCGCAGACCTGCCTTTCGTGCCGTAACCAATAATGATCGTATGATTACGCATCCTCTTCCTCCAATGTTGAATCTGCCATGCCTTACGGGATTCTTCGGTCAACACCGATAGTGTGGTACCGACCAGTAGAATCACGAATCCTAACCGCAACGGTGTGACCACAAACAGGTTAATCAACCGAGCTAGCTGCGTCACCGGCACAATATCGCCATAACCCGTAGTTGATAGCGTCACGCCAGCGTAATACAACGCATCAATAAATGATAGTTTTTCGGAGTAACCATCTTTCTCCATATAGGCAACCAATGCCACCATGATGATGAGTACCAATGCGATCCCCACGCGACGCACAATCAGCTCAATGGGGCTGACCTGAACGTTCACTGGAATTCGGATGATATTGATTAATGCATGCTGGGGAATATCAGGGTTACTGGCTTCATTACTCAACCGACCCGAACGGTCGGGGGGATACCTACTCGGCATAACGCTCTGCTCCTCGGACGTCCTTATGAACCATGAACACCATAATGCTTCAGGATAGTCTGTTTCGACCGGTTTCCCAGAAGCCCCAAAACTCATTCTTGGTATCACACAAATCACATGGCTAACCATGATTATTCCTATAATTATGCCTATGACCACGACGTCTATTTGACGGCCAGTTGACGGTAACCTGACAGTAGCCCGACGATGACAGGCCCAAAGCTCCACTTCCCAAAACGGAAAATAGCTGAGCTGGTTTCAACGTAACTCGCGCATTAATAGTGGAGCTTTAGCACAGTGTGAGTGGGAGCTTGACTGGAGCTCATAACCGCAATAACAGCACAGTAGCAGTACTGCAGTAACACAGATTCTTGACGCACATTCGCTGATCTATCCACCGCTATTTTTTACATATGTAAGCCGTATCGAATGGCCTAGAGATCAGAGATATATGTTCTTGACCTGAGTCATTTTGTTTATATGGCGTGAACCTATTGAATGCGGGTTGTTTTTCATGGCTTTACCCCCTTGGTATCTTTTGTGAAAATCAACCTATATAATTGGAAGCAATTTTAAATCAGGTTTTGATTTCTCTAAAAACTTGCACGAATCGTGTGAGCAAATGAGGGATCAAATAGTACCCTACGTTTATAAATACGCAAATATGAAAGATAATATTTCCATGCCTATTGGTTATTGCCGATTTCCATACCGCAAGAAAATTTACTAATCATACCCCAACATTAGGGACCGCAAAATCAACGGGCAAGAGATTTCATCAATGTATTTTGGCGATAACAACAACGTTCGCACTGTTAAAACTAAGGAAAAGATGTGATTCTAGCAAATTAATCGGGAAAAGAAGCCATCAAGGTTTTATCAATCTTAAGTCTGATGAAAATAGTTCGCCGCCTGGGGCACCACTAGTCCAAGATGCTGGCGACTATTGGCCACCATACCGCAGGGAATGCGCTGGTAACAACCGAAATAACTAACGATTTCACGATTGAGGTCTTCCATCATGGAAAAGTCAAAAGTCTATAAAGTAGTCTGGATCTTATTGCTATCAACAATGTTCACCATTGATTCTGCCCTGTTTGGAAATGATCATGTTCCTTACTGGGCATATCTCATCAAATTCGTCGTGATGACATCACTGCTTACGCTAGGACAAAAAGCAATGTCGTCTGGTGATGCGGAAACGGTGAAAGACAAGCAACGATCCCTGCTTCTCTTGTCTGCAGTATCGGCAGGTATCATCTGCATGATGGTCATTTGGATCCGATTCACCTAGAAACTCATTTTTTCGGGATTATCCCGCAAGTACCTTACTTGACACCCACAACCATCTCGTGGGTGTGAAGTCCACCGAAACCCATTACGCGCCTTGGCGTATCTTCGCCATAAAATCGGCACGAAGGGTTTTGGGAAAAGCCCGATTTGACCGCAAATCTACCGGATTTCTATTGACCCAAATCAGTGCCCGCGGGTAAAAGCTCCACTTCCGCATCGCGCCGCACTAAGCACAAAGACCAACCAGATGCAGAAAAGAGAAGTGGAGCTTGAAAAGCCAACACCGGCACTCACTCCGCCCATGGCTTTCCATGCTGATCCGAATCCCCGTCACGCATCATTCCATACCCCTCCGTAACTGCCTTGGTAGCGGAGATGATCAAAGTGATCAAAGCTCCACTTCCAACAGGATGGTAGCCAGATGGCACTATCATGTTTCCAAAGTGGAGCTTTTGCCCGTGTGGGGTCTACCTAACCAGGCTTTGACCAAGTGAAGAACACCACCCCACTAAGAGCATAGATAACCCCATGTGACCCAGGCACCGCGCCGCCGGGACCCCGCCTGATACTCAATCACTCAATAGGCTGTGCCGCTAATCGCAGCGTTTCCGCAATTTCCCGCTCGCTGGGCAAATTATCGGCACTGGACAGCTTGTCGTAACGCACATAATAAAACGAGGCGTGAATCTCATCTGGATCAATCCCCTGCAATTGGGCCCAGGCAATCCGGTACACCGCCAACTGCATCATCAAATACCGCATATCGGCCCGGCTGGGTAATTGTCCCGTCTTCCAGTCAACAATATGCCAACCAGATTCATCACGGAACACGGCATCCATGCGGCCCCGGATCACAATCCCATCAATTGACACCTCAAAGGGTTGCTCGACAAACATGGGGGTGCGGTCGGCAAACTGTCCCGCCACAAACTTGTCTTTCAACTCTTGAAGCTGGCCTGGTGTGATTTCTTCATCCATGCCGGGTAATTCCGACTCATCAAGAAGCGTTGGTGCCCCAAATCGTTGCTCCAACCAACTGTGAAACTCGGTGCCACGCTTCGCATACCGATTGGGTTTAAACGGCACCGGACGACGCTGCCTGCGGGCAAACTGCTCTGGGTTTTGCTTCAACGCCACAATATCCGTGGCCGTAAGCTCGGGAGACAATTCCACTTCCACAATGTCCGATTGCAACCGCTGGTATTCCTCAATGAGCGCGGTCACATCCTTCTCCCACAGCTGAAACAGGTCATTGTCCTGGTTGAACGCTATGGGATCACCCGCCGACTGCTGTGCTATCGCCTTCCGCACCAAATCCGCCCCAGTGAGCAGGTCAACGGTTTTGGTGGGTTTCGGAAACATCCCGGTGGGCGATTGTTGCACCTCACTCGGCTCATCACTGGTATCCGTGGCGGCAGCCTCAGCCGGATCGTGCCATGCCACGATGCTGTCCGTCGATGCATTCCGCTTCATCAACAAAAAATTGCTGCACGGCTCGGTGTCACGCTCATTATCATCCAACGCGGAAGCGGTCACAATGAGCCGCTGAGCCGCCCGGGTAACAGCCACATAAAATAAGCGGGTGCTTTCCTCTGACAACGACTGCCGAAACTCTTCTATGTGGGCTGCGCACTCGGCCTCTAATTGCGCCCGGTTTTCCAGCCACGATGTGTCTAGCACCGGGGACCCCACCGTATCCCCCGACTCTGCGGCATCACCCCGCAACGTCGACGGCACCATGGCCGGATTCGTCAACCATGTACTCGCCCGCGTCTTGTCGTAATCCCTATTGTTGGCGTGCAGCACACACACAGTATTCCATTCCAGGCCTTTCGCCTTATGCACAGTGAGGATCTGCACCCTATCACTCCGCACCTGCACCTCGCCCAATTCCAGGCCGGATTCCTGACGCCGAGCCTCCGTGAAATAGTCAAGAAGCTGCGACAACGTGGTATTAGGGATGGTGGCAAAATTCGCCACCTCCTGGTGTAACTTATCTAAATGAATGGTTCCCACCGCGCCATCGAGACGTGGGTTTTCCCGGCTCAACACCTCGGTGCGGATCCCCATGACCCGCTCAATTTCGGCAAAGAGATCCGGGAGGCTACTGCCAGCGGCAACAGTCTGCCGCAGCCTGCGTAATTGGGAACTCAATCGGCCCAAACGCCGATACCCTTCCTCACTATATTTTTCCGGCTCCCCCAAATCGGCAATGGCATCCGTGAGCCCCACAATGTTTTCGGCATCCGCGGCAAGAACCTCAGCGATTTCCTCCTCCAACTTGACGGCCGGGTCCACAGAATCCGTGGTCTTCCCGCTGCTGGCCCGACCAGAGAGCTCCCCGGCGCGGCGGGCAAGCGCCTGTATGTCCCGCACGCCCAGGCCCACGGCCGGACCTCCAAGGATGCGTAGGGCCGCGGCGGAATCGGTGGGGCGAATCAGCATTGTTGCTACTGCCACCATGTCGGTGACTTCGGGAACATCGAGAAGACCATTGATGCCCACGATTTCGTAGGGGATGCCGCGGCGTTGAAACTCTTTGGCGATGGGACCCGTGTGAGCGTTTTGCCGCACAAGAACGGCGGCAGTAAACGGCTTGGCGGTATCACGGTTGTTGTAAAGTTCGGCCAGGGTGTCGGCGACGAATTCCCGCTCGTCGGCAATCGTGGGAAAGTACCCGAGTTGGATGTCACCTGCCACCGCGGACGGTGGTGAGCTCAGCGGTTGCACGGGTCGGTTTGGGTCGCTCGGGGCACCAAGTACAGTCGTCGCAACCGCGTTGGCGAGATGCAGCACTTCGGGTGGGTTGCGGAAACTGATGGTCAGCTCGTTTTTCACCGCAGGCTCTTGAGGATCGATGGCGAAGTCGGTAACGAACCGGTTGAGGTTCGCCGCGGTAGCGCCTCGCCAACCATAAATTGATTGCATGGGGTCCCCCACAGCGGTCACCGCGCCCCCGGCGAATAAACTGCGGAGAAGCATTCGTTGGGCGTGGCTGGTGTCCTGGTATTCGTCCAACATAACAACCTTGTAGCGGTTTCGCAGCACCTTGCCGACGCTGGGGTTTTCCACGGCAAGCCGGGCGGCAAGGGACATTTGCTCCCCAAAGGTGACAAGGTTTTCGTCCTTGAGTCGATCCTTCAGCTTAGTGATCAGCGGCAGCAACTCGATGCGGTGAAATTGGGTTTCTTGCCATCCCAGGATTTTTTGGCTGGGTTTTTTCCGTTGTCGTTTCGCCGGCGGCAATTCCTCGCACAATTGTGCGAATAACAGGCTTTCGATTTTGAGTTCTCGCTCGTCCACCATGTGGTTGTCAAGCTCCGTGGTGAGTGTGAGGAGCTTATCAACGACGTGACCGGTTGTGTGCCGTATGGACAATTCACCCTCATACTCATTCACCACCTGGACGGCAATACGGTACAGTTCGGTCTGGCTGATGATGCGGGAGCTGGGTTCCACCGGCAACAACAGCCCGAATTCCCCAACAAGCTTCCCCGCAAATGCGTCATAGGTGGATGTCGTAGGGCCTGCGGAACGCAGTCGATTGGCTAGTCGCCCCGAAGGATCAAGCGCGGCAATGTCGGGGATGCCAGCAAGCTGCCCCAGCCGATCATTGATGCGTTTCCCCAGCTGTTGCGCGGCCTTCCGGGTGAAGGTGAGGCCCAACACTTGGTCGGGGTTTATGAGGCCATTGGCCACCAGCCACACCACCCGGGCCGCCATGGTTTCGGTTTTACCAGCGCCGGCACCGGCCACCACCAGCATGGGGCCAAGGTCGGCTTGTATTACGGTCGCTTGTTGCTCCGTCGGGGGGTGTTTTTGCCCTAGTAGCCTGGAGAGTTCGATGGGATCAATGAGCACGAAACCAAGGGTATCACTGGCCTATGACACGTTGGTGGTGGGTTCGGTCGTCCATTTCCCGGTATCGAAAACGGGGCAAATGGGTTTCAACTTGCAGGTAGCACACCGTGGGTTTCGTTGCGCCTGCAACTCTGGTCCCCGTAATGCCTGCAATAAGTCGGGAAGTTGGTTTTCAAACTCGGCCAGCTGTTCCTCGGTTTTTGCGGCCTGGGTGATAGACCAAATCTTTTTGGTGTCCTTTTCCGGGTAGACCAGGGTAGCACCGTCAACGGTCATGCCCGACTCTGTGGAGCGGGCAGTTCGAATCTTTGTGCCGTCGAAAGCACCATGGTGCAGGATCAACTGGTAGGTGAGTAACTGGATATGATCGGCTATCGTTTTTTCCGAAGGGCTGTTGGTACCCGATTTGAAATCAACAATGTGGTAGTCGCCATCCATGGTTTTTTCCAGACGGTCAATGCGGCCTCTCAGCTTCATGCCTTCGGCAATGGTGACTTCAGCCTCTACCTCCACACCCACCTGTTCGAATATGTGCCGGTGAGTCTCGATCCACATTTTGGTGCGATCCAAAACAGTACGCCACGTGTCGAGCCGATGGGATCGCAACCAGATTGGGGCTGCGAGGATCTCCTGGTAGGCATCTATAATCTTTAGCCTGGCCACATCCGAATCAACGTTTAACGCCACAGCCTCGGCGAAAGCGTGCAATAGCCTACCTCGCAATAACGGGAAGGCGAGTTCTTCCTCCGTGAAGATTCGGGACATAGTCGCCCGCAGCGGGCACACCATGCCCGCCTCAATCCTCGACGGCGATAACGAACTTACCGGCAACGACCTTGTGGTGCTAGGGCCGGCAATCCCCCACCACTGATCCGGATGGGCACCGGGGACACCAGCCTCGGCGAGACGAGCCAACTGCCGAGCAGCCTGGTTTCGAGCTCGCTGCGTCTCATCAGGGTTGGTGACCACACGCCGCAACTCCGCTACAATCGCAGGCGCGGACAACAGCCGGGTATAGGTGAGCGGATTATCCACATCGATCTGTTGCTCCCCAACCACGCGCTCCTGCGGCTCCCATAGATCCTCGGGGGAATCTGGTTGCATATAGTCCCGCACAAACCGGGACGGCTCCTGCGGCTCGGCGGCATCCGGGTCGTCGACAGCAGTGATAATGAGCGTGTTCGTGGCCCGACTTGTTGCCATGTGAAACAGCCGCCGCTCCTCCCGCAGCTGTTCCGTTACCCGCGCAATGGTGGTGCCGGGCGCAATGCCGTCGTCAATAAGGTCGACCAGTTCTTCCTGACCAAACAGCGTGCCCGTTTCGCTTAACGACGGCCAACTGTCCTCCTGCACCCCACAAATAATCACAGTGTGCCACTCCTGGCCGCTGGTAGCGTGGGCCGTCACAATGTTGACCGCATCCGGGACCACCAGTCGCCGATCCCGCACACCAGTGGGCAATTCCTGCTCCTCGATGTGGGTGATAAACGCATCAATAGTGGAATTAGGTCGACGCTCCACCCAGTCGCCTGCGGCGTCGAAAAGCGCCATGACCGCATCCAAGTCACGATCAGCTTGGGAGCCGGCAGCACCACCACGCATGCTCACCGCCGACAAGTGCTTATCCAGGTTGGTGGCGGACCAGATCTCCCACAACACTTCCTCCACGCTGCCGCCTTGCCGGCCCGCGGCGATAACCTGGCGAATGCGGCCTAAAATATCCTGTTCCCGATCCGTGAGGACCTGCTCCACCTCGGCGACCAAACCGGGATCCGGCTCGGGTTCGAGCACCAATTCGGATAGGACCTCCAGGGATCGGCGGGTAGGCGTCTGAAACGCATCAGCCACGGCACCGGTGCGCCGAAGCTCCACCTGACGCAGACCCCGCAACAGGCGTCGTAAGGTAACAGCATCGGCGCCGCCGATAGGGCCCAGCGCAAGCTCTTCCAACTCGGCCAGCGTCAAACCGTGGTGAACCGCACGCACCGCCAAGATCAGGGCGGATACGATGCGTTGCTGGCTGAGCACGATATCCGTCGGGTCGATGTGCACCGGAACCCCGGCGGCCAGAAGCGCGCGACGAATCGGGGTAATCATGCCCACAGACCGCACAACCACGGCGATATCCCGCCACTGCACATCATCAATCAGGCGGGCGCGCCGAATCCGATCCGCAACAAATTCGAACATGTTTCCGGTCGAATCAGCCCGGTGGAAGTGCACACCGGGCGCGCCGGGGCGAGCCTGTACCCGGTACGACGTGTGTAACCGCAGCTCATGATCCACCGGGTGGTGCTGTAAAAATTGAGGTCGGGCGCCACGGAATCGGAATACCGACTGGTCAGGGTCGCCGGCGATCACCGCGAAATTTGCCTGGTCTATGAAGCGAGCCACGAGTTCCGCGGACTTGGGGTCAAGGTGCTGCGCGTCATCCACAATCACGGTGGAATAGGAAATCTCCGGCGGTACGTCGTGTTCCAAGGCCATGGATACGAGTTCCGAAGCACTCAAGGAATGCGTGCCGCCCAGGGACATAACCTGCTCGTATTCCCGGAGGAACTTGCCCGCAGCCACCCACATTGGTCGATGATGTTCCTCCCCCAAGCGTTCGAGGTCTTCAGGGCCAAGCCCGCGTTCCACGGTCCGCAGCAGAAAGTCACGCAACCCCCGGGCGAACCCCACCATGACGATGCCGTCCCGGCACTCCTCCGGCCAGATAGTGATCGGCACCTGAGGCCCCTGCTCTTGCTGTCCCTCCCCGGTGAGCTCGCTATGGCCTTGAAGTAATTCCCGAATCACGGCATCCTGCTCAGCGCCGGTAATCAGCCGGAGTTTCTCGTCCCGCATGCGCCGAAGCAGGGCGAAAGCCAGGGAGTGCACCGACCGGACCATGGTGCCAGCCGATTTATAGTGTGAGGTAGCGACGCGCGCCACAATGCCTCTACGTAACCGCGATGCGGCCTGCTTCGACGCCGCCACAATGAGAATCCGTTCCGGGTCCTCCCCTGCCTCAATTCGACGCGCAACCGTATCCAATAACAAGCTAGTAACCCCGGAACCGGCTGGTCCGGTCAACCGCCATGTGCCGCGTTCCGCGTGGTAAAGGTCATTATCCCAATCCCGGCGCGGATTCTCGGCGTGGCGACGCACCAGCCGAACCGTGAGTTTGGGGGTTTCCATTTTTCCCGGGATTGGCGGCTGGGACTCGGCGGCTTGGTCTGTGGAAGAGTGCGTGGGGTCGGTGAGGTCAGGGGAAGTCATAACTTTAGATTGTGCCATGTCGTTGCGACATGTATGCCATGATGGTGTGGCACACCAGACCTAGATTAGTACCTGAGTTCGAAGAGGCACCGGGGTGTAGGGCATGAACATAGAGTCGGTAAAGCAGTCCTCGCAATATGAGCTGTTCCAATGCCGCCACGTGTCGGAATCGTTCAATCACACTCACATCTACCACGTTCATCAGTAACGCATCAACCAATGCCAGTGCTGCCGTATAGCCATAAGGGTGGGCTACCCCCACCACATCGGTTACCGCCGGCATGCGATCCCCGGCATATACCGTGGTGGCAAACATGTCCGCGTGTGTTACCTGATTCGGCAGCGCATTATTATTGATGTCTACCAGGGGTTGCATCAGTTTACGAATCTGTGGCATCCATTCCGCCACCGTCTCATGGGTTGGGTCTTTGGGGTCTAACACCACTAGATCATGTTCCTCCCGCCAGGCCGCATGATCTGCTACTGAAAATATGTCCTTCCGATCAATCAGGTGAAAGCTGTCAGGAATAGTTATTTGAGCCAGCGCCTTGTCTAGCCGCAGGGCTGCCGCAATGGTTTCGTCCCCCCGCCACCCTAATTCTCCCGGCACGAAAACGGATGCCCGCCACCCAGCATTGATAAATCGACCATCGGTAGTGCGCACCGGGGCTACGATGCGTACCCCATCAACCTTCAGGTTTTCCCGTAACCGCGATGACCAGGCGGCACGATCCGGGTGGATGACCGGGATTAACACTATATTTTGTACTAACCAACCATAATCCCAGGGCGATCCCAGTCGTTTTGCCGAAGAGGTAGCGTCCACATGAAAGGAATCACGAACATGATCGGGCAATGCTGCGGGATCGCGGGAGAGGAAACCGCCGTGCGCTGCTCCACTGCAGGTTGATACCCCAGGTGTTTGGTGTTGCGGTTCACGGTAATTGGTATTGGTGATGAGTTCTAATTGGGGTCGTGTGTGTGGTGTTAGGGGTTGGGGAGGGTGAGGGTGATGATCGTTGTATGTCATGGTGTAAGCATAAGGCCCAGTACCATAAAAACCCGGCTTTAGCAGCGCAATGTCGGAAAGAAGTTCTGGTTGGCGACACAGGAATGAGGGTTTTCGCTATAAAAATATGGTCGCCATATTTGTGGGTTATGAAGTTGGGCTCATGATGCCCTAGCGTAAACCCATCGGTTGACAGTTTTGCGGGTCTTCCAATGTTCGAACCCGAATCTGATGAAGGAATAAGGCGATGTGGTGAATGCTAGCCATCCAGCGATCATGCGGTGGCTGGTGAATGCGCCGGTAAGTGCCTAGCTGGTGACGGGTCATGATGGTAGTAGCTGCGGCATTGGCTAAGCGGTAACCCGGCGGTAAAGGTGAAAGCTCCACTTCCACCGCAATCTGGTCATAGACCTACAGCATCGTCCAAAAGTGGAGCTTTCACCCTGCGAGCTTCATGGGTTTCTTACCAAAATCGCCAACCAGAGGCATCGACGCAGGCCTCTTACCAGCGCTAAAGCTCCACTTCCGCACCAGAAGACCCCAGAATCTCTTGTCTGAGTTAGAAGTGGAGCTTTGGAAAACTCTTGGCCCCCGAAAACCGTGGAGAATGCATAAGCTGTCTCGGCGATCCCCCGTTATGTCCTGTTATTTCCTTAGGCAATGGCATCCCCCCATCCCGCCCCGACCGAAAGCTCCACTTCTGGCGAGCAATCAGAGTCGACGAGGACTTCATAAAGATGCGGAGGCAGAAGTGGAGCTTTCATGCATGGCGTGCCGTAGCGGAACCATTATTGTTGCGGGTATGGCCAGGGATTGGTCACGCACACCAGGCCATCGTCCTTGTACACCTCTTGCGAGTCGATCTTATAAAGCTCCGTATTGCTCACGCTCAGGGTCTGTTGCATCATGATTGGTGCCGGTTTCCCTTGGCCCCCACAGGGCTCGTGGTTGGCATACCCAATTCCGTGACCCACCTCATGGTTGAGTAGGTATTGCCGATAGCTACCCAAATCTCCCTGGAACGTGGTGGCGCCCCGCACCCATCGGGACTCGTTAATCACCACCCGATTCCCTTCGGAGGAGAAACATGATGTTTCCATGGCAATATCGGTGCCACAGTTTTTATGGGTGGTCTCTACGCTGGTCAGTTGGATCCGTAAATCCGGCTTTAAATCCGCTGTTTCAGAAATGTGTTCGAAGCGAAAATCCTTGTCATGAGTCCAGCCTTTCACATTAGTCAAGGTGGCATCAACCATGGTAGCAAAGGCATCATCACCACCATAGGCCGCCGTGTCTACCCCGTTTTCCACCTCGATCACATATTTGAATGTTTTCTTCTTTCCTTCACCGGACTGCGCCCCAGGAGTACCCACAACCCGATAAGTACCGTCCCCAGTCAGGGTGAAGTTTCCGCCGGCCGGCAATTCCGTAGGCGGCAGCTTTGGGAAGGGAGTTTTCGCTGGATCGGGTCCTTCCTTCCCTGTGGGTTTAGCTGCTTGGGTTGCCACAGCTCGACCAACTGTATCGAGCTGTTCCTGACTGCTTGATGAAGAGGCAACATCAATGAGCACCCAAGCAGTAACGATCGTCAATAGCGGGATTGCGTAAGCTCGCCAACCATAGGCTGACACGAATTTTTTAATCACCTGAATGATCGAACTGTTCTTCAGACGTTGCCCAAGAGTCCCTGCAGAATTAGGCTTAGAGTTATTGGCACGCTGACCCCGCGGCATTCGGCCCGGGGCAGCACCATTTGATGACGATCGTTCTGATGTGGTGGCGCCACGTCGGGAAGACCTTCCTGGCGCGGCATGATTCATGGGATTCGCCACCCCGGATTGCCCATGTCGACCCTGCTGCCTAGGACGCGTCCTGTCGTCACCGTTATCTCGCCGTGCCTGAGTAGCGACATACGCTCTGTCTTCATACTGTTCGCCACCATAATGACCATTGTTGTAGTGGCCACCACCATAACGATTGTCGTCATAGTTACCGTACTGGTCGTACTCGTAGCCGGTGTAGTCGTCGTAATGATCGTAATCAGCGTCGTCGTCGAATTGGTTTCGTGTATTCACAGCTGGGTGCCTAATTCTTGCGGGATAACATGGGAAATAGCAGGTAAGGTAGTGGACACGGTAGAACGTGCGGGTCGACGCACCCGTAAAATGGATGCGCCTTTGAGGTTGGTTGAGCCGTTAGGCCCCAGCAAACCCAACCTGACGGGTGGTGGCAGAGCCGATTTCAACATAGGCGATACGCTCATTGCGCACGAGGTATCGACTGCCTTTGTCGTCCTCTAGTTCCAGTACCCCCTTACTGTTATTGAGAGCCGCCGCGATTTTAGTGGACATAAGCTCGCGGGATTCTGTAGAGGTGATGACCAATTCCCTAGGGGAATCGGAAAAACCAATTTTGATATCCATGTTATTTCTCCTGATTATGGTGAGATTATTTTATGGTTATTGTGTGTCTTATGCCTATGACGGCAACAGCACACACGTTTTAATAATTTTAAACGCACCTTATTTTAGACTCACGCGGTAAAAGTCTTGAATACCCATACCAATATAGAGTCTAAAAAATTTAGATAACCTCAATAAAAGAACATTTGTTACTAGTATATGCGCATGTAATCCCTAATTTTTACCGGTTATTTATTGCAGAATCAAGTGTGACACTGAATATTTATCTGTTTCGGCTAGACTTGTGAAGGTGTCTTCCAACAAAGATCAGCCCACATTTTTCGAGCTCGGAGTGGCGGTAGAAATCACCAATGCGCTGGCGCAACAAGGGATTATTCATACCTTCGCTATCCAAGAACAAACACTACCCATTGCGCTTGATGGCCGGGATATTATCGGCCAGGCGCGCACTGGCATGGGAAAAACCTATGGTTTCGGAATTCCCCTGCTAGATAGGGTTTTTGATGCTGCTGATATTGCGGAATTAGATGGCACCCCCCGTGCCCTTGTGGTTACCCCCACTCGGGAGTTAGCGATCCAGGTCAGCACTGATCTGACCAAAGCCGCCATGTTTACCCCCATTCGCGTAACCACTGTATATGGTGGCCGCCCTATCGACGAGCAACGGGCTGTGCTTGACGACGGTGTAGATGTCGTGGTCGGCACCCCTGGGAGGCTCTTGGACCTGCATAAGCGGGGAATATTGCGTCTCGATCATGTGGCTATCCTCGTGTTGGATGAGGCTGATGAAATGTTGGATTTGGGCTTCTTTCCGGACGTCGAAAAGCTGCTGGCAGCACTGACACATCGACATCAGACCATGCTGTTTTCCGCGACCATGCCGGGGCCGGTGTTGACGTTGGCGCGGGAGTTCTTGCACCAGCCAGTGCATATTCGGGCGGAAAATGTGGATGCACCGCAGACGCATACCACCACTAATCAGGTGGTATTCCAGTCGCATCACTTGGATAAAAAGGCGACATGTGCCAAGATTCTTCAAGCCAATAATCGGGGAAAAACCATTATTTTTGCCCGAACAAAGCGCAGTGCCGCTGATCTTGCCACCGACTTGGCAAAGCGAGGGTTTTCCGTGGGGGCGGTGCATGGGGATCTGGGTCAGGCAGCCCGGGAAACGTCCCTGAATGCATTCCGGGCCAATCGGGTTGACATCTTGGTGGCCACTGATGTCGCCGCCCGCGGCATTGATGTTGATGATGTGACTCATGTGATTAATTTTCAGACCCCGGATGACCCAATGACCTATGTCCATCGCATCGGACGCACCGGTAGAGCTGGCCATTCCGGAACAGCGGTCACGTTAGTTGGTTATGATGAGCTGCAAAAATGGCGAATCATTAATGATGAGCTGCAATTAGATAACCCCGAACCACCACCATGGTTTAGCACTTCTCCAGAATTATTTAGCGCCCTCGACATTCCTGCAGATGCAACGGATACAATCGGGGCGAGCAAGCGTGTTTACGGGCTAGGTCCTGGAGCTGGTTTAGCTAAACCGCGAGGTGCCCGCAATGCGCGAGGCACCCAGAGCGGTCGAAACCAGCGTTCTGGTGATTCCCGTCGTACTCACGGATCCCGGTCGTATAATAACCATTCCCACAATAATTCCCGTGGTAATTCCCGCACCACCAGGAGGTAATGACACCGATGCCGACCGAGGTTCCATCCAATGATTCCATACCACCGCAATCATCCGAAGCGATAACGCCAAAGGCAAAGGCAGTGGCTACGCCTCTCACCCCTGTTCTGCAGCGTAGCCGCCGCGATTGGATTGCTTGTGGTGTCATCGCCACTGTCGCCATCCTCGGAGTGTTAGGGGTGTTCCTCACTGCACCGATTAGAAATTCCACCCTGACCGTGGCAAACACCGACTACACCGAGGGCGCCCAAATCCCGTTGATCGGCGAAACCTACCATGAAGCGTGGCGGGCTCCTGCCGACAGCATTAATCACGCCCCGTTAGCGCTCAATGGGCTGGTGATTTCTACAAATCAGGGTGATGATAGCACCACAATCCAGGCCCTGGATGCATCCAATGGTGCCGTGGTGTGGACCTATACCAGGGATGTGCCGTTGTGCTCACTCAGTAAAGCCTGGAACACGATAGTGGCGGATTTCCGAACGGGAGTTGGGTGTGGCGATGTCGTGTCTATTAATTCCACTAGTGGCACCTACCACTCCACTCGATCATCACTAGCATCCACGGATGTTGTTCCTATTAGTTCGAATGATCGGGTAGGCATTGTATCCCAGGAACGGGTGGAATTATGGCGCAGCGACCTCGTGCGCACCGTGGAATATGGTGACGTTCCCGCCAAAGCGGAACCCGCACAACAGCCTCACGAGGAATGTGAGATTTCTTCAGCTTTGACCCGCCAAGAACTGTTAGCTGTGGTAGAGGCTTGCCCCGGTGAAGACAACACATACGAATATGTTCGACTGCAAAAAACCACACCGGAAGAATCCCGAAAGCCCGAAATTTCTTCCGATATTGCACTCCCCGGCACCGGAAATGAAATCGTAGCGATTGGCGAAAGCGCGGTAGCGCTATATTCACCCGAACGCTCCAGCATTATGACCTACAACACCAAGGGGCAAATGACACACGAACACGCGGTTTCGGAATCCCCATTGGTACACGATCACAAGGGTGTCTTTGGGGCGCAGGTAGCTGATCTACCACATAATATGACGTGGTTTGATGGTAAACGGCTCTACCTGTTTTTGCCTAGCACGATGACGGTGTCCCAAGAGTTTGACGATGCCATAGGCACGGGGATAGCCCTGTCCGAGCAGCTGATCTATCCTACGGAATCTGGTCTAAATGTAGCGGATTGGGATACTGGAAAAGTTATTCGAAAAATTCCTGTTGACCGGAATGGATATTCCGGACCGGTATCCTTAGGATTTACGGGAAATACAATTATCGAAAAACGGGGGAATGAGTTAGTAGGTTTACTGCCTTTCTAGTGGCATTGGCTTAATAGTGTTGGGCTGCCCACGATATTGCTCGTGGGTTAAATAACAGCCCCAAGCCAAGAAGCGCCGACGCGGCAGTAGTTAAAGCCAGCGAATATTGTTGGGCATTAAACATGTACACGGCTGCCACGAGCAGGAATAATTCCAGCATAATGACCGGGCCCCGACCCCAACGCCGCGCGGTAAACATCATCACGGCACCGGCAGCAACCGCACCAAAAATGATGATGAAAAATACAGCGGTACCATAGCCTACCCACCGATTCGCATGAGCACTTTCATAGACCAAATTGGGATCGGTCTGGCCGGTCGCCTCGCGCACAATGAGTATGATGGCGAACCCCAGTCCAATAGCTGATTGGATAATGGCAATGATGGCTGCCCACCGCACAACTGCTGGTGGGCGTAGTTTTTCCGCAGTCACGGTATCAGTGTAGCGAGTCTCCACCAGCTTTTCTATTACTTTCGCTTATCGAAAATCTGGGGCCTCAACCGTGCAACCCTCCTATCACCCCCGGAAAATACCCCCGAAGATGTTCTTTTTTGGGGTAGGTAGCAAATATTTCAAGCCGGAGGAGACTCTATAACCTTGACAGAACATTAGAATTTCCTCAGGTTAACCCATAGATAAATTTAAGAATAGTGTCGACTAAAAACGGATTAAACAGTGTTTATTGGCCCAATTTTGCGCAAAATAGCAAAATAGATACGACTTGTTGCGAGGGTGAAATTTGACGAATCTTTTTTTGACATACTTTGTAACAAAAATACATTTCCGCAGCACAAAACCACTTAGCAGGTTCACTAAAACTAATCCTTGCAACAAAAACATCAATTTACCGCCAGTAACAAGAATATATATTTGTGAACCTTGACACATTTTGGTAAAAAACCCTAGCCTTTTGAAGTAAGACATGACAATATCGTTCGAGGATAAATAAACGGGCTAAGGTTAAAGCTCGTTAAGTTCCGTGTAACCATGATGTTAGTAAAAGTCGTCTCACGCCCTATGGCATGAATTTATAGGCAGGATGCAACCTTGGTGCCCAGGGTTCACCGACTTCTATTCGACAGAACGCGTCTTTACAACCGTGACTATTAACTTCATGGTGACCACGGAATGGTTCAGCAACTTGTAACGAGATCATTAGATATAAAGGAGTTCCCATGGATTGGCGCCACAAGGCTGTTTGCCGTGATGAAGACCCCGAGCTGTTTTTCCCTGTGGGAAATTCTGGCCCCGCCCTCGCTCAGGTAGCCGCAGCAAAGAAAGTATGTAACCGTTGCCCCGTCACTTCCCAGTGCTTGGCCTGGGCCTTGGAAACCGGCCAGGATGCCGGCGTATGGGGTGGCATGAGTGAAGACGAGCGACGCGCCTTAAAGCGGCGCAAGAATCGCGGTCGTGGCCGCGCCCGTATCAGCATCTAACCCCCTAACCCCATCGTCATCGTTTTATTCCTCATATTCCTCGACTCAACTTCAGTTAGCGAGCAAAATCCCTGGGATTTCCGCGCAACTACTGCCACCAAGTAAAGTGGACAGCTGTTGAACACTTTCACTTAAAATAAGGAGCACACATGAGCCAGCGTGGCCGTAAGCGCAAAGATCGTCGTAAGAAGAAAGCTAACCACGGGAAACGTCCAAACGCATAAGAAATTCTGAATGCGTAATAACCAATAATAAGGAAGATACCCCCTATTTCATGGTGTCTTCCTTTTTATTGCTTTCAACTATAACCAAATGCGACAAATGGTAATATAGATATAATTTTATCCTATTTATGCGATGGCGTGAGGTGCTTGTTCGTTGGCATTCCAAAACCCGCGGCAAGTTAAAAGCTCCCATACCGATTCGCTTCCAAATAATTCCAAGCAACCAGGAGACCGCAGGTGGGAAGTGGAGCTTTCGAAATCGGCATCGCCGAGACTCTCCTACGATTATCATCATTGGAGCCACACCAGGTGATCCATACGGTGGGCGAAACGGCGAAACTGGCCCCAAGCGCCACGCCCCCAAAGCTCCCCTACCAATCTTGTCAGCTCATGGCGCCGACTAGGGAATCTATATGGGAGCTTCCGGCCACACCACCTCTCAGGTAAAAGCCACCAAAACGCCGCCAAACAAAGCACCCGGCAGTAAGTAGTCGCCGACCACCATGAGACTCAACCACGCCCTGCCACTCTGCCACTCAACCCACACACCTAAGCACCATAGCAGGGCACAAGCTCCCATCCCGAACAACCCGGGATGGGAGCTTTCAGCTGTCAAGCACCGCAAATACCTACAGCACCCACATGCTCATTAGTCGGCTGCTGGTGGGAAGAACCCATCCTCACCCAACCGAATGTTGTCATCCAGGATAACCTGGATTTCGGCAGCCTCAGTGCGCTGCTTCGGCAGGCGGCGATCCTGCGGCTGCACATATAATTCGCCACGGTTCAACATGCCGGTTTCAAAGGCACGCTGCCCATCACGCAGCCGCTTCGTGGCCCGCTCCCGCCATTCTTCACCAGCAACCTTGGCGAATACACCTGGGTGAGCCAACACCACCACGGCTGCAACGTGGCCGAAGCCCAACGACGTCAGGACGCCAGCCTTCACCTCGCCGATCTCCAACGGTTTCCGCAGCCACACCAGGGACTTCGCCTTTGGTTCAATGGCTTTGTCCACGCAGTCCAGGGAAGCATTCTGCGGCAACTTACCGTTCTTGAACACATCAATCAGGCCGCCAATCTGGAAGAGTGCGGCACCACCCTTAGCGTGACCTGTCAAGGACTTCTGGGAGATGACGAACATCGGGTTCGTGACATCCCGACCCAAGTGCTGCCACAGCACGGTGTGCAGTTGGGATTCATTGGGATCGTTCGCATTGGTGGAGGTATCGTGCTTGCTCACCACCCGAACATCATCCGGGGTGAGGCCCAGGGACCGCAGCGACTTGACCAACCGGGAATCCTTACCGCCACGGCCGGCACCCAAGGCACCCAGGCCCGGAGCCGGGATAGAGGTGTGAGCACCGTCGGCATAGGACTGGGCGTGCGCCACCACGGCATACACCGGCAGGCCGAGTTCCTTGGCCACGCTGCCGCGCGCCAGGATCACCGTGCCGCCACCTTCGGCCTCCAGGAAGCCGCCACGCCGCTGATCGTTGGCCCGGGAGATGAACCGGGAGTCAATGCCCTTGGCGTGCATGGCCGCGGTCTCCGCGGTGGCATTCATGTCACCGAAGCCGGTCAGGGATTCAACCTGCACGTCATCAATGCCACCAGCAATCACCACATCGGACTTGCCCAGGCGAATCTTGTCCACGCCCTCTTCCACGGAAACCGCAGCGGTAGCACAAGCGGCAACCGGGTGGATCATTTGACCATAGCCACCCACATAGGACTGCATCACGTGAGCCGCAACCACATTGGGCAGGGCCTCTTGCAGAATATCGCTGGGGCGAGCCTCGCCCAGGAAGCGGGTGACAAACACCTTGTGCAGGCTTTCCATGCCACCAATACCGGTGCCTTGGGTAGAGGACACATCACCCGGATGCACGGCTTGCAGCAATTCGGCGGGGCTGAAGCCGGCGGTCAGGAAGGCGTCGACGGCGGTCACCAGGTTCCACACGGCAATGCGGTCAAGACCATCGAGCATTGCCGGCGGAATCCCCCACCGAGCCGGGTCGAAACCATCCGGCATCTGGCCGGCAACCGTACGGGTCAGGGTGGCCTTGCGCGGCACTCGGGCAATGGCACCCTTCAGCTTGCGGACCACCCATTCACCGTCTTCATTGCGGTAAATGCGGGTGCCTTCTTCATCGGCCGCCACATAGTCGCGGGCCTCCGCCTCGGTGTCCACCACGAATTCGATCTCCCGATCCAGGAAGACCGTGGCAACGTCGATAGAGCCCTGACCGGTGAGGAAGTACTTATCGGTGAGTTCCCGAATGCCGGCACGAGCAATCACTTCGTCACGGAAGCGATCGTAAATGTCTTCCTCGGCAACAGCCTGGTTGTCGGCATCATACCAGGCGGGGGCTGGGTCTTCCTTCCAGGTGAGCAGGCCCATCATCCAGGCGAGTTCGAGCACACCTGCGGCGGTCAAGTCAACGGAACCATCGCGGTTGATGCCAAATTCAGCTTCGTAGCGGGTGCGACCAGAGCCCCAGGAGCTGACTTCGCCCACACCAACGATGACCACCATGTCGTCCAGGTCCTGGGTGATGTCATTGGTGTCGATGGCTGCCGGCTGCTCGTGCCAGACGGGGGTGGGCAGGGCCTTGATGGTCGCTGGCTTGTCTTCTTCATCCGTCGATTCGCTGGCGCGTTCGAGACGTGCGGCCAGCTCTGGCAGCGAGATCTTGGCGTCGGCAAGCCCGCCGGTGAAGTCCGCATCCAGCGGCGCAACCTTAGCGTGGATGCGCGATTGGCGGGTAACCAGGGTCAGCAACTCATCCGCAATTTCGTTCGGATGGTAGACGTGGATGCCCTCGGCTTCGGCAATGGGCACCAAGGCGTCATTGCCACCCATGAGGTTGGTACCGGCGACCCACCCAATGTGGGCGTGCGCCAGGGTGACCTTTTCCGGCCAACCCTTCTCCACCTTCCACTTGTTGACCACGGCGTCGAGCGCGGCCTTCACTTCACCGTACGCACCATCGCCACCAAAGGTACCGCGATTGGGCGAACCCGGCAGCACCACATGTACAGTGCTGTCTTCCTGCAGCGCAGCGGCACCGGCGATGAGGCGTTGCAGGCTCCAGAGCAGCAGCCGGGTTTGGTTTTCTTGCGCGGGACCAGCATCGGTCAACAGACCATACACCTTGGGTGCCGCGAAGGGGAAGAGCAGCGTGGGGATCAACGCCGGCTTGGTCACCTGGGTGGTGCCGCCCACCGAAGCTTTTTGTTCGGTTCCGGCCCACGCAACCAAGGCGTCCGTGTCCCGGAAGCTGGACAGGTTAGCGGGCACTAACCACAAACTGGCGCTCACCGATGCGTGCTTGGCAAACATGATGCGGGCGAATTCTTTCCGCGCCTGATCGACCCGCGAAGCGGTCATGATAACGGTCGCCCCGCCTGCCAGCAGCTTTTCGACGATCGAACTGGCGATCGAATCCGGGGATGCACCGGTCACAATGGCCACATCATTCCGATATGGTTCCTCGGCCTCACCTGCAGCCTCGGCGGCAATCCGCTCCAGCACTTCGGCCTGTTCCGGTTGCCGCTCGGCCCACCACCGGGCCTGGCCGGCAATCACGTCACCCAAACCAGCGAAACGGCCTGGCTCAGCGGTGATCTCACCCAAGGCTACCCGGGCCAGTTCTTCACGAGCGATGGCCCACCGGTCGTTAAACAGGACAGCCCGACGCTCATCGAAAACGGGCTGCACATCCTGCAACCAGCCGGTACCCAGTTCGGCATCCAGGGCGACGAACACATCGTCATCATCGAGGTTCTGCACCTCGGGGTCGGGGAGGTGACCCAACTCCGCCAGAATGGTGCGGGCGTTTTCAGCCAGGATTCCGTGGTAGCCGATGATCTTTTCGGCGAACTCATCCAAGGCTGCGGAGTCCACCGCCACTCCGGCGCCACCGCCGGCAGAACCGAGGGACACGCTCACGCCTTCCCGGCGTGCGACCGCCTGAATGGCTTCGTCGATGAGGGCATCGGCCTCGGACTTATTCGCAACCTTGTTCGGCAATTCACCGAGGGCACCACCGCGGACGGATTCGCCTTCGCGGGTACCCAAAAGCACTTCCGCTTCCACCCATGGGACCCAACTTTGGGGCAGGGCCCAGGGACCGGTCACACGTTCACCGACGTAGGCTGGTTTGACCCCGGCAGAGCCAAAGAGTTGCCGCAGGGTAGCGGTAAGGGCATCGGTGAGTACCGGGCCATAGGGCTTGTAGGTGGGGGCTGCGATGTTGACGCGCTGGTGCAGCACGGTGATTTCGGCATCAGCAGCGCCGTCGATGGCGGCCACCCCCAGCTCGGCGGACAGGTCCATGAGCAGCTGGTTGCGGCGGGAGGAGACGCCACCGGTAAGGATTTCGGTGGTGTCGCTGCCGGCGATTTGGTCGACGCGGATCTTGTTTTGGAAGGCGAACAGCACGTTGATGGCGTCGGCGGCGGTGAAGTTGAGTTCCGGTGCCGGACCGGCGGCTGCTGCCGGGGCGGCAGGCGCAGCGGTTGGTGCCGCAGCCGGGGCATCAGTAGCGGGTGCCACTGGGGCTGCCGGGGCAGCCGGTGCAGTTTCTTCGGCTGCGGGTTCTTCTTCGGGTTCCTCGAAGACCGGCGGCTGGGCGACGTCGTTCAGCATGACCACGTCTTGGTCACGTTCCACGTTGAACACTGGCACGTGTACGCCCAGAACATCCATGCTGCGTAGTGCCAGGTTGGTCAGGGTTGGGGATGCCGCGAGGCCGATTTCGACGATTTCATCGACGTTATTGATGAGCAGTTCCTGGGTTTCGATCCATCGCACCGGGGATGCGAACTGCCAACTGAGGAGCTCGATCATGAGGGTGCGAACCAGGCTGTTTTCGTCGGCGTTGTCCAGATCCCATTTGGCCAATCGGGTGGAGGGGACGACCGCCAGGATGGCGTCGATGAAGTCCTGCGTGAGTTCGAATGGGCGTGCGACCAGGTTGGGAACGTATTTGCCCACCAAAGCGTCCTTGTCGATCTCTTGTGGCAAGAGTTCGTCGAGTTTTTCGGCAAATGCCGGCACACCGGGCCGCAGCACTGCGGAGTGGAATGGCACGTCAATGCCGGGGATCATGACAAAGGCCTTGGGGTGGTTGGTGGCGTCTTTGAGTGCCGCCAACCCGGCGAGGGTGCCGGCAACAGCATACTGTTGACCTGCGATGTTGTAGTTCACGATCTCCAGGTATTCGCCGGATTCTTCGGCAACGCGTTGCACGTAGTCGTTGACGTCTTCGGCTGCAACACCGATCATGTTGGGCCGCAGGGCGCCCAAACCGTAGTTGGAGCGGCCTTGTTCATCGCGGGGCACCAGGGAGTGCATTGCGGAGCCGCGGGAGTACACAATGTCAATGACGGCTTCGAGATCGAAAATGTTTGCGAGAGATGCCAGGGCGGTGTATTCGCCCAGGGAGTGGCCCGCATACATGTTTTGTGACGACAGGGCGCCAGCTACCCGGAGGCGTTCAGTCTGCCCGTAGGCAACAACAGCCAGGGCCACCTGGGTAAATTGCGTGAGGTTGAGCACACCCTTGGGGTGCCGGAATGTGGTGTCCCCCACCACCAGTTTGGTGGGATTGTTGTCGATCACATCAATGATAGAGAAGCCCAGGGACTTCCGGGTGTGCTTGTCGGCACGCTCCCAGGCCTCGCGGGCGGCGGGGCAGGCCTGCCGATCGCCTTGCCCCATACCTTTGGCCTGGATGCCTTGGCCAGGGTAGACGTAAGCGATAACGGGTTCGGCAAGAATGGCCTGGCCACGGGAAACCACTTCCCCACCGATACGGCAGGTGATTTCCAATGCGGGCTGCAGCCCGATGCGTCCGACCCGTTCAACGGTGATTTCGACCTCATCGTTGAGCTGCACCATGCCGTACATGGAGTAGGTCCAGCTTTGGACTGCGCCGTGGCGACCAGCAACTTGTTGTGCGGTGGCGGACAGCCACATACCGTGCACGAGTGGCGCGGGCAGGCCCACGAGCTGGGAGGCGTTGTAGGAGGTGTGGATGGGGTTGTAGTCACCGGTGACAGTAGCGAATGGGGTCATGTCGGCGGGCGCGGTGACTACGGCACGGTCGACGAAGGACCGGGGAGTGTCGACGATTTCCCCGGTGACGCCACCATAAGCAGGGGCCGGCACGGGGGTGTTGGTGCCGGATTGGCGGCCGCGAATGGCGAAACGTTCCATCATGGTGGCTACTTGTTCGCCATCCGAATACAGTTCCAGTTCCACCGTGACGATGCGCCCAGAGGCGGATTCGGCGATGGAGGCGCAGCGGCTTGTGACGTCGATACGGCGGCCATCGGCAAGCTCGGCAAGGTCTGCCTTCAAATCGATCACATGGTCGAGGTGGACGGCATTGAGCAAACCTTCGATAACTGGGTATCCATCAGCTAGTTTTCCGGTACCTAGGGCGGTGTAGATTGCGGGCCAGCAGGGGCCAACAAGCACATCCGGGGTAATTTCGGCAGGGTTGCCGCCGGCCACTCCGGCATGGGTGCGGGGCAGTTTGGCCGGCAGGTGGAAGCTGTCGTGGACGTCACCGTGGTTGTCAACCTCGGGCAGGCCGGTGATGGTGTCACCAGCTGCGGAGACGGAGCCCACGCCGGCAACGCCTGCGAGCAGGGCGAATACCGCATCGGGGAGACGGTCGTGGGACACGACCGGGCTGGCCCCGGTAGCAACAGATTCCGGCAACTCCAGCGGAATGTCAACATGTTTGACGTGGTAGGGGCGGCTGTCCTCAGGGAGGTGCTCCCAGGTGGAGTCGGCGTTGATGCGCAGAATGAACTGGTTGTCGTCTTCTTCGATGAGGTCGAAGGCAGTTTCCGGCAGGTGGTAGGCCGGGTTATCGATCAGGTGACCATGCCAGGAAATGGTGCGGGACTTCAAGATGGTCTCCGCCGGAGTGTCGGCAAGCCGGGAGAAGGCCGGTTCGACTTCGCCGGTTTCGGTGGCGATTTTGTCTACGCAGGCGGCTTCGAAACGACCCAATAGGTCGGCGACAGGCTCGTCTACCTGGGTAATGCCGCCGACGGAGATGGGGCCAGGAATGACCCGCACTGCGCGTGCCGGGTAGCGGTCATCATGGGCTTGCCACAGGGAGTCCAGGCCAAACCACCGTTTGAGGTCACCGTCGATAATGGGCACCCAGGGCATAGGTTTGTGGTGTTTGCGGTTGAGCGTGATGAACCAGGCGGCATCACTGGGTTGCACGGTGATGTCGCGGGCCTGTGGGTATGCGGCCAGGAGCTTGTCGACGGCCGCAGGTGCGTCCGCGATGTCGGCAATCTCTGGGAAGAGGGTTTCCACTTCCCCATGGTCCACGGGGTTGAGTCGGGCCTCGACGCGGTGCAGCAGGTCGAAGAATCGGTCATCCCAGGTGGGGTCGGTGAAGGGATACGCCAATTCGACAAAGCGTTCGACCCATTGGGCGTAGGTCATCAGTTCGACGTCGCCGAAGTAGGGTTTCGCGGTCTTGTTGATTGCCTCGATGATTTCCGAGGCGTGATCCGCGTAGGTATCGGGATCAAGTGAGGTAATGAGTCGGGAGGCCCGGGCGAAATCATTGTCGATCTCGTACAGGTCGGCAAGCAGGTGTGATTGCCCCGAGGTCATGCCACCATCAGACTTGAGGCGGCCCACCCAACCTTCTTTAATACCGGGGGTGTTGACGAGGGCTTGTTTCACCTCGTCGGTGGTTTTGGCTTCCTTGGTGGCCATGGCTGCGGTTCCGACGAGGATGCCGTCGATAGGCATGCGTTTGCGGCCGTGTTTCAGTGACCAGTCGCCGGAAATATATTGTGCAGCCTTGTCGGGGGTACCAATGCCGCCGCCGGCGACGATGACCACGTTGGGGCGTTGCCGCAGCTCTTTGTAGGTGGCGAGCAGCAGATCGTCCAGGTCGACCCAGGAATGGTGACCGCCAGCGTGCCCATCTTCAATTTGTACGATGATGTCGGTTTCGGGGTTGGCGTCGGCGATTTCCAAAACGCTGCGGATTTGAGCGACGGTGCCCGGTTTGAAGGCGATGTAGGGGTATCCGTCGGCGTGCAGGTCGGCGATGAGCTGGTTGGCTTCCTCCAGTTCGGGGATGCCGGCGGAAATGGTGACGCCGTTGATGGCAGAACCTGCGGCACGAGCCTTGGAAACGATACGCTGTTGACCAAATTGGAGGTTCCACATGTACCGGTCGAAGAACATGGAGTTGAATTGGGCGCTACGGCCGGGCTCCAATTGGGCTTGGAGATTGTCGTTATTGAAGTTGAAGACTTCCTCCGAATACTGGCCGCCGCCTGCCATTTCCGCCCAGTGGCCGGCGTTAGCTGCGGCAGCAACAATATCGGCGTCCACGGTGGTGGGGGTCATGCCGGCCAGGATAATGGGCGACAGGCCGGTAAGCCGGCTGAAGGCGGTTTGAACCTTGCGCTCCCCGGTGGGGAGCTCGATGACGCGCGGCGCGAAATCATCAAAGTTGATGAGCTTGGGCAGTTCAGTGCCGGGGGTGGCGAGATCGTCACGCTTAGCCGGGGTGGAGCCATCGAGGATGATGGCGTCAGTTTGTTCGGAGGTGATCTGGCCTAGCGCCTTGTCGAGGGTGAGCAGGTAGTCGTGCTCGCCGACTTTCCACTCATATGGGTCAACGAGAATGTAGTCGCCGAGCCGTTGAGCATCCACCGCATTAATGCCACATTTCTCCGACCATTCGACCGCCTGTGCGACAGCCTCACGGTTGTGTTCATGGTGGAATGCGGCTTTCACTCCCAGGTCGGCGAAGGTAACATCCACATGTTCCCCACCACGCTCGTGGGTGTCAATGGTGGCATTATACTTATCGACGGCTGCCGTCACCGCACGCTTGACTGCCGCCAATTCGGCGCTGTCCCCGGAATAGACTGCCCGAATGGGGCTGTTGATCACGCCGGGAGCGATGGGCAGCAACTCTACTGGCACGCCTTGAACGGACATCATCCTGCCAAAGGTGGCTTGGGATGCGGCTGCACCAAGGAGGAAAGCAAAGGCCACATAGTTGACGAGTTTCTCGTCATCGGCCCAATTGTCACCAGGTAGTTCGGTGAGGCATTCTACCCCCAGAACACCCTGGGAGTGGCCGTACGCGGTGTATTTTTCTGGGGTGAAACCCAGTTGACCGAGTTGGGTAACGGCAGCGATTTCCCCCAGCAGAATCCCCGGAACCGATACCGCCGGTTCGGCATCAATTTCTTCCGGCTTGATGTCATCTGCGGATTCTGCGGCAATGATCTGGCGTAGCCGGGTCAGGCCACCTGGCACAATCTGGGATACTTCCCGCACAACGGGAGCAATCTTGAGCTGAGCAGCATCAATGAGGTTTTCCAATTGGGTGCGGATGTATGAGTCCGTTCCAAATGCCGCCAGGTTCTTTTGCCATGCCGAAGCTTGACCTCCGAGAAGCACACCAACATTAGTGATTGCATGCAAGGGGGAAAGGTTCATTCCACGTTCCTTCACTTAGGTTTTCGATTGGGTTGCCAAAAATAACAGCAATACCTTTACGGAAGCGTAGGTTACTTCCCCGTAGGTTTCAATGTGAAAAAAATCACTCAAAACAATCTGCGCACTGCAAACCCCTGTTTGCCCCGTTACTAGTTCTCACACACCGTCACTCGAACCAGGCGTGCACCATGCCACCCGGTCGAATACTTGTGCGCAACCTAGCTATTTGATGTAATCACGCCAGGCCGCAGCGAAAAGTCGATCCATAGACCATAACGGTGGGCATTTCGTGAGAATCGGCCCCATGCCCGCACACACCAAATATCGAACAGCTTTGCTAGCCTCTATTCCGTCCTGCCAAGCACCGGGCAGAAACCAGCCGCGTCCGGCACCAGGATGCTCACCCCGCACCAGGATTCCCTGCGTTACAAGTGGCGCAGCAGCCCGATCAAGCTGCGACTTTCGCCACCCATTCCAGGAACGCACGTGAGCATCGGTAGGATCGGCCAACGCCAAAACCTGCAGAAAATACCTAGCGCTATCCGTAGAAACCGCAAGCCGGTTCGCCACCTCCACCACAATCTCCGGGACGGATACCAATGGGTCATGGGGATTCCCCGCCGGGCCACCGGTACGTCCCAAATCCATCAGCAACTCATTAAGATGCCCCTCTAACAGCACCCGAATGGGCATGGTATTCCGGGTAAAATAGTCAAGATTCCGATAATCAGCCGCCCCCACAATATCGATTGTTCCGACCTCCCACTCTCCGGCATCCAATTGCTGCTGCCCATAGGTTTTCAGGCTCTGCAGCTTCTCCCGGAATATTTCCCGTGCGGGATCGTCGAGACTCGTGTTGCCGATAAGGTGCAGCAGTGTCGCCAGATAATCGCCAGCGGAATATTCATCCAAACCAACCGGCACCTCTGTGGTTTCGGATAAGGCAACGTTAGTGAGCCAAGAAAGATCGTCGAATTGGGGCATTGCCTGCTGAAACTGGCCAGCGGTGATATGCATGATGGGCTTGCCGGTGTTCGCATTCAGTTGTGCTGCCATGGCAGCGATGTCCAGCCCGGTCTCGGAAAAATCTGCATTCACCCCAGCGCCGAGCACGCAATCAATCCGTGTCAAGCCCCGCAATTGGACAATGGCGACATGCATGTCCGGCTGACTCAACCCGTACCGGTTTCGCACTGCCGGCGCGGGCACGCCTTCGCCGGGACTCACCACAAGGCCGCCCAACATATACGTGCACGTTTCCGGGGTGAGAATGGTGTGGGCCGCGAGCTGCGCCGACCGATCCGGCCGATCCGGGTGCCGAGACCACGCCAGAATCACCCCCAGATAATAGATGAACTCCGAACGGGTGAGCGAAAGATCCGGGAGGCGGGAATCGGACAAATCAGGCCGATATACCAAAACCCGGTTACGGTTATACCGCCAATGTCGGTCACCATCATAGTGACCAGTATGCGCATCTCGGCTCTGCCACCCGGAACCAAATATTCCTAATTCTGTAGCCCATAGCAGGAAACGGCACACCTCTGCAACAACGTCGGGATCCAGATGCCGGCCAGCCAATCCTGCCACAAGCGTCTTCTCCCGGCCAATATAGTCCAACCAGCGGAATGTCATTGTGGTGGTCGGCATCGGATCCGAATCAAGGCGGCTGAGCACCTCCCAAAGCTTGGTGGCCTCATGGTACGGATTGACGCTTCGGGAGCCCCGACCGGTGCGACCGGTCACCGTAAACAACAGTGATAATGCCGCCTCACTCATATCATTCGTTTCGGAATAATCGGCCGCACCAAACCAACCATGGAGCTGCCGCACCTTAGAAACCAGGGATAATAGCGATTCCGCAATCACCGAATTGGAGCCGAATAGTTTTTCGATCGTTGCCAGTTCCGGGTTTTCCCATAGCTCTTCAGCCTGCTCCGTGGTAACGGCCCGCAGCGCGGTGCTCATGCTAAGATCCCGGGGTCGGAGCTGGTTTAATGCCCCCACCGGAACCCCGCCGATACCATCAGCAACCTGAGCGATGGGAAGCCCTGAATCAACATCGATAAGCATCCGATCCCGACTCAAAAGCCATGTCCCACCGCCAGGACGGTTCAGTGCCGCGCACAGGGGAACTGGTGCCCGGAAACTACCCAATGGTGTGACCAATCGATAATCACCGGTGCCGTCACGAGGCCCAAAAGACAATGCGATATGCGCGCCATTACTTACTCCACAAGGGCCATCCGCCGTGGTGGGGTGGGCCGAAACCACGAGTGAATCCGACATAAGAAACTCATGATCGGCGGGAATTCTAGTGCGCCGCAGCCCAGTAATCTTTATGCCAGGCACACTGGTGCCACGTTTAAGTGGTGAAAAATAATCCATGTCGACAATCTCCCCAGTTTCCCACACCATTGCAACGTCGTCGACAAGCACATAATGCGGCCCGGTGCCCACAACCTTGCCGTTGCATTCCTGTGACCCCCAGGGGGCAAGCAACTCACCGTCATTGCGGGTGCGGGCCCCCAATAGTCGACAATGGCGGGCACCATGAACATCGTCATAACGCACCGCGATCCGCTCCCCCACCAACCAAGCCGAATCGAGGGTGCGACAATCTTTGGGCAACCGGCCACGTGCCACAATGGCATCACCGTCAATCATCTCAATGCTTTGCCCACTCCGTACCGCAACTGCAGGGTAGGCGTCATAAAGCTCAAAGCTCTTATGGCTTTTGCAAACCTGCTCAAGCATTGGCCAGGCCAATTCGCTCATAACCCCACGACTAATACGTAACTGCAACTCTGCTACTGGATCAAAGTCTCGAAGCTGCGCCACTGCTTTGGAATTCATCGACACAAACCTCTTATCGAACACATATGCCAACTGCCGAGTCTGGAAAACATCCCACTCCGGCCCGGAGCCAGCAAGTTGCTGCTTTGTCTTCACCAAGCGGTTCAACACAAGACTCACCAACCGCCGAGCGGGCTTCGATGCCGCAAACGCATCAAAATTGTTCGCAATAGTTCTAATATTCAGGTTTGCGGCAAGCCACCCACGCAGCCGCTTATGGGAGCAAATCCCCGCCAAGTCGCACCGATCCGAGGTGCTCGCCCATTCCTGCCAGCGCAATTCCTCATCAAAATCGCCAGCCCACTCAATACCGCTTGCACACAATGCGTCCACAAGGTCGATGGGAAAAACCGAAAAACGGGGCGCAAGCGACAAGCCCGATAACGACATGCCTCGCACCGCATCGACTAGCCGGCGGTCAGGCGGTAATACTTCCCCACGCCCCAAGCCTTGCAGCCACTCAACCAAATCCGCCGCTAGAGTCGGCATAGCACCGCAATCATAGAGCAGCGATAAAAATTCCGCCGCCGTAAGATGCACCGGCCTGGAACTGCGCAAAACCGCCCGACAATCAGGTTCTTTCGATACCAGCGTCCGCAATGACTCGTGAGCCTCCTGAAAAAAGCCCGCCTCCGACCTGCGGAAACCCGACGACTCCAGAATCGCCTCAAGAAAATATTGATGCTTATCCTCAGGGATATCCTGCAACACCCCCGCATACGCTCCCACCCCGGCGCGCATCACCGCAACCATCACCTGCGCGGAAGACTGCGAATCGGCGCGCACCTGATCGCGCAGCTCCCGCACGCCCGCAACCCCCAGGTTAAAAAACTCGACAAAAGTAGCCGCCCGCTGCGACGCATCGATAGGAAGATCATAATCTCGTTCAACCTGCCGCGCTTTGGCGTAATAGTGCCTGGCATAAGTGTTTTTCTCCACCTTGGCGAAAATACGTGCTAGTTCGTCAAAAATCGGTGGAATCACCCGCGGCGCAGCCTCAAACAGCACATCGTCCAGCGCATCGAATCTAGTCCGCACAGCGGAAGCATCGGTGCCAGCAACGCGCCTAGCCCATTCCATCATAGGAATCAGGTCCAAGACATATTGTGCGCCTTGAGGATCCGCCGCGAGTGCTGCCGCCGGGAAACCGGTTGAGGCAGGCGGCGCATAGCCAACCTTTTGTTTTCTCGTTGGTGATAATCCGGCCGTCTTCATGGCAATGGTTTCTGCTTTTACCAGCGCATTAGGCACAAGTTCCACGACCACATTCCCTGTTGGCCCTATAAATTCCATGGCATTGAGTGGGGTAGTTTTCTTCGGCCGATTTTGACCGATAGCAGCAATATTCACGGATCTTCCTTGCGATGAAGTATTCCGCATCCCAGTATTACAAACATTGGGGCGGAGCGAGAGTGATGCGAAATGGACTAACGTTAACCCTTTATACTCAGATCTGGTCACGTTGAACAGGCTTATTGGTGAGGGGGTATTTTCAGATTCATTTTCCTCCTATTGGGTCCTCGTCGTAGTTGTAACTGTATTGTGATGCATCATGCCATGGTTTTACCGCGAGTATAGCGAGGTTGTAAGACATAACCACCCCCATAATTCGAACTTAGTTTCGAATTGCTGACTAGTCTCATGAATGATCGCTCGGCTGGCTTCATGCGGGGCCTCAATGTAGGGCTTCGAAGATGGCTGAATGGGCCAGCCAGGACGGGAACTGACATGGCCAAGACGAAGCCAGTTGCCGCAAGCTGCTCTAGACAAAGCTCCACTTCTGCAATAGTTGGCGATATACCCCACCATAGTTGATGCGGAAGGGGAGCTTTTGGTTTCACCTCACCACCGAATCTCACCTCAAATCGGCCGCAATCTGACATCTGCCAACCACGCTGATGCCGAACTGGCACCAATCAATACCAAAATTAACGCTCGAACGACACGCAATCATCATCTGATCGGCTCGCGGGAGCTCCTGTCATAATGCCAAAGCTCCACTTTCCAATAGATTATGGGAAATCATGAATCCTTCATTGGAAAGTGGAGCTTTAAAACATTTTCCTTGCGATACATCACAAGCCCCACCGCAAATAATGTGAGTCATATCACCGCCAAAACACCGCAAACCACCATAAAGCTGCCACACGAGTATCTGCGCTGCGCGAGTTTCACCGTATTCACCAGGTTTTGATGTGCTAATGGTCCTCCCTGGACCCCCGCTATAGCTCCCACATCGCTTTTTACATGAGAATAGTTTTACCCCACCAGTCATGATTATGACCAGTGGGGCATCGACAATAGTCTGCCATTGATGTGGCAGATTGGCATTAAACCAAACCTGACCACAGGCTCCCTTGATCGGATGTATTACTGGTGTTCTTCATCCAAGGGGACCACTGTGACATCAGCAGCGGCTTCGGCAGCTTTCTCTTCGGCAAGTTGCCCACTGACCTCGGGGTCAACCGGCGATTCTCGAACCTCAATCTGGCGGTCATCGCCCACGCCAGATCCCTGATTATCACTTCCGTCATGGCTGGCGGGTGCCGGCGCATTCTGCAATTCGGGCTTCGCCTGAGCACCGTTGGCGGCGACTTCCTCGGCCTTGGGAGTGATCCCGAAGAATTTGTCCAGGCCTTTCACGTTAAACTGCGTGGACATATACCGACTATTATTACTGGTGTTCCATTGGGAAACCACGATATTCATATCGGCAATCGTGGATCCTGGTGCAATGTAACCACCGTAAAGTTGAGTGAAGTTATTGGGGGTCTGTGCGGCGCCCCACCCACCATTACCTGCAACAACAACGTGAGCAGGCTTGATATCGTTCCAATTAGTATCGATACGGTCAGAAATACGAACCTCGATGGATGCGGTTTTTTCATTGAACATGCACAGTACCCAATGGTCTTCGATACGGCGAAGGGACATTTCACCGGCTTTCATATCGTCCTTGATGATAGGACTGATATTCCTGCCCCCATTGGCTTCCCAACTCCCATTGACATAGTGCTCCCAGGTATTGCGGTCCCCGATTTGTTCGGGTCGGAAACGACTGAGATAGACACCATCATTACGGTTGAAACGGCTGGACATGACATAGACGTAGCCGTCGTCACCACGTTCCCAGGTGAGAAGATCACCAAAACCATTCATGAAATGTTTACTGGTAGTGGCGACAGATGACCAGGTTTGACCTTGGTCAGTTGACTTCCAGATTTGGGTGCCGCGAACATTACCAAGTCCTTCATTCCACATGCCCTGCATGTAGAGGGTTCCATCCAGGTTGATGACGTCCGAAGGAATGAGAGTCAAATTATTGTCGTGATTATATTTGAGCAATTGCTCAATTCTATCACCTTTATTCAGGGGCCGTTTGACGACAATTTGGCCATTATCATCATAGGTAGCGATGGCACCAATGGGGCTCATCCAATTGCCTTGGCCAAAGCCGTTTCCGCTGAAAGAGTCGCCAAAGATAATGGCGAATTCTTTGTTCTTGTTGATGGGCACCATAATGCCAAGATCACCAGCCATGGCTCCCACATGATCTGAGATGCCACGTCCTAGGATGTCTCCCATTTTTTTGGTGATGATTCCGGGGCTTACTTGCATGATGAGTGGGACGATTTTGGAACGGCCGAGGAGTTTAAGAATTCTTTCCCACAAATCAGAGGATCCGCTAGACCCACTAGACTTATTGGAATCGCTGGAGCTACTAGAGCTGCCAGACGACAGATCAGAGCTTTGAGCACTCGCGTTAGGTGCTACAATAACGCTGGTAGAGATAGCCATGGTAAGGGCTAACGCGCACATATGTTTATGAGACATACATTGTAGGCTAGCAAAGGACCACAGTTATTACTCATTCCTAGATGAAAGCTCACCGCGGATCTTATCTCGCAGTGATTTCGGCGCATCACAAGCGCAACAGTGAAGGATCTCCCGCAAGGCGGTTTCGGCAGCTACTTTTTCGGCGCAGGCTGGACATTCACTGATATGACGTTTCAGCCGACTACAATCCTCGTCGGTAAGCTCGTTATCTACCAGTTCGTAAAGAAATATATGCAGGTCATGGCAATTACATTCGCTAGAGACGTGCGGGCGCGAGGCCGCCCAGTCGGTTTCGTGCATGATGTAACCTTCCTTATTGCTTTTCGACGGCACTCACATCGATGCCGTATTCATGCGCTACATCTTTTAACGTTTCTCGCAACTGTTTTCTTCCCCGGTGGAGTCGACTCATGACCGTGCCTACCGGTGTGCCCATAATTTCTGCAATCTCTTTATACGATAATCCCTCCACATCAGCGTAATACACCACCATGCGATAGTCCTCAGCCAAACCATTCATGGCATTAGAAATCGTTTGGTCCGGCAAACGTTTCAATGCTGCCACCTCGGCAGATTCCAAACCCACTGCCGTATGAGTGGAAGAATCAAGCAATTGATAGTCAGTAACATCTTCTGCCGAAGAATGCAGTGGTTGCCGCTGTTTCTTACGATAAGAATTAATGTAGGCATTGGTCATAATCCGGTACAGCCACGCCTTAAGATTGGTACCTGGAGTAAAGGATTCAAAGGCCTGAAATGCCTTAATATAGGTTTCCTGTACCAGATCTTCGGCATCTGCCGGATTGCGGGTCATACGAAGCGCGCCACCATAGAGTTGATCAATAAGTGGCAGGGCTTCGGCTTCAAATCGCTCTTGCAGTTCCGGTGTAGTTGCAACCATCAGGGATTGGGTCTACCTTCCTTGTCGTCTGCCCCCTAGTTTACTGGGCAATAAGCACTACGCCTATTCTTGGTTTTATGTCCAAGAAGAAACCACATTCGGCAACACCTGCGCTGAAAATTTTAGAGGATGCCGGAATTTCCCATGAGGTGCATACTTTTTCTGCTGGCAATGACCATTTTGGTGAACACGCTGTCGCAGAATTGGGAACAGATCCAGAGCGAGTATTTAAAACACTCGTCATCGATCTTAGCGCTGGGAAAGGACCCAAACGCCGGTTAGCGGTGTGCTGCCTACCAGTAACATACCAACTGTCGCTAAAAAAGGCGGCCGCAGCCCATGGTGTTGCAAAAGCCATCATGGCGGATCCACATGATGCCGAAAAGTCATCAGGTTATATCCCCGGTGGGATCTCACCCATTGGTCAAAAGCATCAATTGCCTACGGTTGTCGATGAGTCAGCACAGTTATGGGACTCTATTTTTGTCTCTGGGGGCCGCCGTGGGCTAGACATCGAAATCGCACCACAGGACTTAGCAAACGTGACAGGTGCAAATTTCGCAGATTTGCTAGCATAACTAGTGGTTAAACCCACATTTTAAGGTATTTACACCATAGGTTTCATTGTGTATTTCTTAAGTTATGATCCCCCTGATCGCTCCAGCGCGCGATGTTCATGATCGATGGTACGGGCGGCATACATCTCTGACTAAAACCCAATGGGTTGCTACCAAAGAATACGATTGTCTTCCTTATTTTGAGAAGCTCCTCCTTCACGCTGAGGCCCTCCGAAGAAGCACCCGGGCTGCAGTGATTTGCGGGAAAGCAGCCGCCGCTATCCGGGGCATTCCTATTCTCAATCTCCAGCACGATACCCGGGTCACATTAACATTGCCGGGCAAACCACACACACCTTCTCATAATCAATGGCCGATCATAGCTCACTATCGGCGCGCCAGTCTCCCTGATTCGGATTGGGAAGAGGTCTGTGGGTATCGAATCACCACGCCTGAACGAACCTTCACCGACATTTGCGCTATTGATGGTGAGCTAGAAGGGTTAGCTTTCATTGAGGCTGCACTACGTGCAGGATATCGAAAAGATACTTTTCAGAAATATCTTGATGACCGGCGAGGTGAATGGGGAATCACCAAAGCCCGAAAAGTGCTTGCTCTGGCTCGCTACGGTATTGATTCTCCTAGTGAAACTCTTGCCTATTATTTGGCTGCCCAGGTTTATCCCCGGACTTCTATTGAGGCGCAAGCCCAAATGAGCATTAAAAAGCCCAGCGGTTTATATTCTAGAATCCGGGTTGACCTGCTGTTATTTGGGTGGCTTGTGGTGGAAATCGATGGCCGGATTAAATATGGTGGCGCTGACTCGGCCCGAGTCTTATTTGAAGAACGGGCCAGAGAAACCGCCATTCTCAGCATGGGATACCATATTTTGCGATTCCATCCATCAGAACTTATCGACAAACTTATTCCCACCATCGCGGTGGTTCTTAACCAAAATCCTCACCGGCATAGCCCAGAAAAACACACTGTTCCTGATTTAAATAATCCACCGCTTTGGGCATCCTTCACCTAAACCTGCCCATTGTTGCTTGCCTCATGAAATTTGTCGTGAATCTATAACTTTATCCTGCGTTTTCTATCCCTCATTTTTCTCGCATCTCATAAATAACCTGTTTTTCTTTGCAGATCATGGTGTTCAATGGCTTTTCTACCCGATGCTATTCATTACAAAGCTCCACTTTTGACTGAAAGACTGAGTTTTTGACGCATTTCCTGCAGAAGGGGAGCTTAGCTCTATTTAGCATCCGGCCCAGCTCACGCTGTCGAAATATACGGAAGCTCCACTTTCCTTATAACTGGACCCATTATTCCTGGTTTTAGGTCAGAACGGGAGCTTTCGTTCCGACTCCCAAGAAACAATTCGATCTTATAGAGATCACCAAAGCCCCCAATCATCTGCGCATCCCTTTATCATGGTTCACATGACAGAAAAACCTCGCCCATTTAAATATTGGGAAGCTCCCCTTGCACCCCCACTTCATAAACCCTTCAAAGCAACGGTGCGAGTACCAGGGTCGAAATCAATCACCAATCGGGCTTTAGTTTTAGCTGCCATTGCCGAAAATCCCACCACCATCACCGGCGCTCTATGGTCCCGTGACACCCAACTCATGGCGCAAGCCCTCAAACGTATTGGCGTGGATGTCCAAGCAGAGCCAGATCCTGACTCCCCCGCTAATGCCACAATTTTTGTGGAGCCAACTGGGTTCACCGGCGGCACAGTGGACTGTGGCCTGGCAGGGACCGTGATGAGAT
>ERZ773009.52-NODE-52-length-81442-cov-7.174819_pt1 | contig 81442 bp, 76 predicted proteins | sample MGYA00580663_ERZ773009 | MGnify/ENA primary metagenome ERZ773009 (study PRJEB29015, sample SAMEA2737969) | human oral metagenome | biome: human oral; feature: human-associated habitat; material: dental | place: China | collected 2026 ... | reverse complement strand
AGGGGGTATCTCAAAATAGTAAAAATTAAATATAATATACAAAAAAAACTATATTTTTTTCATTTACTAAAATATAGTTTTTCACATTGTTTTTTTAATTTTCTTTTTCATCTTTTATCTTTTCCTGTTCTTTTCATTATTTATTTCATTTGATGTTTCTTTTTTATCGTTTTCATTTTTACAGTCCATTCCTAAACATACATAACTTGAACTTATAAAAACGATTGAAAATACTAATCCCCATAAACCGTTCAAGTTATATCCAGCAAAGTCTACTGCCATCTGAGAAATAGTTCCTGCCACAAGTGAAATAAGAAATATTAATGGGACTTTTTCAATTATAAATTTTTTCATATTTTTTCACATCCTTTCATTTTATGATTATTATATCATATATCTTAAAATAAATCAATTGCAAATTAAAAGACAGGAAAATTAATTTCCTGCCAAGTTTTAAAAATTAAGCTCTAAATATATTTTTTTAGATATATCTGTATAATCATTTAATTTAGATATGTCTTCTGTAAAATATATTTCACAGTCTTTCCAGTAAGTTATAAGTTCTTTTTTAAAGTCAGAATTTTTTCTGTATTCAAAATATGTACAGCTTTCATCTGTCCATTCAAGAAGAGATGACGCTCCAAAGTCTCCACCGCCTTGTGCTTCTGAACTTGCTCTTGTCAGAAGAGCTATTGGAGATATAACTAGGTTGTTATTGTCAAATTGTGAGATGTCTATATACTGCTTTCGATTATCACAGACAATATATCCATTTTTAATATATTTTTTCTTTTTAAGCTCTTTTCTTACAAATTCTGACAGTTCCTCTTTATCAAAAGAAGTCTTGACAAAAGGATTAAGATTTATATTTGCTTTCTGTTTAAAGTTATTATCATCCTTGTCATAGTCATTTGCCGTATTTACTGTTACAGGTGTTCCAATTATCTGCATTATCTTGTAAAGAATCTGTGTCATATCGCTTCTGTGATAAAATCCTTCCTGAAACTTGGCTCTTCCAAAATCATGATTTCTTAAATGAAGTCCTCTGTTTATAGTGTGTGGCATAAGTTCCAGTTCATTCTCGTTGTTAATAAGTTGATAGGCATAATAAGCTCCCATTTTAATTCTCCTTCTCCTTGTATTCGTTGTTTTATTACATATTATTATATCATGTATTTACAATTTTGTCAATACTGTTTTATATCATTTTTTGGAGTATTCGTTCAATAAAAAATAGGATTTTTACAAATCCTATCTATGTTCAACATTTAATTTTTTATCAAGCTGCTATAATTATCATTATCCTTTAGTCTTCTGGTTGTTAGGGTTCTTCTGGTTGCTCCTGTTGTCCCTTCCAGCCTTGTTTGCTTTACTGTTTGGATTTTTCTGGTTTGCGTGGTTGTCTTTGTTAGACTTTGTTGCGTTTGATTTCATAATATATATCAGTCCTTTCATCTCTTATATGATGTAATTATATCATAATTTTATAATTAAGTCAATTAATTTTTTATATTTTTTTATAAGTCCAGTGCATGTGATGTCCTAAATTCTTTAGGCAGCATTTGTCCAACAACTGCTGAATTATAGGTATTAAGTCCTACATAGTATGAATTGTCGTTCTCAAACACAATTAGAAATTTTGCCTGCATACCGCTTTTAACGGTTGCAAATGATGTATTTATTGTTACATTGCCATTAGTTCCTATTCCTGTTCCATGTACTGGGATATTTTCCGTCTTTTCAATATCCTTTATTTCCTTGAATGTTACTTTATATTTGTTTGAATCCCTAATAAAATCTTTTTTTTCCTTTTCAACGCTGTTGGTGTAGTCCTGTTTATAATTTAATATGCACAGTCCAAATAGAGTGACACTTGCAATACCAGATGTGCAAGCCTTTATCCAGTCAATTTTATATTCTGCTAAAATAGTTGCTGTGAAAATTAGCAGTATAAGCCCTAAAAGTCCCGTTATAATTGACAATATTTTATTCATTGTTAATCACGTCCCTGCTTTCTGAAAAAGTCTTTTTATAAGTCTTTGTAAATACTTGGTTAAGCTCATCAGATGTCCTTTGAGCGTCTTCTCCAATTGATACTGAAAATTCCTTGCAAACTTTTCCAATCTTAACATAGCCTTTCATATAGCCTTTTTTAAGGTTTCCAATCGAGTCTTCCTCAGTATTATTTATTAATTTATATAGTATATCTGTAAAGTTTCCGTCATAGTTTATAAATCTAATCTTGACAAAATTAAGGTTTTCAATATTTTCTTTTCTGTTCAGTCTTTTAATAACTTCCAGTATCTGTGCAACAAATATTGTTGGTTTCTTTTTTATTTTAGAAAAATCTATATTTGCGGAAGTAACTTTAAAATTTTTTACCATATTAAGAGTTGTGTTGTAAAGACTTTTTTCATCAATTGCGTCCAAGACTTTTCTGTTAAGGCTTACATCAAAAATATCTTTTGAATCAGCACATTTTAAAAATGCCACATTATCACCTTTATTATTGAATAAGGCTACTTTCTTGCTTCCATGTGTTACAGTTCCGTCAAGAAAATCTATTCTAAATTTATTTTTTCTCATCTTAATTTTCTCCTTTCAATTTTAGAAAAAAGACAGAAAAAATATTCTGTCTTATTCTTAATTCTATCTGTCCTTTTTATTATTCTGATTATCCTTTTTTATGGGCTTTTCGTTTTCGTCAACTATGACAGTTTTATTAGCTTCATTTTTCTTTAGAGAGCTGTTAATCTTGTCAAGCCCGCCTTTTGCAAGAAATCCAGCAAGAACTGATTTAAGGTCAACCCCTGTCGAATCTGAAATTCCGTCAGAAATCTTGTTTATTCCCTGCGTAATACTTGAAATAAGGTTGCTTGTCCCGTCAGCCCCGTACATAGTTATCCTGTCTACGTTGCCAAGAGGTGAAGCCACATTTTTAGCTATTTCAGGAAGTGCCTTTATATACATTTCCATGATAGCACCTTCTCCGTATTTCTTCATTGCTTCAGCTTTCTTGTTAAGTCCTTCCGCTTCTGCCGCAAGCATTTTTTCCTTACCTTCAGCCTCTGCCAGAAGTCTTGCACGTGTAGCTTCTGCTTCCGCTTCCCCACGTTTCTGTGTTGCAAGTGCGTCAGCTTCAGCTTTTAATTTTATTGCGTCAGCTTCAGCTTCCGCCTTTATCTTTACGGCATTTGCTTCAGTTTCAGCCTGTAATTTTATTGCTTCCATTTCCTTCTGCTTTTCTACAAGTTTTGCCTCTGCGTCCTTAGTCCTGTTGTAAAGGTCAGCGTCCGCTTCAATTTCACGCTGGTTCTTAATATCTGCTTCAAGGGTTGCTTTTCTAGTTCTTATATTAATTTCTTCCCTCTGATAGTCGGCTTCCCCTTTAGCCTTTTCAATTTCAAGACGCTTCTTTTCACTTTCCAGCTGGTATGTTGCGTCAGCCTTTGCACGTTCCGTGTCAGCTTCAGCCTTAAGCGTAGCCTTCTTGACTTGGACAGCTGTGTCCTTTTCAGCAATTTCCTGTTCAGTCTTAAGTCTTATGTCCATTGCTTCCTTATTTGCATTTGCTGTGGCGATTGCAATGTTCTTTTCAGCCTCAGCCTTTGAAATTGAAGCCTTTTCCTTGATTTTTGATGTGTTTTCCTGTGCAAGGCTTTCAATTATGTTGTTCTTGTCCTTGAATGTCTGAATTGTGAACGATATGACCTTAAGTCCCATCTGCTCCAAGTCTGGTGCAACATTTTCCTGAACCTTCTGGTTAAAGTTCTGCCTGTTCTGAATCATGTCCTGAATATTCATCTGCCCTATGATTTCACGCAGGTTTCCCTCAAGAATTTCCTTTACATCTTCTGCAATCTGCTTTCCTGACTTGTTAAGAAAGTTCTGCGAAGCAATCTCAATGTTCTTTGTGTCAATCTGGAGCTTTGCGATTGCGTCCGCATTTACGTCCATGTAGTCAAATGTAGGCACAAAGTCGGCAGTGTTTACGTCAACCGAAAATACGGAAAGGTCAATATAGTCAACTCTTTCAAACCATCTAAGGAAAAAGCCAATTTTCCCCCTTATAAATCTTTTCCGAAATCCTGATATGATTCCAACCTTGTCTGTTGGAACTTTAACATATCCAAACATTCCGATAATAAAAATTACAAGTGCCGCCAAAAGCACAAGTTTTACAATATTAACAATGTCCATTGTCCTTTTACCATCCTTTCATTTTATGTGATTCTATTATAACAAATTATTTAATATAAGTCAACAAAAAAAGATAGATTAAATTCTATCTTTCTTTTTTTTTTACTTGCATTTCTCATTGAGATTATAATATCCCCAATATTCTCCAGTTACGGCATATACCCCGTTGTTTATCACAACATATTTAGTTCCTTTGTCCTCATACATCTTTGTTACAGGGTTCTGCCTGCAAAGATTTAAGACTTTTTCCTGCTGTGCTTTTGCTTCATCACTAGCCTTTGAGCTTGAACTGTTTCCGCTCGGTATAAACCATACACCTATTGCCAGTACCAAAAGCATTGCGGACATAGCCCCATCTGTCATTGAAGAGCCGCTTCCAAGTTCAAATATGGCTGATATTATAATAAATGCTACGATTATTCCCATTATATAAAGCATAATAAATCTTTGTCCTTTCTGTATTTTATAGTTTGATTATATCATATATGTTAATGTAAGTCAATGCTGAATTGACATTAAAATTAATGTCCGATAATATTTTAATAAATTAATAAAAATCTTCCCTGAACTAGAGGGAAGTTTGTATATTTAATTTTTCTCAATCCAGCTTACAGCTTTCTGTAAGTCATTTTCATTAGTCTGCTTATTATCTTTTCCATAAATTGCATTGAATATCTTGTTGAAAGTGTATCTGTTTGCAGTGTTGTCCTTGCAGAAGTTCGGGTCATTTTCTGAATAGTAGAACTTGCAGAACTTATATATTTTCTGCCCATTTTTATAGAAGCTGTCAGGCATTGCATTTGGAACATATTCGTTTATAAGTTTTCTTTGTTTTTCTATCGACTTGTTTATTTCAACCTGCCTGTTATATGCCTCGTAAGCCTTGATGTAATTCTGATTCTTAACTTGAAAGAAGACTATCGTTATCCACATCCCAGCTGGAATTAATAATCCGCATATAAGAGCCCATACTTGGTCGTTATCTGCAAGATATATAAATATTAAAAATAACATAATTACTGCACCTAATCCAATTATCCATGCACTAACATTACTTATATCCATAGGCTTTTTTATAGCAGAACTTAAAACTGTTGGCTTTTGAAGTATATTGTCATTCAATTCCTTAAATATAGTATAGTAATCAACCATCTTATTTATTCTCCTTTTACATCATTTATCACATCCATTATTTTCTGGCAAAGCTCGTCAAATGAAATGATGTAGTTTATTGATGTTTTCGGTTCAGCTATAAGTTGTATATCTGGTGTGATTTTTCCACTTTCTGTGTCAACGTTTATTATAAATGCGTCCATTTGCTCTAATTTTATATTATGAAACTTAATTTTTAAATTTTTTTCAGATTCTTCAATTTCAAAGTTATGTTCCCCCATAAATGATGGGTCTACCATTTTCTTTCTGACAGTCTTTAAAAATTCTGTTAGTTGCTCCTTTAATTTTTTAATATCCATATTTCTTTTCCTTTCTTAATTTTTAATATATTTCAGTGCCTTATCTATATCTTTTACATTATCTTTTGTGTCATTTCCATAAACAGAACTGAATACCTTATTGAAAGTATACCTGTTCACTTCATTATTTTTACAGAACTCGGTGTCGTCCTGTGAATAGTAGAACTCACAGAAATCAAACAGCTTTTGCCCTTTAAGATAAAATTCCTTTGCGTTCACATTTTCTCCCAGTATTTTCTTGACAAGTCTTGTCTGAGACTTCGTTTCTTCTATTTCAGCAACTCTGTCATTAAATTGTTGCCGTTTTTCAGAATATTCTAGTTGTTTTTCTTCATATTCACTATATTTAATGCCTGTCCACCCGAACATTATAATTCCTATTGAAATAATAATCCCTGAAAAAATTGTCTTACTTTTATCTGTCAATTGAGATGACGCTATCAAAGCTATTATAACTGCAAAAATAAATAATGAGATAAGACAAATTTTACATATATTATCTGATGTAAAAAATGACTTTTTTAACGGCTCTATCTTTTCAGGAATATGTATATCCTGTGTAACGGCAGATGTGAGCTTAGTAAATACTGCATAATAATCTGTCATTGAAATTCCGTCCTTTCTTTTATTTTGCTAATGCGACTATAATATCTACAATTAGAACTGCTATAAATATAAATCCTGCGGAAAAAGTTATAATAAAAAGTAGTGGTATTGCTGGGGAATCATAATTTCCATATTCATCAATTATTTCGCCAATCCCCCATAGTGCAAATATAATAATTACAATAAATAAAATGTTTAAACTAATTCCTGACGCATGTTCTGACGCTTTTTCAGGAACTTTTCCCAAAAAAGATAAAATTTGTTCGCTTATCATAAATATCTTCTCCTTTCTTTTTTATATTATTTATTCCGCTTTTTACTTTCTATATACTTAACTGCATTTTCAATATCATCGCTTGTCCTTCCGTTGTTGTAAATCCTGTCAAATACAATATTGTAGGTATATTCATTTAAAAGATTGTCTTTACAGAAATTTCCGTTTGTTACAGAGTAGTAGTCCTTGCAGAAATTAAACAGCTTGTCTGCCGTGTCAATCAAGTCATTTTTTGAAATGCTTGGTGAAACGCTGTTGAGCTTTCTGTTAAACTCTTCTTTAGTTGCCATTGGGTTCATGCTATGTTCTATCCCTGTATATAAGCCAATTGCAGACATAATCATCATGACGCAGGATATTAACGTAAGAAGTACATTTTTTGTGGTTGTGAGTATAAGCCATGATACTGCTATAAAAATGCTGCTTACAATAATAATTATAATTGTTTCATTTTTTGAAAAGCTGCCATAGCGTGCAACTTCGTACAGCTCAAACCAGTTTGTCATACATTTGTTCCTTTCTTTCAATTTTATAATTAGATTATACCATATTATTTAATATAAATCAATTAATTTTATGAAAAATTGCAGACAATAAAAAAAACGGCACTTTTTTGCCGTTTTAATATAAATTATTACTGAATTACAAATGTTTCAATCCGTTTTCCTGTCATTGCGTCCTCTAGGATGTAGTCGCCGCTCTTTCTGTCGTAGCCTTTAAGAACTGCTATCTCCTTAACCATTGGACGTTCATGCGTGACAGGATTTATTCCAACGTTTATAATCATGTCAACTGCTGTACTGATAAGTCGCCAATAGTCCCCGTTAAGAACTTCTGACAGGTACTGCTCAAGCTTAAGTATTGTAGAATATGCTGTATTTGCGTGGATTGATGTAATACCACCACTATGTCCTGAGTTCATCGCTTTTAAGTACTCAAGCGTCACTTCCCCTGTACGAATTTCACCTATCATCATCCTGTCTGGGGAAAGTCTCATACACTGTTGCAAAAGCTCAATTGGCTTTATGTACCTGTTTGAGATAAGCCTTGTCCAAATCTTGCTTGAGAGCATTAGCTCAGGCGTGTCCTCAATGCTTATAATCTTGTCCCCTGAATCTTTAAGTACTGTCATGAACGAGTTTATGGAAGTGGTCTTCCCTGATGATGTTCCCCCTGAAAACAGGATGTTCTTTTTGTCCATTATCTGCTTTGCGATAAAGTCAACCTGCTTCGCAGTCATTATGTTCCTGTCAATGTATTGCGACAGAGGTATTACAATTCCGCTTGGCTTACGTATTGAAAATGTGTTCCTGTACTGGACGCAGTCATACATAAGTGCTGAAAAACGCATTCCATTAGGTGTAACGCCATCTATTTTTGGATTTTCCCTTGTTATTGTATGTCCATTGAACCTTGACACAAGTTTGATTATCTTTGTCGAATCCGTATTTGAGAGCTTTATTCCAGTATTTATACGTTCAGGCTGTCCAAATTCCTCAACCCATATAAATCCGTCCTGCTCAAGAGAGATTTCGATTACGCCTTTCTTGTTCATATATGCAATGATGTCCTGCCCAAATGACTTCATTGTAAAAGCCTTTGCTTCCTCATCCAGTATGAACTCCTTCTGGTCTGGGGTAAGGTAGTTGAAAATCTTGTCGTTCTTGTCAATCTTTAAAAGCTGCTCTTCAGTAAGGTTTGCAATAACGCTCTTGTCAAAGGTTACTTCCGATGTCGCCATCTTTATTGTGTCTTCTACGGAACTGTTTACGATGTCATCCATTGACAGGCTGTCTATATCGCCTTTCTCAAATGCCTGCTGTTTATGCTCAGTGTGCATTCCCTCAACTTCTTCCATAATGCTGTTAAAGCTGTCGTCATCCATTTTCTTCAAAAGATTTTCCTCTTGGGTATCCCTGTCATTGCCATCTTGTGAACCCTCTTCATTGAAGTTTAGTGAATCAAGGCTGTCATTATCTGAGTCAGAACTGCTGTCTGTCTCTTTTTCTGAGTCATCTTTACTTGACATGCTTTCATCAAGTATGTCCGATATATCAATATCATCAAATATATTGCTAGTTCCCATATTGTCCCCTTTCATATAAAATATTTAGGTCTAGTCTTAATAAAAAGAGGGACTATATCCCCCTTTTTTCTTATAATGCTTATCAGTCAAGCCTTGCAAGGCTGTCAAGAGTCTTCATCATCGAGAATGTAAGGAGCTTGAATATGACAAGCGAGAAAAGCACAACTGCCGCACACCACATCGCCTTTAGCATTAGCATTGGGTCAAAGTCCGTGTAGCCTTCTGGTATCTTAATGCTTTCCACAACCTTATGTATTACACTCCATAAAAGATTGTAGAGCCAGTATACAGTTATGTACTTTATAAATACGGCAACTATGGTCTTAAGAGGATTCATGAGCTTTCCGCCAAATGCGTTTACCATTCCTATTATAAAGAACATTGCTGAAAATGCAACCATTATTATTACATTCATAGTTTCAGTTAGAAGCTCCCCTACAATAACTATCGCTGAAATTGACAGTATCATAAGAGCTATTGTGTATGGTATTGCAAATGCCATAAATCCAAGAAACTCAGCCACATTTCCCTTGCCTATCATTGTAAACGGTGCTTCCCACAGGTACGTAAGGTTTCTTGTAATAACAGCCAGTATTGTTGAAATCATTGAGTTTTCATCAGCTCCTACACCTGCTATCTCATTTGCCAGAGTTCCAGTAATCATTTCTGTAATCTGCATGGACAGGTTTATTCCGCCGAACCAGTTTGTTACAAGGAAATATATACATCCATACTTTAAGAACTTCTGTAAGCTAACCATTACAACTTCCCTTGGTCTGCTCCGTGCTAATCCCACATAGGCTATTGCATAGTCAAGAACAGCAAGGCTTGCGAGAAGCGGCATGCAGGAGTCAATAAAGTCTGACATCCCTTTTGACACAGCACCTACAAGAAATCTTATAAGTGCTGTTACATCAAGTGTAGTCCCGTCTGGGCTTTCAACAATGTAGTTCTGTGCTGAAAATGATGTCATTGCCATAATGAAAAGCGATATTATAACCGCTTTTAATATAAAATTTTTTCTGATGGTACTTCTGCTTTTCATTTTCCCACCTACACTTTCTTTATGTCCTTCATGTTCTTTTTAATGTTTCCAGCCTTCTTGGCAGCCTTTACAATCTGCTTCCGAACTTTAGTGCTCTTAAGGTTTACATTGTGCTTAGTTTCAAACTTGGTTTCAATTTTTCCAAGCTCTTCCCTTAACTGCTCTTTCTTAGTGTCTGAAAGGTTTTCAGAGTTTGTATTAAGTTCCCTTGTAATTTCAGTATACCTTTCAATTGACTTGTTGTCTTCAGCTGTAAACGGAACGCTTGAATTTGAAGCAATGTTTGAATAGTTTGCTGTCTGCACTGTCTGAACATTTGAAATATTTTTAACAACACTTCTGAACTGCTGCTGGTCTCCAGTAAAGTTTTTTCTTTCCTTAACAAGCGTCTGAGTAGCTTCGTAAAGCTGTGTCATAGCAGCCTGATTTTGAGAGTCTTGTGACAAAACTTCCTGAGCCTGCTGAATATTAAATGTTGCAGTTTGTATATTTTCAACACTTACATTCTGCATTTCAGGCATTGATGTTACAGCGTCTATATTACGAAGAGTGTTAAATGAATTATCAACCTTTGCAGTTACTGAATGTGACATTGCCTGCTTGCTTACCATAACTCTTCCCGAAGCTGTTACTTTTGCACCTTTTGTATCATCAGCTGAGTTCTGAATCTTAACCATTTGTACTTCCTGTCCCTTGCTATTACGTACTGTAAAGACTTTCTTTCCAGATGTATCTTCTCCAGCAAGAACCTGTCTTGCAACTTCTCCAGTCTTTTCATTTACAAAAGCGACAGCACCTTGATTTCCGACATACTGCTGCGTATTTTTCCAATTTCCGTTTTTACCTGCATTTACTTTTCCATCTTCTCCTACTTCAGAGAATTTGTCTGTGACATTTGTCTTAACTCCGTTCATATCATCAACTCCGCCACCTTGGAAAGTTCTGTCTCCATCTTGTGTCAAGTCGTTTGCATGAACATCGTCAGAATCTTTAGAAATTTCCATTCCCATTGCCTTAGCGTAATCCTCTTCCTCTTTCTTGTCCATTCCAGCTGTAGGGTCAATTCCTTGAGCTTCCATTCTTTCCTTGACGCTGTTAAGAACTTCCTTGGAACGTGCACTTCCCTGCCTTGCGTTATAAAGGTTTCTGCTTATTGCTTCCCTTGCTTCAGCCATGCTCCTTTGTCCACCGCCAACCATTATTGCATTTTCTGCAACTGAGGCGATTCCCTGAATGATAGCCTTACGTTTTTCCTTCTTGGCGTTGCTTAAAGCCTTACGTTGTCTTGCACCAAGCACACCCTTGTTGTTACGGTAGGCGTTTCTTGCATTACGAAGCCTGTCAACAACTCCGCCACCTTCTTTTGAAAACATCGCCTTGACAGCGTCCTTTGCTCCGCCAAACGGGGCAATTACGTCCTTACCCTTGTTTAAAACTTTCTTACCTGCCTGTTTACCTAGAGACTTGACAAATCCGCCTACTCCACCGCCAGCACCAGCAGCTGTTTTCAATGCACCTATTATTCCAGCTCCACCTACAGCAAGAGCTGCAGTTGTTGTTACAACGCTCACAGCCTGCTTAGCCATTGAAGTGATAAATCCTGAACCTGTTGCAGCTCCACCGCCACCAGTCATTAATGACGAAGCCTGTGCTGGTGCTATTGAACACATGTAGCTCATTATTGCAACAATTCCACAGTATATGAATATTGAGGCTGGCTTCTGTCCGTCTGAAAGAAGTCCCGCCTGCTCTTCAGTAACCTGAACTGTAATTCCAATAAATGCAACTATAAGCATTATTTTAAGTCCGCCAGCAAGTATGTGGTTAAACGCCTTCATTCCAAAGCTCTGTGTCTTGTCCCATAACAGGAATATAATGTATATTCCGCTAAGTCCGCCTAAAAGGTCATATTCTATTACTGCCACTAGGAAATCACATAATACTTTTATACATACTATTAGAAGCAGAAGCCCAGTTAAAATGAACATCATTTTCCATACCAGATTTATCTGCTCATCTGTAACAAATCCCATAACCTTGAACGGTGCGAGAATTATGTAATTTGCGATGTCCCCTGTGGAGACTTTGTCAGCATTTGCAAACTTTCCGTCCCCAAATTTCATACCTGCGTGCATAAAGAAAGTCTTTATGTCCTGAGTCAAGTTCCACCAGTTGTCCCCCTGTAGAAGCCATGCAACAAATCCAAACTTAAGTGCATTTGCAAAAATTCCTTGCGGAATCTGGCTTATACCTTTCTGTGACACGAGCGGAAGCACTGTAAGTGTCACCTGAAGCGTGGCTATTCCAACAAGAAGTACGCTCACAGTTCCAAGTATTGATGTCACTGCTTTCTTTATTGACTTTGAAAGCTCTGTTTCAATCTGGTTTACAGTATTTACAAAAAGGTTTGCTGATTCCTTTCCGCTTTCTCCAGCCGCAACCGTCTTTTCAATGTCTTCCTGTTTTGGAAGATTTCCTTTCTTTGCATTGTCAATCTGGGAGTCAGTTGCACCTTTTTCCTTAGCCGCCTTTATATCAGCTTCTGTTGCCTTGTCCCCTTTGTTTTTAATATTTTCCAATGCCGTATATATTTCTTTTGCCTTAGCCTTCTGCTCTTCAGGTTTTAAAACTTTAGCATTTGTGTTCTGCTCCTGCTTTTGAGGCTGCTGTGGGGGGTCGGCATATATTACGCCAGTTCCCACAAACATTGACAAAATCATAACTAGGACAGCAAGTCTTATATTATTAATGCTCTTTTTTACATTCACGCTGTTTCTCCTTTCCTTACTTTATACGCCCTCTCATGCTTGGCGGTATCTTGTCAGGATTCTTCCTGAAGTACTCTTCCCTGACTTTCTTATAGTTTGTAGGGGCTTTCCTTTGTGCCATCTTGTCTATTGCACGCATGTCCTTTTCAGCCTTTTCAGCAAGCTGTTTCTGCTTAGCCTTTGATATTTTCTCCTCAGCCATAGCCTGAGCCTTTTCAAGCATTTTGTCAGTCTTTGCTGAAGCGTAAGCTGTTTCAAGGTCAGCGGTTGTCTGGTTTATCCCCTGCACCGCCTCAACGGCAAGCTGTACCGCCTGTGTAGGGCTTTCAACTCTTCCAAGGTTGTCCATTATTGCACTTAGTCTGTCCCCTGTCGTCTTAACGTTTGTCATTATGTCGTTGCCCTCAATTGCACGGTCTAGCTTCTGGTTGGCACGGTCAAGCCCAGCCTTGTACTGCTCGGCAAGTGCAGCTGAAAGTTTTGTCGTTGAGTACCCTTCAATCTTTGCTGACATTACGCTTTCAATGCTTGCAACGTTTTTAATGCTTTGAGTCAGGTTGTCAAGTGTACGCCCCATTCTTCTGAATCTTTCAGGGTCTTTTTTCCAGAGTGCCCTTAGCTGGTCGTCCTTAAATGTTGCAAGCCTTTTCAGCTGAGCCTCAAGGGTAAGGTTCTGGTTCACCCATGTGTCAAACTGCTTTTTTCTCTTCTGTGCTTCATCAAGGTATCTCTTGTACTGGGTAAATTCAGTAGCTCCTGCCACCGAATGCCCAGAAATCATAGAAGTGTTTAATGACAGCACAAGAACTGGTATTAATATTGTCTTCTTTAACATTGTATCTCACTTCCTTTTATTATTTTTTAACCTTTTTTACTATTGGAGATTTCTTGTATGCAGGGCTGTACTGTCCACCGTTGTACGTAAATCCAGTAGCATTCTTCTTTACAGCAGGAGCTTTAAGCTTCTTGTTAGTCTTTGCCTGACGTTCTTCAATCCCCTTTACGCTTCCAGCCCAGCCAGCCTGCTCCAATGCAACTTTATGGTCTCTCTGTTTTTTAATATAGTATTCAGCCTGTTTCTGAGCCTTGTCCTCAAGGTCATTCTGCACAAGCATTTGTGTCATACGTGAAAGTGCCGTATTTACTGACACGAACTTATGAGTAAGAACCTGAAGCCCAGTCTGCACGTTTGTTATGGACTTGACTTCCTGCTTCTGCTTTTCAGGAGTCAGTTCCTTTGCTTCCTTTTCAAGAGTCTTCTGGTACTGGTCTAGTGCTTCCATGTTGTTTCTTATGATATTGTTAGTCATTGTCATTGTGTCGTCAAGAGTCCTTACAAGGTTTCTTGGATTATAGTCATAGTTTTTCATCCTGTCAGTCATGTTACGGATGTTCTTTGCCCCGTTCTTGTACTTGTTTATAAGGTTCTTGTAGTCCCCCACAATTCTTGTGTACTGGCTCTTGTACTGGTTGAATGTAGCCTCTGGAAGCGATACAAGTTCCATAAGCTGAGCCTCTTTCTGCTTAATTGCAGTTTCAAGCTGCTGTACCTGCTGAAGAGTCTGCTGTGCAGTTTCAGAAAGTATAAGAAGCTGTGTAGCTTCTGTCGCAACTACTGCGTATGAGTTCTGATGTACTCCAGCGATTGCAGTAATGAATATTCCAGCCGCAAAAATATGCCTTCTTATATTTTTTGAAATTTTTCTCTTTCTCATTTTTATCAAATCCTTTCGCATTTAATCATATTATATCCTGTATTATAGCACATTTTTCAAAAGTTTGTACCTATATATTTAACCAAAGTCCACTGTTTTGAAAAATATGCCTTACAGTATGTTAAATAAAAATTTTATCCTGCATTTTTTTCATCCTGTTTTTCCTTGTATCTCATAAGGATATGCTCAACTGAGCTTATGTCCCTTTCAGTAAGCGGAAGCACTCCATTCTTTGGATTTTCCATGTCGTATTTTACAAGGAACTTAAGCCACGCAACATTTATTGAGAATATGTCGTCCTTGAACTTTTCCTTGAATTTCTTGATTACTGCCAGAAACTGTGCATTAAGCCTACCTACGTATGCAAGCTCAAGCGGTGTAAGTTTAAGCTGGAACAGTATTGAACCGCTCCCTTTTCCTGACTCGTTGTCTGAAGCCTTGTAGAAGTACTCCTGTTTTGCCTTTGCTCCAGCAATTCTTGCAATTTCCTTGATGTTGAGATTCATTTTCTGGTAAAGCTCTTTGTCCATTGAAAAAGCCTTGTCGTTTGCAAGATATATATGAGTGAAGCACTGTGAAAGTATTACGTGCCCTATGTCTGACTTAACTATGTCGTCAAGCTCCTGTGTAGCGAATACACAGCTTGTATTCTTTTTACGGAATGTCTTAAGTGCGTTCATCATAAATGCTGACATTGTAGGGTCTTTCAAGAACAGCCAGCACTCGTCAAAGAACAGGTATACAGGCACTCCGCTTGCAATAAGCTCTGTCTCAATCTTGTGTATCAGGAAGTTAAGCACAGGCATAAGTATCTTTTCGTCCTTCATTATCTTTTCCATCTCGAATGTTAGGAACTGGCTTTCATTGATAGTTGTTGCACTTCCGTCAAGGTATGCTCCGTATGAGCCAGCATTTGTGTAAATCTGAAGTGCTTCTGCAAGCTCTGGGCTTTGAGATTCAAGATACAGTACAAAGTTTGTAAGAGTCCTGTCCTTTCTGTCTGGCGTTGCAGCAAGTGATTTAAGTGCGTCCCTTATATATGTGTTTGTACGTACTCCAAGAAGTTTTGGCTCTTGCATACGTATAAGCATTTCTATAAAGTTTGTAGCCCAGTTCATGCTTTCACTGTTTGAAGGGTCAATATCTCCCAATGGCTGTAATGAAATCCTTGAAGTTCCAAACTCGTATACAGTTCCGCCTGAGCAGATGTTAAGAGGTATTGATGAGCCACCAACGTCAAAGTATATAATCTTAGCACCTTTGTACTTCATAGCCTGCATTGCCGTAGTTGTAAGGAAGGTTGACTTACCACCACCAGTACGTCCGACACACAGCATGTGCCCAACGTCGCCTACGTGGTTGTTAAAGTCAAACAAATCATACATGGAACGTGTTACAAGAAGGCTTTCCTCAAACTTTCCGTCATTTGAGAAGTGAGGATGAATCCTTTTCCCCTGAAGCCTGTCCGATAAAGGCATTATTGATACGTAGTTGTCGCTTGTTATCGTAGTCTTTCTTAAGTTTTCGCTCATATTTCCAACTACACATCCAGCAAGGGAGTCAAGAGTGTTAGTATTATCCTCTATTGCAACGAACCCGTTTGCGTCAATAATGTTTTTAATCTGTATTACGTGTTCCCTTAAAGTGTCACGGTTATAGTCCTCAATTATTATATTGAACGTATGGTAGCCGAATGAAAATGCGTCTTCTTGAACTTCGGACACCAGTGCGTCAGCTTCGTCCATTTTGTCCTTAGCCTTCTGGTTTATGTTCATGTCAGGTCCTTTTCCAGAGGACATTACTGAACTCATAATCTGCTTCTTGTCCTTCAGCTTTCCTGAATGGTATGTCCTTGCCCTTTTTAATGCACGTATTGATTCGTCTTTTCCAAGAGGTATGTATCTATGTATCATCCTGTATTCAAACGGCAAGTCTTCAAGCCTTCTGAAAACACGTGTCTCAATTTCTTCAGGATAAGCCTTTATTGTAAGTATCTTTACATATTTTCCATTTAGCTTAAGTATAGCCTCGTTCTGTGGCTGTATTGTAATTAAATAGTCGTCAATTCTTTCAACAAGGGGTATTGTCCTGAACTCCCTGTCCTTTTGAAGCCCGTTTATGTTGTTGTAAAGGTACTTCATCATTTCGTTCCTGTTAAGTCTTCTGCACTCAATAAGCTGCTCCTCGTATGCGGACATTACAGTCATTACCTGATTGTTAAAGTCTGAAATCTGCTGGCTGAACCATTTATTGAATATTTCTTCCTTGCTTGCCAGCTTCTTTTCGCTTGTAACTTCTGGGCTGAAAAGGTCTTTTATGAATTTGAACCTTTCGTTTGGCGGACAGTATGATATTGTTATGTACTGCTCAGTCTTGTAGAATGTCTCCCCAGTGTTAATGATATTAAATCTTTCCCTTGTCGCAATCTGTGTTGGAATAGGTGCGTCAGGTCTGTCAATAAATTCCCTTTTAGACAGCTTTTTTCTCTGAGTTTCGTAATGAAGGCAGTAGCCGTTTGGAAGCCTTTTCATTATCCCTTTTATCATGTTCACCTTCGAGTTTATTTCAAAGTTTTCGTAATAGTCCAAGTCATAATTTGTTATCTTGAATGTTGTAAGAAATCCGTCATACTTTGTAAGCACCAAATCCTCAGCTATAAAGCAGTCTATCGGAACGTAGTACTTGTACTGCTTTTCATATACTAGAAGGCTTTTGATGTCCTTTATCTGCGGAAGCACCTGCTCATTTTTCCATTTTACAAATGCGTCTGCTATCTTGCTAAAAAATTTACCAAACATGTCCGTCCCAGCTTCCTTTTTCTTAGCTGTGTTCTTTTTTATGTTCCTGCTTACTTTCTTTTTAGTGTTCTGAGCCATTTTCTCCCCTTTCCTCAATTTCACGGTTAAACCTGTTTATAACATTATGCACAGTCTTTGCCGTTACGCTGTACTTAACCGCAATATCCTTTATTTTCATTTTCTGCTTTCTGTCAATTATTATATGCTCACGTTCCCTGTCTGTAAGCCATCTTACCTTTTTCACAGGTTCTTTAAGCATTTCCCTTTCAGAATCTGTCATAAGCCACGCTCCTTTCATTTTGTTTGCTTTTTATTTATGGATAATTTTAGCATAAAAGTAAATAAAAGTAAATATGTAAATATGAAAATATAACCATAAACACTGGCTTTGAGAGCAGTTTTTAGAAAAATATCACGCTCCATACGAAATAAAATATTTTTAAGAATTTTCAAAAATTTTTATAATAAAAAAAGAACTGACATCTTGTCAGTCCTAATTTTTAAGCAGCTATATATTAATTTCCGTTTTCAAGCTTAACGTTTGAAAAGTCCACATTCTTAAAGAAAAGGTCAACACGTCTGTTGTTGTATCTTCCTTCAGGAGTTGCATTTGTGTCTATTGGGAACTCTTCACCGTAAAAAAGCACCCTGTCAATTGTAATTTTATCAGACAGTCCGTTTTCCCTTAACAGCTTTGCAAGGTTTTCGGCTCTTTCCTGTGAAAGTTTAAGATTGTACTTTGCACTTCCAGTTGAGTCTGTATGCCCTACAAGCTCAATGCTTCCACCTTCTGCAAACTGGTTTATTGTCTCAGTTATTTTTCTGATGGAAGTTATTTCCTCATCCTTTACAGGAGTTTTACCATCAACCTTGAACCCTTTTATGGTGCAAACTGAATTTCCTAAGTCACAGGCAAAAGGCAGAACTCCAAATTTGCTTGGCTCTGGTATTTCTACTGGCTCTTCCACAACTGGAGCTGGCTCTTCTGCTGGCTTTGGTGCTGGAACGTAGTTATATTTAGGAGCTTTTTTTGATTTTCCTAAAGTATATCCTACCCTTACTCCAACGCTTCCCTGATTGCTTCTGTCCTTCTTGCCTGTGTCGTCCCTGAATCTTAGGTTGTTGCTTTCATAAAGTGCCTCAACATTAACCTTTCCAATTTCAGTTCCTACTCCAGCTCCCCAGTAAAGTCCGCCATCAGCGTCTATCCCTTCATCCTTTAGAGCTTTTGATGTTCCCGCAAATCCATATCCAAGTCTTCCAACTACATATAACGGATTGCTTCCGTCATCCTTTTTAACTACATTGTATTTTCCAATTCCATATACATTTGTAGTCTTGTATAATTTGTTGTTTCCTGTTCTTGATACAATGCTTCTTGAATGATGTGAGCTCTTGTATTCAGCTCCAGCTCCGAAAGATAATGTCTTGTCATTCTGGAAAAGCTGCTCCGCTCCAAGCGAGATTCCATTTTTCATCCAAGTTTTCTTTACAACATTGTTCCCCCTAAGCTCCCTTGCAAAATCGTACCCTGCATTTAGCCTAGTTTCTGTGCTTGCAAATGCAACAGCAGACACAGCAAGCATTAAAAGTAATACTTTTTTCATTTCAATTCCTCTTTCTAACCCACACCCTCAACTTTAAATTTTAAAGGTTATGGATTTTTTGATTTTTTAATATGAAGTTATTATACCATATTGTTTATATAAAGTCAATAATTAATTTCTAAGTTTTATTTTACATATTCAACTTCAACACGCCTGTTACGTGGAAGGTTATTCTTGTCAATAACTTCCTTGTCTCCTTTAGCCCTTATTTCAATCATGCTTCGTGAAAGTCCAAGGTTTGCAAGTCTGCTTCTGACTTCCTCTGCACGTTCAACGGACAGCACTGCGTTTTTCTTCCTGTCTCCAGTAGGGTCGCTGTGTCCTGTGAGTATAATTCTTGATATTGAGTTTTCTGTAACATATCTGTATATTGCTGGTATGTCCTGTGGATTTTTAAGCTGTGTGTTTCTTGAAAAGTACACAGTTCTTATATCCTTGGCTTCAATATCTTTAGCGTCTTGGATTACAGGACTGCTTTTAACATCGCTTTTTACGGACGTGTTCATCTTAAGCCTTTTTCTGTAGTAGTCCTTTATCATGTCTTCTGACAAATAAGTGCCTGCTGAAAGTTCCTGTGTACGACTTGGTGTTTCAGGCATTTGATTTGAGCTGCCTGCTGAAATTACTTCAACTGGAACAGTTCTTACATTTTCCACATATACATGCCCATCGCCGTCATTTTTTAAAGTTATTTCAGGAACTTGCTTAACTTCAACTACAACATCCCCTCTGTTATTTTCAGCAAGCGGATTTGTCCGTACGCTCAGCTTTTCCATGTTCCTTTGTGTATCTTGCAGAGTCCTCTCCTCGAATATTTCAGAAAGCTCAAGGGGAGATGTTATTATCTGGCGTGGAAGCTCCCTTGCGTATGAGGCAAGTCCGCAGATAATCATTCCAAGCATTAGCCTGCTCTTTGTATTCATTGTATCACATCCTTTTTTTTTATTCTTATTCCTCATCGTCACTTATTTCCTGCTCCTCAATTGCGTCTTCTACAGCTCTATTCACTGTGTTATCAATCATCTGTAAAAATTCTTCTGAGCTTCTTATTGATTCTGTAATATTTTTAATAAAGTCTTTTGAGGAAATTTCTTTTATTTTTTCAGATATTTCTTCATGCAAAGACTTGATTGTGTCCAGCTTTGTGTCAAGCTCTGACAGCTCCTTCTCCTTTTCTTTTATTTCCGTATCAAGGGCTGAAATATACTCATGCCTTGCCACATCTCCAGCACTCATTTCTGAAAGTTCAGCTATAGCCTTGTAAAGCTCTGGGGTCATCATCTTGACAGTCTGTGCAAATGTGGAGTTTGCCAAGTTTCTGAATATTGTCTGTATCTCATCTTCGTTAAAGCAGGAGTTAAGTATATTTAAGCCAATGTTATCCAGCTTTTCAATAGCCTTTTCCTTGACTTCCTCGCTAAATTCATTAAGAAGCTTGTCAGTTGCGGAATTTTCATTTAATGAAGTCTCTTCATCCTTTGGCATTATGTCTGGATTTTCAACTTCTGGCTCAAGCAGCACTTTTATCTTGCTGTCTTCCATTAAAATAATAACATGTCTTGACACTATGTCAGATTTTCCAGCAGGCGTAAGATTTTCATTCTTGTTAAGCGAGTCCTTTGGCTGATAAATATATCTTGGTTTCATGTCAAAGCGTGCTATATCCCGAACAATTTTTTCAGAAGTTGCCTGTGTAAACTTTTCCCATTCAGTAAACACTGGTTTTCCCTTTTTCCATTCATCAATATATAAAAGCTCTTTTGCAGACAGCTGCTCAAGATAGTCTTCAATTGCCGTGTCTCCAATTTCAAATTCTATAATGTCACTGCATTTTGGCATGTTTTCTTCGTTTGCCATATTCCTTGTCACATCCTTTCTTTATACAAATATTAAGTCATCATTGTCTATTTCAACATTGTCATCTTCCTTTTCCCCATTTTCTGACGACAAATTCCTGTAAAGCTCGTCCAGTGTCCTAAAGGAATTAATGTCAATATTCCCATATTCTCCGTGTACGAGACGTTTTCTAAGCTCTGTAAGGAACTGCTGCGAATATCCCTCGAAGCTGTATGCTGATGATTTTATTCCAGCAGACAGAATGTTTATTGCTTCCCTGAACGTTCCAATATCCTCAATTTCAAGTACTGAGCTTGGAACGCTTTCTATTCTGCCGTCCAGCATTGCCTTTACTATAAGGACTATCCTTTCAGGGTTTTCGTTCTCCCTGAAGTATGACATGTCGTAGCCTAAATAGCTGTAGTTCATCAGAAGAGCCAGCACGCTTTCATCCCTTGAAATTTTAAGAAACTCCCTGTACTTTAATGAAAGCCCTCTTCTAAGAGCTGTGTATGTTGAAAGTGCTGGCTTTTCAGAGTTCTTTTCTGAAATCTCAAATCCTGTGTCAAATACACCTTTCATAGTCCCTCACATTATATCCATTTTAATTGTTGTCAAACTGAAGCATATACTCAGGTCTTATATTGAACTGGTCGTAAAACTCCCCAATGCTGTTAAACTTGTAGTCATGTCCGTAAATGTAATCTAAGTTCAAGTAATTGTCCCGTATTATGCCGTAGTCTGACATTATGTCCCAAAGGCTTTCCTTTATATGTCCAAGCATAAGTGGACAGTTTTTTAGCATATCTGATATGTCATCTGTGTCCGCAACATCATAAATGTCTTTTTTTAGCCTTATTTCGTTATAGTAGCCTTTGTCCTCTATAACATTTATTATTCTGCTTCTTAATTTTTTTAGCATTTTGTCTCTTTCAAGAAGAAACTCAACAAAGTCTGACACTTTTTCAGTTATTATGTCTTCAAAGCCCATGTCATCCTTCTGCTTTTCAATATATTTTATAAACTCCTTGGGAAGAGCAACTGTTGAGATATATTTTTTCCCATTTATTTCAGAAAGATTATATGATGTGCTGTTTTCCATAATTATTTTTTCCAAGTTTTCATCCGTTACGTCCTGAACGTTTTCCTTAATCCAGTTAAATGACAAAATGTCAACATCTTCAAGTATGGAAAATACATTGTCCCCATCGTTTGTAGCATACTGTGATAATACGTTTCCGTCAAGGGGGCACTCAGTATATCTGTATGTATACGAATCCTTATTATAAATCATTTTTATCAAATCCTTTCATTATTAGTTAAGCAAATGCTCATATCCAGCAAGGGAGTGCTTTAATGACTCACAAAGCTCTGGATATAAATTGTAGTGCATAAGTCCAGTATATATTGATGTTACAACGCCAAGAAGCTCCGTAAAGGGGGCAATGTCAATCTCTTTTGGAAGTGGCTCTTTAACGCCTTTTCTGAATGTAACCATGAACATGTGTTTGTCGCTTCTTGAAATAATAAGCTCCCTTCCGTTCTTCTTAATCGTAACTTTCATGTGGGACATGTCGGAGCTTATGGACTTGTAGCCCTTTTCATCAAGAATCTGAATAAAGTTCATAAAGAACTGATAAAGTCTTGAATTAAGTTCATTGGTAAGCTCAAGCTCTGTACTAAGCGAAATTTTTGCGTCAGCCTTTATTATCTTTATGAAATCCTTGAACTCAAGATTTGTCCCATTTTCCAATGTACGCCTTATTGCCTTTGCAGACTCCTCAGTATCAATTCCATCAATAACAAGTTTTATGTCTGGCATAATAATATTCATGACATTTCCATCGGGTGACATATCAACTTTTGTCGTGGGTGTCTGTTTTTTAAGTATGGTTCTCATAATTTCTTTCCTTTCCTCTGATATTTGATGTAATTATATCACATATCTTAACTGTTTTCAACAGTTTTAGCAATAAAAAAGCACGAATATAATTTTTCGTGCCATTTTTATTTTTACCATTTATTTGCATAATTTGAATATGATGTTGAAGATGATTCAGATTGTTCCTCTGTTTCTTCCTTTTCATCGTCCTTGTCATCACTGTCTTCATCTGAACTGTCTTCATTTGACAAGTCTTCTGAATTATCTGAACTTTCTTCAGATTCGTCATTATCTTCATCTGACCCGTCAGAAGACTCCTCATCGCCGCTTGCGGAAAAGTCCACATCCTTAAGTCCGAATGTGTCGTTGTCTTCCTTAATTTTTTCAGCAACTTCCTCGAACATTAACAGCAATGTTTCAACCTTGTCCTCATCCTTGAAAAGTTCACCCCTGTTGTATGAGAATATCCTTCCAAGCTCCGTATTTTCAAAGAAAAGCTCAAAAACTCTAAGTGCAAGGTATTGCCTGTTCTGCTTCTGAGTCCTTTCTTTAGCTGCTCTCATTTCCTTAAGCCTACGCATTAAGTCCTGAATTGATTCCTCAATCTTGCCTTCTTTTTCATAGTAAGCACCAACTTTCTGGGCTTTTCGCTGTCTAATTTCATTAGCCATTATATTTTTCCTTTCCTTTCATATATTTAAGTGTTAAGATATATGAAATACCATTTTAATTAATTTTAGCATAAATTGTGAATAAGTGCAAGTGTGAAATTATATTTTTTTCACACCTGCAAAAATATTAGTTTAACTCCTTACCATACATAGCATAGAACTTCTTTATTCTTGATGAAGCAGTATCATTCCAAGCACTTCCAAGATAGTTCATCATTTCTTTTTCGCACTGTTCTTCTGTACATCTTCCAATTCTGAACCAGTATTCTGGATTTGCCATGTAGTCCTCTCCATACATCATCTTGTAATCTGCTTCAACATATTCCTTATGCTCTTTTACTGTAGTTGTTATATCAGATTCCTCAAGTCCTTGTGACATTCCTTCAAATTTTGTTTCAGTGGCTTTCTTTCTTGCTTCGCTTATTGTAGTACGTTCTCCTTTAAGGACTGTTTCACTTTGACTTGCAGAAGTCATCTCGTCGTCAGCTGTAACCTTGTTAAGCTCCTTCTCACGCTCAAGCCTTGCCTTGTTATCACGTGCCTTTCGACGAAGCTCCTCATTTGCGTTCCTGTCAAATTTCTGCATGCTTCCTGCGGCTTTTTCAAGATGTCTGTTCTTAAGGTAGAAGTCAAGGCATTTTTTCAGAATCTGCTCCGTTGTAATAAATTCCGTCTTTTGTCCCGCAAGCACAAGTTTTCCGCCCTTGCCAGCAATATCCGTGTCATTCACCCTTATGAAGTGCTCAAGGCTTCTTGTTGCCTGAAGCGGGTCGTCAACCTTTTCATACCTGTAGTTCTTTATTTTGTTTTTATTGTAGTTTCCGTTTTCATCAAGGTAGCCCGCTTTTTTAAGCATTGCCTTTGCGTTCATGTATCTTGCTGTCTCTATGTCAAGGTCAGGCTCTATCTCATACATCTTAAGGGATAGTTGCCCTTCCTTACGTCCCTTGTACTGCCAGCCCTTAAGTCTTGCGTTCTCGCTTATTCTGCTCTGGTTTATCAGCCATATACGTTCAAACAGATTCATCTTTTCAATTTCGCTGTCCTTTTCAGCGTACTGCCATTCATCGTCAAGCTGTTCCCTGTAAGGAACATACTTAGTCCTGTTGTCGCCTGTAAGAAACTCTATGTCTGCAAGAGTGTAGGCTGGGTTGTTGTACGTATATTGCCTGTCAATATTGTAGCATGACTCTGTCCCAATAAGAGGAATCTTCTTGCTCCAGTACATGAACTGAGGGTCAGTGAAGTATCTAATCTTTTCTGTCATTATAGGTGTCTTACCACCAAGAATTATTAAAATCTTGTTAAGTGGCAAACGTCTAAGCTGGTCTGTCGAGATTAAAGGCTTTCCTGTGAACTGTTCGCTTGGAGACGACTGATTCTTGTGGAATAGGCTGTGCATGTTCTTGTTTGTAACAAGCCTTATTGTCTCGTTTCCTATAGCTTTTGAGACATATTCTCCTGTACCGTTGTCATTTGAGGTATAGAAGATTTGCAACTGACAGTTCCCCATAAATTTGTTCTTTTCGCCATAAATTTGGAATAATTGGTCTAATGATTGGTTTATAAGCATTAACTTCATACCATATCCTGCAACGAATCCTGCGGCAGTTTCTAAGACTTCAATTTTTCCAATAGCTGGGAACTCGTCTAATAGCATTAATAATTTATGAGGCGGTTTTACTTCATTACGGTAGTCCTGCTCAGGCGTAAGCCCGTTTACAAGCTGCACTATCATAATTCTGACTAATGGTGCAACGTCCAGTATGTCTGCTGGAAGCACTACAAGATATAGGCTCATTGGCTTTTTATAGAACATTAAGTCCCTGATTCTAAAGTCCGATGTGCTTGTATTCTTTCTTACGGTAGGCAGTCCAAATAGTGATATACATGTTGTTGTAACTTTAATGATTGTTGACGTAGTGTTTTCTGAAGCCTGTGAAGAATCTGTAAATCCTGACACAACTTCAGGGTGCTTACGTCCAGTATGCCACTTGATTTCATGCGGTATGTTTTCTGACACAAAACTTCCATCTGGATTCATCTTTGTGTAGTCCATCTTTGTGAAGTTGTTTATCTTTGGAAGCTCGAATTGGCTCTGTCCCATGCCGGGGAGATTATTTATTCCGCTTAGCTTGACAGCTTCCTTTTCGTCCAGAGGTTTCCCGCCTGCAATAAGCTCCTTGAAGTTAGGATAAATCTGGCAAAGCCTGTTCTGTATCATTTTAACAAGTTTTTCATCCTTGCAGTAGCTGAAAAAGTCTTCAACGGTACTTTGCATTTTAAGTATTGCAATACGTGGCAAGTTAAACTGGCTTGACACAAGATAGTCAAATACCTGTCCCAAGTTCCCTTCAACTACTGGGGAGTACTTAGTGCAGAATGTCTCGTCCGTAATAAGCTCACGTGGTATACGGTTTCCATTTGCGTCCTCAAATATTGGGTTATTAAAGAACACTTCATATACAATCCTTGTAATACAGGCACGAAGCAGCGAACTTGCCGATGTGTCCCAGAACGGGTCAGGCTTGTCCTTTGTCGTTACAATGTTTGCAATATTCATTATGTCTTCAGCTTCCTTGTTAGTCATAAGCCGTATTTCTCCTAATGGGTTATAGGAGCTTGAGTTGTCAGACTTAGGAGCATAACGTATGATAATGTTGTTCCAACGGTTTTTTCTACAGTATGCAGTATTCTGATAGTTTTCCCCTTTTATATCCAATACAAATACTGACTGCATCCATTCCAGAAGTGTAGTTGTTATGATTGACACACCCTTACCAGTACGGGTAGGTGCTGCAACGATAACATGTGTTTTTGAGTCGTCCTTTAATATAAGCTGTTCAGGCTTCCATATACGCTCAAAGTGCTTCTTGTATACGCTCTGTCCGCTTGACACTTCAGGAATTAATGGTATAAGTTTATGAAAATCTATGTTGACTCTTGAATTTTCAAGGATGTCAAGCAAGTCCTTGTTCTTATATTCCTTCCCTTTATATTTAGTTTTACCATTTTTATCTTTCCTCAGTGTCTCCAATAGTTTTTTCTTGGTAAACTCAAACAGCCTGTTTTTTCGTTCGTAATACCTGTATTCCATGAAAGGAGCGTCAAATCTTCCAAGTATTACTCCGTCCACGACATTTACCAAGTCAATTTCATAAATCTTCTTTGTGTCGTGGGTAAATATCAAGTCAAAGCTCTCCGCCCATTTGGCACTTCCATGATATGTATAGAAAGGCGGTCTCTTTATACAGAACGAATATCCTGCAAAGTATGCGACAGCCAGAAGTCCGCATGCCATAAGAAGTGAATTATTTTTCTGCTCCTCAAGGGGATATATCTTGGTATATATGGGCTTTCCGTCTTTCCCGTGTATAATTTCCCTGTCAGGAAGCCCGTCAACCTTGTTTGTTACAATCTTATAGTTTGGGACACGCCGTCCGTATTCATCCCTTATGTAGTCTGACACAAAGGACTTGAATGTCACTTTATGCCCATGAAGATTATATGTCTTTGTATCAATAATGCCTGTCAGGATATTAAATAAAGTTATATCCTCATACATCTTTTTAAGCACAGCATTCTTTGGGTGCTGTAGAAGGTCTGGGTCATACTGGCTTTCAGGCTTTGTGTCCTCGTCATTTATTGTTGCCGCTATCTTCTGCCTGAACTTCTCTTCATCTATTGCTGGACGCTTAAAATTCTTATCCTGCTTTTCCTTACGTTCCATTTTGGTATTATAGTCGTTAATATACCCGTCAACGCTCCTGTCACGTGCAGAAGCCATAAGTTCCTTGTCCTGCCTTGCCGTATATACAGCAAAGGCTTCCTCAAAGGATTTTATGTAGTTCCTTTTCAGAAGCCATCCGCTTAATATAAGGACAATTATGACAACGGCTGGGAATATAAGCAGAAGAAACCATCTTAATTTGGTTATCATCTTCTGCTCGACTGTTATATACTGTTTCTCTTCCTGCTGTTTCAAAATCAGTCACATCCTTATATTTTTATTTGTAGTACGGTTTATATGCCGAATCAAGTATTATGTCTGAGTTCACACGTATGTTGAACCTTGCACCTGACTTGATTGTAAGAACTGTCTGTATCTGCGAGTTCTTGTTTGAGGCTTCGCTCTGTATCTGCTGTATAACCTGTCCAAGAGTTGTTGGGCTGTCAGACTCAGTAGTCCCATCAGCGTTACGCTGTACGTACTTGTTAAGCTTAAGTTTTCCGTTTTCTATTGTAAGCCTGTCAGCAAAGTTGTATGCCACAGCCGTAAGAGTTGAAGCAACAACATTTCCAAGCTTTTTCCAGAAATGCGTATTAACCTGAGATTTCATTCCACCGTACCCTTGAAGGTCTACCCCTTTAAACTGTGCTAGGTTGAGTGAATCTCCGTTAGGGAATATAATCCTGTTCCATATTGTGATTACTCTAAAGTTAGCACCATCTATATATGGTGAATATTCCCCAAGAATCTTGCTTCCACGTGGGATAAGCAAATGCTTTCCGCTTCTTGTGTCATAAACGTCGCTTGACACAACTGCTATTGCCATGTCCGATGTTACTGTCCTTATTCCGCTTAAAAGAACTGCTGGAATAATCTGCCCTGCACTAAGCACATATTTTGAGTTCTGCGTTAAAAGGCTTCCTGAATTTGTATTCACAGAACCATATCCAGCAGCACCACGTCCTGTAATTGCTGGATTTGTCTGCCTGAAAGGGTCTGTGCTCTGTGGCTGTGCATTTGCCTGAGCCTGTCCGCCACCGCCTGCACCAGAACCGCCCCCTGCACCGCCAGCAACCTGCGTTACAGTTCCGTCTGGAGCTACTGAATAAGTACCTGCTGGAACTTGGTTAGGGTCAACACGTCCATTTGACACAGGTGTTGTCGGAGCTGAATTTGCTGAACCTGCACTTCCTGAAGTTGCTGAACCTTCAGTTCCTGACTGCTGGTTAGCCATGAATGAAAGTCCCCCGCTTCTTGCCTGTGCGAGCTTTTCGCTTCTCTGCTTCTGCTTTTCAGCTTCCTGTGCAGCCTTTATGTCTTCAGCTGAAGGCTGGCTTCCAGCTTCTGAAAGGTCTGCTCCGCCTGAACTTCCCCCAGAGCTTCCGCCAGAGCTTCCGCTAAATGTTTCAGGACTTGAGCCCACGCTGTCCCACTGGCTTCCAGCTGTGTCACTTGCCTCAAGGCTCTTCCTGAACTCTTCCTCGCTTACTCCGTCCCCTGACGAGTCCGAAGTTGATGAGTCTGTGGAAGATGTTCCGTCTTCTGCCTGCTTTTCAGCTTCAGCCATAAGGTCTCCAGTATCGTTATTTGCGTCCTGTATTCCCATAGGGTCATTATTTGCAATCTGAACTCCTGTAGTATCATCAGCCTGTGGCTGCTTTGCCTTTCCCCCATTAAACACGGCTCTTGCACCAAATAGAATTACTGCACCTACAGCACAAAGGCTTCCCATTATAATAAGGTTTTTAGAAACTCCTTTATTACGGGATATTGTGTCTTCGTTTCCTTCTTCTGATACAAAGTCCCCGTCTGTTCCGTAATAGCTGTTGGGATTTTCCTTTTCCCATTCAGGACTGTATGTGTCATTCGTGTTCTGCCCTTCGCCGTTCTGCCCTTCGCCGTTCTGCCCTTCGCCAGAAGTTTCATCTGTGTTCTGGCTTTCTGTCTGCTCAAAGGACTCGAAATTTTCATCATCGTTTCCCTTGTTTTTTCTAAATCTGTCAAAGAATCCCATAAATACAACCCCCTTTCCTATCTTAATTCAAATTTTACTACTTTTTTATCTAATTTAAGCTGTCCTGCCTTAACCACCCTGTCAATACGGATAACGTTTCCTTCCTGATGGTAGTTTATTTCCTCAAGTTTTCCGCCAGAACCTTTTACTACAAGAATTGGAGTTTCACTCATTCCTTCCTTGAACCTTATATATGTTTTCTTTCCGTCGTTATAGATTCCAGTTGGACTCCAGTCATAGTTTGATGGAGTAATCTTGTAGTTTGTTGCAAGGTTTCTAATATCGCTTGCACCAGTCTTTACACTGTCCCCTGATACACCGTTTTCAAGTATGTTTGGTACTGATGAGTCAGTCCTGTACATAGACATTGAAGCGTCAAGAGGGTATGTGAACTTAACTATCATGTTATAAAGCTTTTCATCCCCGTTTATAAAAAATGTATAAGTACGTCGATTTGTTTGAATTATCAAATTTGATTTAATGTCGCTTTCCACAGGTCTTATGTAAAGTGAAGTTGTATTCTTTTCCCCGCCTTTTGACATGTCAATCTTCCAGTTTGCTGTATCTCCGCCCCCTACGTATGTGATGTCTTCATCAGGGTTAAGCTCAATCCTCGTTGAGAAGTCTGGGGACACCCATATCTCATAAATTGAGCTTGGACTGTACTTGAATGTAGTTTCAACCCTTTTAATTGCGTCCTTTTTACCAGAAATCATCTGTGCAGTCTGGCTTGGAAGCGACTCCTCATCAAAAGTTGCTGTAGCTTCCTTAATCTCCTTTACTGTTGCACGCCCTTTTCCGTCATTTGAATAGCTTATTCCAGCCATACCTATAACTGTGGCTAATGTAAGCACCTTTAACGGCATAAATTTTCTTTTCATGTCTTCACCTTTTAAGAATTTACATCGGTAAACTCCTAATCCTTTCTTTTTAATATATTTTATTTATAACTAACGTCCAAAAACATTTGCCTTGAGCTCAACGGACTTCCATATCTCATCAAAGCTCTTTCTCTGCTCTGAGCCGTTTTCAACCTTTTCAGGTCTGCCCTTTGGATTATATCCTATTTTTGCCAATAGGTCAACATAAATATCATAAGCCTTGTCAAAAATCATCTGAACTGTTAAAATGTTTTCCTTAAGCTCTTCAATATTATACCTTCCATTTAATATCTTTGCTATCAGCATTGATATTTCTGTCATGTAGTCCTCGCTTCTCATAAGATGTTCCTTTGCAAAGAGTCCAAAGTTCTGTGCCAGTATGAACATTACAATGTCAGATGTCATCTGCATGCACTCCTTTGTGAAATGTGGCTGCTCTGAAAGAACTGCTTCCATTATTAATGCACGAAGGCATATAATTCTGTAATCATAAGAGCCTTCACTTATTATATTTGGGTTGTATATAAGAACTGAGCTTCTTATTTGTGAATTTTCATCCATAAATCTTCTGTTCATATATATTGCATGCCTTACATCACTGTTTTTTATTAACTGTATCTGAGATTTTCCAAATTCAACAGTAAATCCTGCAAGAATAATGTCCATTTCGCTTGGAGTTTCATTTGCAATCTCGTCACACATTTCATTAAACACATTATAGAGCTTTTCGTAAAAATCCTTCTTTGAATATTTTTTATAAAGCTCCATCATCTGCCTTACTTCTTCGCCACGTGGACTGGTACGTCTTGCAGAACCTGCTGACGCTATAAAGTTTCCAAATGTCCTTATATTCTGCTTAGTCCCTGCCATCTTTTCAAGCTCTGGGTCTAATTTGTAGAAAGCTCTTATTATTTCTTTTTCAGGATTTTTATTGTCATCCGATATGTTGTTTGGAATATACCAAATGTCATTCCCTGTGGAAATTTCAATGAGCTCATCTTCCACCAGTCCAGCCTTTTCCTTTGTTGAAAACATTGGAAGCGTTGAAATTCCCTCATACTTCATGTAGAGCATTAAGGAAAAGAAGTCTCTTGCCTCATTGACACCTCTTCTATAGAAAGGCTTTGAGTCCTTCGTTGCTTTTCCGCAGTAGCCGTATGAATTTTCGTCCTCTGGTATAAGAAAAGTCTTAGCGTCGCTGATTAGCAAGTACTTATACATTTCAACTAGAAGAAGCATGAAATTTTCATCAGCATTAAGCTCAATTCGGGTCTTGAAAAGTTTTTTCCTTATTTCCTCGACAACATTTTTAAACCTATTATTTATGATTGTCTCATATACAAAGAATGTAAGTGAGCAGCCCCGTGCAATTTTGTCCGCCTCATCATTTTCAACTTTTGCTGAATCTTGTGAGAACTTATTTATCTTGTCAAGAGCACCTTTCCTGTCTTCCAATTCCCGTATTTCATGAAGATAGCCTAAAATTTTATCTGGAATTTTTGACATGAAGTTCTGTATATTCTTATATTCCTTAACCTTTGCTATCTTCTGCGACAGAATTGATATGCACTTGGTCTTAAATTCTATTGTTTCGGGAAGCTCATTTGACACCTGAAGGTTTCTTACTTCCCTGTCAAATGCTTCTGGCACGGATATTAAGAGCTCATAGTCTCTTTTTTCCTGCGTAAAGTCTCTCAGCTCATTTACAATAATCATTGCGTAGTATTCAAGAAAGTCCTCAATGAACCTTGTTTCAAGCTGAATATCGTCAATGAACGGCTCAGCCGTATATCTGTTTCTGTCAAAGTTTCCTATTGATAAAACGTTCAGCACAGCATTTATTGTGTCCGTTTTTGAGACAGTGTCCCAATTTATCTTAATATTTTCCATAGTCTTTCCTTAAAATTTAAAATTAAAATGTGAATATGTGTAAGTTTTAAAATTTTTAATTTAAAAGGGATTCCGTTTTCGGTTTCCCTTTAAAATATTATTTTGATTTTATTGCTGCACAATTCCTAAAGGTGTTACATATTCTACTATGTCATCTGGCACATTTTTTGTATGTTCTGTCTTCTTAATACTTTCTGTTTCAGCATTAACTTCAGCACCTGCACCTTTTGTTACTAAATCTACGAAATTATATCCTAACCATGCAATTATTAACGTTATAATTAAATGCACGATAAATTCAGATAAGTTTAAATCTCTACTACCTTTTGTAAAGAATTGAACAAGTGAAAATATTACAATACCTATGGCAACTAACCATTTCATACCTTCTATAATATCTTTCATGAAGTCAACTTTCATACCACCTGTCTTGAAAATTCCCTTTGCGTCAGTTACATTCCCTTGCATTGCCACATAAAATACTGTAAACAAAAATACTGAAAGTAAACTTAAAATTAAAATTTTGTTTTTTTCAATTTTTGTCATTAATGGATTTAATTTTAATGTCATAAATTTCATATCCTTTCTATAATTATTATTTTTTATATTATATCATACCCATCAAACCGCTTCCAAAAAATTGTCTAGCCGCTGCCAAGATACCTTGGAAGAGTGAATATTTTACCCATACTTCCATAATTGCTGTCAAAATACCGCTAATATCATTGTTAGCTTCATATACTTGAAATAGTCCCTGTATTATGATAATTCCGACAACAAGCCATTCTGCTCCTTGCTGAACTTTATCTATTAAATCTGTCACTGTTTTCAAGTTTGAATCACCGCTGCCAGTGGCATACGATACACCAATAATTAAAAATATATAGGTGAACATTGTAATAATTTTTAAATACTTAATCTTTTTTTTTGACAGTTTTTTAGATATGATAAACTTTCTAACGTTATATAGGTTTGGAAAAGAAATATTATTTAACAATCTCATTATACATACCTCTCTTCTCCTAATTTACACTTTCCTTGGATACCGAAACATCTGTTATCACTATCCCAAATGGATTACGTCTGTAATCTTCTGGGGTAGTTTCCTTTATTGTCACGGTAAGCATTGCTGTGTAGTTGTTTGTTTCTTTAACCCCTTCTCCGTCATATACAAGTTCCTGCCATCTGACATTGTATGTATTGTTCGCATTAGGCACTTTTGAGAATGACTTTATGTTTGTATTTATTGACATTGTTTTTGAGTCCAGAACTTCCGCTGTTTTTGTCTGTCCATTTATAAAGTCGGCAAACTTCTGTTTACTTACTGTTGTCATAAATGCGTATGTCGAATCAATACTTTGTAAATACTGAGTCTTGTCAACAGGAACTGTCCTTAGCTTTGAAATAACTTCCGTTACCAAGAAATATTCCATCGCCTTGTCAGGAACTTGGGTGTTAAGGCTAGCTTTAAGCTCCGTTACACCTATCGTAGCCCCAGAGTCTTTGTCAATCTGCACCGCTATAACCCTGTCATGCACACGTGTCATATAATAGTACATGCCGCCAAACGATATTAGTGTCGTTATTGCAAATACGTATGCCAGAAGCCTCATCTTAAGCGTTGCAAGTGCAAGCCTGTGGTATCTGTCCCTGAAGTAAGTGTCACTTCCCATAAGCGTTTCTGGTATAGGGTTTTTTTCAACGTACTCGCTTGAGTCCTTTGTATGCAAGGTTCATCACATCCTTTCATAAGAATTTCCCTTTCCTTGATTTTAAGCCGCTAGGTTTTTACAGCTTTTAAATTGTTAAGGAATTATATAACATAATTAAAGAACTGTCAAGCGTGAAAGTATACCAGAAGCCTTATTTTATAAGGGTTTTTGGAGAATATTCCTTATGGAGCGTTAAAAAATTTTTTAGAAAATTATTATAATTTTTTTTAAATTCTAAAATGGATATGCTTTTTCAATTTCTGTCTCAGGGACTTCCTTGTCTGAAAACTTGGCTATCTCATTTGCCATAAGTTTTGAATTTATGGCATATTCGCTCCTTGAGTCATTACGTTCATCATACCCTGATATAAATTCGGAAAATTCAAGTGCTATATCTCGGTACATCTGGCTCTTTTCCAGATTCTTAAGAATATTATCGTAATCTTCCTTCGCTTCAGCAAGACGATTTCGTTCCCGCCTGTTAAGTTCAGAGTCCTTGTCATGGAGCATGTTATACGCTTCCTGCATAAGTATGTGTTCAGATTCTGAGAGCTGTTTACGTATAGGTTTTTTCTTTTTTATTGGCTTATCCTTTTTATATTTTTGTACTAATTTTCCAACCCAACCAGTTTTCTCATCTGTCTGTTCTTCGTCCTTATTGTTTCCTGAAAATTCATCCAGATACTCCTTTTCATAGTTGTTGTCCTTTTTTCTTAGAGACTCATAGCACTTAAGTATGTCATTTCTTGTGCAGTAGTCTTCCTTTCCGCCACCCTTGAAACGTCCATATACCATTACATCCTTTGTCATGTTTTCTGAAAACTTTTCAAATCCTGCGTCAGCCTTGTCTGAAAGTGCAATAATATCGTCCTCAAGGTTTCTCATTATGTCTGAACGTTCACCGCTTGCAAAGTTAGCCATTATCCTGTTCATCTTAAGCGGTGCATTTGGGTCTTCAGAAAATCTTGTATTTGCAATCTTTTCTGAAAGTTCCTCTATCCTGTGCAGAAGGTATGCGTTTGCAAGGTTTCTCTCGTTAATCTCGTGAATTATTTCGTTCATCTTCTTGTCCCTTAATTTTCGCTCAAGTATATCTGTGCTTCCATTTCTTGTAAGTTGCTGTCTTGCTTCATATTCACAGGCGTTGTCCACAATCTCTGTGTTAAGGGAGTCTGAAATTTCACTTTTTCTCTGCCTTCTTTCAAGCTCGGATATGACGGAACTGTTTGACATTGCAAAGTTTATTCCGTTGCTTGTTATATATTTTGAATATTCAGACAGGCTTTGTGACACCTCAACATTCTCCTCAAGCCTTGAAAGCTCCCTTATTTTTCGTGAAAGCTGCTTTGTATTACGTGTCTCAATTACATCCCTGTTTACATGAAGTTCTCCATCTGAAATAAAATGTGGAAGATTTATCTTGTAGTTCTTTTCATCTTCGCCAAGAACACTTGCATACAGTCCTTCAACCTTTGTGCGTGATATGTCCTCAAAGTCCCTTGACTTCCTGTAAAGCCTGTTGCACTCCTTTACCCTTTCATAAAAAAGCACAAGTTCGTTCCTTGGGTTTTTCTCAAGCTCCATTTCACGCCTTCTCATCCTGTCATTTCTTAACTTTTCCTCATGCTCTGCAAGCCTTTCCCTGTATTCCTTTCTTTTTATCCCTTTATAGTCCATTACGGACAGTTTCTGTATCTCACTTAGCACCATGTCATTTTCTCCCTTCTCCCTTAGCTCCTTTTCAATTTTTCTTCTTTTTTTAATCCATTTAACATAATTTTCATCATTATGTGGCTTCTTGTAGCTTTCAAGATTTCTGTATATTCCTGCAAGCTCCATATCTCCTTTGTCTTCTGCGTTTTTTTTAAGCGTTTTGTAGGATTTGCTTTTCATGTCAGGGTTGCGTCCAGCCTTTATAAGTTCCATGTTGCAGGAATCTGCAAAGTTCTCACGTATGAAATACAGGTATCTTTTCTTTGAGTAGCCGTCATACTTTGGAGAAATCCTTGAGTCAAACATTTCCTTTTCCGTTATCCCAGAAGAATTTTCAGGAAACTGCCTAGATGAAAACATTATATGTGCATGCGGATGGTATGTACCGTCAACCTGCCGCTTGTTGTGTATTGAGTATGTTACAGCTGTTCTTTCAGATAACGTGGTCTTTACAAAGTTTTCAACAATATTTCTGTACTGAGTTTTGTCCATGCCTTCAGGAAGGTTTGCTTCTATGTCATAGTATAGCTGTGCGTTCTTACGCTCATATTTTTCCACAGCCTTCCACATCTTGTCGGAACTTCCAAACACATCAGGTATATTAATCTCTCCACTTGCCATAAGGTCAGGTCTGTCCTTATACATCTTTTCACGCAGTATATATCTGCACTTGTCAACTGGGTTTCTCCCCTTGGAACGTGATATACTTGACAGCTTTAATCTGAACTGGTTCATTGTGTCATCTCCTTTCTTAATTTTCTTATAAGAAAATAATATCATATTTAATGGAAATTGTGAAGATATGAATTATTATATTTTAAATTTGCAAATTTATTATCGGACGTAATATAATATAAATAAAAATGGAAACTTTTACATTTCCATATTTATATTCCTACTTTATTGCATTTCCCTTTACATTCATGCTGCAAGCATTTTTAATAATATCAGGCTTAAACATTTCAAAAATTAGAAGCTGTGAAATATCCCTGAACTTTATATCATCATTGGCATACAGTTTCAGAAAGTAGTCGAAAACCCTGTCCCCTTTATCTACAACTGTAATCCTGTTTTCTTTATTAATAATTACAGTTGCTGTATTTACTGGAACAGTCCCAGTTTTAGATATTGCAGCTGGCTTTTCAAATTCAAAAATGATGTTCATGTGCTCACCTTTCTGATTCTTAATTTCCCTGCTCTGATAAATTTCCATTTTAAGCTTTATCCCTTTTTTCATATATTCAGTTATGAGAAGACGTATAAAGCAACCATCTTCTGTAAATGTCCTAATATGTTGTATAACAGTTCTACGCTTTTTGCTCAGTATGTTTTGCATAACCTTTCTTCTTAAGCTATTTTTATTAGAGTATATAAGGCTTGTCACATCATATTTTTTTGAACTTTTTCCAACCAGCGTACAGGATTTATTTTTTTTATTTGCTGTATCAATAAAGTACAAAAATAACTCAAATCCATTTAATTCCTCTATTTTTATTTTATCACTTTTCATTTTATCATTTCCTTTATATTTTTTAAAATTTCATTTCATAGTTGTGTTTACAGTCATTTCATGTGTTTTTTCTGTAGTGCTTGCTGTAAACATTTCAATAAGAAGCCTTGACGGAATATCCCTGAACTTTACATATCTGTCTGCATAAAGTGATTTCATGAAATAGTCAAATAGCCTGTTATCCTTATCTTCTATAGTTGCATTATTATTTTTATCAATAATTACAGTTGCTGTGTTGACAAGTTCCGTTCCAGTTTCAGATATAGCTGGCTTTTCAAATTCAAAGATTATATCAATATGTCCGCCTTTGTGATTCTTAACATCTCTGTCCCGATAAATTTCTATTTTTATTTTTATAACTTTTTTCATGTATTCGGTTATAAACATACGCACAATGTTTCCGTTATCTGTAAATGTTCTGAGGTGCTGTATGACAGTGGCGTGCTTTTTTCCAACTATTCTTTTGATATTATTTTTATCAGGATATATAAGGCTTATCGAGTCATATTTCTTTGAGCTTTTTCCTAATACGGAGCTAAGCGTCCTTTTATTTTCCGTGTCAATAAAATTTAAAACTGTATCTACGTTATTTAATGTATATTTTTTCATTTTATTATATTATTCCTTTCCATAAATTGATTCATAGAATATTTTACAAAGTATCAGTGTTGTGAAAACTAGCAGAGGGGACAATACTATTACAATTAAATACATCACAGCTGTTATAAATGATGTATCTGGCATTTTTGAAAGAAAATAATATGTCCCATATATAAAGGGTGCTTGTGCAATTAATGCCAGCAGTATTGACAATATTGCAGCACAAAATGCTTTCTTTTCCATAATTAGTTATCCTTTCCTATTCGTTATTATGAAGTCCAAATACAGCTCCAAAAACCATGCACAGAACCATCCATATTAAAGGGGACGCAAACAGGGAAACCACCGCATAGAAAGAGTCCACTCCGTCACTTGCTGAAAGAAAAGCCCATGCTACAAATGCTATTGTTGTAAGCAGGGACAAAATCGCTACAGCTATAATCTTAATTTCATCTTTTTTCATAATTATATTATCCTTTCCTATAATTTTATTTCTTTAGAATAGCTTTTGCAAATATCTGCTACGCTTTTACCATTATAAAATTCTGTAAGAATTTTTTTAGCTTCATCTGCTGTAATATTAGTATACTTAATATTAGAAAAATCCATATAATCTTGTTTATGTTCATCTACTGTAATATTATTGTTGTAATCCCATGTATAGAAAAATTCATTCCTGCTAAAATTTAATGTTATATTGCACTCTTTAGAAGCTGTCATGTCAATTAAATATTCATTAAGGTTGTCCTTTTTATTTGTATAAAGACTTATGGTAGTTCCATCAGAAAAAGATAAAGTTTTTCCGTAAACAGAATTTCCGCTGCTTAAAGACACACCTGATACCAGATATTGTTTTTCGCCAATATGAACGGTGTCATTCTTATCTACATCTGATGTAATAAGCCGACTTGACTTTTCAGCAATTTTTTTGCCTTCCTGTGTGTCATCCATTTTCTTATGTGCACAAGATGTCAATATAATCAGTCCTGCTATTACAACAAATATTTTTAATTTATACTTTTTCATGAGATTTATCATTCCTTTCGTTATGTCCTGTTAAATTAATTATCATACTAACAAGTTCTTTAAGCAACTTTATTAGTATAAACTCTATAAAAAGAATTATTATAATAGCATTCATAAGCTCATCGTTTCGTGAAACTATCATATTTTTTTCTAAAACTCCATTTGTGGAAAGAATTGCTCCTACAAATATAAGAGCTGACAGAAAAGACAATCCAATAGTTACAGATAATCCATCTCCAATATTTTTTGGCTTACATTTAAAAATTTTTTCAGATATTATATCGCATAAAGGATAAGTTATAATTACAATTCTTATAATCTGTATTCCAAAAATAAGTTGCAGCATAATTTCATTTATTTTCATTTTTTATCTTCCTTTCTTCCATATTTTATATCACAATAAGTTTCTACAATAAAATGCCTGATATATTCAAGAATTACAAGAAGAACCTGAAAAAAGCCAAGTACACCCATAATAATTATTCCTATTATCACAAGAAAAAATAAGGCAATTTCTCTAAAAATCTTACCAGTTTTTTTCATAATATTTTCTAACCTCTTTTTATCTTTCATAATATTTTACCTTCCTTTGTTTACCACTCATTTGCCTCATATACATTCATTTCCATAACCCAGTCCTTATGTCCAAGATAATATGTAAGCGTGTATTCAACAATATAGTCTTCAAGGTAGTCCGTATCAGGGGAAAATTTTATTGTAATCACATTCCCTTTTGACTCTGCCAACTTTACTATACACTCATCAATCTGTCCTGCAACATCTGTTTTCAAAGGAAAATATACCTTGTCCCCAGCCTTGATTTCCTTTATTTTCTTGCATATCCGTTCAATATTTTCAACATCTCTCTTTGAATACCTGTAGCTAATTTTCCTTATCATCGTCATCACCTTTTCCAATCATACCGTCAATTACTAATGCGAGCGAGCGGTAAAGGCTCTCCTTTGAAATGTTATCTATAATCTCACTCATTAACTCCACTGTAACGTCATGTTCTTTTGAATCCTTGACAGATTCAATATGTTCAAAAGCCTTATGATAATGCCTTCTTTTTTCCATAAAGTCATTCCATCTGTCTTTTCTCCATATTATCATGAATATATTAAACAAGTCCTCTTCGGAAGTCCTTGTGTCAGAAATTATTTCAATATATGATAAAAGAGTCCCCATTTCAACTCTTGATATATAGAAAAGATTTACGGAATCTTTATCTTTGGGGTTTATTCCGTATCTTTCAAAAAACTTTTTAAGAAGGTACATTGGAAAAATCTTTAATGGCAGCTTATCCTCTCCAAAAAATGTATATACATCTTTAATCATTGAGTAAAAGCTGTTAAATTTTTTGTAGTCCTCTGTAACAAAAGGCACTGTAATTTCCTGCATGTGCTTACAAAGTTTAACAAAGCTGTCGTCATAAAATATTTTAAGTGCAGCCTGTAATGTGGGCAAATTTTCAGTTTCAGTTTTGGCAGTTTCTTCCAGCTCATCTGTCTTAACAGCCATAGATAATATCAAACCTGTGGCAGGTGCAGTAAAAAGTTTTCTTAGCATATCTAGCTGTATTTCTGTTAGAGCAGCCTGATATATAACCTGCTTTGTAAAACGTCCAAGTATAGGATTTTTTGACAAATACACTTCTTTTAATGATATTTCTGAAATTCCAAGTTTAGACTTGTTTACAGTGTTCAGCTTTATAAAATTCTTACGCTTTGAAAACCCTTTATGTTCCCCATAATAAATTCTGTATTTCCCACTGCTTTCATTATCTTTCTTAAACTGCATATACGAAAGAGACTTGCCTTCTGAAAGTTCCATATTGCCGTTTTTATTAGCCAGCTTATTGTTAAGCTCGTCATTGCTTTCCATTACTGCAATAAAGTCATTTTCAGCTATTACAATATACTCTTTTTCACAGTCCTTTGTAAATTCAAGAATGAATTTTTTTAAATCTTCAGCCTTCATATTTTTTTTTCCTTTCTCACTAAATTTCATATTCTGATTATATCATATATATTAATATAAGTCAACAGATATTTTCATTAGCATAAGACTCTACATTTATGATATAATATCATATAAACATAAAACTATGAAAGGTGATGATATTAATATGGCTTACACAAGGGAACAGCTGAAAGAAGATATTACTGAGAACTTTAAGAAGCATGAGCATATAAAGGTTACATTTGACGACAATTTGTCAAAGGTCATAATTGCTGACAGAAAGAACAAGATTTACGGGGTATTCTCGGATGAGGATTCAAGGGAGATGTGGAATGAGGAGCTGTGTGACAGGGTTGCTTCAAACTTGGACAAGGTTGCCGTGGACATAAGAAACTTCTATAAGCATAACGTGGGGGAAACTCCAAATATGCACGCAGCTTCACCAGAAGCCTCAAATATGTCATTAAAAATTGTAATAAATGACAAGAAAATTCTTAACTATGACCTGTTTGACGAAAACATAGAGCCACTTAATGAAAGGCAGAAAATGGGAATCATAAGGGAGCATGAGAGTGAAAAGGAAAAGGAAAGCTCGCTTGAAAATACGGCAAGACGTATCACAAGAAATGCAAAGCTCAACAACACCCCTGAAAATGAAGTCAAGGAGCAGATATATGAGCTTGTAAAGAAATACACTCTTGTGGAAAATTCAATACCTGATAAAACGCAAGGTACTTTCCCTTGGGAAAAGATTGGGAAGACACACAGCATTGAAAATCCGTCAGACATTTCAGAAACAGCTAGAGACTTTCCTGAAGTTGCTAAAAACTATAAAAAGGAGCAGGAAAAGTTTGACACGCCGTCTGAAAAGTCAGTAGATTTCCTTACAAAGACAACATCAGAAAAGGACGTTGAAGTTGAAAACAGGACAAACGAATCCTTTAACAAGGTTATTGATGACATATTAAATGTGTCAGACGGAAACCGTGCAAAAGCAATCGTGTCAATACAAAGAGGAGACAAGAGCAAAAATGTAGGCTTTTTAGGAAAAGATGACAGGACTCTTTTACAGGATATAGCACATAACGCAAAGGAGCTTGGAATACCGAAACTTTCCGAAGACATTGCACGTGAGTTTTCAAACAGCATTGTGGAATACGCCTCAATAGCTGGAAAGGAAAATAAGACTAAAGAAGACATTGACATACAGAACAGTAGCAGGATAACGCTTCTTATGGAAGATGATAAGAAGAATTTTGAAAGCGGCAGCATGTTTGCGGAATTTGCAAAGGACTATATTGAAAGAAATGTATCTGTGGAGAAATACAAGGACGGGTACAAGGCTTCCTACACAAGTCCATCTGAAAAGGAAGTTGTAATAACTGTTCCACTGAAATTTGAGACATCGTTTGAAGATACATTCAAGACTCTTTCTGATACAATGAAGGAGCTTCCAGAAGACATAAACAGAAGCGTAATTGGAAGATTTCCAGATGGCTCTTCCTATGACTATTCAAGCAGACCGCCAAGGGAAATGGATGACATCGTATACAGGAATACGGACTCAATAACAGCTGCCCATGGAGATTCATTTGCAACAGTGTTCATAACAAGAAAAGGGAATCCCACAATGACATTCAATACAAATGACAATGTTCACATGGAAGAGGAAGGAAAGACTTTATATGAGCTAAGGGACAAGTTTGTGGAAGACCTTGCCAAAAACTCTAAAAAGGAAATACCGTATGAAATAACAATCTCTGAAGATAAGAACGAAAAGACAGTAATTATACATGATATTCCAAATCAGTCTGTACACTATATTGAAATGGAAACTTTTGACAAGATGTCTATAAAATATGATGGAGCTAGAAAGAATCAGGAAGCACAGTCCTATATGGATAACATATTAAAAGGCGAAGTGACAACAGCACAGGACGCATTTAATGTGGCAATAAGGTGCGATGGAAAGAACTCTGTAGTAGTAAAGCCGTCTAATGGGGATAACATTGATGGAAGCCCAATTACTAGAAAACTTGTTGCACTTGACATGCTAAGACACAACCTTGAAAACAATTCAAGCCTTTTAATAAACATAGTTCCTGAAGAAAGCCGTCCAACAGATATGATACGTGTTTCAAACGGTGAAATAGTGCAAGAGCTTAACCCTGACAACAGGGACTACTCATATCAGCGTAAGGAGATTGAGAATATATGTGAAACATCAAGGAAAATGGTTGGAAAACGTATTGACGACATGGACAAAGGCTCAAATGATAGCATTGATAAATAAAAAAAAAGAAAGAGGATTTATTTATCCTCTTTTTTATTTTTCAACACATATTCTGTAATTTCCTTTTCCATATCATTTTCAGGTTCAAAATTATTGTAAATTATATTAAGAATCTTATTTGTAAATTCTTTTTTGTCTGAAATATCCGCCATGTATCTAATTTTTTCTTCTATGAGAAAAATATTATTTCTGAACTGCTCTATGTCGATAACATTATATTCCTTCATTTTATCCTTGTTCTCAACTGTATTCCACTTTCCCGTTTTAAAAAGGTTTAACAATGCTGGTGATATTATAATTAAAATCATATTAACTCCCATCCCACCTGTCATCACAATTCCCACATCATAATTCAATGTCCTGTCATAAAATTCTGTTACGATTAGGTATATGCCGTACAAGATTGAAAAAATAGTGGGGCTTAGCATGAAAAGTATAAACGGCACCTCTTTAAGTTCTTCCTCAAGGCTGTCATTTAATTTCAGATAATCAATTTTCATAAAATACTATTCCTTTCTAAATAATAAGGACAGTTTTTACTGTTTAAACATCTGTCCTTAATCATTTTAGTTATACCATTATTTCGTGAAGTGCGGCTTCACAGACCACTAGAGCTGTTGCACACACTAATATTTTAAGGCTGTCTATCTTAAGCAGAAGGTTTTCCCCTTCAGTTTCAGGGCTTATTAACTTATATGCCTTGTCAAACATTAAATTTAATATTTCTTCCCCATATCTGTTTGCAAGCCTTTGGCTTTCATCAGCTAGAAGATTTTTTATTTCATCGGCATACTCCTTCTTAAGCCCCTTATGAAATTCAAGCCTTTCAAAGAATTTCTTAAGAACAACGTTTCTGTCATCTTTGTTTTCAGCTAAATGTTTTGCAAGCACTTCAATTTCCTGAATTTGAATCTTGTCTAAAGTTTTTGGCTTGTATTCAGGAATTTCAGCATTTTCTGACTTTTCATTATCTGTTTTGTCAACATCTTTTTTTGCAGGTTTTTTATTTCCCGATTTTTTACTTGTTTTTTCAGATTTATTCTGTGCAGTATCTTGCGTGTTTTCAGCAACTTCAACTTTTTCTTCAGTTTCAGTCTTATTCACAGCCTTGTTTTCAGTAAAGTCTTCATTTAATGGATTTTTTGCACTAGGCTCTTTATTTTCAAACATTTCAGAAGCATTTCCAGTTATAACATCCTCAGCGTCTTCCTTGCTGGAATCTTTACTGTCTTCTGTTACAGAATCTTCTGTATTTTCAGCTTCTGATTGAACAGCATTATCCACAGAACTTTCCTCTGAATTTTCAGAAGCAGATTCAGTCTTTTCAATATTATCATTTTGTTTTTCTATATTTTCAGGCTCTTTTTCCGTATCAGCCGTTTCATTTTCAGAAACATTTTCCTGCTTTTCAGAATTTTCTGTTTCTACTACAGCCGAGCTTTCTATACTTCCAATTAATGATAGAAGAGCCGTTTCCTTTATTACATTTAAAGGAGTCTCTTTATCAGCAATAACTGTTTCGCTAATCATGCTTACTCCAGTTTTTGGGTCTGAATATCCAAATGTAACTTTTGCAATAATCTTATCCCCAAATTCCCGTATATCCTCACAGGCACTTATCACATGCTGCCCTGCAAGAACCTCAGTCTTTTTCTGTCCCTCATATTTCTTGTCAAACTTGTCCGAGTCTACAAGTTTTTTCAGTTCGTCAATTCTTTTAATAATGTCCATTATTTTAATATCCTTTCTTCTTTTTTATTTTATATTCTTATTATACCATATATATTAAATTAAGTCAACTAAATTTTAAATACAACAAGCTCAGTTCCCCATCCATCATGTTCAATTATTATCCTGTCAAACGACTCACGTATGATAACATCGTCTAATGGCATGGCGATTACATCAAACCTGCTCTGAGTTCCGCAGTACCAGAACACGTCCCTCTGTCTATCGACAAAGAATATTCCCATATTCTGATGTCTGTTCCATATAAACTCATTGTCCCTTACAACAGGGAGCTGATATATACGTCTTCTAAGCTCCTTAAGAGCAATTTTTGTATCAAGGCTCTTCTTTATGAAGATATAGACAACCCCTATAATAGAACCTATTATGGTAAAACTTCCTATAGGCACTCCCAGAAGTGCTATAAGTCCAATTACAGCTATGATTGTTGTAAGAGTAAGGTACTTGAAGTACTGGATGTACCCTAAGTCAAGTATTTTCATTTAAACCACGTCCCCTATATATTTATTCCAGTATGCAAAGTCATTCTCAAGAAGCTCCTTTGCTTCGTTTAGCTTCTGCATATCCTTTGTAGTGTCACGCCCTGCGTTCATGTCAGGATGGAGCTTTCGTGCCCTGCTTCTGTAAGATTTCTTTATAAGTTCCTCGTTTATTTTTATATTTGTAGCGATTCCCATAACCTTAAGGCTTTCCTGAAGCCCAAGTATTCTGTCAGTGTCAAACTTAGGCTTGTCTGACTGCGAATACGTGTTGTTGTATGTATTTCTGAAGTGCCGTCTTTCCTGTCTTGCAAACATTCTTGCATAGTCTTCCATAGCCTTTCTGTTTTCCGCTTCCTCATCGAATACTGTTTCACAGGAAAGCCCAATAAACCTAGTTCCAGCCTCGTATACCAGTTTTCCACCTAGCAGAAGACTTATTGTGGGAGCTAGCATATATCTTGTATACTGCCAATCATGTGTAACACTTCCCCACATCACAGAAGCAGCAAGCCCTAGAAGCATGAAAATGCTCCCAGTGTTCGCAACAGCATATATCACTTCAAGTGCTGCAAGCCCTGTCATCATAAGCACTCTCGTTATATTTTTCATGACTTTTTCAACCCTTTCCTTTGTTATATTATTATATTATGATTATATCAAACATTTACAATTTTGTCAACAAACATTTTTAAAAAACAGCCGAACCTTTATATCGGCTCAGCTTTCTCGGATACCTTTAGTATGAAAAAAATGTTTTAGCCCCCTTCAATATTGGGGTAGTATAATAGTGGCACAGGCGGCAGGACTCGAACCTGCAATCCTCTGGTTCGTAGCCAGAAGCATTCTCCAGTTATGCTACGCCTGCATGATGGCGTTCCCAGCAGGAATCGAACCTGCATTATAGGTTTAGGAAACCTGTGTTCTCTCCGTTGAACTATGGGAACATAAATGGGAGAATGGACTCCCATTAGGCGTAATAATGATTTTATAAACTCCAGAACATTCTCATATTCTGTATAACTTATTATATCATATCTTTTAACTAATGTCAATAACTTTTTTAATAGTCCTCATATCCGCCATAATCACGGCTGTCATTGTCAGCGTCAAGCTCATCAATCATTCTTGTCTTTTCAGATTCAAGTTCAGATGAGAAGTTGTTTCCAAAACCATGTTCAGACATTGTCTCATTCATTCTTATAGCCTCGTCAAACATGTCTGAAATATTAGACTCCTCAATATCATCCGAAAGGGAAGCGTCTACGTCCCCTGTAACGCTTATTGATATTGTTCCATAAGCACCTGTATAGCTAGAGTCATATCCGTCAAACTGGTAGACAGTGTCATCATACGTGTCCTTGTAAAGAAATGAGCAGTCTTCTGGAAGCCTCTGCACAACAGATTCAAGAGTCTTTGCGTATGCCTCAACTCTTATTTCAGATGGGCTTTTTGATATGTCCTGAAGCTCCTTCATCATTTCAGTTGGCGTAATATTTTCCATTCCGTCCTTTTTACCAAAAAGTGTTCCGTCATTTGTTTCAAGCCTTGCTCTAAGGTCATCTAATGTAGCCTCGCATTCAACCTCGTACGTAACTTCACGCACCTTGTCAGTAATTGTAATGTTATTGCATTCGCCTTCTGTAAGACCACGTATTTCCTCAGCTTTCAAGCGTCCATTTTCAAACTCGTCAAACATTTTATCTGCCATTGTATATCAGTCCTTTCATTAATAATATATTATTTCAAGACAATTATAGCATATCCTGTGAAAGATATGCTATATAAACTTTTATTATATTGAAAATGGCACAAATCTTATATTTTCATAATTATATATGCCGTTTATGTATTCAGTTATGCTGTCAGTGAAAATAACATCGTCCCCTGAATATCCGACACTAAGGTCAAGCTTTCTTTCAGATACGCCAACAAGCTTCCCATTGTCGCACCTTACAAAGAAATATACACCCTTAACCTTGAATACAAGTGCTGAAAGTGCGTCAGACAGTCCATTAAGGCTTGACTTGTAGCCTTTCTTTATACCAAGCATTCGCAGCGGAATATGTGCAACGCCAATCCTTGAAAAATGTTCAGGGCATTTCTTTACAGATTTCCATATACAAGGGGGAATCATTTCCTTATATATCTTTTTCTTAAGATTGTCCTCGCCGTACTTGAACTCAAAGTCCCAGTTTTCTATCGCAAGAACGTTAATAAGGTTAATTCTGTTGGCAAATCTTATCTTTACAAGCTCCTGCTCGCAAGCAAGCATTGCAATAAATACTTTTGCTGTAAGCTCCATTTTGAAGTGGGCGTTCATTACTTGATTTTCCTCATAAACTACCGCATAGTAGTCCATGATGTCGTATATGTTAGGGTTGATTATTCCAAACTGCCCTTCCTTCTTTATTATCGGCTTTGTGTCCTCTACAAGCCCAAGCACCCTGTTTGACTTTATCTGCTTTGCCTGAGAATGGCTTGTGTACTGCCAAATCATTTTACGCAGAAAATCCTTTGAGTTTGTTACAATAAGGCTGCCTTTGGCAAACGTAAGAAGCTCTGTGCACTCAGTTTTGTCAAACTTCTGTCTTTCCTGTGAAGAGGAACGCTTTATAAGCTCCCTTTTCTCCCATTTGTGATATTTCTGGGACTCTATGTTAAGGTCTCCTTCGGGAACATAGTATCGCTCAAACACGTCAATAATTTCAAGGTTATATTCGTCCTCGCTTCTTGTAATCTTAAACTTCTTTGCCGATACGCAAAGTATATCATTCTCCGCTTTCAGCCCGTCAGTATCAATTGCGACAACTGTTACAAATTTATTTTTCATTCTGTATGTTTCCATTAAAAACTCTCCTTCCAATTACTTTTTTCTATAAGTTATTATATCATATATTATAACCTATGTCAATGAATTTTATAAAAAAATAAGCCCTTTTATAAAGGCTTATTTTAAAAAGCTGCTTTTTATAATTCTATTTCTTATCCTTGTTTGCGTAACCTGTCATATCTAGCCCCCAGAAGCCTTTTGCGTTCTTTGCTATTGTATACAGTCCTGTATACTCATTTCCAGCTTTTGAGGTTCTTGTAAGTTCAAGCTGCTCTCCGCCAAGAATCTTGTCAACAAGTTCCATAGTCAAGTCCACGCCATACCAGTTCTTGGTATTTTCCTTCCATAATGTAAAGTCGCATTTCTTTTCTGGAAACGCATGTTCGCACTGGATTGTCCTGTCATTTTCAACAAGCTCTCCGCCACATACTGGACATTTAGCCATTTTTCATCACACCTTTTCTAAATTAAATTTAAGGAATTTTTTATGTTCCCAGTGTGATTATATCATAAACTTTAAGTCAAGTCAATATCATTTTCCTGAGAATTAAGAGTTTTGATATGCTCAGGCTGTTCAGGAACTTGACTTCGTACTGTTAAAAGGTCGTCCTCATCAATTTTCATAAACTGATTGTCCTGATTGTAAAGTGTTTCAACGTAGTCAACCATTGTACTTGAAAGCGTTTCAGGATAACTTTCAACATCTGAGTATACAGCTTCTCCCTTAACATACTCCAAGGTTTCACCCTTATATTCTGTCCTGTAAGTTTTTGTGTCATTATCATAGGCATAATTGACTCCGTCTCCATGCTCAGTCTTTATTTCAAATGATATTGGGTCACTCCTGAAGGAATTTATTGAATTTACAATATCAAGCCCTTTTTCAAAGTCTTCGCAACTGACAGCAACAAAATCTATTTTTGCGTCCTGATTAATAAAGTTTGCATATCTTGCTGTTATTCCAGAATCTGAATTATGAGTCTGCATTAAAAAATTTAAGGTATCACTTGAAGCGTCAACATCGGACATTGCAATAGTAACTGAGTTTTCACTCAGTGTAAGGGAATCGTATGTCTTCTCAAAATCAACAAGTGTTACTTCGACATTCCTGTCATTACGTAAGACATTGTTTACAAAGCACTTTTCATCAGTACTTACAACAGGGTCATATATCATAGTATATTTGTCCTTTGTGAGCTTTTCAAGAAAATTGTTTGCAATGGAAGTGTCCATTGTAATTTTTTTCTGGCTTGAAAGTGCCTGCACAAATTCCCTTATTTTCATTGCGTCTTCACTTCTGTCTTTTCCACGGTTTTCGATGCTTGTGTCAAGCAATGTGTCAAAATTCATGTCATCTGTTATTTCCTTGCCGTCTCTTTTAATATGAAAAAGTCCAGAATTTGCACTAAAATCAAAATCGTATGTCCTGTTTTCCCTAGGGTCATATCTTTTAATCCCTACAGTCTCAGTTCCTTCAGGAACATAGGTTTGAAGAGCTTCTGTAAGTGACATTGTTGACGGTATTCTCATCTTGATGTCCTTAACATCTTCCTTGTCCCCTGCAATAACTCCAATATCCTCACCTTCCTGAGCATTCTCAATATTCTTAATTTTTGAAAAACGTTCAGCTTTTTCCTTGTCAAAAAATCTGTACATAACTTCAGCACCATTGTCATCTGAAATTGTAACTTCATTTGCGTATGCGTGTCCTATATGTATATTTCTAACTTCCATAGCAATTTCTCCTTTTAATTATTTATTTTAGTTCTAAAATGGAATGGAAAGTTCTTTATAAATCTTCTTATGGTCTATTCTTTCTCCATTTAACAAAATATCCCTTTCAGCCTCATACACTTTCCACTCTTCGGGGGTCAGCTCCATTTGAGTACCGTCAAACTTTTTCATAACGTTTGCCAAGTCTGAAATAAGATGTGTCCTTTTTTCATTTGCCAAGTCCACTTCAATTCCATATACGGAGTCATAGCTCACTGAATCAAATCCTGACTCAAGCGTATATCTATAAAATGTATTGTCGTTATGGTCTTTCAGCACGTCAAGCATATACTTTGTGCTCCCATATTCAGCAGTCAGAGACACTTCCTCTCCGCATGGTCTGAATCCGTTTACGCACTCTCCAAGCTCAAGAAGCCTGTCAAACTTCATACACTTTCCTACCAGACGCTGTATCGGATATTGTGCGTCCCTGTCGGAACTCTTGTGGTCTGAAAGCGTAAGCTCTGCATTTGCAAGAACACCTTCCAGCTTCTGTGTATGGCAGCTCTGAACAAATTCAAGCCTTCTTGTGTCATACGAGCCGTCCATAACAATTGTAATCCTTTCTGTCTTGTCCTTGTCATACAATACTGACTTCTTGAATGGTCTTTCCACCTGAGCAATCTCTGCACTTATAAGCTGTGTATCAGGGTTATATTCAAGTGATGTCGTCATGCTGTTAATCACTTCATCTATTACAGGGTGATACTTTCTTCCAAGCTCCTCGTCGTAAAGGTTCTTTGCTGTGTACTGTGTCCATCTTTCCTTGTAGAGATTTATGTTCTCTTGAGAAAATGGGCTAAGTGCTTCAGCAAATTCCCTTACTGCCAGCTTTTGCTCATCCGTTCTTTCAGGAAGCCTGAATATTTCTGTAAAACGTTCGCCGTTTATGTCAATCAGCAGCACATCGCTTGTATGGTTAAAAAGGTACTGCCATTTCTTGTCAGGGTTGTCCCGTTCAGGTCTTTCTATTTTTACAAATTCTATCCCTTTTGTAGTAAACTTCTCAATTGCGTCCTTTAATGATACATTGTCAGGAACTTTAAGCCATACTCCACGCACAAGGTTCTTGTCAATGTCCCCAGCCTTTTCAAATATGTTTGAAACTGGCTCATTTTTTCCAAGCGTGAAAGTCTTTGTGTCAAGATACTTTTCCGCCATGAAGAACCTGTGAAACTCAAATCTCATTTCAACACGTGGGTTTTCAGAATCCCTGAAATATATATTTGTAAATCCTTCCCTGTTTTCTGTACGTTCCAATGTAATAATTCTTGCCATTTCTTATCCGTTTCCTTTCATTTCAGTATATTTATTATAGCACATCTGTCCAGTTATAACAAAAGATACGGGTGATATACGCCGTACCTTGCATAATTTATTATTTCTTAGAAGCTGTCTTTTTAGAAGCCGTTTTTTTCTTAGGCGGCTCAGCATACGATTCACGCTTAAAGTTCCACCATTTTCCGTTCTGATAAAGGCTGTAGTTTGCCCAGAATACTTTCCCTTCCTTTGAAAGTGCTGGCATTACTATGGTCTTTCCTGAAAGAAGAGACTTTATGTCAGTCTTTGTCAATTTATATCCGTTATTGTATTTTGGTTCTTTCCATACGGAAAAATCACATTTTTTTAACGGGTAGTTATCAACACATGAAAAGGAGTTTGGAAATTCGATGACTGCCTTTCCGCATAAAGGGCATTTACATCCAGCAACAATGTTCTTTGCGTTTCGTCCGCCCTCAACCTTTTCAATGTCTGCTGTATTTCCAAGGCTTATCATATCTTCAAGCCTTTTAACCACAAGCTGTTTCACTTCTTGTCTTGAAAGCTCTCCGTTTCCTATCTTTGTAAGCCACTGTTCAGCTTGTATTGTGTCTTCTGCATTTACTTTCACGTTCAGCTTGTTCTTTATTTCAATAACCCTTTTTCCATCGTCAGTTACTGAATAGGTCTTGCCTTTAAGGGAAATATATCCAGCCTTTATTATTTTTTGTATTATTGCGTCACGTGTGGCAGTAGTTCCAATAGTTACACCTTTTTTCATCTGGTTTAGTTCCTCGTCCGTAATCTCAAATTCCGTATCATCAGTACCCCAGTCCTTGAATGGGGCTAGACACCAGTTAATTAGTGCATTTACAGTTATTTTTGGCGGCGGAGTAGTCATACGTTTTTCAACTTTAAATTCCACATCAAATGAATCACCTTTTTTCAAGTCAGGCAGATTGTCACTTAAAGTTACTGGCTCAAACCGCCCCCATCCTTCTGTTACCACAGTTTTTCCACTCAGCTTGAACTGCGTATCTCCAACGCTTATTTTCATCGTCCTAGTTGAAATAACCCTGTCCTCTATTGAAAACTGGCATTTAAGCCTGTTTACGATTGTGTTGTATATTATTTCCTCATCCTTTGTCAAATCTCCAGCTTTTGGAAATTTAGTAGTCAAGTGATGTGCCGTATGTACGTTTATTTTCTTGTCATTGAACGTATCGGCATTAGGATTGAACTTGATACGTGGGTCGTTAAGCATTTCAACTGTTTTTTCAACCAGCGGACGTTCTTTTGTTGCAAGATAATCTGAATCTGCCCTTACATAGGATATGAACGCCTTGTCGTATACTGACTGCGTTAAATTAAACGTCTTGTCAGGACTCCAAGAAAGCCTTGTGTTCATAAGTTTTTGAAGGCTTGGCAATGAAAACATTAAAGGGGGTTTTACAACACTTTCCTTTTTGGTAACGTCTTCAACAACAGCCTTTTCCTTGTTAAGCTTATTGCACATTTCAAGGCATTCTGCTTCACTTTTAAATTTTGTCGGAAGTTCAAGAGGAACGTTCTTTTCATTCTTTGCAACCCAGTAAGGCTCTGGGACAAAATTCTCTATTTCCATATCCCTGTCGTATATATACTGTATAATTGGAGTCTGCACACGTCCAAGATGTACTGTAATGCCAGCCTTTATACTAGCCAGTATTGTAGCATTTATTCCTATCAGCCAGTCAATCTCGCTTCTTGCACGTGCTTCCTCATATATATTCTTATATTCATCATTAGGCTTTAAGTTCTTAAATGCCTTCTGTATTGACTCCTCGCTCTCATCGTCATGCCACGCTCGCATTACTTTTTTATTGTTCTTAAGTTCAATTAAAACTTCATCAGCAATAAGCTGCCCTTCCCTGTCAGGGTCGCACCAGTGAATTATATCTGTAATGTTCTTGTCATCAAGTGCAGATTTTATATTCTTTGTATAGTTTTCCGTACCTTTGACTTTTTTCATCCTAAACGGATTTGGCACAATTGGAAGTGAATAGTCAGCCCATCCTTTTATATCCTTGTACTGAGGATATTCTGGTGCGTCACAATTTGTATATAAGTGTCCACGACATGGAAGTATTATATACTTGTCGTTTTCATATCTTCCATGTCTATATGGAATACTCATACCCTTTGCAATATTTTCCGCAAGGCTGGATTTTTCAGCAATTATTAATGTCTTTCCCATATTATCACTACTTTCTTATAGATTATTTATAGTTTAATTTCATTATTTACATTTTTATATGTATCAATTTCTTTTGTTATATCATTATTATTTAATTCATACGAATATGTCTTTATATTATCAAAATTTTCAGATATATTTTTGATAATATTTTCAATTTCTCCATTATCCTGAAGTTCTTTTGTAATAACAGACATATCCTTTTCAGATGTACTTTTGTAGCTTCCCTTAAAATCAAGAATATCATTTCCATTTTTAATTGAAAGTTTTTCAAATTGCGAATTAAATGACATTTTAAAATCTTCGTTTTCACATTTCATATTAATTTCACAATTAACGGATGATTTGTCAGAAGTGTTCATGAGGCTTCCAAAAGTTTTTCCCGAGTTATTAAAGTCCACTATATGCCCTGCTGACAATTCAACATTTGTCCATCCAGTATTATTTGAGGCAGAAGCCTTTTCAAAAAAATCTTCAGTAAATTCAGTGATATATTTTTCAACATCAATATTTTTGTCTTCTGCAATAACTTGGTTTTGAAATACCATATCTGATAAATCATCAAATTTAAGAAAATTTTCTATTTTTAAACTAGGCTGTGATGTATTTATATATTTTTTTATTTCAACTGAGCCTGTATATCCACCAACATCAGGAAGTTCTTTAACGGAAACTTTGAGCTCATCTTGATTTCTCGGATAAAAATTAATTTCTTTAGTGTTTTTAAGTATGTTGCTGTCAATAGCTTCAATCGTTTTTAAAAATTCTTCAAATTCGTTTTTAGATACATTTCCAAACATATTATACGAACCTTTTGACAAATCGTTATCATAAACACATTTTAATTTATTGTTTCCTGATAAAAGTTTAAACTGTGTTAGGTTTTTTTCTTCAGAATCATTTTTTATATTTGCTATAACAGGCATATTCTTGTTTTCAGGTGTTGCAATTAAACGCTCATATTTAATGTCATTGTATAAATTTTTTATATAATTATAATTTTCTGCAAAGGAATTGCTGTCAGAAAATTTTTCTGATAATTTAATATCAGCTCTTTCAATATCTCCCGTTAATTCCAAAGCTACTGCCTGTGATACATCTGCAAATGCTTTAAAGGATTTTTTATCCATTATGTTTTTATCACAAATTTCTTCAAAACTTTTCTTTATTTGAGATATTTTTTCACTATCCAAATAACTTTCCTTTTCTGTATGAAATGATATTTCATTTGAAGTATCTTTTATCCCAAATGTAATATTGTTTTTTTCTATTTTTAAGATGTATGGTTCTTTTTCAAATAATTCCATAACAAAATCATCCCTTCTTAGTTACAATTTGAAAACTTTTATTATTAAGCATTATTTTTTTCTGCAAGATTCTTTACGCCAATTACACGAAGGTATCTTGCATATACGCTCTCGGCAGTCCGTCCCAAGTCACGTGCAACCTGTGTTGCCCCAAGCCGTTCATAGTTCTTTATAATGTAGTCATCTTCCCATTTCTCAAAAGGAACTCCCACAATTATGTCCTCAATTCCAAGCTTGTATTTTACACGTCCTAGGTACTGAGTGCCGTAAGTCCTTATGAAAAAATTTGAAATCAGCTTCTTGGACATGCCAAAACGCTTTATCAAATGTTTCCATTTAGTACCCCTTTGCATAAATTCCTCAAGCTCTTCCTTTGTTATTGTAACTGGCTTATATTTCTTGGTGCACTTGTTGGGACTCAGCTTGAACACAATATATCTTGCCGTGTTAAGGCTTATGCCAACTTTTTCGGCAACATCCTTAAGCTCATGCTTTTCATATAACTTTATAACTTTCCTGATAAGGCTGTCTTCTATCCCGTTTGGATAAAGAGCCCTTTTCCTTTCAATAAGCGGTTTCACTTTTGGCATATCAAAAAGCCCCTTTCCTTAAAATATTTATTACTAATTATACCATATAAATTTATTTAATGTCAAAGTTTTCATCCTTTGAATCTGTATTTCCAGATGTTATTCCATTGACTTCAACTGTAACATCATACCCAAGCTTTTCAGAAATCATATTTGAAAGCTGTTTCACATTCCCTTTGAAGTCAGGCGAGTCAATTTCAACCTTGCCAACATTCACATTAAGCTCCTTTAAGGTTTCTGCTATTTCAAAAAGGTTTCCGTTTGCAGACTTCATCATCTCAAATGCGTTAGAAAACTTGTCTGTCGAGAATGTTGCAATGTTGCTGTTGTTAGTCCTGTCTATTGCTGTAAGGCTGTCCTTATGAATAATGTAGTCAAACTTTCCGCCTGAAACTAATGATATGTCAGCTTCCTGCGGAAGAGTTCTTTCCATAACAGACAGCACTCTTGCAGTGTCAACATTAGGCTCTGAAAATACAAGCCCTCTGTTTTCTGAAATTTTTCCATCCTCAAAGAAAGCCTTGAACTTTACTCCGTTTGACAGCTTGTATGAAAAGTTCTGCTTTCCTGAAACGTCATATACTGCTTTCGTTCCAAATTCCTTAAATGTTCTGTCCTCTTCCTTTTCCTGCAATTCAACATCAAACTCCTTTGGAACATGCTTTGGGTCTAGGATGTAAGGAAGATAATCAGCTGGTATCTGAAGGCTTGCCGCAAGCATACCTGTCTCCCAGCTGTTCATTTTCCTTTCAAGGTTGAAGTCCTTTAAAAAGTCATGCCTGTATTCAACATCAATATCTTTTATAAATTTGCAGAAATCCTGAAATCCTTTCCTGTCCTCACGTGAACTAATCTCTTTTGCAATGTACTCTGACGCAGTAAGTGAATTTGCAAAATAGTCCCTGACACTTTCAATGGAAGACATCTTGTCAATATTATTGTGATAAAATTCGTCAAAGTCCTTTGTTTCAGAATTTACATTGACAAACACTTCAGAACCTGTATTGACTAACTTCTTAACTGAATCAAGCGTCCCCCTTTTTCCAGCTTCGTCATTGTCAAGGGAAAGAAACACGTTTCTGTAGGATGAGAGTTTTTTTGCCTGCTCATCTGTTATTGAAGCTGTCCCTACAGCAACTGCGGCATTTCTTTTATCAAGTCCAAGGCTGTCTATCATTTTCTGATAGGCAAGTGCGTCCATAAAGCCTTCAGTTACAATAATGCTTCTGTTTTTCCTGTCCTGAGAAGCCCTGTCCTCATTAAACATAATATTCCCTTTTTCAAATACGCCTTTTATGGTAGGTGTATTAAGGTATTTTGCCTTTGTGTCAGGCTCAATGCTACGTCCTGAAAATCCGACAATATTTCCATTCTTGTTCTTGTAGGCAAACATCACACGTCCGCCAAAGTTTGGAGAAAGCTCTCCGTTATCACGCTCATTTACAAGCCTTGACTTTACAAGCTCTTCAGCTTTAAAGCCCTTTTCTTCCATGTGCTGTATGAAACCTTTGTCAAACTGCGGCATAAAACCTATTCCATATTTTTTGCATTCATCAAGCGAGTATCCCCGCTTTTTCATATAGTCCTGTCCATCATCACATTCTTGCATTTTCTGCTGGTAGTAGTTAAACGCTTCCTGATTTATTTCCATTGTACGCTTAACTTCCTTATGGTAAGCCTGTGCTTCTGGAGATTTTATATCAAGATTTAATTCCATGTCCTCATTTATCTTTTTCATAGCCTCATAGAAAGGAAGCTCCGTTACAGCCATTGTAACGTCAATTATGTTCTTGCTTCTTTCGTCAGGCGGAAGTCTCCAGTCTGTCATTATCCACCTGTCGTTGTCAATCTGCTTTATCGAAAGTGAGGGATTCCTGTCAGGTGCAAAAGGGCTAAGTGCTATCATTGAGCTTCCCTTCTTTATAACTTCGATTCCAAGGTACTTTTCCATATACTCCACAGGATTTACCTTTTTTAAAAGTTCCTTTTTGTCTATTGCCATTTTTATACCTCTTCTGTAAATTTAGTTAGCCATAGCCTTTGAAATGCTGGAAACATTTTCACGCTCAAGAAGATACCACTTCATGAACAGCTTGTCGTCTTCCCTTTCCAGTATTACAGGGAAAGGTATTGCCTGAATGTAAAGTCTTTCAGCAATTGAAAGGTCTTTATCGTAGTACCAGTCAAAAGTATAATTGTTAGCTTTCATGTAGTCTTCAACAGCTTTTTTCTCGCTAGTACCTGAAAATATTACAATTATATTATATTTTCTGCCTTCAGCCTCATAAAATTTCTGCACAACAGGAAGAAACTTCTTGCAGTGCGGACACCACTCGGCAGCATAAATCAAAAGAGTCCTTTTATTTACAGCTTTTTTTGTAAGAGGAGTCTTAACACCGTTTATATCTGTCAGCACAATGTCCGAAAGATTGTCAAACTTTCCATCCCCTGTAGTTATCTCAGTTCTCTGAATAGCTTCTGGCTGTGAAACTCCAGATGACTTATTTTTTCCACTTTTTCCTGTATTAAGTGGTATAAGCATGATTCCAGCGACAACAGCAAATGCTATCAGCCACTTCCATTTTACCATATTCCTGTAAAGATTATCTAACATATCTCCACCATCCTTTTAAATTTTAAATTCACCCTTAACTGAAAAGCTGTCCCATTCAGTTTCGCTTTCAATAATTCCCCTTTTTACATATTTTACCTTCTCAAGAAATTCCCATACAGATTTCATTACATTATATGCCTTTTCCCTGTTATAAGGAACATAAGTTATTGTCATTCTGCTTTCATCAAAGGGCTTTTCAAAGTCGCTTGGAAGCTTTTCCCTGAATCCTGAAGCAGTGCTCTTGTCAAACATTAAGCCCTTAAGGTCGTCCCCTCTTGAATACTGTGCCAGTATTCCGTAGTCCTTTCTGTAGCATATCATGTAGAAAAGCATTTGCACCTCATATTTTTTGAACTGGTCGTCCTTTCCGTTATTTGTCTTGATTTCAAGTATACCGTTCAAATTTTCATCATAGCCGTCAGTATTTGCCCTGAAATTTGAGGCAAGCAGGCAGGCTGGCGTAAAGTTTGCACCGTATAAGTTGTTTACATAATCCCTTATTCTAGGCTCAAGCAAGTCACCATATTCAGCAAATACGCTTGAGCTGTATGTAAATTCGTCAATTCCAGCCTTTTTACGTGCAAGCCCGTATGCCGTCTCAAACCTCTTGTCAATTCCCATTATAACAGGTATGTCGCTCCCACCAATATAATTTTTTCTGTCAGCAACAACAGTCTCCTTTCCAGTGTCAATAACAACATCTGACTTTCTGAAAAGTGTGTTCTGTAACAGTTTTTTATCAAGTATGTTAAAGTCCATATAAATCTTTTTTCCTTTCCTTTTAAGTATGTCTTATAAATTCCTTCCTGTCCCCGACTCTTCGTATATCCAGTCCAAAAGTCTGCTGAATCTTGTTAATCATAGAGTTCTTGTGCGTTGCCGTCTTAATCCCTTCGTCAGAGCAGTATTTTGTATAGTCTGTATACAGCACGTCAATAGTATGCTTAAGAACCATTTCTGTGATAATTTTCTCAGTGTCCTCACGTTTGGAATTGTCAATTTTAGATATGTCAATTTCGCACTTGTCATAAAGGAATCCCATAACTGAATCCCTTTTAATCTTATATTGAAGATTTTCCACTTCAACTGCTGAACATTCAGGAAGCACTCCGTTGTTAGCCCTTATATATCTTAGCCCTTCAACAGCCATGTTAAGCCATACGGATTTTGCGTCCTCTGAGCTTAGCTTGTCTATAAGGTGCGGGTCACGTTCCTTTTCAGGTACTGACTTCTTAAATGGAATTATAACCATACGTCTGTCCATACCCCCTGAAATTTCTTTAAATATCGGCATTATGTTACACGATGAAATCATGGTACAGTATGGCTTTACAACCATTGAGTTATGATATAGCTGCCTGACAGACACGCTAGAACCAGCAGTAAATGTCTTATACATGTTTGCACTCTGTATATAGCTTCCATCCACGTCGTCAGCAAGGTTTGCGAGCTTTGAAGCGGCTATAAACTTGTGGGAATCTTCCTCAAGCTGTTCAAGGGAGCTTGAATTTATATTGTCTGCACCAAGCATTCTTGATATTGCCTCAGTAAGAGTCGATTTACCGTTTGCCCCTTTCTGTCCTACAAGAAAGTACCCAAGCTGGGGAACGTTCACAGTTGCAAGGCAGTGCCCAAGCATAAATTTTAATACATTCAATGTCTGCTCATTCTTTTCAGTTATAAAGTCAAGAAACTTTGTTACATCCTCATTCTCTGTTATTTCAGGCTGATAGTATGTGTCCACAACGTTTGTTGAAAATACTGAAAAATCTCTCTCAACACTTCCATCCTGACGTATCACGTAGCCGTTCTTTGTTACAATTGGCATTGCGACATCGTTTTCAAGGTCATTGTTTTCAGAAATCATAAATATAAGCTTGTCATAAATATCTTTCTGGTCTGACATCTTTATGACTATTCCAAGCCTTCTGTAGACAATCTGCCCTATTGTATGGTTCTGTTCGCTCCTGTCAGCCATAAGCCAAGTAACTCCCTCATAGCCTTTTTCATGAAGGTACATTGATTCACGGTAGTAGAATATGTCATATCTTGACTCAATATATTCAGCAACTTTCTGAAGTTGGAGCTTTCCCTTGTCATTATAATAGTCCCCGCCGTCATCAGAAAGCTCGGACTGGCTTGATATTGCTTTTCTTGCACTATTCTGAATTTCAGACTTGTCAAACACCCTTGCTATCATAGGTATTATTTCAGCCTGAATCTCATCCTCTGTCATGGGTGTTGAAATATACTTGTTGGTAGTACGTACAATATCCTCAACCTGCTTTTCGGAAATCGGTATCTTGAACCAGTTTGTAAAGCACTCCACAATACGGCTGATAGTTTTAAAGAAAAACATGTTACGCTGCCCCTCGTCAATTGACATGTAAGTCTCGCCCTTCATCTTGCTTGGGTAAAGAGCCATAGGAAGCTCTGGTATAACCATAAGAGGATTATAGCATTTCCTGTAGACGTTGTTCTGGCGGACTGTCACCATGTTCTGAGTTCCCCCAACCTTCACGTCACAGCACATTCCGTTCATAAGGACTATGTTAGTGGAATTTGAAACTTTCCTGTTAAGGCTTGCTGGAAGCTTGAACCATAAATGGACTCCGTGGGGAGTTTTAAACCATGTTGTAAGTTTCTGATATTCCTTAAGATATTCCCATTGTCCGCCCTGATTTTCGTTATCCTCAACATCAAAGTCAAGCACAATATATCCCTCTGGCACAACATACGCATAATCATTGGGCTCATTCCCAATTTCAAGAAGGTCTGTCATTTTCCCAAGAGGTCTTTTTGTGTTATTTACCAGCTCCTTTATTTTTAAAAGGCTGTCGTCTATGTTAAGGAATTTTCCACTGACTCCCATTAGAAAATGCTCCTTTCATAAAATAAATGTTCATATTAAATTTAATTTTTCCTTTTTTTAATTCTTCTTTTTTAATTGATTATACCATATAAAATAAATCAAGTCAACCTTAAATTATCATGAAATAAATTAAGATTGACTTATATTAATTATACCACATCTGAAATATTTATGTTAAGAAACATCAGAGCACCTATGTCAGAAGAAAACAGCCCTTTAACAAGAAGAGAGTTTTCAAACATTTCATTAATAACGTCAGAATCTCCAAGAAATGAAGTTTGAGCCAGCTCCTTTATCTCCTTTATTTCATTTGAAATATTTAACCTGTCCTTGTCATTTTTCATAAAATCTTTTTTAAATGTTTCAATTTCCTTGACAAGTTTTGAAATCATTTCCTTTATTCCCTTAAACATTTCATACACTTTCTTGTTCTGTGTCTTACGCTCCTTTGAATCCTCTGTCTCTGAAAGTATTACAACTTCTTTCATGAACTCTTCCATCTGAATGTCAATGTCCAAGAGGACTTTAACAGGCTTGAATGTATCACATGCCAAAAGAAGTTTATGCAGTGAGTCGTTAAGCTCATCTATACTGTTTCGTGCTATTTCCACCGAGTCAGATGTTGTTTCTGGTATTGCCAAATACTTACCTTTAGTGTGAAGCTCTTCAATATGGTTTCTTGCCGTTGTAAAGTCATTTAAGTAAGTCCCCTTGAATCTTTCTATGTCATAACGTATATCCTCAATGTTCTCTGATATTCCGTCAATACCAATGTTTTCTATGCTTGCTGTGTTATACATCTTATTAATCTTTGTACGTATAGCCTTTATGTCAGCAAGTATTATTTTTGTGGACTCATCAAAACGCTTACGTATCTGACGTTCGGAAATTATAATGCTCTTTGTAACTGTAGTGGTTGTAGTGTCTGAATGAAGTTCCCATATTTCAGGATATTTCTTTATATCCCTTGAAGTTATAAGCACCCCTGAGTTTAATATGTCGTTCTTGCTTACTAGGTTCACATAGTAGTCAAAATCTATTTCAAGCTCATCAATCTGCTCCTTTGTGAAGTTTCTGACATCATCATTTAAAATCATTACATTTTTAGATATGTCAGGTATAAGGGAAGCAGAATATGAATTGTATACAAACTCTCCAAGGGAATTTATTACAGGTTTTCCATTCTCGTCAAGCGTATAGTCCCTCTTGCCTTCAATCACACCAGCCTTTAGCTTATATACCTGTCCATACATCCTTTTCTTTGTCATTATTCCACGGTTCACCTTCTGAAGCCTGTATTCAATTGTTTCATAAGGACAATCTTCTGGTTCACGGTATCGCCTTACAAATTCAGGGCTGTCAATTATTTTCTGAATATAAGCCTTTTCCTCGTCTGTTGCGTCAGGATATAAAAACAGCTTATGAATCATTGAATCAAAAGTACTTCCCTGAACGCACAGAATCTGAAATGCAGTGAGCTCCCTGTATGCAAGGTTCATAAGAAAGCTCCTGTAGTCAAACTTCACATTGTCCTTAAGCTCCCAAGGCATATATTTCACACGACTTCCGTTATCAGTATTCATAACTTCGCACAAATGTTCAAACTTAGCCTTTACTGAAAGGTCAATGCAACGCTTGTCGTTTTTCTCAAAATTAATCTTCTTAATGTTTGAGTAACGCCCTTTTGCCTTTATTTCCCCATTCTTAAACTTGACTAAATAGTTATTTACGTCACGCTGGTAAATATCTGTGATTTCGTCCTCTTCAAGATTGAAGTTGAAATCCTTTTCCCAAGCATGGTATATTTCCCTTATCTCATCCATCTTGTCAGGACTTGTTTCTATTATTATACCGTCAGTGTTGCTCTGTATAAGAGTTGACACGTGGGATAGCCTTAATACCAAATTTGCAAGTGCCAGCTGTCCGTTTACGCATACATTGTTTGAAAGAACTGCGTCACATACAGCAGATGTCTCAGCCTTAAGCACTCCATAAAGTGAATTTATGACAATCTTAAGTATCTGCTGCTGCGGGTCTTTAACCCTTTTAAGCTCGACACGCCTGTTTATTATTCTTATTACACGCTCAGGGAACATAGTGTTTCTTGTAACCCAGTTATTGTTTACCATTAAGTATGGATAGTAGCTTGTAACGTCAAGCAAAAGAAATGTCCCGTGTCCAATATAGTTAGGTATTGCACCGTGAATACCCCCGAACTTAAGCTTATGTTCAACACCAGCTATATCGACAGTAAGAGCCATTTTCTCATATTCCGAAACTAGAAGCCTGAACTCCTCGTTAAGCCTTGTCATTTCCTCACGTGCGTTCTTGTAGTTCTGCACCTTGAAAGAGAACTGCTTCTTACGTGTAAGGAACATTGATTCAATTTTTCTGTAGAAGGCAATTATGTCGTTAAATAGCTTTATCCTGTTTTCATTGTCTGAATAATTTCCGTATATTTCAGAATATCTCTCTTTTATCTCCTTGGAAGAGTGTTGCTTAAGAAAATCTATATATCCAAAAGACAGCCTGTCATATCTTACAATTTTTTTTCGGCAACCCAGTATTTCAGCAGTAAGTGCAGCCCTTGTCTTTGTAACTCCCCTGTCGTTAAGCTCAAACATCTCGCAGAGCTCAAACAGGGACTTGAAGTACACAAATCTTAAGTTAAGCACTTCAATTGTTGTTGTAACGTCATGGTTACAGTAGAAAAGCACCTCTTCAATTTCCTTTTCTGTAAGTTTTCGGTCAATTGTAAAAGGAACAGTAGACTCCCTTATATCAAGCCCAAGATTTGCCTCAATCTTCTTAAGGGAAACTCCTAACGCAAGCTCGTTCCTTGTGTCAAGGTAAAGATACGGACTCCATTTTATACGCTCACCAGTAAAGATTGACTCGTCCCTCGAAATCATTGCGTTAGAAAGCTGGAAAAGCCCGCTTGAGCCCTGAAAGAAATTATCAATGTCAGCAAGCCTGTCAAGTATGTCATAGCTTTCAATGTCGTCAGCCTTGAAATACTTTATGGACTCACCAAAGTCCTCTTCCTCGTCCGCATTGCTTCCGTCATTTTCGTAATATTCAAGACGCTTTTTCTGAGTATATGTAAACGGGAATGGTTGCCCCAAGTCAACCTTTTCCTTTGCAAACTCGTGTGAATAGATGATTGCATTAAGAATATGGTTATCATAAAACTTGTTATTGAATCCCACAACAATTTCCATATCCTTTGAAAGCTCAACAAGTGCCTTTGGGTCATTTACAATCTTAAATTCCTTTACAACTGCAAACTGGCTTTTGTCATTTATTTTAAGCTCCTTTACAACCACAAGCCAGTCGTGCTTGAACACCTCAAAATCGAGTGCATGGTACTTGTAGTCCTTCATTTCCTTTGAATAGTCCCTTGCAATTTTAAGGTCTATCATAAGACTGCTCTTTGCAATATAGTCCCAGACAATATCGTCAATCCTAGCACCATTTATAAGATTATCTGTCATTTCATCAAATACAAGGTACTCCTTTTTCACAAGCCCCTTTTCGACAAGGGATTTAAGAGCCTGCCTGTAATCATACAGTTTGTCCTTTAAATGTATGCCCTCATAAAAATTTATGGGTATTATGTCATTTATATATTTTTTATGGCTTCCATTCTTTGCTGATATTATGCAGCATTTACATGTTTCAGGAAATGCGTTCACCTGATTGAAAGTCCTTAAGATACGCTTAAGGAAGTTTTCAAGCTCTGAATGTGAGTCAGGGTCAAATTTATAATTCACATAGTCTGAAAGTTCAGCCTTGTTTTCTTCACACAGCTTAAATGCCTGCTCAATAACCGCATTTCGGTCAAATCCGCCATCTGACAGCTTTATTATTTCATCGACAGCATTAACTAATGAATATACTCCCCTTTCAATATCCTGTCTTGAATAGTTCATCTTGTCAACAACAGCCTGTTTTGTAATCTTATATCCAAGAACTGTTGCAAATTCAAGGTTTATAACAAACTGGCTTCCGTTATACCTGTCCGACAGATAACACTCGTTAAAGAAAGCTGGTATTGTTAAAGTATTATAGTTAAATGTCTTTTTCCCTTCGTTATATGAATAAAGTTCTTCTCTTAATCTATTACTTCTTGCAAGCTCCCTTACATCATCATATACGCTCATAAAATTCAAATTTCTCCTTCCTTGCGTGATTAATTCATATAATCATTATACTATAAAAAATAAAATAAGTCAAATTAAAAATCACGCCTGTAAAAAGCGTGATTTCCAAAGAAAAAAGAAATTAAATTTAAACGAACCTTTATTTTAACATTTTCATTTTAGCATATTTATAAAAATTAGTCAAGTTTTTTTGGATAACGTATATTTTTAAGGGCAATGTCAAATATTAAAGGGTCTTCCTTTACTATCAGCTTTGCCACACCAACTATCATAAATGCTGGTATTACATATAAAAGCTTAAATCCGTCCATTGCCGCAAATATGCTCACAATTCCAAAAATTGTCATTGTCAGCTTTTTTGGAAGCCCAAGGTATTCCTGCTGTGTAGACACTGACTTGAACACGTGGCTCTTGTCAAGAGGTTCGTAGTATTCGTTATTGTCTGCCATTAAAATCACATCCTTTTCTATTTTTTAATTGTTTATCATCTATTTATATCAAATATCTGCTTTTCAAGGCTCACAAGCCTTCTGTTTTCATCATCACGAAGCCCATTTAGAAAAACTTTTCCACGGTATGCTTCCCTGTCCATTATATGTGCAGTATCTGAATTAATGTAGTAGAACTGCACATCCTTTAAATAAGGCTCTATTTTTTTCTTAAGCATGTCCACAGTATTATATAAAATATCTCTTGTGGGAAGCAGTCTAATTTTTGAAAGATATGCGTAATATTCCATCTTAAGGCTGAATACATCGGAAAGCATAAGCTCCCCAGAAAACCTATACCCCTCAATGTCTTCCTGCATTGTGCAGATATGCCCATATATTTTGTCAAGTGCCGATATTTCATTAAAGTACATAATTGCTGGGACTTCCTTTTCATTAGCACTAATTCCTAAGTGCTTTCTGATTACGCACCAAGTCCTGTTAAAACGCTTAATTATTGCTGAATATCTAAACACCTGCCCCATCTCCTTTGTGCAAAGGTACATTAAATAGTCGCAGTCAACAACAGAGTCAAAGGAGTTTGCATTTTCTGTCCTGTCAACAACAAAAACGCTGTCCTTTGATGATATGCTGTATTTTTTATATCTATTCACCTCAAGCTGTATATCATTTGTTGTAATGCAGGGAAAGTTAAGAGTCCGTATTTTAAACATTAAAGGAATAATATCTTTTTCCTTGACCTTTCCAATCATTCTGCATTTCCCATTAAGCCTTTCAAGATATTCATAAATATTTCCAGTTTCTGAAAAAAAATCCCTGCTCCTTGAAATACGCACATCAACCCTTTCACGCACCTTGACATTCTTAACAAAGTCTCTTTTAAACATTTTTATTCTGTTTGAGATGTCCGTTCCTATTTCACCATTTAGGGAAAAAATTTTCTTGATGTCGTCAGACTCAAACTCCTTTAATGAAAAACTGTTCCGCACCCTCTTAAGTTCGTTAAATATCGCAATCTTATCCTGAGCAAGGGACTCTATGTCAATATATGGCAAAATATCTGAAAGGGAGCAAGCCATATATGCAACATTGCTGTCTTGTACTGAATATGTAATGTTTGCAGCTTCTGACACGTTTACTGATTTATTATCAATATTTGCAACCAAGATTTTTTCCTTGCCGTCAATCTCAGCCTTTGCATTTGGGTGTCTTATTGTCCATCCGTCAAGATAAAGGTATCTTGTATACAGGTACTTGTCATGTCGGCTTTTAAGCTTCCTGTTAAAGTCTGACATGTATTTTTCCGAAAGTGTTTCCATTGCTTCAAGAAGCTCTTCCCTTGAAGCATATACTTTATCATTGTCAGTTTTTTCATCACCCAGTGTTTCACGTGCAGGAAAATTTCCCTTTTCCAGTATTGCTAAAAGTCTTGCAAATCTGTCCCTAGTATTTTTCATTGAAAGGAATAATGGAAACAGCTTATGGTTCTTAAACTTTTCATATTCTGCAATATTTGATTTAACAGTCCTTACATGAACCCAGTCAGAAGTTCCATGAACTGATTCAAGATGTTCCTTCCATTCCTGACGTTTTGTAAGATAAGCATTCCGCTCTTCCATATAATGTATGAAATAGTCGTCCCTGAACCAGTCATAACTTTTACCTAAAAATCTGAAAGGGCGTGTATTTACAATGGATTCTCCACTTGAAAATCTTCCAAACAGGCTATTTGAGGTTGCAATTGCAAGAATGTCATTTTCTGTCTTCTGTAAATAAATCCCTTTTTTAAGAAGTTTAAGAAAAAGCTCCTCAAACTTTTCATCTGAAGCAAGGGCTAGATTTAAAAGACTTCTGTTCCTTCCAGCTGTTATTTCGTCAGGACATATATACTTTCTGCGTTTTAAAAGATATGAAAATTTTATGTTGTTTTCAATTTCTTCATTCGTAAACTTTACATATTTTTCATCAGGTTTAACTTTTTTACTGTATGATTTTTCAATTCTGTCAATCCTGCTTTTCTCACAGGCATAATATTTTTTATAGTCATCAGTTTCAAAAATTATATGCTCCAAGGCAAGACAGCTTAATATATAGTTTACAGCCCCTATTGATTTTTTCAGGGCTTCGTATTTCTGTATATGGTTCTTTCTAAAAATATTCCATTCCGACATAAGTGCTGAAAGATTTGTTTCACTTACATAACGCCTATAGTTCCTGTCACGTTTCGCATAAAGTGAGTACATTGTGTTTACAACTTTTGAACACAGCTTCTGGTAAAGGTCTGTAACCTCATATCTGTCATCTGAGTCAGAAACATATATTCTAAGTCTTGCTTCATACTCATTCATTACTTGATATATGTTTATTTTCTCTGTTCCATATATTTTGTAAAGATTTTCTTTTATATCTGAAGGAACTGGAATATCAAGAATATTCTTAAAAGATATAGGTTCAATACCATCTTTATTTATATCAAGCACATATTCATATCCACTCATATATCACTCACCTTCCTTTTCAAGAAGATTTAAAAGCTCACTTTTTTCAGAACTTCTAATAATATTTACTACAGATTCATGCTTAATGGAATTTGGATGTTTTTTCAAGAACAATGTTAGCCTGTTAAGGTCGGATATGCTTGGCTTTTCAATGTATTCATTTATACGTTTTACCAGAACATCATGTGAAGACTTTTTCTTTTTTTTAGGCTGTGTGTCTTCCTTTTCAGAAATATTTTCAGAATTATTCTGGGTATCTGTTTTTTCCTTATTTTCAGATTCAGAAGAATTATTAGGATTTTCAGAGGAACTTTCGTTATCAATATTGTCAAGTTCTGAAAAATCTGATTTTTGATTAATTTCTTCTTTTTCAGATTTAGCTTCCTTATCCACGTCAATGCTCATTATATTTTCAAATTCTTCCCTGACACCTTTATTTCCCTCGCTTGAGGCTTTCATATCGTATGCCATCTGAAGAGTACGTAATAAGCTCCAGTATTCAGGCATGCTCATATTAAGTGTTACCACATTTGTTTCAGTGTTATACGATGTCCCAAGAGAACTGCTATCCCTTTTTGAAGAAAATTCAACATCTTCAGTTTCAAGCCTTTCAATCTCGTTGTCATAATTTTCTATAGGAACATTCATTTCAGTATCACATATTTTTTTATAGATTTTATCAAACCTTCCAGACTTGAAAAGGCTTCCCTTAGCTTCAATATACTGTTCAACAACGTCCATATAGTTGCTTTCCTGCCCGATTATGCCATTGAGCCTAGACAGCATTGTTCTCATATTTGCAGCTCCCCCAGTCTGGTAGAGGTAGTATGCCAAGTCCTTAATATCCTCAACTGTAAACTCAACATCTTCGCTTTTTACAAGGGTGTCGAGAAACATAAGATATTTCCAGTCCTTTTCTGATATGGACTTAAGCTCATCTATCTTTTTTAAAGTTCTTTCTGAAATTCCATTAATCTCTTCAGTTAAAAGTTTTTCCTTTTGCTTGGCAATTTCAACATTTTGCTCAAGCTCACGGCATTTTTCCTCAATCTGTTTTTTCTTATCTCCGTCCTCTAAACTGCTGCTTTCAAGAAAACGCCTATGCTGTGCAAGAGTGTCCTTGAACTTATCCAAGTCTTCCCGTGCTGAAATACGCTCCTCATTTTTTTTCCTGAAATCTGTAACATCTTTCATAAATTTTTTATCTATTACACAGTTGCCAACTATGTCCATCACATATCCTGAAATTTCAAGAAGCCTTGAAATATAAATGTCAAGAGATGATTCATTGTATATGTCTGGTTCTGTCAGCTTTTTATAAATAAATGTATTTTTTGCCATTAATGCAAGTTTTCTGTCAAGCTCCATGCGTTCTGCAACAGATACGCTTGAAGATGAGCTTCTTATATTTTTCATCAAGTTTTTATTTACCAGCATTGCCTTTTTCACTTCCCTTCTCTTTCAGTTTTTGTCTCGCATGAGGATTTTCTCCATATTTTCTTGCAAGCTCGCACCTGCTGTCATTTTTAATATTTTCCTCAAAGCAGTAGCCCAAATCATCCATTCCTCTGATTAAAAGCCTATATTTACCCTTTATGTCTGAAATTTTTCTTACTCCGTCCTCATACCTTCCGTCAAGGCTTCCAGTTCGCTTTGAAAGTGCAATATATTCGCCTTCACGTATTCTGTAGCCGTCATATTTCCTTTTAAATTCAGACAAATAGTCATGTCCGCTAAATGAAAAAATCTGCCCGTAGTCCTGTCCGTTTACAAAAACCGTGTCACCTTTTATTGAGATGACATCTCCAGCAACCCCAGCAACAGTTTTTACCTTGCGAATTTTTCCATCCTTTATAACACCATGCTCCCGCAATGACTTTTCATCCTTTACTTTTCCCTCTCCTGTGTAAGGGACAATTTCAACAATCACGTCCCCTGCCTTTACAGGAAATGTAGGAAACATTCTCATATACAGCCCTGTCTGAATGCTTGGTGTTACATTATATATAAAAAAATATTTTGCTATACTCAAGCACCCAAGTATTGCCGCAAACCCAATAACCCCCTTGGATTTAAGTATTTTCTTAAAGTCCATATATAATCACGCCTTTCCCAAAGTGTTAATATTATTTCTTTTTAAGATATTTTCACATTTTCACATATTATTATAGCACAGGAAAAGGTTGTTCTCAAAGCAAAAAAAAGAACTCTCCATAAGGAAAATTCTTTTAATCATTATAATTATGCTATTTTTAGAATCTGTTGTTCCATATCTGAAAGAAAAATATGATAAGCCATATTATCCCGCAAAGCGTTAAAAGTCCAATAAATGCTGAAAACAGGAATTTTGCAATTCTCCACACAATTCCGCCCAGAAGAAGTGTCAGAAGCCCGCCTACTATAAACATAAGAGTGTACTGGGAAGTTGCAGATACCGCCTCTGTCATTGACTCAGGCAGAAGCCCTTTTGAAGCAGCCATAATAAGCCCTATTATTACAAATCCTACAGCTATGTACACAATATGGCGTGTAAAGCTGTCATTTGAAAGTCTGTCCTTTACACCAGATACGGGCTTTGTCCAGTCATTCTTTCCAAAAGAGTCGCTTGAGCTATAAGTTGCCCTAGGCTGAAACTGTGCAGATTTTTTAAACGGCTTTGAATATGAACTCTGAGTTCTTACTGTTTCCCTTTCTGTATTATTACTTTTCTGTGTCTTTTTGTTCTGGTTTGATGTATTTGTATTTCTTTTTTCATATATCTTTTCTATCTGAACATTTTCAAGTTCAGGCACATAGCAGTTTATGTTTTCAATGTCTGAAATATTGTCAGGAAAATTAAGCTCAACCTTTTCAACATTCTCATGTGAAAGAATTTTACCCATAATCATTTTCCTGTATTCAGGTACATCCTTTATTCTTTTAAGCTCCTTAAGCTCAAAATCCTTAAACTGCCCTTTAATATCCATTTTCACCACATTGTACTTTAAATTATTTATCATATATATTATAGCACGTCCACTATAGAACGGCACTTTTAATACTTCCATGTTTAGATACCCCTCTCATATTTTCTAGGCGTATTATATCATAAAAGATAACAAATGTCAAGAAATATTTTTAATATGAAAAAAGCGTATTTAATTATACGCCATTTTCTAACTAATCAATATCTATCACAGAACTGTAGCCAACATTTCCGTCCATTGTCATTATCCTTACAAGCTCCCTTACTTTCCTGTCAGGAGTATTATATGCCTCATAAGAAATATTTTTAACTTCATCCTCGTAAGCCATTACAGACTCCCTCTGTGTCTCATCAGTAAATGCTGGGGCTAGGAAATAATACACTCTTGAGCCTTTAACATTTGAAGCAAGCCTATACCTTACTCCACCAACCGACACATTTCCGCCAAGGGAAACAGTTGCCCCGCTAGACACAGGCACAGACATAATAAATAATGACTTGTAACGTGGCTTTCCATTATCCTCAGTGTTTATTATGTTAATGTTTATATGCGTATTCCCAAGATAGTCAAATGTAACGGAGTCCCCAATGTTCTTTGAAATATTTGTCCTTAATGTGACAGTCGCATTATTATATACAGTTGCAGATTTTGCAAAGATTAGCCTGTTCACATCATTTCCGTCTGGCAGAGCAGTATTTCCTGTCTTTGTATTATATGTATACAGTGAATTTGCAATAACGACATCCCTGTCAACCGTAACATATCCGTCGCCAACAGACACTCCGTCAACATATTTCATAATTATTTCATCTGACAAGTCCTGTGAAATAATTTTTTTATACAGCTTCTTGTCAACAAGCGGAATTTTCCTAGCGTCTTCCCACTTGATATTCTTTACGCTTGAATATTCAACCAAAGGAACTGTCTTTGGAAACTTGACGCTTGGCAGCGAAGGCTTTGCAAATCCGCTAATACTTACAGCAATAGCTGCTCCAATTAATGCTTTTCTTTTCATCTTTTTATCATCCCTTTCCTTATAATGCCTTTTCAATGAGCTTGTCAAAGGCAGATATTATATCATTTCTTTTACAGTATACACCATATACGTTTAAAATTGTGTTCTGCACCATAGTAATGCTAGTCTCATACATAACGCTTCCTTTTGTATATTTCTTTACTGGACAGTACTGTGAGCATACGTCAATAAAGCTTCTGTACGGAACAAGAGTCTTTCTCACAAAATCCACAATGCACTTTCCCTGATTCAGCTTTTCAAGAAAAAGGCTTTCCGTAAAAACCTTTGTATCATTATATGCAATATTTTCTGAATTTTCCAGAAGTTTATCTGAAACATCAATGTATTTCCCATACAGTTTCGGAATATCTATAATGTCTCTTGACGGACTTACTATTGCAGGGTCTGCAATATAATTCTTTTTCTCAAACTTTAAATAAAACGCTTCCCTGTCATCAGTATAAACTTTTGCAATGCCGCCCACATCACATATATAGCTTCCATCTTCAAGCCTGAATTTTGCCTCATATATTCTTGCAAAAGATGTATCAACATCTATGAGCTTGTATAAAATATAGTCTGTAGTCACATACTTAACTGGGACAGTATTTTCAATAAAGGAGCTGAACTCATTAATATCACCCTTTATATTTCCACGTATGAAAAAATCAAGCTCCCTTACAGGGTTAGGAAGAACATCAAAGTCATCTTCCGAATAGCTGAGCTTTCCACCGTCAAGCCCTGTTATCCCAGCTTTTTTAAGTTTTTCTATATGGGAGTCTGTAACATTGTATTTTGAAATGCTGTCCTTTAACCAGCTTTCGTAAGGAATAAATGTTCCATTTTCCATATCCAGCACAAAAAGACGGAATATGTCTTCAGTCTTTGTTACTCTAATCCGTACAGCGTTGTCAGGAAAAAATTTTGAAAATATACCTGAAAACGTAACGGACAGATTAAATATCATATATTAAATTCACCTCATTTCTTAACGGCTGTTTAAAAGAGAATATGCCGTTTTGTCATCTATATCGGGAACTTTCATTAACCCGACCAGCTTCTTGTTACGTGTTATTATATCATAACTTTTGGAAATATTTAAGGATATTTTTTCAGAATTTCTTATTTTCATATCCTTAATTTTTTCTGCGTTCGCAAAAATAGAGTCAGTATCACCAAACTCATCAATAAGAAGCGATACAGTCTTTTTACCTACTCCAGCAACTCCAGTGATTGAATCTGAGGAATCTCCAACATATACAAGATGTGTGAAAATATCGCTGTATGAATTAAGCATGAACCTGTCATAAAGATAAGCCCTGTCGTCATGCTCAACATACACATATCCATCCTTGTTCCAAGTAAGAATTGAAACGTTAGGCTCAATCATCTGCATTAAGTCCTTGTCAACGGTATAAACCCATACATCGTAGTCCTTCTTTAAAATCTGTGCAAGGGTATAAATAATGTCATCACTTTCATACCCATTTTTCATTATGTGGGGTATTCCAAAGCTGGCAACAAGCCTTGCAAGACGTAGTCTGTTCTCACGGACAAACAATTTCTCCTCAGACACTTCCTCACGCCTAGCTTTCTTGTAGTCATTAAAAATCTGCTCCCTTAGAAGAGTTGCTGTGGAGTCCATTACAGAAATAACGTGATTTACTCCACGTACTCCGCCTATTGCATATTTTACGTCCTTTATAGCCTGAGAAATGTATTCCGTTACAGGTTCAATCGTCCTGAAGGACTTTACTTCATCTAGCTTTGAATAAGCAGCCCTGTATAATATTGTACTTGTATCAAGTATAAGCACTTTTTCCTTTTCATTCATTCCAAAATTCTCCTTAATATTTAATTAATTTTAAAAACTTTTATTCTTTTGCAGTACCCCTTCAGGCGGATAGCAGTACCACATATTTCCGCTACGTTTTGTTATATAGCATAATATTTTACGCCACTCATTTGCAGTAAGTGCTTCCCTTGAAGCAAATCCACGCTGAGCTTCGTCATTAGGAACATGTGTATCGCTTCTGTCAAAAAGCCTCATAGGGTTTTCAGAAAACACGGCAAATGAAACATTAGGCAGATATTCACTATAAACTTCCTTGTCAGTAAGAATAAGCCAAAGAAGAGAAATAACGTTCGGGAACTTAATTGCAAGCTTTTCAATTGTGTCAACCATTGTGTCCCTGTCGCTCATTCTGTCATCATAATACGCTATTCTCTGATATTCATTTGAGCGTGATATGTCAGCCCATTCAGGGCAAGGACATCCTTTGTCAACATACCCTTCGTTGTATGAGTCCATTACGTCCTGATATGCGTTGTAGCACCTAGCGTACAGAAGTGCATACTTCTTTTCACGCTCATAGGCTTCAATGTCAGTCTCAAATACAGCTGGCATGTCCTGAGACTTCACTCTTTCAGGCGGAACTCCTAATGTCACGCTGTAATTTTTTAAAAATGGAGTAACTTTCATAGCCTTTCCAAACTCATCAAGAGAGTTTATGTTTAACCTTTTAAGGTCATTTTCATCTATTGTCTTAAGTTTTATCCCTTTTGAAAGAAATTCGCACATTTCGTCAGGCTCTCCAGCATAATCCCCATTCTTGTCAAGATAAAAAGAGTCTGCATTTGCAATCCTGTCTCCGTAAAAATATACAGCCCTGTCCTCTCCGTAAACTTTTACTAGCTTTCCAGCCTTTTTTGACTGAACCCCAGTATAGAACTTCCATTCCTTGCCAACAGGGCTTGGAAACTCCTTTATAGAATTATCTGAAAAAGGCTCGTGGTTTCCAGTCCATTCTTTCATCTCATAGTTTATGTCCTTTTCGATAGTGCCTTCAGCTTTGTTTTTTACATAGCCTTTGGGTACAACATCCCCCTCTTTCCAAGATGAAATTATGGTATCTTCATTATCTGAGACTTTATCTAAAGTTTTTGAAGTCTCCTCAGTTTTATTTTCCTTTGTAACTTCCTTTGACGAATTATTCCAGTCATCCAAGTCATCGTCAATTTCAAATGTGTCTTCTTCGTCATTCTCATCTGAATCTTCTGTCTCAACTTTTGCAGAAGTTTCAGTTTGTTCATTCTCTTTGTCGCTTGAGTTTATGAAATCATCATAATTATTTTCGTTATATGAAGGCTTGTCCAACCCTTTGACATTATCAGCGTTCTTAATAGAAGAGGATTGAGAATCAACACTGTCCAAATCATCATCTATATCAAAAGAATGTCCTGCATTTTCATCAGGACTTTCACTGTCTTTATTTTCAGAATCTTGAGTAACATCTGATTTTTCTTCTGGTACATTTCCCTCTTTTTCAGCGTCATTATCTTTATTATCATTTATTTCTGTGATGTTTTCAGAAGCATTACCTGAAACATTGTTGTCAGAATTTTTTTTCTCAGATGTTATATCTTCAGAACTCTCATTTGAACTGTTGTCAATATCAGTAATTTTCTGAACTTTGTCAAGATTTTCAGTATCTTCCTTGCCTGCGTTGTTCTCAAATAACTTATTTAACAGCTCCTTCCACATCTCAAGCTTTACATTGTCATCATCTATTCCTAAAGATACAGCTGCAAAAGTCTCACAAGCCTTGCTAAAATCATTTTTCATATCAATTCTCAACCCTTTCATATTAATGGTTATAAAAGCCTTTAATTTAATAAAAACTTTTCTGCCTAGTTATACTATAATTATATCATAAACGTTAAAATAAGTCAACCTTATATTTGACGGTATTGAAAAATATTAAAATTACTGATATAATTAAGCTATCTAAAAGGAAAGGAACAAACATATATGATTTTTTTAAACGCAAACAGGATTATGCTGTGGGGGCTCTATATGGCATTTATTTCATCAGCTATTGGAATACCAGCATATATTGGCATATTTTTTTCAAAAAATCAGAAACTGAAAAAAATTCTTTACAGGACAGCATTTGCCGCTGGAATTACAGTAACCTTTATTGACATAACATTCTATATGCACAACTACCATAATGAATCAATAATGTACCCCAAAAGATATACTTGGAATACGGCAAGGACTCTTATTCTTAACGTAGGCTCTCTTGAGGACGGAGACGTTATTATAAAGTCACGTGGAAAGTCACTTATAAATTCTGCTGGGCATGTATACATATACTACAAGGGAAAGCTAATATCCTTTAACCAGCAGGGAAGCTACAATACGGAAGTAATGTCGTTAGAAGAGCTTCTTGACAACGCAGACACAAGACAGAATGACAACAGACATCCCTTTACGGATAAATTTGTTGTATTAAGGGCAAAAAACAAAGTGCCCGACATTGACTCACAGATACCATTTATAAAAAAAAGCGGATATTTACCATATACACCGACACCTCTTCAGAAAGACAGCGAAAAATACAGCTGTTCAACATTTGTATACAGAATACTTGAGAAAATGGATATAGTTCCTGACAGAAAATACATATCCATAATGCCGTATGACTTTCTGAACATGAAAGAGCTTAAGGAAGTAAGTCTTCCTAAAAAATACCCTGAAAATGGAAACTCATCAGACTTTATTGAGATATTCCCTCTGATTGACCTTTTCATGAGCTATGATGTTCCCCCGCATTTCATATACGATAACGGAATAAAGCTGACAGATGAAAGCAGGGAGTTCTTGCAGACGATTCTTGAAATGCTTCCTGAAAAGAGACAGATGTTTGAGATATATCTTAAATAAAAAAAAGAGATACGTAATGAACGTATCTTTTTTATTTTATTGACAAATCCTTAATCTTAGCTAAAGGAAACCTTATCTTCATAAAGTCATAGAAATACTTCCTTGACTCGTCATAGGCAAAAATATCCCTTGAATTGTAGGAGATAGTGCCATTATAATTTTCAGGAATTGAATGATAGTTAATATTAATCCTGTCAAGGTATGCAGTAAGGCTCTTTCCCTTCTCAATATTATTGCAATATCTTGAAAAGTCCGAGGTTATTTCCTTTGTAAACCTGTGAAGTCCGAATATATAGGACGCTAAATCCTTGCTTGAAAACATTGTGCTTCCATCAACGTTCCAGAAAAATTTTCTTTCCTGCTCTATGCCTTTCACATCTTTTCCAGAATGATATATGACACCGCCCCCCAAGTCCTTTGAATCAATATCTTTTGCTAGTTTAATCTGTCTTGAATTTCTTGCAGTTGTTACATTTTTTATTTCATTTTCAACCGCAGGAAGTGCTTCAGGATGTGACAACATTTTCTTGAATATGTCAACAGTCATTATAACGTCATCTTCAGACTTATGAAAATCCTTGTCCATTGTATTTACATTATAAAACTCTGCCGTTTCAATGAGCTTAGGGTTCTTGTAGAGCCCTCTTGCACTTCTTGACGGAATACGTATTATATCCCTGTTTATAACCATTGTGTCAATCATAGCAGGACTTCCTATAAAACCGTCCCCCATAAATGAATTGTCAAATGCTATATGGTTATGCCCTAAAACGCAGTCCCTTGAAAAAAACTGCAAAAGGCTTTCCAAGTCCTCTTCAAAATAAAGAGGGTATCTTGCGTTTGTCCTCTTCCTGTTACGCTCAATCACATTATCATATAGCCTGTTGACACGAAGAGCGTCAAAGTTCATTTTCTCGCCTTCACGCCTTGCATACCACCTTGTTGTGCTTGACAAAGGATTAAACTTGCTGTTTTCAGAGTCATAAAGATAGCTCATCTGGGTAAAGCTTAAAACGCTTGTGTTCCTAAGCCCGTTCGTTTCCAAGTCATATCCTGTTACTTCAATAATCATGTAGTTGCACCTGCCTTTCTATTTAAACCTTCTGAACGGAAAAATACCGTAATGAATATTTGTCTCAACCTTATCTGAGGCTACATATCCAAAGAATCTTCCATCAAATGAGCTTTTTGTATTATCTCCAAGTGGAAGTATGTAGTCCTTTTTAAGCATATAAGATTTTCCTTCAAGAAGCTCCTTTAAAACTTCAGGATTTTCCCTGAACTCATATATTGGAAGAACTTTTGCATTTATCCCTTCAACATAAAGAGTATATGTATAAAAGTACTCGCTTTCAGGAACATCTATATCTATAAATTCAGAATTTCCTACAATCTGCATTACACGCTTCTGAGTCCAGCCATATTTATTAAGAACTTTTGAAAGCTCATTTGCCTCAATTTTTTCAAGAGCTTTGTAGTTCACAAGCTGTAGGAACTGCCCTGAATTTTCAATGATATGCTTTTTAACCTTAAGCACTTCCTTTATCTTTACAACGTCCCCTTTTTTTGGAACATATATGTCTTCACTTGAAAGAAGCCCGTCAATTTTATAGCGTCTTCCCAGAATCTCGTTTGAGAAATTTAATGTATCTCCGCTATACCCCACAAGACGCTTGCTGTACTCAACACGTTCCGTTACTGGCTCTCTGAATCCTATTATGTCTCCACGCCTTGGCTTTGAGAACCTGTAAATTATTTTATTGCCTATAACGTTTGTCCCAGCAGGGATTGTATCTTCCATGCTTCCTGTAGGAATCGTTGTACGAACAGCAAGAAAATTTACAAGAATAAGAACACAGGCTGCCGTAAGAAAAGCTGTTATGTGAAACTTGTTACGTCTTGGGTGAGCTATATATAGCCCTGACACCAACGTTATCATAAACACCCAAATACTGACTGATGTATTCAAGCCAAACATTGAATACATTACAAGAACCGTAATTACATAAAGTCCATATATCCATTTCCCAAAAATTTTGTTTCTGCAAAAAAGTGAAACAATAATTCCCATAACTGCCGAAAATGGAATCATTACTGTGTCGTATAGAAGCAGAGTGTTTGATAAAGGGGAATAAAAATAAAATATTACATTAAGTACGGCACTTGCTGCCATTATATACAGATAATGTATGTTAAACTTTTTTTTAATATAAATCAGATAAAACCTTAATTTTTTACTTATGCTTTCCTCATTAAAAAGACACATGTATATAAATGGTATTATTGAGGCATATATAATGATATTTATACCAAGCCTAAGACTGTCCATTATATCACGCACCTTTTCATATCCTCAATCCTGTTCTTCTCTGAAACATAGTCGATATTAAATTCATCAGTTTTAACTGCACTGCTGTCAAAGTTTTTCTGAACGGAAAAAGATTCGCCTTCAGTCTTTTCAAGCCGTGTAAAGCTAAGAAACTTTATAAAGTCCGTATTGAGAAGCCCTGATGGATGATATGAGCTGTCATTCGCTATTTTAACAAAACGCCTGAATATCTCAGGTATGCAGCCTTTTTCATCTTTTCCAATTTTTCTTCCATGTGTAACTTTTCCGTATATTTCACCCTTCTGTGCAAGATATAGCGTAATATCGTTCTCATATCCATACATCTGTGAGACTATGTTCCTGTTCCAGCTGTAAAGCATGCACTTTACATAGTCTGTTTCACATCCAGTTACCAGAAGGCACTCGTAGTATGACTCATTTCCATCAGGAAGCATGCAGAATATATCCCCTTTATGCTTTTTAAGTTTATTAAATTCAATATGGGAAATATTTATAAAATGTGTCTTGTCCCTGCTCCCAGAACTATGCAGAACTATGGAGTTCTTAAAAATCCTCATCTTGAATATCACCCGCTTCACATTCGTCACAGGTATAGTTGCCGTTGTCATCGCATATCCCAAATACAAGAGATACAAAGTCCTCAAGCTCAAGGCTCTTGCTATAACTATAAACTTTCTTTTTACTTCCCTTAAAGCCTTTTGGAGCTTTAAGCTGTTTTTCATAGTATGCAAAAAGCTGTCTGTCTTCAATTTTTAAATTGTCCACAAACTCTTTTGCGTTTTTTACAAAATATCCACAGCCATTATTTAAAAAAACAAGAGTCGAAATTTCAGGCAAGCTATATTCGCCACCATCAACTATTTTAATTTTACTGCTATCCAATGTCATTTTCAGCACATCCTTTCTTAGTCTTTTTAACAAAATTATACCACAACAAATTCAAAAAGTCAATATAATAAAAAATCCTGCAAAAAGCAGGAGTTATCTTGAATATCTGTAAACTGTATCTAACTGCATTAATAGCATTTTAAGAATCTTAAGTTCAATATCAAGGAAATTATCATTATTAATGTTAATATAAAGCTCAAGGGTTTTTTCAGGATTTTCTCCAGCAAATTCCCGAAGTTTTATCTGTGACGGACTTGACATACAGTCCCTAACATTAGGAATATCCCATACAGAAAGCGATTTTACAATTGTTTTAAGATTATCATAATCTATTTTGTTATCAACAAAATATGATATTCTTTCCTTGTTTAAGATATAATTTTCAACATCCTTGACGTTTTCAAATTTATCATAAAGTATGGGAAGCACAAATTTTACAAACACCTTTCTTTCTGAACTGTTAAGCTCAAACATTTCTTTCAGAAATTTTTCTGTATCATATTTTAAGTCTTCCTTAATAATATATCTTGATATAAGAGTTGAAATATCAGTATATGATACAGGATATGGCTTTTCTGCATTTTGTGAAACAAATCGTACGTCATTTAAAAAATTTTTATACATGTCATGCAAAGCAAAAGTTTTTATAAAATCCTGCACTTCGTAATTATCAGATAAAATATTGGCAATATTTGAAATATCCTTATGTTCATGTTCTGTCATAAATCTAACGTGTGAAAACGGATTATATATTTCTCCGCCGCTAAAACACCTAGTCCTAATTCTAATCTTGTCAGAAGTTTTATCCTGATTTCCGAGTGAAACTTCAACAACACATCCCATGGTCTTTTTAACCTTATATTTTTTTATATTTGATGAATGCAGACAGTCTTCAATTATTTTTATTCTATCCATAAAAAATCTCCTTTTCCATTTAATTATAATATAATTATATCATAAAACTTAACATTAATCAATAAAAAATATCTCCCTTTTTTCCAAGGAAGATATTGTACTAAAGTTCAAAGTATTATTTAATTTTAAGATGTTTTTATTTTAACATAGATTATACAGTCCAGTCAAGAGTTATTTTGAAATTTATAAGAAAACATCACTATTTTCCAAGATATATTCATTCGCTTTAATTTTATTTTTCTCATGGACATCTTCCATAAAAAGATTGTCAATTTCGTCATCAGACAAATTATATTTAGATTTAAGAACATCAATCATTTTTACAAACTTTTCAGCGTCTGCAATATGCCAAATTTTAGCCTGCTTTATAACATTTTCCTTTGTCCAGTCATAATTTATCTTAATTTTACCTGACACAATTAACATTTCTCTGATACACCTAAGCACAAATCCAGTAACACATATCCACAGCCATATAGAATTAGCTGTTTTAAATGGTAAAAGAATAATAACAATACCAACAAGCATTAATATTCCACTGGCATACAAAAGCTTGTTACTTAAGTCCCCTTTTGCTACTGCCATTTTCTTAAGCATTCCTGCACGATATGAATAAGTATTCATAAAAAATCACTTCCTTTTCATCTCTTTTCTGTATTCACTTGGGTTCTTTATATTATAGTCCTTGAATATCCCAACCCTGTTTCTTTTTGCTGTCTCAAATGCGTTCTTTAAGTCCGTATCATTCTTTGCATATTCCTCGTACCACCAAGCTCCACCATTCTGAAGCATATAAAGATTTATATATTCATTCTTGTAATAAATCTTTGCAACCTGCCGTCCGTATCTGTCAGTAGAAATTACCTCATATTCTATCTTCTTGTTAAATATCCTGTCATACAGAAGCTCCCTTGCAAACTTTCCGCCACGCTGCTTAAGCTCAGGTGCGTCAATTCCATAAAGACGAAGACGTGTCTTGTCCTCTAACGTAACAGTGTCCCCATCATACACTTTTATTACATAACCAGTCTTCCTGCTTTCGTTTTTAATGTTCTCATTAGCAGATGAAAATTTATCTGAAATATTTAAGAATACATCCTTTCCTTTACCGTTTCCACAAGAAACAAGACTAAGTATAATCATTGAAATAGCAATAATTTTTTTCATAAATTCTCCCTTCAAAATAATTGTTATATATGATTATATCATATTTTTTAATCACAGTCAATATTGATTTATTTTAATATTTATGGTATAATAAAAAATAAATATTAACAAAGAGAAAGGAAATATGAAATGAAAAATACAATAAATATAATTTTAAACGGATTTATGAACATCTGGAACGTCCTTGCAAAATTCTTTACATCAAGCTACATGATGTCCATATATAAGCCATTTATTAAGTATCTGTTAATTATAACCGCTGTCATAGTTCTTATTGCCATTATTGGAATAATTTCTA